>Ga0247727_10017088_pt1 | contig 11598 bp, 8 predicted proteins | sample WisWelCaveWW1625_FD_202498 | JGI IMG/M metagenome (GOLD analysis project Ga0247727, IMG submission 202498) | Biofilm microbial communities from Wishing Well Cave, Virginia, United States - WW16-25 | ecosystem: Environmental > Aquatic > Deep subsurface > Groundwater > Cave microbial mat | place... | reverse complement strand
GGGTCCCCTTGCCAACGAGCGCAAAGGTAAGCACGCACCACAGGGCAAGCCCGAGCCCCACGATTGTCACCACGATCCCCGCCAACTGCGGCACGCCAACGGCCGTCGGTCTGGCAACGCCGGACCATAACAGAAGGCGGCCTGGCAAAACGATGAGCACGACGCCCATGAAAATCGCCGCGTAGACAGCGGCCCGCGCCACCACCGTCACGGCTTACAGTACCCTTTCCATGGCGCGGATCATGTACCGCGGTGCTGCGGGTGACGAAGCGGCAAGGGAATTGGGGAATCGCTGGTTAGGCCGGCTAGCGGCCCGCTTTTCATCATGCACCAAGCGGCTTCGAAGACGCCGGGAAGCGAGTCCGAATGTACTCCTTCGCGCTGTCCGGAGCCAGCCTCACACTTCCAGGGCCACTACGGACGTAGAAGTCACCGTCCGGGCTCGCCTCCGTCCCCTTCCACTTCAGAAACGCCGGCTCGGGACTGCGCTCGCAGCTCACCAGGCACACCGTCTTCCCCTGGACGATCTGTGGCTTCGGGTCGATGCAGGTGCTCGCCCGGTCGCCGAGGCCGTTGCGGACAACCTGAGCAAGGTGAAGCATGAACCTGTCATCGTTCTCGAAGCGATCGCGCTCGATGCCTACGATAGACCTGTCGTTCGCGACCCCGATCACGAGGTCCCCGCCCTCGGTATTGAGGAACGCAGCGATAGTCTTAAGCACAGCATGCGTGACCGCCGTGCCATCGTCACGGTCCTCGCGAAGGTTCCATCGAAGGGTTGCCTTGAACTCCAGCGTCTTTGACTCGCCCCGCTTGATCAGCTCCTCGGCCTGGCGATGCGCGCGCAGGTACTGGTCGAACAGGAAGTTCTTGATCGCCTCGCCGAACACCCGGTCGTCGGTGATCCGCTTGTAGAGGTCGAAGTTCGAGTCGACGATCTCCTGGATCACGTGCTCGACCTTCTGGTCGAAGGTGAGGCGCACGTTCTCGCGCGTGTTGACCCGGGCGCTCGCGTCGAGAGCTGCATCGGCGTCAAGCCTCTCCATCATCTGGCCGATGGTCACCCGGTGCTCGGGCCCCAGGTTGAGCCCGAACCGCTCGTTCAGCTCGGCGATGATCCGGGAGAGGGGCTCCATCTGTTCCGCTGGCGTCTCGTAGCGACCCTTTGTGCCGACCGGGTCGAGCAGGCCGGTCTTGCGCTCGAGCGCAATCTTGCCACTCCCGGTCTGCTGGATGCGGTAGGACTCCATGTCGATGTTCTGCTGCACCTCGCCGGGCAGCTCGGCCCGGCCCGCGGGGAGCAGCCGGCGCAGGTGGCGCGCGAAGACGTAGAGCTTCTCGAGGTCCGCGTCGGCGAAGGTCAGCACTTGCGCCAGGAAAGCATAGAGTCACACGTAGTCCGTGAGCAACCCGCGGAAGTCGTGCTGCTCCCCTTCGGAGACCTCGCGGAAGCGGTCCACCACCAGGACCAGGGCCGCATAGAGTTGGTCCTGCGTCGCCTTGCGGTCGAAGTAGACCTTCGCGAAGCGGTCCACGTCGACCCCGGTGTAGACCGGAAAGGCCAGGAGCCGGCTCTGGATCTCGTAGGGCAGGTTGGGATCGGTCGCCTCGGAGAGGAGCGTCGTGTCGTAGTAGGGCTCGAAGGCCACGCGAATCTCGTCCGCCTCGTTTGCAAAGTCGAGCACTATCGTGCCGCGCTTCTTGGGATCGTCATGGGTACGGTTGAGGCGCGATAGGGTTTGCACCGCGTTGACGCCGCCGAGCTTCTTGTCCACGTACATCGTGTGCAGGAGCGGTTGGTCGAACCCGGTCTGGAACTTGTTGGCCGCAACGAGGAACCGGCACTCCGGCCTCTCGAATTCCTGGGCCGTCTGGCGTTCGCCGATTCTCTCCGTCTTCCCAGCAGAGTTCATCCCCGCCTCGGTGTAGGACTGGCCCCCGTCCTGGACCGTTCCCGAGAAGGCGACGAGCGCCTTGAACGGATAACCCTTCTCCTGCAGGTAGCGGTCCACCGCCAGCTTGTAGCGCACAGCGTGGAGGCGCGACCGGGTCACGATCATCGCCTTGGCCCTGCCGCCGATCTCATTCTGCACCTGGGCGGCGAAATGCTCTACCATGATCTGCACCTTCGCCTGGATCGCGTGCGGGTGGAGTTCGACGAACGCCTTGAGCAGGTACTCGGCCTTGCTCTTGTCGTAGCGCGGGTCGTCCTCGATCGTCTTGAGTAGCCGCCAGTAGGCCTTGTAGGTAGTGTAGTTGGCGAGGACGTCGAGAATGAACCCCTCCTCGATCGCCTGGCGCATGCGGTAGAGGTGGAAGGCCTCGAACTTCCCGTCCGCGCGCGGCGTCCCGAAGAGCTCCAGCGTCTTGGGCTTGGGCGTGGCGGTGAAGGCGAACGTCGAGAGGTTCGGCAGCCGCCCGCGCTTCTCCATCTCGGCCAGGATCGTGCTCTCCAGCTCCTCCTCGGGGGTCTCTGCCCCCGCCTCCTCCCGCTCGGCCTCCTCCAGGCTCCCGGCGGCCAACACCGACTTGAGGCTCTTCGTGCTCTCGCCGAGGAATGCGCCTCGTCCACGATCACGGCGAAGCGCTGGCCGGGAAGCTCGCCGATCTCCTGAGCGATCACCGGGAACTTCTGGAGCGTGGTCACGATGATTGTCTTGCCCGACTCGAGGGCCTGCTTGAGCTGGCGCGAGGTGGTATCGATGTTCTCGACCACGCCGAGCGTCTGCTCGAACTGGCGCATGGTGGTCTGGAGCTGCCGGTCGAGAACGCGCCGGTCGGTGATCACCACGATCGAGTCGAACACCCGCCGGTCGGCCGCGTCATGGAGCGTGGCAAGCTGGTGGGCGAGCCAGGCGATCGTGAAGCTCTTCCCGCTCCCCGCCGAGTGCTGGATCAGGTAGCGCTGGCCTGTCCCGTGCGCGCGTGCGTGGCCCACCAGCCGGCGGACGGCGTCGAGCTGCTGGTAGCGGGGGAAGATGAGGAACCGATTGCCGGTCTTGCGGCCCTTCTCGTCTTCCTCCTCGACCTCGTGAATGAACTGGCGGATGAGGTCGAGCACGCTGTCGCGGGCCCAGGCCTCCTCCCACAGGTAGGCGGTAGCATAACCATTCCGGGTGGGCGGTACCGGCGGGTTCCCGGCTCCGCCGAACTTCCCCTGGTTGAACGGCAGGAAGCGCGTCTCCGGTCCCACCAGGTGGGTCGTGACGTAGACCAGGTCCGGGTCCACCGCGAAGTGCGCGAGGCAGCGCCCGTAGGCGAAGAGCGGCTCCCGCGGGTCGCGGTCGGTCTTGTACTGCCGAATCGCATCCTCGACATCCTGTCCGGTCAGCGGGTTCTTCAACTCGGCCGTGAAGATCGGGATGCCGTTAAGGACGAGCACAAGGTCGAGGCTCTTGTCGTTCTTCTCGCTGTAATGAAGCTGGCGCACAATGGCGAAGAGGTTCGCCGCGTGCAGACGTCGGGTCTCCTCGTTGAGCCCGCTCGCGGGCCGGTAGTACGCCACCCTGAACTTGCAGCCCGAGTCCTTGATGCCCTGGCGCAGCACGTCGAGCGCGCCGCGCCGCTCGATCTCGCCGGCGAGGCGCTTCAGGAACTGCTCCGTTACCGCCGCGCCGTAGTGCTGCTTGAGCCTTTCCCACTCCTTCGGTTGCGTGGCGAGGATGAAGTCCACCACGTCGCGCGGGATGAGGCAGAGCGCGCGGTCGTAGTTCGCGGGCGAGCGCTTGCGGTAACCGCCCGGCAGGGTGTCGCCATAGGGCAACGGCGTCTCGCGGATAACAGTCGCGTCTCCGGCACAGGCATCGGGGCCGTCCTGGAGCAGCCCGCACTCGATGGCCTCCTCGAAGCTGCGCTCGGAGATCTGTGGACTCAACTCTTCAGCCTCCGGACTACAGTGGTTCCGTCCCTTCATTGAGGATCGCCATGTACCGATCATATCCGAACAGGCGGTTGCGCTTCCTCCCGGTGAGTTCCCTGGCGACACGCAGAGCAGTCAGCACCTTCATGCCCGAGGCGGCCGCGGGGAATGACAGCCCGGCGCGCCGGCGCACTTCCTGGAGCGAGAGAATTGGGCGCTCTTTCAACACCTGGTGCACGCGGAGCGCCGATCCCGCCACCCGGCCCTGTCCTTGGATGCGGTTCTGATCCTCCTGGAACAGCGCGATGAGCCGTTGAGCCGTCGAAACCGCTCCGGCGGCCGTGGTCCGCACCCCTTCCAGGAAGAACCCCAACCAGGCCTCCCAGTCACCGGTCGTGCGGACCTCACCGAGAAGCCGGTAGTAGTCGTCGCGGCGCTGCTTGAAGAAGAGACTCAGGTACAGAATCGGCTCACGCAGCACGCCGGTCTGGCAAAGCAAGAACGTGATCAGGAGCCGGCCCACGCGTCCGTTGCCGTCCAGAAATGGATGGATCGTCTCGAACTGCACGTGTGCCAGGCCGGCCTTCACGAGGATGGGGAGCGTGTTGTTGTCGGTGTGCAGAAACCGCTCCAACTCTGACATGGTATCGGGAACGGCGGCCGGCGGCGGCGGGACAAAAGCGGCGTTGCCGGGGCGAGTTCCCCCAATCCAATTCTGGGATTTGCGGAAGTGGCCGGGGGCCTTTTGACTTCCGCGGCCGCGCGAAAGCAAGATGCCGTGGATCTCACGGATGAGGCGGTTGCTGAGCGGAAAACCCTCCCGCAGCCGGCGCAGTCCATGTTCCATCGCCGCGACATAGTTGGATACCTCAACCACGTCGTCCACTGGGACGCCGGGCGCCTCTTCCAGTTCGAAGAGCAGGAGATCCGACAGCGACGATTGGGTGCCCTCGATCTGCGACGAGAGCACCGCTTCCTTCCGCACGTACGTGTAGAGGAACAGCGACGTGTCGGGCAGGAGCGTGACCACGCTGTCCAGGCGCCCCAGGGCCAGGACCGCCTGCTCAAGCAGCGCTTGCAGGGGGCCGTCGAGCGTGATGGGAGGGCTGGGCGGTAGGGGATGGGGCACGAAGGCACGGACGCGCTCTCCGGCCACCGTGGCCACGTTGAACCTGCCCGTCGCGCCACGCTGCACAGCGATCCCCCTAATTCAGCGGAGCATCACAGGCTCATTTGCTATTAAGCCTTACAGGCTAACTATAAATAATGCTGGGCGTGCCGTCAACCGGTGTGGGGACGGTCGAGGTCCACATCGGGCACCTCGTGCCTGACGTCAATCTTGCCGGTCACGGCGGCGAAGATGAGTGCGGTACGGAGCTCATTGAGACAGTCGATGCCCTCCGTGATCTTCCGGATGAGAGCCAACACTGTTGCCTCACCCGCCGCAATGAATTTCACGACCTCAATCTGCTCACTGAGTGGAGGCACGGCTATTCGTACCGATCTCAGGTAGTCGCACGTAAGCGCAGCTCGCGTACTCCCGCCCCCGCTACTCTCCATGCGAAGCCACTCATACTGAGACTGGAACGCGCGCCAAAGAAACGTGGAGTCAAGACGAGGGTCGCGCGGGTACACAAACGCTAAGTGCTGACTGATGGTCGCGCGGATCTGAAGCAGCGCTGCTCTCCCGCGTGTTTGCCCCTCTCCCGTAATGGCGACGAGAACACTTCCCGCTGGTACGATCGGGAGGTGACACTCGCGGAGAGCAAGGTCAGTTACAAACTCATCCGCCACCGCAATGTTTTCCTCGTTTATCTTGCTGCTGGTCAGCCACGCATGCTGTCCATCTAGCCAGTATCCTGCGTTCTCCCGCCTCGGCGTTGAACCATTGCCTATCGCCGCCAGGCGTCCCAGCCGTACGACCTCCCATTGCGCCGGGATCTCGCCCAACCACTCGACGCCAGAGTCCTTCACGGGGACGTTCGGGTCGAGACCCTTGCCAACGGCCCGAGTGATGAGGGCGGTGCGCTTCTCCTGAAGGAGCTCGATCAGCTGCTCGTTCTTCGTCAGGAGCGCATCGATGTTCGCTGTCTCCCGGTTCAGGAAGGCGGCGATGGCAAGTTGTTCGTCGGCCTTTGGCAGCAGAATCGGCATCCATTTCAAGTCGTCAAACTTCATCGTCTGCCGGACGCCGGCACCAAGCGCATAGAATACCTTGATCACATCGTAAGCGTGGAGTAGGTAGAAACCGTACGAGGGCGTCAGCCTGCGATGCAGATCGAGTCCAAGGTACGCAGAGGTAATGATACCTATCTCCTCGACAAGACCAACTCTGAGACTGCGTTTGTCGTTCTGTAGGTCGGTTAGCCGCAGTACGATGTTTCCAGGCTCGACGAGCTGGTAGGTGTCAAAAGATTCCGGCAACAAACCGAGGTTCGTGGCTACGTCACGCTGAACGATCTTGCCGTAACTTAGTGACAAAACATTCTCCACTCGGTTGCCGGCGTTTCGCTGTTTTCGCTCCCGGGCGACGGTGAACAGCGGCTCAGTTCCCCAATGCGTCGGGATGCTTCCTATCCATTCGACGCCCGAATCCGCGTACTCCGGATACGGCTTGAACTGTCGAATCTTCATCTCGACGCGCTTCTCTATCGCCCCGCTCACGACGTCGCCTCCTGTGCGAGCCATCCGGGGCTCCAGATCTGCTCGGCGAGCCTGCAGTAGAGGTCCTGCCGCGCGTCCAGGTCGGACTTCTTGAATTCGGGGTGCGCCCGGAATGGAAGTCCGCTATCCTCAAGGAACCGTCGGAACCCCGGATTGTGATCGTAGGCCTTCGCATGGAGGCTACGCGCCAGCAGGTTCTGGCTATTGTAATGCTCGCACTTCTCCGCGTACGGCAGGTCGCCGTAGCTCGCATTGAAGCTCTTCGGCAACAGGAGGAGTCCTCCAATGCGGTTGCGATACTCTTGAAAGTCGCTCTGATGGCCGAACTCGTCCTGGTAGCGCTCGGGGTGATCGGCCCAGACGTGCTCGATCTCGTTGCCTTTCTTGCCGGCCCGCTGGATGTACTCTGCATAGCGCGATGGCATGCCGGAGCGAGTCTCCACGTAGTCCGTCATCCGCGCCAGCATGCGGTGGATCTGCCGACCGTTGGTTCCTGTCAAGCGGAAGCGGCTGTTGCTGGCGAAGGTCTCCGTCTCGGCGTCGAGCCGCTGCCGAAGCAGCAAAACTAGCTCTGGCACGCCCTTGCCACGAATATCCCGCATCACGAGGAACATCGCGTACTGCATCGTGGAGTAGTCGATCGCGCGCCAGTTCCAGATGCGGCGGTGGATCAGGATGTCGAGGTACGCCGCGACAACCCGGAGCTTGCGCCCGATGGTCTCCTCGGGGTCATCAACCCGAAGCGGTGCGAGCAGGACTGGGTACTGGAGGGTGAAATTGTGCTGGGCGTTGAAGTGAACACACTCGAGCCCCGCCGCCAAGGTCCCCGCAGCCCGGCGGAGCCGCTCGTACAAGTGGCTGTAGAACGCGAAGTCGCGCTCGATGAAGCGCGCGGAGCCCTGGCTCGGCTTCAGGCCGAGGGCTTCCTCGTGGTTGCGGACCCAGCGGTGGAACTCCGTGCCAATCAGGTCGAAATCTTGCGGTTCCGCGCCGCGCTTGCGCTCGCGGATGCTCTCGGCGTGCTGGCTGCGCAACCACGATTTGATGCAGTCCGCGTCCTCATCCTTGCCGATCTCGATCAGCGCCCCGACGCGTTCTTTCCACACCCGGCTCGCGCCGTTTCGGCGGTCGGCGTCAGTGATGTTTGCTAGCAGGTAGCCCTTGAGCTGGTCCGCGGGCGCGAGCGACAGCCCGCGGTCGTTCATCGTCTCGAAGATCGTGTAGGCGTCCTCGTCCGAGTACGCCGTGATCTCGACGAGGTGCACGTTTTCGATCAGCCAGTCCAGGAAGTATGCCAGCGCCGGGCCGCGCAGCTCCTCGGGGAACCGCTCCTCGATGTCCGCGTAGCGGGCCAGGATGTTGGCGACCGACTCCGGTTGCTCGTTCTCGTCGAAGGGCTCGCCTGCGTAGAGCGCCTCCATGCAGGCAGTCCGCTCCGGGATGTCGAGGTTGAACGACCTCTTGCCGTAGCGCTGTGAGAAGATGAGGTCCGCGATCTGCCCCTTCTGCTCGGAGTCTTGGAGCTGGTGCTGGAGGAAGATCAGGAGCAACGTGAGCGTGGTGAGCCGCTGCTGACCGTCGATGATGAACTTCTGCCCGTCCTTATCGCTGATGATGATCGAGCCGAGGAAGTAGTGGCCGTACTCGGCCACGGCACTTCGTTCCTGCCCCTCCTCGTAACTATCGCGAAACTTGACGTCTAGATCGTCGAGCAGCTCGGCCACCTGTTTCGACTGCCACTTGTACTCCCGCTGGTAGTAGTCGATTGAGTACTTCCTGCCGCCAAGGAGCTCGCGCACCGTCCGCCCCTTGCCGTCGACCTCGCGCGGTTGCCGCCGTTCGTGGGTCACGCGATAACCTCCTCTCGCTTCGTGCCGGTGCGCAGTGAAGGTCGGCACCTACAGTGAAGTGCCGACGTTTGCTGCCGTTTCGAGCGGAAGCGCCCGAAGCATCTCACGGGGAGTCTCCCTTCGTGGGAAATGGCTTATGGATCTTGCGACCCCGTCGCCGTCACCTCGGACAGCATCCGCACGATGTCCTTCTCGATGGCGCGGACGTCGGACTCGATCTCCTCGAGGGGGCGCGGCGGTGCATACTGGTAGAAGTAGCGGTTGAAGTTGATCTCGTAGCCCACGATGCCCACCTGGCCGTCCTTCTCGTCGCGCCTGGAGGCGTCGATCCAGGCGTCAGGGACGTGGGGCTTCACCTCGCGCTCGAAGAAAGCCTCGACGCTCTCGGACAGCGGGACGCTCTCGGTGTCCCGCAGCTCGGGGTCGGGCTCGGGGTTGCCGTCCTTGCCGCTGCAGATCGCGGCGGTCTCGTCGCGTTCGGCGAGGGCGGAGAGGACCGCCTTCATGGCGGGGGCGGGCAACTTGAGGTCTGCCTTCTTTTCGGCCGCCTTCAGCACGGTCTCGAACTCGTCCCGGTCCTTGAAGAGGGTGCCGGGCAGCGTCCGGAGGAACCTGCGGATCGCCTCCTGCTGGGCCCGGCCCTCGGCCTGTTCCTTGACTCCCGCAGCGCCCTTCTTCTTCGACTGCGCGAGGTTTTGGAAGGCCTTCTCCTCCTCGAGCCGGGTGTTGCGCTCGGGGCTCGCCTGAAAGCTGAGTCTGAGGGGGCGCTCGACGGTAATCTTCCTGAAGCCGAAGTGGGTGGTAGGGAAGATCTTGACGTGTTCACCCTCCTTGAAGTCCCGCAGCAGTCGCAAGATTTCGCCGGCCTTCTCCGGCGGAATCTCGCGGCGCTTGTCTCCAAGGCTCTTGCGCATCGGCACCCAGAACGACGTGGCGTCAATGAGCTGGACCTTGCCCTTGCGTTCCGGGCTCTTTCGGTTCGTGAGCACCCAGACGTAAGTGGCGATGCCGGTGTTGTAAAAGAGCTGCTCGGGCAGCGCGATCAGCGCCTCGAGCCAGTCGTGCTCGAGGATCCAGCGGCGGATCTCGCTTTCGCCGCTCCCGGCGTCGCCGGTGAACAGCGGCGAGGTTCATGATGATCGCCACGCGCGATCCGCCGTCCTTGGACTCCTTCCGATGCGCCAGCATGTGGAGCAGGAAGAGGATCTGGCCGTCGCTGATCCGCGGGAGCCCGGGAGCGAACCGACCGGCCGCGCCGCGCTCGTGCTCGGCACGCACGGCCTCCTCATCACGCTTCCAATCCTTGCCGTACGGGGGATTCGTGATCAGGTAGTCGAACGGGCGGGCCGCCTGGCGGTCGTTCGACAGAGTGCTCCCGAACGCGATATTGTCGGCATCCCGGCCGGTCGGGTCCTTCATGAAGAGATCCGACTTCGACACTGCCCACGTCTCGGGATTCACCTCCTGGCCAAAGAGGTGGATGTCGGCCTCCACGTTGATTGGCGACCTGATGACGTTACCGTTCCTGCGCACGCCGACCGCGATGTGCTCTTTCGTGACCATGAGCATCCCGCCCGATCCGCAGCAGGGATCGTAGACGGAGAGGACGACGCCCTTCCGGCGGATGCGCGTCTCGTCACCGGCCAGCATGAGGTCCACCATCAGGTGCACCACGTCTCGTGGAGTGAAGTGCTCGCCAGGATTCTCGTTCAGCGCTTCGTTGAACTTGCGGATCAGCTCCTCGAAGATCATCCCCATTGTTGGGTTGTCTACCTTGTCGGGGTGCAGGTCGATATTCTTGAAGCGCTCGAGCACCTGAAACAGGAGACCCGCCTCATCCAGCTTGCTGATAGTGTTGTCGAAGTCGAACCTCTCCAGCACCTCGCGCATGTTCGGGCTGAACCCGGCGATGTAGTTGCGCAGGTTCGTAGCCACGTGCGGGGCGTCGCCGAGGAGCTTCTCGAAGTCGTATCGGGAGGTGTTGTAGAAGGCGAAGCCCGAGGCCTTGCGGAGCTGACCGCCAGGATCCTCGAGCTTGCCTTTGAACCTCGCCTGCGTCTCCAGAACCTTCGCCTTGGTGGACGCCAGAACGCAGTCGAGCCGCCGCAGGACCGTGAGCGGCAGGATGACGTCCTGGTACTTGCCGCGCTTGAACGTGTCGCGAATGAGATCCGCGACGCCCCAGATGAAGCTGACAATCTCGCTATAGTTCACGGGTTCGACTCCATTACACGCGCTGCTCCGGCCCATTATACTGCAGTGCCCGGCGGACCAATCAGTTACCCAGTCTTGCCGATGTCCAGCCCGCGCGAGTCGGCACCGCAAGCCTCCTAGCGTTCGGTATTCACTTTTCCCCCGGTGCAGTAGAATCGTGGCGTGGATTCCCCACGATTCCATCCTCTGATCAGGCGTTGGTTCACTGAGCGCTTTGCAGAAGCCACACCCTCGCAATCCGGCGGCTGGGCGAGGATCGCCGAGGGTCGTGACACGCTCATTGCTGCCCCGACGGGATCGGGGAAGACACTCGCGGCGTTTCTCTGGGCGATCAATGGGCTGGTTGAAGCGGCCACGTCCGGCCGACTCGTTGATCAGACCGCCGTCGTCTACATCTCCCCCCTGAAAGCGCTTGGCAACGACATCCAGAAGAACCTCCAAGAGCCCCTGGCAGAGATCCGGCGCCTGGCGGCGGACGAGGGCGTAACCCTCCCGGAGATCCGGGTGGCCGTGCGCTCGGGCGATACGCCGGCCCGCGAGCGCAGCCTGATGGTGCGGCGGCCCCCGCACATCCTGATCACGACGCCGGAGTCACTGTACATCCTCTTGACCGCCGAGCGCAGCCGGCAGTTCTTACGGACCGCGCGGACCGTCATCGTGGACGAGATCCACGCGGTCGCGGGCGACAAGCGGGGCGCGCACCTCGCACTCTCCCTCGAACGCCTCGATGCGCTGATCGGTGAGCGCTGCCAGCGCATCGGCCTTAGTGCCACACAGAAGCCGATCGAGGAGATCGCCCGGCTGCTCGTCGGCACCGGCCGGCAGACGCCGGCCGGTGCCGCTGACTGCGCCATCGTCGATACCGGCCACCGCCGCCCATGGGATCTTTCTATAGAAGTCCCCCAGCAGCCGCTCAGCGCCATAGCGACGCACGAACTGTGGGCAGAGGTCTACGATCGTGTCGCGGCGCTGACCCGCGAGCACCGGACGACGCTCGTCTTCGTGAACACC
>Ga0247727_10017087_pt1 | contig 11599 bp, 6 predicted proteins | sample WisWelCaveWW1625_FD_202498 | JGI IMG/M metagenome (GOLD analysis project Ga0247727, IMG submission 202498) | Biofilm microbial communities from Wishing Well Cave, Virginia, United States - WW16-25 | ecosystem: Environmental > Aquatic > Deep subsurface > Groundwater > Cave microbial mat | place... | reverse complement strand
GAACCGCGACGATGTAGCCCCGGGAATCGAGGAAGTACAGCTCCCGCCCGTCCCTCCTCCACAGCGGCGAGGTTCCCCCGGCCTGCGAGACCCGCCACTCCTCGCCGGTCGCGAGCGCGCGCACGTAGATTTCGTTGCGCCCCGTGGAGTCGCCGACGTACGCGAGCCAGCGGCCGTCGGCCGTCAGCGCCGGATCCTGCTCCGAGAACGCGCTGGTGATCACCGGGACCGGTTCGGCGTTCTCCCCGGGCGGCAGACGGTACAGGTCGGTCCGGTTGTCGTCGGCGACGATGCTCACGAGCAGGCTCCCATCCGGGAACCAGTCCTCCGGGAAGATGGGGCGGTCGGAGCCCCGCCACAGCCGGCGTTCTCCCGGACGGGCCGGATCGAGCAGGTAGACGCCGCGGCCGGCGATGGACGTCACGGCCACTGCGAGCGCGCGTCCGTCGGGCGACCAGCAGACGTTCTGGTCGTCGTTGTCGTCGAACGTGACGCGGGTGTCGAGATGGCGCCCGGCATCGTGGATGTGGACGTCGCCGTGGTTCGCGCCGGATTCGTAGTGCGACACCGCGACCCTGCTCCCGTCGGGTGACAGGCGCGGCAGGTAATGCCAGGCGCCGTCGTCGGCGACGGTCGAAAGCTCGCGACCTTGGCGGTCGACCCAGACCAGGCGCGTGACGCCCGCCTGCACCTGCCGATACGCTACGATTCCCCGCTCCGCCGCAGCGAGGCAGCGAAACCCGCTGATGCCGACGCTCCCCGGGAGGTCGACGCCCAGGGGCAACGGCTCTCCGACGAGTCCCGGCCGATCCAGATCGACCTCCTGCGCCACGAGACTCTGCCCGATGACCGACAGAATCGTGCGGGGCGGCAGGAACACGGCCCCGGAGTGCGCCGCCGCCAGGGGATGCGCGGTGCCCGACCCCACGGCGCCCAGGCGGACCTCCCCGGGCTCGGTTCCCGTGCCCTGCGCCGCGTAGAACAGGAAGCGCCGGCCGTCCGGCAGGAAACTCGGCCAGCGGTGGGTGCCGTCCCCGCGCGCGGCGTCGAGCCGGGTCGCGGGTGTCGGCGTCCCGCCGGACGCTCCCACCTGCAGGAGGGCGCCGGTGAAGGTCGGGGCGAAGACGATGACATCGTCGGCGCCCCAAGCCGCGCCGCGCACCTCCGGCGCGTTGTTGGTCCGGACGACGCTCCGCACGGCGCCGCCGATCAGGTCGAGCGTCCTCAGCTCGCCTTCCGCGAAGAAGCCGAGGCGCCGTCCGTCGGGGGCCCAGAATGGGAACCGGGCGCCTTCCGTGCCGGCGATGCGGCGCGGATCGAGGGCGTCCAGGTTGCGCACCCACAGGGCCAGCTGGCCGCCCGGATCGCGGGCGACGAAGGCCAGCGAGCGGCCGTCGCGCGACAGCGCCAGCCCGCCGACGAAGTGGTGCTCCGCGGGCGGGTCGAGCGTGAAAGCGGCCTGCCCCGCGGGCGCCGGCGGTCCTGGCCGGAGCGCCATCGTCGCCGCAGCGCCGGCGGCGGCCGCCAGCACCACCATGCCTGAGGCAAGCCACCAGCCTCGCCCGGAGATGGCGGGCGCCGCCGACCGGATCGCCGACGCCGCATCCCCCGCGTCGTCCGTGCCGCGCTCCAGCTCGATGCGCGCCTCGCCGATCGCCTGCAGCCGGCGTCTCGGGTCGCGCTCGAGACAGCGGCGCAACAGGCGGACGACGTGGGCGGGTGTCCCGGTGGGCAGCGCCGGCCAGTCCGGCTCGCGCGTCAGGACCGCGGCGAGGACGTCCGACAGCGTCTCGCCCTCGAACAGCGGGCGACCGGTCAGCATCTCCCACAGGACGGCGCCGAACGCCCAGATGTCGGCGCGCCGGTCCACGTCGCGGCCGCGCGCCTGCTCGGGCGACATGTAGGCGGCGGTTCCGAGGATCACGCCGGCCTGCGTCCCGCTCTGCACGAGCGTCGGCGAGCGTGACAGGTCGGCCCCCGGGCCCGAGGCGGCGCCGGCGGTGAACGCCTTGGCGAGGCCGAAGTCGAGCACCTTGACCTTCCCGTCCGGCGCCAGGCATACGTTCGCCGGCTTGAGATCGCGGTGCACGATCCCCTTCTCGTGGGCCTCCTCGAGCGCCTCGGCGATGCGGCGGGCGATGTCGATCGCCTCGTCGGGCGGGATCGGCCCGCGCGCGAGCCGCCGGGCGAGGTCCTCGCCCTCGACGAGCTCGAGGACGAGGAACGGCGTCCCGGCCGACACTTCGAGTCCGTGGATGGCCGCGATGCTCGGATGGTTCAGCGCGGCGAGGAGCTGCGCCTCGCGCCGGAACCGCCCCAGCCGCTCGGCATCGGCCGCGAGCGCGGCGGGCAGCACCTTGATCGCGACCTCGCGGCCGAGGTTCGTGTCGGTGGCGCGGTAGACCTCCCCCATGCCGCCGGCGCCGATGAGGGCGGTGATCTCGTAGGGACCGACGCGGCTGCCGGGAGAGAGGCCCATGACGTGAGGCACCTTATACACCGAACCGGGATTGGGGTTCGCGCCCGGTTGCAGCGGCGGCCTTGTGGGCGCGCCGTGGCGCGTCCACGGGACCGGCAGCGTCCACGGGCCGAGCGGCGCGGATCGGCCGCCGGTCGTGCTTCAGTTTCAGAGTCGGATTGAGAGACGGCGCCGCAGTACGGACGAGGACGTAGTGCGGCTCGCCGCCTTGCGGCGCCGTCGCGGCCGCTACTTGTTCATGTCCTCGCCCTTTTCGAGCCTGGCGATGAGGCGCTTCACGTTCTCCCGGTTCGGATCGTCGGGGGCGACCACCAGGGCCGACTTCGCGTGCTTCAGCGCATCCGAATAGCGGCCGAGCGCCGATTGCGCGCGCGCGATCCCGAGGTCGAGGGGCCACTGTCCGGGCAGGCGCCTGGCCGCGTCCTGGAAGATGCCCAGCGCCTCCTGCGCCTGTCCCGCCGCGATCAGCGGACGGGCGTACTGGTAGACGTCGATCGGCCCGGCGCTGGGATGCGCGAGCGCCTTCGCCATGGTCGCCTTCGCCTCCGCCTCCTTGCCGAGCGCCTTCTGGGCCGAGGCGAGCGTGCGCAGGGAATCCCAGTCCTCCTCACCGATGAAGGGCAGGCTCACGGCGCTCCGCGCCCAGCGCTCGGCCTCTTCGAGGTGGATCTTCTGCTGGATCAGGTAGTCGGCGGCCTGCTGCCATGAGTGCCAGTCGAAGCCCGGGGAGCTCCGGAGCTCGTCGCGGATGGTCTCGTAGTAGATCTCGGAGGTCCGGGGCACCGCGATCGCGATGGGGACGCGCAGGTCCTCCCATTCGAGCGCCAGGACCGCGCGATCGGGGTGGCGATCGATGAAGTCGTACGCCAGCCACTCGCGATAGGGAGCCTTCCGGGACGTCACCGTCACGCGCAGCGCGTCCTCGGCCTCGTCGTAGGCGTAGCTCCCCCACGAGGCCGAGTTCCTGGAGAAGATGACGATCCACTCGGTCTCGCCCGGGACGAAGTGCAGCCCGTAGACGCCGGCGGCCAGCGGCTTCCCCTCCACCGTGACGTCGTGCGAGAAGCGCACCACGGTGTTCTCGTTGGCGCCGCCGCGCCACGGGCACTTCGCGCCGCAGGTGCCGAAGCTCTCCTCGTTCCAGCCGTACGGCACGAGCTGCCCCCAGATCCTGCCGCGGCGGTCGCTGCCATCGGAGGCGTGCACGTCGGGCCTCGAGTAGTCGACGCGGACCGTGGCGAGGCCGATGTGCTGCGTGATCGAGCACTTCTGGTTGTCGCCGCTCGGCGGCAGCGATATGCCCTGGCCCGCCGCCGGAGCCGTGAACGCCAGGGCCGCAAGGGCGGCAAGGAACGGGACGGAGAGGTTGCGGAACATGGAGCCTCCTGCACATCGCGGGCGGGGGTGCGCGCAGCAGTCGCAGGCCGGACCACCGCTGCAACGTCGAGAAGACTGACCCGACGACCCCGCCCGCGTCGGTCGTCCGGGCCGCCCTCTCCCAGTGCGATGGGAACTTCAGGAGCGGATTGTAGGCCGGACGATACCGGGGCCGTCAACTCCGGGAGGACGACGGCGGCGTGAGCGGGGGCGGGGGCGGCGGGAGTCGAACCCGCGCCGCCCCGAAACGCTAACCGGTCGATGGCGCGCGACTTTTCGCCGTAACAGTCTGACAACTCGTTGCCTTGTGGTCAATTCGTTGTGCTCTGGGGTGCACTGGAGTCCTCTGGAGTCCTGCCCAGTCTTGGAGATATGTTGGAGACGCGCGATGGAGTCGTCAGCGCTCTGTGGCTTTTCGCCCTTGCACACGTCCACGGCTGCGCCGTGGGAGGGCTGGACTCCCCCGGGCGAAGGCGACTGGCACCCCTGGTCGACCACTCACCCTGCCCCGCCTGGCACCACGCCCGGCACGAATGCAATCAGCACTCGCCCGAAGCTCGGCGACAGTCCGGAGGGCGGTTCTCGAGGCGTGAACCTGCTGTTCTCGGAACGCCGCAAGGATCTCGCTGCCTATCGCCGACTCCGGATGATTGACCGCGCGGAGGAGCCAGCGGTCCTTCTCCGATACCGACCACCTCGTGATCCAGGCTCGAACGTGGTTCAATCTCACCCGGGTCGGGTCACTCGGCTCGGATGCGGCTGCAAGCAAGTCGAGATCGAGGCGAAGGAGCCTGATGAGGCTGGCGAGCGGCGGCGGCACCTCAGATAGTCCGGCCGGAACCGGCGGCTCGTATCGTTCCTCATCCAGCTCTCCAGCCTGCACCTTGCACAGCCACGCGATGTAGGCCGCACGCAGATCCCCTTGTAGAAGCTGGGGGCGAATCGGGATCAGCGTCGCAAGTCGAGGAACATTCAGCCAATCCTCGTCGTTGTCGTCATCGTTGCTCCAGAAGTCAAGGACGACGAACCTTCCCGACTTCGCGAGTCCTGTGCGGCGTCCAGGGAAGTAAGGCTTCAGCCTGGCGATGTCGACGCTTCGGGCTGGCAGCCGAAGCATGAATCGTCGCGTCCCCCAGTTGGCGGCGTACAGATGCGCGTCGAAATAGCGCGCGAGCAGCTTGCCCGGATCGGCCTTCAGATCGCCCCACTCGTACTCATTCCAGAAGCGCGTCGGCGTGATTTCGGCGCGCGTCGAGATGGATCGCAACTCGGCCATCTCCCTGTCCGTGAGCTGACGATCAATGGCGACGAACTCATAGGACTGGTACTCGCTCATGACCCAAGCTCCCCTGCGAGAATCTCCTTCACGAACGACCGGCCACGACCTTCACTTGTCATGAGCGTTCGGATGCGCTCCTTCACCGCTGTGACACTGCCATGCCGCCTGGCCGCGTTCATGGTGGAGGCGTACGCGGCCCAGACGTCGACGCCCGTGATCTCGTAGCCGAACCCCTGAACGATCCAATGGAGCGCGAGCAGGCCCGCGCCCACAGCGAAGCCCGGCTGACTCTCCGCGTAGTCCCGGGCCGCGCGCGCGAGCGTTCTCGGATCACATGGACTGCGGGCGGCCAAAGCGAGCGCCTCTTCGTATAGGCCTGCCTCCTTCGCGGCCGCGAACCACTTTCCCTCCTCTTCGGGCGTGGTCTTCACCAGGTCGGAGAGGATGTCGATCGCCGTCTTGTACGGGTACTTGGCAGCGACGGCGCGGAAGGTCGCGAGGTACGTTCCGGCCTGATTGGCCGCGAGCCCGTAACGGCGGTAGGACTCCTCCGCGTGCCCCGATGAGAGCAGCACCTCCTCGCAGGCGCGCGCGATCAGAACGGGGTTGTCGTTCAGGCCACGGCCTTCCTCGGCATAGCGAATTGCATCGGCCTTCCTGCCCAGCGCGGCGAGCGCCTTCACGCCATACCTGCGGTAGTGCCACATCTTGTGGGGCGCGATCTCGAGCAGGGCAAGGACTTCATCGTAGCGTTTCGCCGCGACGAGAGCGCTCAAACAACTGGTCGTACCCTTGTAGAAGCCGCGCAGGCTGGGATCGGGATTCCACGCCTGCCGCACGGTCCCTATGAGGCGGTCGGCCCACACAGAGGCGGTTTCCTCAGACGCACAGAGTTCGCCCCAGTGATCTCCGAGCCGCTCGATGTACGGGATCTCGTCGTTCTGGTACGCTTCGCAAAGCCGTTCGAGCCACACCTCGCGCGTTTCGGAGTCGGCCGGCGCCGTCGCGATGATCGGCACGAGTTCGGCGATCGCGTTGTTCACGGCGGTCCCGATCGCCCCCGACGAGCTATCGATATTCGCCAGGGCTGGCGAGAGCCGCTCGACAAACGCAACGGCCCCGTCGGCAGCCTGAAGGAGGTCCTCCTTCGCGACCTTCCTGATCTCGGCCACAGCCTGCTTGATCCGGGTGATCGCAGGCTGGGATCTCCACCCGAAGGCGTGACGCCGGAAGCGGGCTTTGAACTCCCACTTGTGAGCGGTCTGCTTCATCGCCGGTGCCGTTCCTTGAACGACGCTCCGCGCCCACTGGGTCAGCGGATATTCAGGCGCCTCCTCCCTCTGGGCCCCTTTACCTGCGTTTTGATGGCACAGCGAGGTCGATCGGTGCACCCGCAACCGCCGCGTAGAGGACGTCGGGATCGAGATCCGCGCCGTTCGGCCATACGATGGTGCCGAGCTCTGCATGGAGCCGGACCTTGGCAAACTCCTCTTCGTCCCGGAGCGGCGCGAAGATTCCCTTGAAATCGATCACCTTCCCGAGATCGAGATCGCCCTCAACGCCATCCTCGAAGCGGAGATGGACCCGGTAGCCTCCAAGTGGTCGAACCTCGACAACGTCTTTCAGCATCGGTCACCTCAACGGTTCGATGGGCTTCAAGGGTGCCTGCCCCCGGGCCTGGTTCCAGTCCTCCAGCAGTTCGGCCTCGTGGGCGGACGCCCATTCCATGACGAGGCCCAATGCGCGCGGCGACAGCCTGCCCTCGAGCAGGATCAACGACTCGATCCCGATGAGTGCCCGCTCGCCGCCGTACCGAACGTGGAAGTGAGGCGGAGCGTGGTCGTTGTAGAACATCCGATGACGATCCCGAAGAACCGGGAGATCTCCGGCATTCGCTGCGCCTCTCCACTTCTTGACCCTCCGAATTCTAACAGGCAGAGCGCCTGGTCTGACGAGTCAAGTCGAATCGCATGAGGCTGACGGCCACGGGGTCAGAGCTCAGCGTATCATCTGCTGATTCTAAAAGACTTGGCGGAGGCGGCGGGAGTCGAACCCGCGCCGCCCCGCAACGCCAGCCGGTTGATGGCGCGCGACTTTTCGTCGTGACCGTCGGAAGTCTGCCTTGCCGGGGGCCACGTGAGCGGTCTCAGGACGGGACGTGCCTGCTCCTACGATGGCGACCACAGCGGTCGTCAGCAGCGGGTTTGGTGGGGGTCCAGGGAGAAGTCTCCTCCAGGAGAACACCGGGCGGCAGCCGTGGGCCGGGGTGGCGCCGTCCTTGCGTGCGAACCCCCGACACCGGTTCCAGCCAGTGTGACGCCGTCAGCATCAACACGGCGGGCCGGGCGGCGGACAATTGCAGTTCTGGCCAGGTGGTTGCTGACAGCAGCGACCATTCCGGCAGAACGGCTGCCCGCCGGCCGTGCAGTCGTTGCCGCAGGCACCGCAGTTCCTCGGATCGGTCATGAGGTCTGCACAGGTGTCCCCGGCCGCGCCCGCGGCGCAGCACGACCGCCCCACCGTGCATTGCTGTGAGCAACACACGCCACCGACGCAGAACTGCGCAGCGGAACAGGCATGGCCGCACGTGCCGCAGTTGGCCGGGTCGGCCTCCAGGCTCTTGCAGAGGGGGAGGGGGCCGCCTAATGGGTCGTTGCAGCAGGATTGCTCCGCGGGGCAGTTGATGGGGCAGCACCTGCCGTTGACACAGAAGCGCGCGTCGATCTCGTTGGCGTCACAGAAATACCCGCATCCACCACAGTTCAACGGGTCCATCAGGATGTTCCTGCACCCCACGTCGCCCGCCGCGAGGCGACAGCACGCCTCGCCGGCCGGGCAGTTCTGGTTCGGAAAGTTCGCGTCGCGGGGCACGGTGCAGGAGGCCGTGGTGCTGACGGGCCCGAAGCAGGAGGCGTCCTTGCATTGATCGCAGCAGCACACCCCCTCCGCCGGGTTCGAGCAGGGCTGGCAACCGCATTGATAGCAATTCCCCGCCTCCGTTATCGACGCGCAACTTTGCGGACATTGCCCTTGGAAGGGAGTGGCGCACGTGTTTGCGAGTCCATCGTTGCACGCGGCGTAATCGTTTCGCGGCACCCGGGTGCAGACTCCCTCGACGCACCGGGCCGTCGAGCACACGTCCTGCCAGGGGAAGCAGTCGGCGTCCACTAGACACATGAACTCAACGAAGCTCCCCAGCCGCGGGCGGGAGTCGAGCGATTGATAGCCACCACCGGGGTCGGCGATCGTCGCGCCGTGCGCCCCGACGATCCACGGCACGGAGAAGAGCCGGACCCGGGAGCCGACCCCGACCTCGATTCGGTCGACATCACACGAGAGACCCTGGATGTCCGCGGTCGGATCGAACACCGTCGCCGGAAAGAGCGATACGATGCCGGACGTCTCGGCGATCCCCGCACCCATGTCCAATTGCCAGATCTTCCCGTTGGCGAGCCCCGCGTAGGCCTTGCCGTTGGCGGGTGAGAGAGCCGGCATGGTCACGAACCCGGCGCCGAGCTCGGCAACGCCGTTGATCGGCCACAGCCCGCCCGCGCTGGCCGCTTTGCAGGCGTACGGATAGGCGCACACTGCCCCGAGATCCTCGATCCGCTTGTGGAGGAGCCCGTCGTTGCTGGTCAGGTAGATGGAGCCGTCGTAGACGCTGGATGCCGGGACCGGGTTCCTGGTCACGAACCCGCCTCCGGTGACGTTCGCGATGTAGATTTGCGCGCCGGTTAGCGCGTCGTGAGCCCGCAGCGTGCCGGCGAGCGTGCCAACGTAGACGTTCGCACCCCGTCTTTGGGGACGAGTGCGGATCGAACCCACCGCGGCCGACCATTTGCGGGTTCCCGCTGCGCAGCTCGTACCGGGGTTGCAGTAGCAGGGAGGGGGCCCGGCGCCGCATCCGGCCGCACCACACGTACACGTATCGGGAGCCGTGCGGATCGCCCAGAGCGAATCCTGCCCGGCAACGCTGTCGGTGCCGCAGTAGAGCAGGTTGGTCCCGTAGTCGATGGCGCAACCTTCGCTGCCGTAGCTCATGGGCAAGCCGATGACGTTCGGGTCGAAGGTCCATACGGGGGCACCCGTGCGCGCGTTGAAGGCGAGGATGCGGTTCTCTTGATCGCAGCCGCTACAATCAGGGTCGATGTGACACACTCTGCGCGTAATGACATAGACCACGTCGTAGCCGACGCCGGCCTCCCTGTGGTTGTCCTGGAAGGCCGCATTCGAGAAATCCCATTGCTGCACGGCCGGCGCGGCAATCAGCGTGTCCGCAACGCACCCGGGTCGGCGCGTGTCGACGAACGGCCAGATGTAGCTCGCTCCAGTCTCCCCATTGAGAGCGTAGAGAAAGCCGTCCGACCCCGTGACATAGACGACGAAATCGTGCGGAGGCGAAGTCGCCGTCTTCACGGGAACCACGGCGGGAGAGTTCCGGAGGTTGGACGCGAATTCCCTCGACCAGCGGATGGTGCCCGCCGGCATGCCGTCCATCGCGACGTTCCTGATGGCATAGACAGTCGTGCCGTGCGTCAGATAGCTGACCGACCCGGCCGGCAGGTTGGCAGGCCGAAAGAACGTGTCGTTGACTGCCGCCGAGGGCGTTCCCGCGCCCCCGAAAGGCACGCTCCAGAGCGGGTCCGCGTCCCCCGGCGGGGTGGAGGCGGTATTGTCCACCACCCCGTCGCAGTTGTTGTCAAGACCATCGCAGACCTCCGGCGTCGGCTGCACGTTCTGGTTGCAGGCCACGGCCCCGCCCGTGCATGACGTCGTCCCTGCCGCGCAGACACCCGGCTGTCCCGTGCCGCATGCCGCCCCGCCGCCCGGGTTGCCGTCGTCCACGTCGCCGTTGCAATCGTCGTCGATGCTGTTGCAGACCTCGGGAGGGTTGTAGACACAGGGGCTCCCGATCTCATAGTAGAAGACCTCCCCGGGCGGGGGCGCGTCGGTCCAGATGCGGACCGAGGACTCCCCGATCAGGTTCGCGAGGTCGACCACCAGGGAGCGATCGGTCGAACGGTAGACCTGGAATATGGGTTGTCCGCCGCTCCAGTCGAGCGTGACCTCACCCGGACCGGGGCCCTGGCTGAGAGTGAGGGTCATCCCGTCGATCTGGCTGGCACGAACCACGGAGAATGGGATGATCGTGAATGCGAGGCTGATGGCCAACCTAGCCCGATGCATCATCGAGGGATCCTGGGCAGGATCGACGCATACGGTGATGTGCGATCGATCAGTTGATGGGCTCAATATAGGCCCAACGGGACGATTCCACAAGCACCTCCTGCGGCGCGACAGGGAGGGATGGGGGTGACCGAAGGGGGCGGATTCCAACCCCGGCCACGGGGCGGGGTGGAGACGACTTCCCGCACCGGAGGAGAACGAGGTCAAGGGCAACGGATGGTGGACCAGGACGCACAGCATTCGAACGGCTCGAGGCGGAACTTGGAGGAACTCGATGCACCGTGGGCGCGATCCCAAATCCGAAGTTCCCCGCCCTTGGGACTGCGATTTCCTCGAAGTGACGCGGGGAAGGCGGCGTTTGCTGGTTCCGTCTATTGGGTACAGGTTACGAGCTTCTGTGCGAGATGCTCAGCAGGTCGAAGGCGCGTTGCTGGTGCGGAGTCGGGGTTGTGATCATGCGCATAGGCGAAACAAGCTGCATGCTACGCCCGATAAGGGCTATTCCGTCAACCAGGGCTCTGCTGGCGGGTGGCGGGCGATGAACCAGCGGGCGGTCAAGCACGGCCCGAATCGACCATGAAAATCCGGTGCTACACTCCGGATTTTCAAACACTCGAAATGACCCGAGCCTCTCGACCCGGCCGGGCCAGAACATGGACGCAGGAAGGATGGTGGAGGCGGCGGGAGTCGAACCCGCGCCGACTCAATACGCTAACTGGTTGATGGCGCGCGACTTTTCGTCGTAACTGTCTGACAACTCGTTGCCTTGTGGTCAACTTGTTGTCCTCTGGAGTGCACTGGAGTCCTCTGGCGTCCTCCCCTGTCTTGTTGCGGTAGGGACGCCGGTTGCCCGGCGCCCCCCGCACAGATCCGGACGTGCGGCATTACCGCATCCGGCTCCCACCTTGGGTGACGACGCCCAGACGCACGAGGGGATAGGGGTGGCAGATGCGCGGGGTCGGTAACCATCGGGCGACCAGGCCTCTCAGCCGGCGCGCGTTGATGCGATGCGTCTGACTGCGCCGCCGCAACGCACGCCACCAGGTCCAGCCGACGGCGAACCGGAAGGCGTTCAGCGCCGGGCCGTTCATGGGCACGCCGTAGTAGCGGACGTGACCCCTCACGACCGAGCCCAAGTACGCGCCTTGCTCCGGAATGGGGTCGTGCAGGCGTCGCCGAAGCTCGGTCTTGACCTCTTCGAGCTTCGCCCGCAGCCTCGTGCGCATCGTCTGCCGCAGCACCGTGAACTTCCCTGCCCGGGTCTTCGCGCAACTGTG
>Ga0247727_10017086_pt1 | contig 11599 bp, 9 predicted proteins | sample WisWelCaveWW1625_FD_202498 | JGI IMG/M metagenome (GOLD analysis project Ga0247727, IMG submission 202498) | Biofilm microbial communities from Wishing Well Cave, Virginia, United States - WW16-25 | ecosystem: Environmental > Aquatic > Deep subsurface > Groundwater > Cave microbial mat | place... | reverse complement strand
CCGGGAACGCGGGGTGGATCTGCCGTGAACCCGTTTCGTCCTCGGGCGGTCGAAGCACTCGTCACGGGTCCATCACCCACTCCGTCTGAAGCGTCTTCCCGACCTCACTGGAGATGGCGGGATCGCGATCAGCGTACCGTTCAGGGCACCATCGTCAGACGAGGTAGATCCTCCGAATCGTAGTCCATCGCGCCGGTGGCCACCATCCGCTCGGCGATCTGTTCCCAGCGCGCGACCGACACGAGCAAGCCTTCGAGGTCGAGGCCGTAGCGGCCTGGATGGAAGCGCATCAACTTGCTCGCCCCCTTGCGGAGAAGCCCGACCGTGCCGCGCGGCTCCCTGCGCTGCAGCTTGACGAATCCGGCCGCGACCTGGATCAGACCGTGCAGAAAGTAGGCGGGCTCTCCCCTCTCGACCCTCCAGGCATCTTCCCAAACCTCGTGGGCCTCGAAGAACCACTGCCGATTGAACAACTCCGTGCCACGCCGAAGCAACTCGAGGGAGGCCGGAGACATCACACTTCTCAGGGGATCTCGACCTCGACGTCGTTCCCTGCGACGCGCACCTTGTAAGACCCCACCATCGATGGCGCCGGCGGCGTCAGGTTCCTGCCGGTCGTCACATCGAACGTGGCTCTGTGCAGCGGACACGTGACCGTGTTCCCTTCAAGCGTCCCCATGGAAAGAGAGCCCCCGCGGTGGGTGCAGGCGTCCCCGATCGCGTAGAAAGTTCCGCCGATGTTGAACAGTGCGATCTTCTGACCACTCACCTCGACCCCCTTGCTGGACCCGGGAGCCAGATCCTTCGCCTCAGCGACCTTATGAAAAGTTGCCATCGCGTTTCGCCTCCTCGTCTGGTCCGTGCTGCTCGGAGCCGGCCCTGCGAATGGCAGGGTCAACTCCACGATCTGATCCTCACCACAGGTACTTGGACTTCCATTTCGTGTCAGCGTCCCGCCACCTCGGCGCGCAATGCTCGCGCCGCTGCGACCATGGCGATGAGAGCGGGCCGGATCTCGTCCCAGCTCCGTGTCTTCAGCCCACAGTCCGGATTGACCCACATCTGCTCGGGTCGGAGGACGGTGAGCGCCTTGCGGAGAAGCTCCTCGATCTCCTCGCGCGTCGGCACGCGAGGGGAGTGGATGTCGTAGACGCCGGGCCCGATATCTGCGGGGTAACGGGATCTCGCGAAGGCGTCGAGCAACTCCATGTGCGACCGGGACGTCTCAATGGAGATGACATCGGCATCCATCGTGCTCACCGCGTCGATGATGTCGTTGAACTCCGAGTAGCACATATGGGTGTGTATCTGAGTCTTGTCCGAAGCGCCCGCGGAGGCGAGGCGGAAGGCCTCTATCGCCCAGTTCAGGTAGGCCTTCCAGTGCTCACGCCGCAACGGCAAGCCCTCGCGCATCGCCGGCTCGTCGATCTGGATCACTCCAAGTCCGGCGGCCTCAAGGTCGAGAACCTCGTCCCGAATGGCGAGCGCGATCTGACGGCAGATGACCGCTCGGGGTTGGTCATCCCGGACGAAGGACCATTGGAGAATCGTCACCGGACCGGTCAGCATGCCCTTGACGGGCCGCTTGGTCAGGGACTGGGCGTATCTGGACCAGCCCACCGTCATCGGGCCCCGCCGGGAAACATCGCCGAAAATGACGGGCGGCTTGACGCACCGCGAGCCGTAACTCTGGACCCAGCCATTCTGAGTGAACGCGAAGCCGGCGAGTTGCTCGCCGAAGTATTCGACCATGTCGTTCCGCTCGAATTCACCATGCACCAGCACGTCGAGTCCGATCTCCTCCTGGAACCGGATGGCCCGGTTTGTTTCTTCCCGCAGGAAGGCCTCGTAGCTTCCGATGTCTCGCGTCCCTGCCCGGAGCTCGGCGCGCGCCTTCCGCACCGCTCCGGTCTGTGGAAACGACCCAATGGTTGTGGTCGGGAGAACCGGCAGCTTCAGGTGCGCTCGCTGTCGCTTCCGGCGGGTCTCGTAGGCGTTGTTCCGGCGGAGCATCGGCGCACCGATGGCCATGAGTCGGGCCTGCACGGCGCTGTTGTGGACGCGGGGCGAGGCCCGGCGCGCGCTGAGCGCTCGCCGGGCCGCCTCGAAGTCCTCACCCACCGCGTCGCGACCATCACGCAGGGCCGTCGTCAGCACAGTGACCTCGCGCAGCTTTTGCCTCGCGAAGGCCAGCCAGGTCTTGAGTTCCGGATCCATCAGCGTTTCCCGATCGAGATCGACCGGAACGTGCAGCAGGGAGCATGAAGGCGCGACCATCACGCGGTCCGGGCCGAGAGCCGCGACCGCCCGTTCCAGGGTCGCCAGGGCAGTGTCGAGGTCGGTGCGGAAGATGCTGCGGCCATCCACGACTCCGAGCGACAGAATGAGGTTCGGCGGGACCTGCTTGAGAGCGCGTTCGAGAGCGTCCGGGGCCCGCACGAGGTCGAGGTGCAGGGCGTTAATCGGAAGCTCGAGAGCCATACCCAGGCTATCGGCCAGGTCACCGAAGTAGGCTGCCACGAGCAGGCGCGTTCGGGGGGCGGCACCGCGGACTCGTCCATAGGCAAACGCGAACGCTTCGCGTGCTGGGGCGCTCAGATCGGCGGCCAGACACGGCTCGTCGAGTTGCACCCAGGGCGCACCGGCTTCCTGGAGCTTCCCCAGGACCTCCTCGTACACGGGCAGGAGGGCGGGCAGGAGTTGCAGCGACGTCCCCGCCCGATCACCGTACATCTTGCTCAGGAGCAGAAAGGAGACCGGCCCGAGGAGCACCGGACGCGTCGTGATGCCCAGCGCCCTGGCTTCGAGAAACTCGTCGATCGGTTTCGTGGAACGCAGCCGAAAAGCCTGATCCCTCCGGAGCTCCGGCACGATGAAGTGGTAGTTCGTGTCGAACCACTTCGTCAACTCCATCGCCGGAACGCTCACGGCGCTGCCCGCACCGCTCTCCTGGAGGCCACGCGCCATGGCGAAGTAGGTCTTCAGATTGATGGTGACCCCTTCGGGCCCGTAGCGCTCGGGCACAGCGCCGGCCATCACTGCCGCGTCGAGGACATGGTCGTACAGTGAGGAATCGTTGCTCGGGATCATATCCAGACCGAGCGCTGCCTGATCCTTCCAATTCCGGGCTCGCAGAGTCCGGCACTGTCCGATCAGATCCGCCTCGCTGAGGCTTCCCGACCAGTGCTGCTCGAGCGCTCGCTTCAGCTCCCGCTGCGGACCGATCCGCGGGTAACCCAGATTCGTTGCCAATGTCACGTTGTGCTCCTCGTCCTCAGGGTACGTGGGTTCAGGATGTTCGCCACCTTGCGCTCGCCGTATCGGGCGGCCGACGCACCGCCGGCGCTCCCGAGACTTTCGAGACGGCCCTGCCGGCCACGGCCTGACATTTACAGTATAGGCCCAACGTGATACTCCCTGGTGCGGTCCGACGCCCGCCAGGTCGTCACCGGTCGGCGGACCGGAGATGCCGGGAGGCGTCCACGGCCGGACGTCGGCGCCGACCGCCGCCACGAGGGCCCCGCCGCCAAGAGCCACCACAAGCGTCAACCTCTGTATGCGCATGTCATGCCGCCACGCGCTTCGACCTCGAGGGCACGACACCGCTCCCCAACAGCGTGGCGAGCGCCGCCACGGTCATGAGGGCTATGGACACAGGGTCGTGTGGCCTCTCGGCGCCGCGGTGCGTGGCCACCGCAACGAAGACGATGGTAATCGCAAGGTTCGCAGCCAGGCACACACGCCTGACCCCGGTGTCCTCCAGGTGTCTACCCAGGTTGAGCAGATTCACGGCCCCCGTGAGGGCGATGGCCATCCCTGCTGTCGCGAACCATAAACCGGCCTCGTTGATCGGCTTGAACCTAATGGGTGTGACCATCGTCTGGATGGCCCCGATCGAGACCAGGGCCCAGCACAGCACGAGGTAGATCCGCAGCAACGGTGAAACCTTGTCCCAGAGGCGCTTACCAAAAGCAGTTACGAGCAAGAACGTTGCCGCGGACCAAAGCACCAGAACAATCACGCCGTCCATCCATCACCTCGCCCGGTTATCCTCCCGGATTTCTTTCCCGGTTTCTTCCGTCGACGATGTTCATGTCCAACGGTCGCCCTCAGCCGCGGCGGCCGCTCGCGGACACTCTCCGGATACCAGCGTCCGCGCCCGCCGTCAACTACATGGCGTGGTTGGGCGTCGATGACGGCTTGACTACGCCGCCACCGCGGCACCAGCCGGCCGGTCTCGCTGGCCGTCCGGGGGCGTTCGGGGTTGAACGCACGACAGGCCGCTGCTGACCGGCCGCCCGCGAGCTCGAAGCGAGTGGGGGTTGGCTCGCCAGGCGACAGGCTCCCCGAACCTCCCGCGGCTCGGGTCGGCTGGCACTTGGGGGCCCAGCCGATCCATGACGGAGAGTCGCAATTCCCTGGGCATGTTACTCCGGCGCCTCGTATTGGACGCGTGCCGGGCACACTTCCCCATCGACTCCCTCGATCAGCGGCTTGAGCACCTGCGCGGCCCACTGTGCCAGTGACATCGGAGTGGTGGATGATTCATCGCGTGCCGGCTCAGCCGTCACCTTTCCTTTGCTGATGGCCTTGAACGTGGTCATGAATGCCTCGGTCGTTCGTGGATCGCGCCCGATCCTCAACATTTCGAAACGGATCAGCGCACTTGGGATCCGGAACACGCGTATCTTGCGCCCCAGCCCTTCAGTCAGAGACGTGGCGACCTCCGAGAAAGACAGATCCTCGGGTCCCCAGACTCCCTGGAACACCCGACCGCTTGGACGGCCTTGCAACAGGCTGGCCGCCACTTTTGCTGCCACGTCGTGACTGGCTACCATGGGGATACGCCGCTTCCGATTGACCGGCAGGTAGAGCCGTCCCTTGTCACGTATGCCGTCCAGTTGACCGAGCAGGTTCTCGAAGAAAAAGCCGGCCCGCAGGTGGGTGATGCCGTAGGTCTCTTTCGGGTACAAGTGCCGCAATTCTTCGACCGCTTGACCCAGAGTCTCTTCGGTGTCGGCGAGAGCTCCGAACAGCGAGTGTTCTCCACCGCCGTCATCCACGTGTGCGAACCCGGACAGATGTACTGTGTGAGCGATCTTGTTGGTCTTGATCGCATGGGCTGCCGACTCGGCGAACAGCCGATAACCGCGACGCATGGTCAGCTCTGGAGAGAACGAGTTTGGGGTTGCCCAAAACAGCGCGTCTACACCACGCGTCGCGCTCGCAAGGAAATCTCTATCCTCGAGGCGACCGGCGCAGACTCGGGCACCGCCTTGTGCCCAATGGCTCACCGCTTGCGGTTTGCGCGCCAACACCACCACGTCGATGTCGTGCTTCTGCGCGTCCTGATAATAAGCGGTGAGCTTCCTGCCAACGTTGCCGGTGGGAGTGGTGATCGCTATCGTCCGCTTCGTCATTGGGCTTCCCCCGATTCGGTTGCAGTGGTCCACCGATTCTCGCGGTCTGGATTCCTTCCCGGGGAACCCACCTATTGCTTAGGATATGCTGTCTCCCACCGCTTCAGCGTGGCGTTCTTTCGGGAGGCTGCCCCCGTGGTGCTTCGCCGCGGCTGGCCACGTCGCGTTCGGCCGGCGGTCGTTCAGATCATCTCCCTCGCACGGGCCTCCATGGCGGCCACCCGCGGCCGGGCCACCTACAGTATCAACCCTGCGCTCCGCCGACGGGTCGAAGCCAACCGTCCGCAGCAGGAGGTCCGACCCTACGTTCCGCACATCTCGCCGGCATTATGACTTGAACTCCCGGCTTACGGGGAGGGCCGGAAGGCGCGCTCCGGGACGCCGAGGAGTTCGAGGCCCTGGTGTTGCAGGTCGGTGATCTCGGGGGCGAAGACCTGGACGATGCTATCGTCGCGCAGGAGCACATGCCGCTGCGCGTGGCTGAACAGGCGCAGGACCTGTTCGGTCGTCGGCCGCCGGCAGCGCCGCTCTTCGGGATTGAGCGGCAATTCGGCGATGCGGTGTTTCTTCATCGCGGCGCGTAACTCCCGCTCGATCAGCGCCTGCACCAACAGGGCGAGGAAGTAGAGCGTGAACAGCGCCTCGATCCGGCCTTCGTTCTTGAGGAACACCGGGGCGATCTCGTGGACCGTCTTGGTCTGCTCGAAGCGTTTCTCGATGGTGGGCTGGCCCTTGTGGGCTTCGAGCACCCGGGCGGGGGTGAGCGTCTTGTCGTTGGTCAGGAGCGGATACATCCCGTCGGTCTTGCGGTCGTAGGCGAGAGCGTCTTCATCGGTGGTCCAGTCGAGGTTCCAGCGCCGGCGGGTGATGCGCCGGTAGGGGGTGTCGGGGCCGGGGCGGCCGCTGCGCATCTGCCGGACGGTCTTCTCGAACCTCTTCAGGCTGGGGCTCGCCTGCGCCTGCTGGACCTCTATCGTTCGCTCAGGACCTGTGTGGTTCGCTGGTGCAAGCCGCGGCGCGCAAACCTCGCCGAAAACCGGCCCTCAGGTGAGGTTGACGGAATGGCCCTTGCCAGTCCTACAATCCCCTCGCCTGGGTTTCCCAGCGCACCTGATTCGCCCGGAGGACAAGACCCTCAACATCCGCGAGTGCACCCCCGCCGATCCCGTCATCTCCGGAGGTGTCCTCGAAGTGCACTGACCCACGGAGAGCGTCCACGATGCAGGAGGAAGCCACACACCATCGGGGATTCGGCCGCCTGGTGATCGCAGCCCTCGTCGTGGTATGCGCGGTCCTGGGCGCGGTCAATCTCTGGAGATGGATCGGGGGAGACGAACAGACCCGCAGCGCGTCCGGCCTGACGGTGCCGGAAGCGGACAGGCTCGCGGAGCCATCCCCGGCGCCTTCACCAGTGCGGCCGCCGAGCGCGGAGCGAATTCGCGAGCGTCCGTATATGGCGGAAGGCCGATCCCGGCTCGATGGAGAGAGCGGCGTGGCGCCACGGGTGGGAGTCGGCAGCCGAGGCAGGGCGCCCACTCCGTCGACACTGGAGACGGACGAAATGCCGGCGGGCGCGGAAGCCGGCGAGCCCGACGCGCCGGGCTCGCCGGGCTGGCCTGGCGGCGCGGATGCCACGAGCGGGGTTGCGCCTGCCGCCGCGGCGACCGCGTCTGCACAGGGATCCTCCGAGACGGTCCCCAGCGCCCCCGATTCTCGAGCGGGAGACCTCGCGATGCCGTCCGTGTATGTGCAAACGCCCAGGCTGGTCGTGGCTCCAGGGGGCGCTACCCCCCAGGGATCGGGGACCTCGTTGGCCGACGAGGGCACCACGCCCGAACCGGAGACACCGACCGAGGAGGAGCCTGGCGCAGATCACACGCCGCCGGTCCTCGCTGCGCTCCGCTTCGATCCTCCGGTCGTGGAAGGTGGCAGCGTGACGACGCTGACGCTCCAGGCAAGCGATGACCTGTCGGGCGTGAAGTCAATTTGGGGGGAAATTCGAAGTCCAAACAGGTCGGCCATTCTGCCCTTCGGTTCAGCGGATGTGCGCAATGCCGACGTATTCAGCTTTGCGATCACGGTTCCGCGTGGGGCCCAGGAGGGGGTCTGGTACGTGTCGTTGATATCGCTGACCGACCGGGCAGCCAACACCAACCTGATCCGGGCACCCTCGCCGGAGGCAGCCCCGGCGGGGGGAACGTTCGCGGCGTTCTCCTCGGAGCCCGACTCCACACCACCCGAGGTGCTCCAGGTCTCGTTCGACAAGCCCGTGGTCGGCGAAGGGGAAAACAACGTGATAAGGGTTGAGGCGCGTGACGATCGATCGGGAGTCGCCTCCATGAATGGAGCGGTTCGCAGCCCGTCCAGGTCCGCGCTCATCTGGTTCAATGGCGCCCTGAACGCGGAGTCGGGTATGTGCGAGGGGAACATCCCGATCCCCAGGAACGTCGATTGCGGGGAATGGGTTATTCACCAGCTTGCGGTCAAGGACAACTCCGGGAACACGACCCTTCTCGTCGGTGATTGGCCGATCCTGGCCCGCGCCGGTTTCCAGGTCACCTCCGGCTCCGATTGCGACTTCACCCCTCCGACCCTGGATGCATTCGACCTGTCCCCGACGCTCGTCTCGAACGAGACTGCGACAGAGATCCTCGTGACCGCGAAAGTCTACGACCTGGGGAGTGGAACAGCCGCAGTAACCGGATGGTTCGAGGGTCCTGTTTCGACGGGCGGTCAGGTCCCCAAGAACCACTTCACGTGCTCACCCGACCCCCAGGACCCCGACGCGCCCTGGACCGGTAAGATCCAGGTGCCGCAGATGGCTCCCACGGGAACCTGGAAGGTGGGCATGATTCGCCTCGAGGACAAGGCCCGTAACTTCCGCGTGTGTACCTCCGCCGATCCTGTCGTCTCCGGACGCATCTTCCAGGTGCAATGAGCCCATGGTGGCGCAGCGTGTGGCACCCGGACCGACATCGCCCGCTCGAATTTCCCAGCGCTCCAGGGCCGAGACATGAGTGCCCACCCGACCCTCTCCAGCGCGCGCCCACACCCTGCGAGTTTTCAGCGAGTTCCGGCTCCGGACACGCTCGGTCCACCGCCGTCCGGCCGCGGACGATTGTGCGATCGTCCGTTCGCCTCCTTGCCATTGCCAGGGCCGGCGGATCAAGGTCGGGCTTGCTTTCCCCGGATGAAACTCCCTATCATCGTCCTCCGTTACCGTTCGGCGCGTGAGTTGCTGGAGGATTCCTGCGCATTGTGCTGCCCAATGGTCAAGGCGTTCGCATCCCTCGACGACGAACGCCGCGATGACATCGCCGAATGTCGCCGTGCGGAATACGTCGGAGTCATGGACGTCGGGACGATTCGGTGATTCTCCCTAACCCCATGCTGGGCGCGTGACCACGGAGCGGATACCAGCGGTCATCCTGGCGGTTGACGACCAGCGCGAATCGCGTGATCGTCTGCAGGCCGAGCTCGTTGGCCGGTATGGTCGTGACTATCGGGTCATGATCGAGTCGTCGCCGGTATCTGCGCTCGCGGCGCTGCGCACCATGCAGGCCAACAACGAACCCGTTGCCGTCGTGATGGCGCGCTTGTGGATGACCGAGATGAACGGCCGCGACATGCTGTCCGCGGCCAAAGACATTCATCCGCGGACCAAGCGGGCCGTCCTGATCCCGTTCGGCGGCTGGGGTGACGGGGCCACTGCCGAGGCCATTCGTGGGGGCGTGGCGAGCGGGTGCATCGACTACTACCTGCTGCAACCGTGGAAGGTGCCGGACGAGGTGTTTCATCGAACCCTCGGCGAATTCCTCTATGAGTGGGCGCGCTCCTACGAGGGCACTCCGAAAGAGGTCGTCGTCCTGGCCGAGCGGGGATCGCCGCGAGGTCACGAGCTGCGCAACCTGCTCACGCGTAACGGCATCCCCAACCTCTACGTTCCCAGCGACTCTCCCGACGGTGAGTCGAGGTTGGCCGCGCTCGGTTTTGCCGGCCGGCGGGAGCCGATCGTGACTGTTATCGGCGGGACGGTCCTGGTTGACCCGTCCAACCGGGAACTCGCCGAGTCCTACGGCGTTGTCACCTCGTTGATCGGCTCACCTGAATTCGACGTGGCGATCATCGGTGCCGGACCCGCCGGCCTGGCGGCGGCGGTGTACGGTTCCTCGGAGGGTCTCGACACGATCGTGATCGAACGGGAGGCGATCGGGGGCCAGGCGGGATCAAGCTCGATGATCCGCAACTACCTCGGCTTCGCCCGGGGGATCAGCGGGTCGGAACTCGCGCAGCGTGCCTATCAGCAGGCGTGGGTATTCGGCACCCGGTTCCTGACCATGCGGGAGATCTCCGGTCTCGAGTGTGGCCGGAGGTTTCACACGCTGACGACCACCGACGGCGGGCAGCTCCGCGCTCGCGCCGTGGTGCTGGCCATGGGTGTCACCTACACGCGGCTTGGACTGCCGGCGCTGGAACAGCTGCTCGGTCGCGGCGTCTTCTATGGCGCCTCGCCGGCGGAAGCGAAGCAGGTCGAGGGAGCGCGTGTGTACCTCGTCGGCGCCGGTAATTCCGCGGGCCAGGCGGCCCTGCACCTCGCGAAGTGGGCCAGCGAAGTGACCCTGGTCGTACGAGGCCACTCGCTTGCCAAGAGCATGTCGGCATACCTGATCCACGAGATCGCCGCGGCCAGAAACATCTCGGTGCGCCTGCGCACCCGCATCGTGGACGGCAGCGGGACACGAGTGTTGGACAGCCTCACGTTGGAGGACGATGCCGCGGGGACGACCGAAGTCGTCAAGGCAGACGCCCTCTTCGTGCTCATTGGCGCCCGTCCCCGCACGAGCTGGCTTCCGCGGGACATCAAGGTCGACGCCCACGGGTTTGTCATCGCAGGGACGGACTTGAGCCACGAGAAACTGCTGGACGACTGGCCGTTGGTCCGTACGCCCCGGCACTACGAGACAACCGTCCCCGGCATCTTCGCCGTCGGCGACGTGCGGTCGCGGTCGCCCAAGCGCGTTGCCTCGTCGGTGGGCGAGGGCGCCGGCGCGATCAAGGAAATTCACCACTACTTTGAGACGTGGGAGAAATTCGAAAGGACACGCCGGACGGTCTAGCCGGGCTACGGAGGAAGCGGGATGACCTACATCATCAGATGCGACTGCGGCACTGACATCAAGGGTCGGGACGAGGACGAAGTCGTGACCAACGGCATCGAACATGCTCGTGAGGGCCACGCGATGACCGTCACGCGCGAGCAGGTGCGGCCGCTCGTCGAAGTTGTCCCCGACTAGTTCGGGGTCGAGCATCGCCCGGGGCGAAATACCGATCAGCCGGAGGGCTATCCTGTCTCCCGCCCCGCTGGAGTCGCGTCTCCATGGGAGACCACCCATGCCCGGTGTCGTGTTCCACCATCCCCTCCCGATACCCTGCTCTCCACCGCCACGCCGGCTCTGACCACGACGTCGATCATCGACGAATGTCCGCGCGATCGGGAGGATCGCTCACCCGCAGCGAGGCCGGCGGCGTCAACCGCTGGGAAGGCGGTTTGAAGAGCGCGGGGGTTGGCCCCCCAGGCGACAGGCTCCTCGAAACTCTCTCCGATTCGGGTCTCTGATTTCTGGAGCCCCAGGCGAAACAATTCTCAGAAAGCGGAACCCGCTGTCCTGCAAGGCGTTACAAAGTGTGTGGCCTCTCTGTCGCGCATCCTGAACTCCTCCTCAAGATCAGCATCTGCTGAACCCGGCGACCCGGCCATCTAAGGCTCGTCACGCTCAAGCGCGCCGCGTAGAAGCCGTTCACGGTCCCACGCGAAACCGATCGATGCGCCACCCGTCTTTCCTTCCCAGCCGCACTTCGCTGGCAACTTGCAGCTCTCGACGGACCTACACACGCGGCATCGAATTCCCGCTCCTGCGCCGCGCCCGACAACGCCCGGTGCGCCGCCGGCCTGGCGTCTCCGCCTTGACCGATAACGGCCGTGCGGGCCAGAATTGCCCCACTCGCCTTTCCTGGTCTGAGGAGGTCGCCATGCGCCTGCGCCCCGTCTTTCTGCTCGCCCTCGCCGTGTTGCTGTTCGACGCCACCTGGACCGGTTTCGCCGCTGATCCGCCGCCACCCCCCAACATGTCGGTGATCGGATGGATCATTCCCATCTCCGGGGAGGATACGAACTGTCC
>Ga0247727_10017085_pt1 | contig 11599 bp, 10 predicted proteins | sample WisWelCaveWW1625_FD_202498 | JGI IMG/M metagenome (GOLD analysis project Ga0247727, IMG submission 202498) | Biofilm microbial communities from Wishing Well Cave, Virginia, United States - WW16-25 | ecosystem: Environmental > Aquatic > Deep subsurface > Groundwater > Cave microbial mat | place... | reverse complement strand
CCAATATCTCCTTCACGTCGCCATCCTCACCGATCAAAAAACCTGCGCCCTCTTCAGGATATGCCTCCTCAACATGCGCATTGATTTTCTCAATCAATTGGTTCGATACGACCAGCATACCCTCACCCTTTCCCAGCTTCGACTTCGCTCAGTGTCCGCTCAGCACGAAGAGGGGACTCCCACAAAGATTTATCGCTCAAATATTTATCACCCGAGTCGGGGAAGACCGTGACGATCACTCCTTCTTCCAATCCTTGAGCTACGCGCAATGCCGCGACCGCCGCCGCGCCAGATGAGATGCCAACGAACAGACCTTCTTCGCGCGCAAGACGTAGGACCATATCCCTCGCGTCTTCGGTTCTCACCTCAAGAGTCTCATCCGCGAATTCGGGGTCATAAATACCAGGTTTGATCGCGGTTGGCATATGCTTGAGTCCTTCAAGCCCATGAAATGCGGCGTCAGGCTGAAAAGCAATGACCTTTACGTCCGGTAATTGCTCGCGCAAGTATGCGCCTGTTCCTGTCAACGTTCCTGAGGTACCAAGACCCGCGATGAAATGAGTCACTTCGCCGTTTGTTTGTGCAAGGATTTCTGGACCAGTCGTCTGATAATGTGCCATCCAATTGGCGGGATTGTTATATTGATTGGCATACCAGTACAGATCAGGTTTTTCTTTCACCAACTCACGAGCAACGAGAATCGCGCCATCTGAGCCTTCGCCTGGGTCGGTCAGGATCAATTCTGCGCCGAGCGCTCGAAGGATGGTGAATCGTTCCGGGCTTGCGCTGGCAGGGATAGTCAAAGTGACAGGTATGCCCAACGCCGCGCCGAATGTCGCGTAGGAGATTCCCATGTTGCCGGAGGTTGAGTCAAGCAAGCGTTTGCCGGTTCCAAGATAGCCCTCTGCAAGCGCGGTTTGGATGATGTTAAGCGCGGGTCTATCCTTGACGGAGCCGCCCGGGTTAAACCATTCCGCTTTGGCAAAAACTTTTACAAGCGGAGACAGGTTCCGGCTGAGTCGCTGAAGCGAGAGAAGAGGCGTGTCTCCCACATGAGATGCGAGTCCATCCAAAGAAAGTGTATTCGATTGAGTTAATCGGTAATCCAGTAAAGTCATATAAACCTTTTTGTGTAGTTGACGTTCTCTAACGTCAACGGCGCAAGAGAGCGCCGAGTACACATTAAATCAAAAGCAGTCAACGGGCAAACAAAAAGACGGCGAACAATCGCCACACATTGCAATGATTTGCAAGCGGGGGTCGTCCAACCGTCTGATGAGTCCGTTGACTGCGGAAATTTATCTCAGGCGGTGGTTACGAACCCCGCCGTATACACAAGCAATAGTTGAATGTTTTCATAGGTTTGAAAATAAGATGACGGGTATTTTACAGTTCTTACCGATTTTGTCAATGCAAATATTCGAGGGCAGTTGCTTTTGTTGCTGAAAATCCCTATAATGTAACAAACAAGGAGGCAGGCATGGAACAATACAAAGTGATCGCAGGGACATTCCACGTTAAGGGCTTTTCACCCGACGGTGATTCGATCCGCTTTCAAGCCAGAGACCAAAACCACTGGGATTTTTTCACCTGGAAGGATGCAACAAAAAAGGACGACAAAAAGAAGCAACTCCGCGTGGAATCAATCGACGCCCTGGAGACTCACTATGAGGGCTATCACCAGCCGCGCACCTTCGCACTCGCCGCGCTCGAATCCCTGCTTGAGATGCTGGATATAACCGATGTGACATACAGCCTGAGCCTGACGAAAATCCTCGACGCGGACGACGGTAAATCTGGCTTCATCGCCTCTGCTTCGATAGACCCCTTCAGTCGTCCCGTGAGTTACGTCTTCCCCAAATCAGCCAAACTCACCGACGGCGCGCTGATGGATTCTGGCGCTTTACCCATCGAAAAATCAATCAACTTCCAACTTGCGCGCGAAGGGCTGGTCTACCCTACTTTTTACATCGGCACTGATCGCGTATTTGCCGAAAAGATTCGGGCGGTGATTGCGCGGGCGCGAAAGACCAAGCGCGGCATCTGGTCCATTGACCGCACGCCCGATTTTACGTTGTACGACATCCGCACACTGCAAGAGGACATCCTGCTCCTGCCCAAACTCTTCCGCAGGCTCGTCAAATTCTTCGACAATAATTCGGATTTCAATCAACTCAGCGAATATATGACAAGACAAAAAGACAAACTTGAGTTATGGGATGGAACACCGAAAAAGTCACTCGCTGATTTGATGAAGATCAGCGGCAGGCGGATCCAAATGAAAACGCCAGTGGAGGATATTTTGTTTAATCCTAAGTGAGAAGGTAGACACGGAAACAGGTAAACAAGTAAACAGCCCCATAGTCAATGATCGTGGGGCCGTCCAATCTCCAGTCTCTAATCTCTGCTCTATTCTTCCTTCTTCGCTTCCATTTCCTTCTTATGCGCCTCGATGATCGTACCTGCGATGTGAGTCGGCACAACATCGTAGTGATCGAACTCCATCGCAAAGTAGCCGCGCCCGCCGGTGATCGAGCGGAGTTGGGTGGTGTAGCGCGTCATTTCTGCCATCGGGACGTGCGCCACAATGATCGTGTTGCCGCGTTCCGAATCTGTGCCTTGCACGCGTCCGCGGCGGGTGTTGAGGTCGCTCATCACATCGCCCATGTTCGCGTCGGGAATCGTCACGCGTACATTCATGATCGGCTCGAACAACACAGGTCCCGCTTCATGCACGGCAAGTTTGAAGGCTTCACGCCCTGCAATTTCAAACGCCACAGGCTTCGAGTCCACTTCGTGCTCCTTGCCGTCGTACACGATGACCTTCACATTGCTCATCGGGTAGCCCGCGAACGCGCCGCGCTCCATCGTGGCTTTGATTCCCTTTTCAATTGGCGGCAGGTACGATTTTGAAAGATTCATCCCTACGAGTTCGTCGTCAAATTCAAAATCGCCTTCGTGGTAAGGCTCGATGCGAAGGTGGACTTCGCCAAATTGACCCGCGCCGCCGGATTGTTTTTTGTGACGATATTGCGCGCTGGCTTTGCGCGTGATGCCTTCACGATAGGGAATTCTGGGTTGGTGCGTTGCCAGCCCCACCTGGAATTTCACCTGCGCGCGATGGATCGCGACATCAATATGCTGGTCACCCATCCCTTGCAACACCGTTTCATGCGTGATCGGGTCATTCTGCCACAACAGGGTCATATCCTCTTCGCATAGTTTGGTCAGCGTTGGCGAGATCTTCGCGGCGTCGGCTTGAGTCTTGGGCGTGACAGCCACACGATACAACGCGGCGGGAAATTTCGGTTTCTCGATCGTCAACGGATGACCTTTATCGCTGAACGTGTCGCCCGTTGCAGTGACTGTTAATTTTGACACGGCGGCAAGATCACCAGCATGAACAACCTTCGCGGGGATCGCTTCTTTGCCTCGTTGGAAGTGCAAACCAGACATGCGCTCATTCGCGTTTTTGTTTTGATTCCATACGTGCGCATCGGCTTGAATGGAGCCGGAGAACACACGGAAGTACGTCATCCTCCCTACAAACGGATCTGCAGTCGTCTTCCACACATACGCGGCGAGCGGCTCGGTATCGGATGGCTTCAATGACTCTTCGCCAGCCTTACCTTGCGCGACTCGTTTTGGTCCATTCAGCGGAGACGGCAGTAAATCAATGATGTCGTTGAGCAACGCAATCGCGCCGATCTCGCGTCCGCCAGCCGCGCAGAAGATAGGGACAAAACTCCCAGCGTAGACAACGTCCTCGAGTCCGCGCACCATTTCTGCGTCTGTGAGAGAACCGTTTTCGAGATATTTTTCCATCAACTCATCCTCCCCCTCCGCCGCATCCTCCACCATCGCAAAGTGCGCCGCTTCCGCCGCCTCTTTCAGTTCGGCGGGAATCTCGGCAATCGTTTTGCCATCGCCCATGTAGGCTTTCATACCGATGATATCAACCACACCTTTGAAGTTTTGCTTCTCGCCAATCGGGAGATGAACCTTGACCACACGCTTGCCATGCGCCACCACAAATTCTTCAATCGCGGCATACGTCTTTTCAAAATCAGCATTGTCGCGATCCATTTTATTGATCACGAAAAAGCGCGGTAAGTTAAATTCGTCTGCATAACGCCATGCGAGTTCGGTGCCGACTTCGATGCCCGCGACGGCATCCACTACAATGATCGCGCCGTCGGCGACACTCAAGGCAGAGATGGCTTCGCCCACAAAATCTGTGTAGCCTGGCGCGTCGATAATATTTATTTTGTGATCGCGATGCTCGATTGGGATAACACTGGAATAGATGGAAATTTTTCGACGGTGTTCCTCATCGTCATAATCTGATACCGTTGTCCCGTCCTCCACTTTCCCCAGGCGGGTGGTTGCCCCCGTTGCATGTAAAAACGATTCCGCTAACATGGTCTTCCCCGCGCCTCCATGCGAGACCAACGCAACGTTGCGGATAAACTCGGTGGTATACTCTTTCATCGTAAAGCCCTTCCTATACGGTTAGGATATGATGCAGTCGCATGATTGTAAAAGAACTCAATTGAATTGTCAAAGAAATATTCGCGCGTGGGGCAAAGGCTCGCCCTGAGCCTGTCGAAGGGATGAATCCCGAACTGCGCATTTTCCATGATTTTGAAAAACTGAGCCGCCACGCGGCAAATCTTTTCATCGAGCAGTCCAATCGCTCGATTCTCGAACGCAACCGTTTTCTTGTTGCGCTCAACGGAGGCAATACTCCGACTCGACTCTTCCAATTGCTGGCGACGGAGTATCGCGATCAAGTGGATTGGAGCAAGGTGCATGTCTTCTGGGGCGACGAAAGATGTGTTCCGCCAGACGACCCTGGATCAAATTACGGACAAGCGCGGGATATGTTGCTGAGTCATGTTCCAATTTTGGACTCAAACATTCACCGCGTCAAAACGGATCATCAACCTGCTGAGGCTTCGAGAGACTATTCCCTTACCTTGAATGGATTCGCTTCCCCTCCGCTCGATGTGCCGCGCTTTGACCTCGTCTACCTCGGCATGGGCGAAGACGGACACACCGCGTCGTTATTCCCTGGCTCGCAAGTGTATGTGACAGAGTCTGTAATCCCTGTCACTGCGCAATATCAAGATCGCCCCGCCAATCGCGTAACAATGACTCAACTCGTCTTCAATCAAGCGCGTATGATCGTCTTCATAGCAACGGGCGAAAAGAAAGCAGTCGCTTTGGCAGAAGTGTTGAGTGACAGATATAATCCAGAACTATACCCCGCGCAACGCATTGACCCGAAAGACGGTGAATTGATCTGGCTCGTGGATGACACCGCGGCGAGCCAGTTGCCGAAGAAAATAAAAGGTTTGAAGATTTGTGAAGGATAGACACAACCCGTCATTGCGAGCGAACGAAGTGAGCGAAGCAATCTCAAGTAACCTGCAAACAACTGGTTGCATAAAACAACGAGATATCATCCCCTTGCGGGATTGCCACGTCGCCCTTCGGGCTCCTCGCAATGACGTAGTGAAGGAGACCTTATGGAACTTGCAATGATCGGTTTGGGAAAGATGGGATTGAACATGGCAACGCGTCTCGTACGCGGCGGGCATCGCGTGATCGGTTACGCGCGTTCGGCTGAATCAATTGATGCGGCGGTGAAAAATGGAGTCGAAGGCGCGCACTCTTTGAAAGAAGTGGTGAGCAAACTCAAGTCGCCGCGTACTGTGTGGCTGATGGTGCCAGCAGGTAAAGCCACTGACGATACAATTGAAGAATTATCAACCCTGCTTTCAAAGGGCGCTATCGTGATTGACGGCGGCAACTCGAACTACAAAGATTCCGTCCGCCATGCCGCGATGCTCGAACCCAAAGGCATTGATTTCGTGGATTGCGGTACGAGCGGCGGTATCTGGGGCTTGAGCGAAGGATACAGCCTGATGATCGGAGGCAGGCTCGAGGTCACAGAAAAGATGCGTCCCATTTTCGAGACGCTGGCTCCTGCGGCAGATAAAGGCTGGGGCCGCGTTGGTCCCCATGGCGCAGGGCATTTCGTCAAAATGATCCACAATGGAATCGAATACGGGATGATGCAAGCCTTCGCGGAGGGGTTCAGTATTTTGAAGGCGAAAGAGGAATTTGGGATGGACCTCGCGCAGATCTCGCACATCTGGCAACACGGAAGTGTAGTGCGTTCGTGGCTGTTGGATCTTGCCGCCAACGCGCTCGATGAAGATACGCAACTATCGGACATCAAACCCTGGGTGGCGGATTCGGGCGAAGGCAGGTGGACCGTGTTCGAGTCCATTGACCTCAATGTGCCTGCGCCAGTGCTCACGCTCGCGTTGCAAATGCGGTTTGCCAGCCGCGATGAAGAAAATTACAGCGCGCGCATGTTAGCCGCGTTGCGTAATCAATTCGGCGGGCACGCGATCAAGAAAACGGAGTAACTTTGGAGTGCAGGAGCTTGCTCCTGTAAATACCGACCAGCAAGCTGGTCGACTCCAAAAGGAAAATCTATGGACAACAACTTACCCACTTCAATCATCATCTTCGGCGCGTCGGGTGATTTAACCCAGCGCAAACTCATGCCTTCGCTGTTCAACCTGTGCCGCAAGGGACGAATGCCAAAAAAATTCCGGATCATAGGCTATGGCGGCACTGCATTCACAGACGATCAATTCCGGGCGCATCTTGAAGAAGGGGTCAAGCAATTCGCGTCTTTTGAATTCAACAAAGATGAGTGGTCTGATTTTGCGCCGAATCTTTTTTACCTGCAAGGGAAGTATGACGCGCTGGACGATTTCGAAAGACTCAGCGAGTCGATGAACAGCAGGGAAAATGGTGCGGGCAATCGAATCTATTACATGGCAACACCGCCGGGAGTTTTCCCACACATCATTGACCTGCTCGGGCTCACGGAACAACTCACCGAGACTCAAGGCTGGCGGCGAGTGGTGATCGAAAAACCTTTTGGCACCGATCTTGCCTCTGCACGCAAACTCAACGAGCAAATTCACAAAACGCTGAACGAGAATCAGATTTACCGCATTGACCATTATTTGGGCAAGGAAACCGTTCAAAATATATTGGTCACGCGGTTTGCCAACACGATCTTCGAACCGTTGTGGAATCGAAATTACATTGACCACGTGGAAATCACCGTCGCGGAAAAAGTGGGCGTGGAGCATCGCGCGCGTTTTTATGATGGCGTCGGCGTCATGCGCGATATGTTCCAGAACCATCTCCTGCAACTCGTATCGCTGGTTGCCATGGAACCTCCCGCCTCTTTCGAAGCAACTGCCCTGCGAAACGAAAAGGTCAAAGTATTAAGTTCGATTCGCCCGATGGATGAGAAGGCCGTCAGCCTAAATACCATGCGCGCGCAGTATAAGAATTATCGCAAGGAGGATGGCGTAAACCCGAAATCAACGACTCCTTCCTACGCGGCAGTCCGCCTGCAAATTGACAACTGGCGCTGGCAGGGAGTCCCGTTTTATTTGCGTTCCGGCAAAGCCTTGAAGGAAAAGCTTAGCCAGATCACGATCGAGTTCAAAGAACCTCCACATCTTCTTTTCAACAGTGCGAAAGGCAACCCAACTTCAAATATGCTTGTCCTTTATTTACAACCTGACGAAGGTGTGCATTGGCGTTTCGAAGCCAAAGTACCGGATACCATTTCGGAAACCCGCTCGGTGGATATGGAATTCCATTACGCGGACTCTTTTGGCAAGACCGCGATTCCCGAATCCTACGAACGCCTCTTGCTGGACACGATCACTGGTGAGGCGTCCCTGTTCACCCGCGCCGACGAAGTGGAAACCGCGTGGGCACTGATTGATCCGATTCTCGCAACATGGGCCGCGCCGCGAAACAAACAACCGCTGGCGCTGTACAAACCTGGCTCGTGGGGTCCAACAGAAGCCGATGAATTGCTCGCCCGCGATGGGCGCAAGTGGTCAACCTGGGATGGGAGGAAAGAATAATTCAGACTTCGCAAGTCTAATGAAAAAAACATTTGACATTGACCTTGCACTGAAACTCATCGGTGATGCTGTTCGTCCCTTCCCGAAGGCGGCGATGTTCGAACTCGCAGAGGAGGGATTCAACTCGCCCTTCGAGCAACTGGTGGCGTGCATGATCTCAATTCGAACATATGATGAAGTGTCTCTTCCTACCGCGCGGCGACTATTCGCGCGAGCCCGCACGCCTGCTCAAGTCAGCCAGCTTTCAATCGAAGAGATCGATTCCTTAATCAGCACATCCACATTTCACGAGCGCAAAGCAAGTCAAATTCATGAGATCGCAAAGCGCATCCTCGACGAGTACGATGGAAACCTGCCATGCGATTCGGATATATTACGCTCCTTCCCCGGAGTCGGACCGAAGTGCGCGAATCTGGTATTGGGTATTGCTTGCGGACAACCATCTATCAGCGTAGATATTCACGTCCATCGCGTCACGAATCGTTGGGGATATGTAAAGGCCTCCGCGCCCGAAAAAACAATGGGAGCACTCGAAGCCAAACTTCCGCGCGAACATTGGATTGACATCAATCGCCTGCTCGTCCCATTTGGCAAACACATTTGCACAGGTGAGCGCCCGCACTGCTCGACTTGTCCCGTGCTGGATGCGTGCCAGCAGGTGGGAGTTAATGCGCGCCAGACCTGACATGTCTCACCCGCGCTACTTTTAACCAAATCACCTGCGTGGACAAAGACGCGAGTCCGTCAGACTCTCGCGAAGACATGTCAGGTCTTAATCATTTTCCTGTATAATCCGAACAAAGGAGACCACACATGACGGGGCGCATCGAAAAGACCATTTTCATCAGTCACCGCTGGGGAGTATAATAAACGAAATAAACCATGCACATCATCACACGCAAGCGGCTCAACGAATTCGCAGATAAGCACCCAGATGCCAAATCCGCGTTACAGCATTGGTACAAACAGGCAAAGGCAAAGGATTTCAAGTCGTTTGCTGAGTTGCGAAAAACTTTCGGAAGCGCTGATCAGGTTGGCAACTTAACGGTATTCAATATTGGCGGCAACAAAGTACGTTTAATAGCCGCCATCCATTACAATCGGCGCATCATTTATACACGTGCTATATTGACACACCGAGAGTATGACGAAGGAAAGTGGAAGGAGTAAGCCATGTTAGACACAAAAATTGAACGAGCCTCTCCGCATTGGACGGAAGTTTCAAAAATCCTATATCTCCCGCACAGCGAAAAGGAATATGAGGAGGCTGTCCGCTTATTGGATAATTTGATTGATACCATCGGCGAAGACGAAAATCATCCGCTTGCTTCTTTGATGGAGATACTGGGATTCATCATCGAAAAATATGAAGATGAGCATGTGCCCGAGATAACCGACACTGCCGATGACTTAAACGAAATGGAATGGCTGAAAGCATCCTTGAGCAACCCTGCCTTTGAGTATTTACGCGATCCTGAAGAAGACATTTACACCATAAAGGACGGGAAACCTTTTTATGAAGCATAAGGTCGTGCTTGTCCCATTTCCATTTGACGACCTTTCCAGCGCGAAGGTGCGACCTGCGGTCTGTCTCACTGAACCCATCGGTGACCATAAACACGTTGTTTTGGCATTCATCACCAGCCGCTTACCTGATAAACCGCTTTCAACCGATCTTGTTTTCACAGAAACAGATAAAGATTTTTCCGTTACAGGCTTGCGAGTTTCCTCAACATTACAACTCCATCGAATGATGACAGTTGCATCCAATATCATCGTCCGTGAATTGGGACAATTGCCAGCGCCAACACAAAAGGAAGTTGAAGGCAAGTTGAAGTTGTTGTTTGGCATCAAATAAACCAGTTTTCTTTCAACCATGCAACCCAACCCCCCATCACCACAGAAAAGGATTCGTCACAATACCCTCTCCCGTATGGGAGAGGGGCAAACCGACACGCCGATCAATCATCTCAATCAGGCGATGCACTGAGCTTGTCGAAGTGGTGAGGTCCTAACCCCACGCATCGAAAAGCCCGTTTTCATCAGTTACCACCGCACGAATTTTGAAACAGTAAACGAAGCAACATAAAATAGACAGTGGGAAGGGTGTAAAATTACGAAGGAGAATATCTTATGGATCCTATTTCAATTGCCCCTCTTGCGATCAGCGCATGGAAATTACTCGAACCGTATGCTCAAAAACTGGGAGGCAGGCTGGTTGAGAAAGCAGGCGAGTCCCTGCCTGATGTTGTGGGTAAAATGTGGGACACCGTGAAAGCGAAAATGGAATCCAAACCTGAAACGCAGAACTTACCTACAGATTTGGTCAAGACCCCTGATGATGAAGATATACAAGGCGCATTCAAATATCAACTCAAGAAATTACTGGAGAACGACGAAGCCTTTGCGAAGCGACTCGAAGAATTGGTTAATGAAGCGAAGCAGGTAACATCCTATTCCGCCGACATGCAAGGCGACGGCGCGATTGCACAAGGAGATAATTCAGTTGCGGTTGGCAGGGGCGGCATTCACATCGGCGGGAACGTATCAGAAAGTAATATCATCACGGGGAATTCCAATGTGATCAATGACGAGAAGAAAAGAAAGAGAAAGAAATAACAGTCTAAAGGAATAACCAGGCGGCACAATGGACAAAAATAAAGCGCTTCAAAAACTTTTGAACGGAACAGCAACCAAGAAAGAAATTGAGTCGCTGAAGCAAGCGCTTGCCAGCGGGGAGCTTTCGATTGGCGGGGACGTTAATCGTTCGGTGGTCATCATTGGAAGCGGGAATAAAGTTGAACTCACGTCAGAAGCATTAAGTCTGCTTAAGCCTGAAACAACAATTGAAGAAGTAGTCGAAGGCGAGCCGCCTTACATGGGCTTGCGTTATTTCGACACTTCCGACGCAGACCTGTTTTACGGTCGTGAGTCATTGACCCGTGAACTCGCTGAACGTGTTTCAAAAGAAAACTTTCTTGCCATCGTGGGCGCATCGGGGAGCGGAAAATCATCTGTTGCACGCGCGGGACTCATCCCTGCATGGAAAGCCGCGTCAACGGCTGAAGCGCTTGTCATCACGCCGACCACGCACCCGCTTGAAAGTCTAGCCGCCAGTTTGACGCGTGAATCGGAATCGGTCACCGCGACAGCCACATTGATGGATGACCTTAAAAATGACGCGCGCAGTCTGCGATTATATGTTCGCAAATTGTTGAACGCTTCGGGGGAGTCGAATTTGCTTTTACTGGTTGATCAGTTCGAGGAAACCTTTACCCTGTGCAAAGACCCCGCTGAGCGCAAGGCGTTCATCGAGAACCTGTTGTCGCTTGCGGATGAGGCGGACGGCGCGGCGCGCGTGGTCTTGACCCTGCGCGCGGATTTCTATCATCACTGCGCGGAATACGATGGCTTGCGTCAAGCATTGCAGGAACATCAAGCCTACATCGGCGCGATGACTCCCGATGAACTGCGCGAGGCGATTATTCAGCCCGCGCAAAAGAACGGCTGGGACTTTCAACCTGGGTTGGTGGATTTGATTTTGCAAGACGTTGGCACGGAACCTGGCGCGCTGCCTTTACTCTCGCATGCCCTGCTCGAAACATGGAAGCGCAGGCAGGGAC
>Ga0247727_10017084_pt1 | contig 11599 bp, 9 predicted proteins | sample WisWelCaveWW1625_FD_202498 | JGI IMG/M metagenome (GOLD analysis project Ga0247727, IMG submission 202498) | Biofilm microbial communities from Wishing Well Cave, Virginia, United States - WW16-25 | ecosystem: Environmental > Aquatic > Deep subsurface > Groundwater > Cave microbial mat | place... | reverse complement strand
TCTCGATGGACCACGAACGGCCACCGCGCCGTCCGAACGCACCTTCCCCGACCGCTGGATTTTGAGTCGCCTCAACCAGACGATCCATGTGGTCACATCAGAACTGGAGACCTATCGGTTCGATCGCGCGGCGAATGCTCTGTACCAATTCATCTGGCACGAGTACTGTGACTGGTACCTCGAACTGATCAAGCCCACACTTCAAAACTCGGCGAACCCGAAAGGACCAGGAACCAGACAGACCCTCGTCGAGACGCTAGAAACCACGATGCGCCTCCTGCATCCTTTCATGCCGTTTCTCACCGAAGAGATCTGGCAAACGCTCCCGCACCAGGGCGCGAGTATCGTAGTTCAGCGCTATCCAATACCGGACGTTACATGGACCGCACCAGAAATGGACCAACGCTTTACGCTGCTCGAACAAACCATCGGCCTGGTACGCGCATCCCGCATGCTCTTGAACTATCCGCCGGGGCAACAGATCACGTTCTACGTCGCGCACGACGAGCCCCAGCGACAGATCCACTTGGATCAACTCCGAAGCTACCTCGCCCATCTCGGCCGTGGCACTGTCGAGCTAGTCCCAACGACTCATTGGCCGACCAGTAACCTCCTCCGCTTGGTCACGGATGGCCTATCCATCGGCATTGCAGTGGCGGGCGACGTCGATCTCAACAAAGTGCTGGATCGTATTATCAAGCAACAATCCGAGCAGACCAAGGAGATCGAGCGGCTGGAAGGAAAACTGTCCAATCAGGAGTTTACCGCCAAGGCCCCGCCTGAGGTCATTACCGATCACCAGGATCGCCGTACAAGCCTGCGTCGAGATCGAGCCATGCTCACCAGCAGTGAACAACAGTTGCGCGCCATGCTGGAACGTAACCGATGATCAGGCCCCCGGTTACCGACATACGGCGCGCCATTCACCGTGCACTCCAAGAAGACCTCCCTCTCGGGGACGTCACGACAGCCGCACTCTTTCTCTCTCCCACACCGGCGCTCGCGCGCATCGTCGCCCAACAATCGCTGGTGGTCGCCGGTCTTGCCGCAGCCGTGCGAGCCTTTCAAACCGTGGATAGGTCCCTCGTCTTGTCCATCTTCCGCCGGGACGGGGAACGCGCAAAGGATGGAGACTGTCTCCTCCAGATCGAAGGCGACGGGCGATCCATTCTGAAGGCCGAACGAGTCGCTCTGAACTTTCTCCAACACCTATCCGGTATCGCCACGTTGACGCGTCGGTTTTGCGACGCGGCTCGCGGATACCCCGTGACGATCCTCGACACGAGAAAGACGATCCCGGGCTTGCGTGCGCTTCAGAAGTGGGCGGTCCGCCTCGGCGGGGGCGCGAATCACCGCCAGTCGCTGAGCGATGCCGTCCTTATCAAGGACAATCATCTGGCCCTCCTAACACACACGACAACGCCCGTCCGAACCGCCTGCCGCAAGGCGAAAGCCACCGCCCCTCGCAGCATGAATATTATCGTGGAAGCGGAATCGTTGGCAGATGTGCGGCAAGCCCTCGCAGGACGAGCCGACGTCATTCTGCTGGATAACATGAACCCGGCGGCTGTCCGTCAAGCCATCCGGCTGATCAAGGGGCGGGCACTCGTGGAAGTGTCCGGAGGAATCACGCTGAAGAACGTACGAGCGATGGCGGCGGCCGGCCCAAACCGCATTTCCATCGGAGCCCTCACCCATTCAGCCCCGGCTGCAATGCTCAGCTTGGTGCTCGAACCACGCCGACACGGTCGTTCGTGAAAGGTGAAACGTAAAACGTGAAAGGTTTCGATGAAGAGCACTCGGCATTCCTACGTTTCACGCCTCACGTTTCACGCTTCACGATAAAGCCTCTGGCCCCGTGCCTCTCGCCCGGGCATTGGCGATTGCAGCAGAAACGTTCATGAATAATGCGGGCTAACTCATGCAACCCTCGCTGCCACTCGCCAGAGATACGATTCACAGCACCCTGTCGACCACGTGGCTGGGGCGTCGCATCGAATTGTTCGACCGCCTTCCTTCCACCAACCGAGAGGCCGTTCAGCTTGCACAGGCAGAAGTGGAACATGGCACCGTCGTCGTCTGCGATAGCCAGACCGCCGGACGCGGGCGTCTCTCCAGAACCTGGTTTTCTCCTCCCGGTGCCAACCTCTACTGTTCCATTATCCTCAGGATGATGCGCCCACCCGAACCCCTCACGGAATGGCTCTCCTGGTTGCCACTGATCTCTGCGCTGGCGGCAGCCGAAGCGATCGAACAAGTCTCGTCCATCCACGTCTTCGTGAAATGGCCCAACGATCTCTTGATCTCGGAACGAAAAGTCGGCGGAATCCTCTGTGAAAGCGGGACAGGAACACGATCAGACCCTTTCCAGATCATTGGAATCGGCATCAACGCCAACGTTGATCACGATGACTGGCCCGCTGACCTTCGCGACTCAGCCACCTCGATATGGCAGGAACGGAAGATCGTCGTCGACCGCAACAGACTGCTCGCACAGCTGCTCCTCGAACTCGAACAATGCCTCGATGAATTGGTCAGTCACGGAACAAATCGAATCGCGTCGGCCTATTACCAACGATGCTCGACCATCGGCCGCACGGTACGAGCAACGTTGGCCGATGGAGACGTGGTCGTGGGGCTTGCCGAGGGAATCGGCCAGGATGGATCCTTGCGGGTGCGGCCGCAGGCGACCCAACCTGGCTCGGGAACGCCGGAGGTCGTGCATCTGCGCGTGGCCGATATCATCCACGTGAGAACATAGCAGGATGCTGAAAAAGTCCGCCAGCGGCGTTCTCGCATCGTTCAGACCCTCAACGTACCCCAGAGGGTACGCCTCGGTCCTTCACTCGCTGCGGCCTTGCTGGACGAACTTTTTGAGCATCCTGCGTCAATTCCACCGGTGGCCTGAGATGTGCCCGCCATCGAACTCTCAGCCTGCCACAATATTTTTCCCGCAGACTATTAGCCAAATCGCCCAGCGAATCGTACAATAGGTCCCATGCTCATCGTCGTTGACATCGGCAACACCAACATTGTCTGGGGCGTGTATGACAACCGCTCCCTGGCGGCCCATTGGCGATTGGCCACGGACGTGACAAAAACTTCTGACGAGTACGGCATCCTCTTTGCCAATCTCCTTACGGCAGCAGGGATTCCCTCCCAGCGTCTCTCGGGCGCCATCATCTCCAGCGTCGTGCCCGCGCTGACCGGGACCGTTGAAGACATGCTCGGACAGTATTTTCATCAGCATCCATTGATCGTCACCTCGGAAATGGACACGGGGCTCACACTCCGTTACGCCAACCCAAAAGAAATCGGCAGCGACCGGCTGGTGAATGCCGCAGCCGCTTATCATAAGTATCGCCGCGATCTCATCGTCGTCGATTTCGGCACCGCCACGACCTTTTGCGCCATCACTGCAGAGGGCCACTACCTCGGAGGCGTCATTGCCCCAGGTCTTGGGATCTCGGCAGAAGCTCTCTTCGCACGCGCCGCAAAATTGGCCAAGGTGGAATTCATCCGCCCTAAGACCGTAATCGGCACAGACACCGCCGGCAGTATTCAAGCCGGCCTGTTATTCGGATATGCAGGACTGGTCAATACCGTCGTTCGGCGAATGGAACAGGAACTCGGACGCTCCGTCTATGTCATCGGCACCGGAGGACTCAGTTCCATCCTGGCAGCTGAAACTACTTCCATTCAAAAAATCGAACCGCTTCTCACGTTAGAAGGTCTCGAGCTTCTCTACCGACGCGCTCAGGGTACTCCCCCTCCCACCATGGAGGTCTAACCAGCCTTATTCACGAAGGCTTTTACTGCAATCGCCGATGTTCAGGCGAGAGGCAGTGGGGACGTAAGGCGTAAAGGGTAAGGGCGTGAGGGGGTCGAGCAGGATTCGCCTAACGCCTCACGTTTCACGCCTCACGATAAATCCTCTAGCCCCTCGCCCCGTGCCTCTCTCCTGGCCTGGCTTCAAAGCGGTTTCGTTGCACAAGTAATTAATTTTTCTGGGCCGGTTGACTTTATGGGCCCTGTGGCTATCTCGTCACGGACCGAGGAGTATTTCATGCCTGAGGAACAACAAAACGCGAATACAATCGAGAACTTGGATACTCCTTCGCCCGGCGATTGCCCTTCCACGGAGGAAACAGGACTGGTTGAGGAGCTCCAGGGCGCTCTCGCGGAAAAGACCGAAAAATTCAACGAACTCAACGACAAGTATCTGCGACTCGCCGCTGAGTTTGACAACTTCAAACGTTTGGCTCAGCGGGACCAGCGCGATCAGATCCGCTTCGGCAATGAAGACTTACTCAAGGAACTCTTGCCGGTCGTCGATAATCTTGAACGAGCCATCGCTGCCTCTCAAAACGGTGGGAGCGGCAACGGCCTTATCCAAGGTGTGGATCTCACCCTCAAGCAATTGACGGGAGCCTTGGCGAAATTTCATGTCATACCCGTCGAGACGATCGGCCGGCCGTTCGATCCCGCCGCACATCAAGCCGTCGTTTCTGTCTCGTCCCCAAAGGTTCCGGAGCTGCATGTAGTAGACGAGTTTCAGCGAGGATACCGTCTGCATGACCGTATCTTACGGGCGGCCATGGTGAGCGTATCGACTGGGCGGGCCGGAGGCGCGCCGGAAACAGACGGCACAATCAGTGCATCGTGACAACACATCATCTAAGACAGACCTAGTGAGGAGAGGAGTAGGCACATGGGCAAAGTGATCGGCATCGACCTTGGAACCACGAACTCCTGCGTTTCCATCATGAGCGGCGGCGAGCCGATTGTGATCGCCAACGCAGAAGGCGCCCGCACGACACCGTCCGTCGTCGCCATTACAGAGAAGGGCGAGCGCCTCGTCGGACAGATTGCGAAACGTCAAGCGATTACCAATCCGGAGAACACGATTTTCTCCGTGAAGCGCCTGATGGGCCGAAAATTCCGAAGCCAGCAAGTGCAAGACGCTGTCAAACGTCTTCCCTATAAGGTGTCCGAGGGAGACAACGGCGATGCGCACGTCGAATTGCGCGGCAAACGCTACAGCCCGCCGGAAATCTCCGCCATGATATTGCAGAAGATGCGGCAGACGGCGGAGGACTATCTCGGCGAAAAAGTCACCGAAGCCGTCATCACCGTCCCGGCCTATTTCGACGATAGCCAGCGCCAAGCCACCAAGGATGCGGGCCAGATCGCAGGCTTGACCGTCCTCCGGATCATCAACGAACCGACAGCTGCGTCCCTCGCCTACGGCCTCGACAAGAAGAAGGACGAACGGATCGTCGTCTATGATCTGGGTGGTGGTACGTTCGACGTGTCCGTCCTTGAGATCGGCGATGGCGTCTTCGAGGTCAAGTCGACCAACGGCGACACCTATCTCGGCGGCGACGACTTCGACCAGCGCGTCATGGATTGGTTGGTCGACGAATTCAAGAAGGATCAAGGCATCGATCTTCGGAAGGATCGGATGGCCCTCCAGCGCCTGAAAGAGGCGGCGGAACGCGCCAAGATCGAACTCTCGTCTTCACAGGACACCGAAATCAATCTGCCCTTCGTCACCGCAGACGCCAGCGGGCCGAAACACATGGTCATGAAACTGACTCGCGCGAAGCTTGAACAGCTGGTCGACGACCTGATTAAACGATCGATCGAGCCCTGCAAGAAGGCGCTCTCCGACGCCAGCGTATCCGCGGGCGACATCAAGGAAGTCGTCCTCGTCGGCGGCATGACCCGCATGCCGAAAGTCATTCAGGCCGTCAAAGAGTTCTTCGGAAAAGAACCGCACCGGGGTGTGAATCCCGACGAAGTGGTGGCGATCGGCGCCGCCATTCAAGGCGGCGTGCTCAAGGGCGAAGTGAAGGACGTGCTGCTGCTCGACGTGACGCCGCTCTCGCTGGGCATCGAAACCCTCGGCGGTGTCTTTACGAAGTTGATCGAGCGGAACACGACCGTCCCGACGAAAAAGAGCCAGGTCTTCTCGACGGCTGCCGACAATCAAACGGCGGTGACCATTCGAGTCTTCCAAGGAGAACGCGAGATGGCGAATGACAACAAGCTCCTCGGCCAGTTCGACTTGGTCGGCATTCCTCCCGCGCCCCGCGGGATGCCGCAAATCGAAGTGACGTTCGACATCGACGCCAACGGTATCGTTCATGTCTCGGCCAAAGACTTGGCGACACAAAAGGAACAGTCCATCAAGATCACGGCGTCCAGCGGCTTGAGCAAGGAAGAAGTCGAAAAGCTGGTAAAGGATGCGCAGGCCCATACCGACGAAGATAAGAAGCGGCGGAAGACTGCCGAAGCCAAAAACCAGGCCGACACCCTGATCTACCAGACGGAAAAAAACCTGAGTGAGCACGGGGACAAGATCGCCGCAGAAGACAAGACCAAAATCGAGGAAGCCGTGGCATCGCTGAAGAAAGCGATGGAGGGAACCGACCACGTGGCGATCGAATCCGCCACCCAAACATTGACGACCGCGTCCCACAAGTTGGCTGAGGAAATGTATAAGAAGGCTTCGGCATCGACTGCAGCCGGCAGCGGCACCGACGCCGGAGGCGGCACAGGAGCCGGCGAGACCAAGACGGATGAAAAGGTTGTTGACGCGGAATTTGAAGAAGTAGACAAAGACAAAAAATAAGTTAGAATATCGTCGGTGAGACCGAGCTTCGCCGATGCACGGGGCTCGGTCTCGCTGCACTATCACCAGGAGAGAAGGCGTCCGTGTCCAAGCCCGACTACTATGAAACCTTAGGAATCGACCGATCCGCGTCCGACGAGGACATCAAGAAGGCCTATCGGAAGATGGCCCGCCAGCACCATCCCGATCTCCAAACGGGAGAGACCCAGAAAAAAACGTCGGAAGAAAAATTCAAGGAAGTCAACGAAGCCTACGAGACGCTGAGCGACCAGGATAAACGCAAGCGCTACGACATGTTCGGCCCCGCCGGGGCTCAGCAGGGTGGCGGTCCGAATGGTTTCGGATTCGGCGGAAGCGGCTTCGGCGACGCCTTCAACGACATCTTCGAGGATTTTTTCGGGGGCCAGCGAGGCGGCAATCGGGCAGAGCGCGGCAACGACCTCCAATACAATCTGGAGCTGACCTTCGAAGAAGCCGTCTATGGGAAAGAGGCCAAACTCAAAATCCCTCGATGGGAAGTATGCACCGACTGTAAAGGGACCGGCGCCAAGAGCGCGGCATCGGTCAAGACGTGCCCCAGTTGTAAAGGGGCCGGACAGATGCGGTTCCAGCAGGGGTTCTTCAGCATCACCCGTCCCTGCGGCCAATGCGAGGGAGCTGGACGAATCGTCACAGAACCCTGCCCTGCCTGCCAGGGCCGTCAACGCACCTATCGAGAGCGGACCATCGCCGTACACATCCCGGCCGGCATCGAGTCAGGCATGCGCCTGCGCCTCTCGAACGAGGGGGAGCACGGAGTCAATGCAGGCCCGCCAGGCGATCTATACGTGGCGATTACCGTCAAGCCGCACCCGATCTTCCAACGCCAAGGACACGATATTCTCTGTGACGTTCCGATTCACTTTGTCACAGCCGTACTCGGAGGGAGGATTGAGGTCCCCACGCTGAAAGGCAATACGGTCATCAAGATTCCGGCCGGCACGCAGCAAGATAAGACCCTGCGCATCAAAGGCCTGGGCATTCCCAGCCTCAAGAACCACAGTACCGGCGACCAATTGTTCGTCATCAAGATTCAGATTCCAACCAAACTGACCGCTCGTCAGAAAGAATTGCTCAAAGAATTTGGCAAAGAGAGCGGCATGTCAATGGAAGAGGACAGCGAAGGCTTCTTCGACAAGATGAAGACCTTCTTCGAATAGCGCCGGCGGTTCCCGCACTATGTCCACGTTCTTCGTCGACCCTGGCGCCATCACTCCCCCCACGATCCGCATAACCGGTGACCTTCTCCATCATCTTTGCGATAGTCTCCGCTTGCATCCAGGAGACTCCCTCACCCTGAACGACGGATGCGGAACCCGCTATCGCGTGGAAGTGGCCCGCGTCACCTCACAGGCCATCGACAGCCGCATCATCGATCACCATACCGAGCCGACGCGCAGGGCCGCACCGATCGTGCTCGGACAGGTGTTGATCAAAGGCGACAAGATGGACTGGGTCATTCAGAAGGCCACAGAACTCGGAGTCGCTGCCATCGTGCCCATGCACAGCACGAACAGCGTCATCAAGTCCAACCCTGAACGCTTGGAACATCAACGGTCCAGATGGGAACGCATCGCGCGTGACGCGGCACAACAGTCGGAACGATGGGCCCTTCCCACCATCGCAGACCCGGTAGACCTCGCAGAGATCTGCCGACGATATGCCTCTGCGCCTCTGAAGGGCATGCTCACGGAACGCTCCAGCGGCCCTTCACTCGCTACCATACCGTTGCCACCGGACCCCCAGCATCCGATTGTTTTGTTGGTAGGACCGGAAGGAGGATGGGTACCGGACGAGCAGCGCCTTGCACAGGAGCAGGGTTTCCTCCCCCTAACCCTCGGACCACGAATCTTACGGGCCGAGACCGCGGCGATCGCAGCGCTCAGCATTCTCCAATCAAGACTCGATATCACTCAAAAACCGTGAAAGGTTAGACGTGAAACGTAAAACGTCGAATCGCCGAGCGGTGTTCCTCCGAAACATTTCACGTTTCACGATTCACCTTTTACGGCTCCATTCAGCGGTCAATGGTCAAGTGAACGATCGTGCCTTTTTCTCCGCTGGCCCAGCCATGGGCCATATTCGGGAACGACAAGCCGTACAGCGACACCTTTGCAATCGACCCATGTTCCTGCCAGGTATTCCCGCTATCGGTCGTTCGATATATCACGCCACGAGGTTACTGGTTGGTGTTGGCGTCAGGGCGATTGTTATTGAAGTAACCAGGATCAGGCATGCCCTCTGCTACAATGGTGAAGGTGCCCGCTTCCAACGTCAGCCACTTCTTCGGAGTACAACAGGTTTCATCAGGCTTAACATCCCAGGAGCCGCGCCGTACGATCAGCGGGCCAGTGGCGAGCTCGTTGAGAAACTCATTGCGCTTCCCCACACCATAGAGATTCCGATGAGGCACTCGCACGACGATCTCCGTATCCGTCCAGGACATCACCTGCGCTGCGACGTTGCTGAACAGCACTTCCGTGCGCGAGACGTTTTCGCCTAACTCGATATCGTCTCGCCGCTTGTAGGCCCGCTGGTTGAGGTCCAAATCGGCATGCTCGGCTGTTTTCAAGAAAGAGCCGAACCCCGACCCTTTGATCGTGATCAGCGCATCGAGTCCGCCTGACTGCGGGCTGTAAGAATCGATCTTCGGCGTCACGAGCGTAAAGACCCCTGCCTGAGTCTTTAGAACCTCCTTCATCGCGCAGCAAGAACCGTCGGGATTGGGCTTCATCGCGCCTCGATACATCACGACCGGCCCGCTCTTCGCGCTGAAGGGCACCCACACATCAATGCGATCGTCTTGCCAGCGATAGATGACGGCCCGGACCCCACCGATCTCGACTCGATTCTCTCCCGTATTGAAGTCGGTAAAGGCGTAGGGCGTCGCTCCACTTTCCGAATAGAATCCAAAATGCTCTCCGCTGATTCTGAGCAGAGTACCGATTGGAGCGGCCGGAGGCGTCATGGCGATCACTTTTGGTATATGAACCGTAAAGGTCCCGACCGTCCGCTCACGCCCCTGCATGGTCAGAACGATGGGGCCAGTCTCCGCATCCATCGGGAGGTGCACGACGATGGCGTCATCGGACCACTGGGCGAGGACGGCGGGGTGCCCGCCGAACGTCACCTTGTCACCGGCTCCCTTCGCGGAGCCAAAACCCTGGCCGAAAAGGACCACCTTGGTCCCGACCGGCCCACTGACTGGATCGACGCGAATACTCGGAATCAGCTTCAGAGGAACGGCGTTGCTCACTGTGTACTGGACTGGAGCGCAGCAAGACCCATCCGGCAGTGGATCGGACGAGGCCAATCGAACCACCACATCGCCCGAAGCAGCATTCGCGGGAACCTGGATTTCGATGATGTCGTCTTTCCAGCGATGCGGCCTGACGACCACGCCCCCGATCATCACATCGTTGACTCCGAACATCGTATTGGGATCGCGAGGACCAGCCGTGGCACCGAAATGCACACCGGCAATCTGCAGGGTATGGCCTGGTTCAATCTCTGCCGGCGTCACTGTGGTAATCGTCGGCTGTATGATTATTAATTTCCCGGCAGCCATCTTCTTTTTCCCGGCCATGATTTCAACAGGACCGGATTGAGCTTGGAAGGGAACTTTCACCTCGATCAGGTCGGACTCCCATCGCTGAATCAACGCAGGGAACCCGCCTACGGTCACGCGATTGACTTGCACGGATCGAAATGCGGGGAACCCCTTCCCGGCGATCGATACAGTGGCGCCAGGGACAGCCGTTGACGGATGTAGCTCGAGAGCGGAAGGAGCGGCCGCAAACACCCCGGCGCTCAGACTGGCCCACAACGTCATCGTACTCACGCCGGCTACGATGCTCAAAAAGGCCGCCCTGGTCGTTCGTGAAACGTGAAACGTAAAAGGTGAAAGGTGAAAGGCTTCGGATGAAGAGCTCTCGGCAATCCTACGTTTCACGGTTTACGCCTCACGTTTCACGGTTCCTGAGAGAGACCGGTCAGGAGACGGAAAGAATCACTTCAATTTCGACGGGAGCCCCACGAGGCAACTCAGCAGCCCCCACCGCCACACGCGCGTGACGACCAGCCTCGCCAAATATCTCAACCAGAAGGTCCGAGGCCCCGTTGAGGACTTGGGGCTGCTGCACAAAACCTTCCGCCGACGCCACATGCCCGACGATCTTCACGACGCGTGCAATCCGATCCAGCGTCCCAAGTTCCTGCTTGGCAATCGCCAATGCATTCAGGAGAGCGAGCCTGGCCGCCTCCATCCCCTGCGCGACCGTCAGATCATGTCCGAGCTTACCGGAGAACGCCAACTGCCCATCTCGCATGGGAAGGACGCCGGACAAAAATAAGAGACGTCCAGCTTGAACCGCCGGAACGTAGGTCGCCAACGGTTGCGGCGGGGGGGGCAACTCTAGATGCAGCTCCTTCAATTTGCGTTCGTAGGACATCCCGATAACCCGCATGCAGACGTTGCCGATGAATGCCGTAAAAGGTGAGACGTGAAACGTGATGCACCGGCATCCCTCCGTCTCCCACGCCCAGACTCATTCCCTAACATCTATCATTTATCATTTATCATTTTACATTTCACATCCCACGACTACCCTGCGCGGAGCGCATCGAGAAAACTCTCACCCACAGGAAGTCGACCCCCTTGCAGGGCTTCCACAATGGTGTGCCCCAGATCAGCGGCAGAAGCTCTGATGCCGAGATGGACCCCATGCGCCAGCTTCGGCCCAACGGCCAAGAGAGGGACATATTCCCGCGTCGGAACCTGATACGCCTTCGTGATATCCCGCCCATGATCGCCCGTCAGGACGAACAGATCGCCTGGGCGAAGTTGGTCCAGCAACCCGGGAAGCCTTCGATCAAAATCATGGAGGGCCGTGGCCGACTGTGCAACATCCGATTCCAGGACAT
>Ga0247727_10017083_pt1 | contig 11599 bp, 10 predicted proteins | sample WisWelCaveWW1625_FD_202498 | JGI IMG/M metagenome (GOLD analysis project Ga0247727, IMG submission 202498) | Biofilm microbial communities from Wishing Well Cave, Virginia, United States - WW16-25 | ecosystem: Environmental > Aquatic > Deep subsurface > Groundwater > Cave microbial mat | place... | reverse complement strand
TATCTTGATCTTTTCCATACTTGTAATAATGAACTGGATGTCTTGTGAATACTCCTCATCAGAAAGATGAATATGTGCATCTGTAAGCCAGCTCATAACATGCCTTTCATTCTCTCCCTAAAATAGTTAGAATCCAAATATTGCCTGTTGTGTATGGTTTTATAAATTCGGGTTCCTGGACTTCTCATTGGAGAATCCATTTTATTGTGTGAACCAAGTCTTCGAGGACAAGCATGTTGTAACCTTCCTAAATGACTCTTACAATCTTAGCAGTTCACACAAAACAAGAGACCTTTACAAGCAGATTCTACATTCATTCGATGACTTTTGTAAAATCCAATATGACAAGAACATGCTTGTCCTTATCCATTCACTTGAGGGCAAACCAATTTCCGAAGCCCTCGAAGTATTTCTAGAGTACAAGAGATATCTGGACAATCACCTCAACAGATACGGGAATCCAACTACTAATAGCACTAAACGAGTCCGCCTTTCGGTTCTGAAGGGGTTCTTTAGATCATGTGGGATAAAAATTCACCACGAAGACATCAGGGAATATGTCAAGATAGGAAGGAAGATGAGGGTACAAAAGTTTGCCCTCGACCAGGAAATTATATCAAAAATTATAGAAAAAATAGACAAGTTTGAATTCAAAACCCTGACTGTGCTTCTTGCAAGCACAGGAATGAGGGTCATGGAAGCAATAACATTGCAACCTTCCGATTTTGATTTTGGTTCGAATCCAGTTGCTATAACGATAAGTGCAAAACAAACAAAGACAAACGAGAGTCGCACTGTATACTTGACATCTGAATGTAACGCAATGATTGAACAACTGATTAGAACAAAACCACAGAATCAGCGCTTCCTTTTTGGCAAGCCATCCAATCCCGCAAGCATTTACGTACTGTATGGATATTCTATGAGAAAGGCTCTCAGAAAGTTAAATCTGCATAAAATACTTGACAACGGTTTTAACCAAATTACCATACACAGTTTTAGATCATTTTTTAGAACATATGCAGGCCATCTGATAAGCAGAGATTTTGCCGAATCTTTCATTGGTCACAGGTTTTACCTTAGTGAGTATGAGAACATGCCTGTTGAGGAAAAAAAGAAACTCTTTCTGAAATTAGAGCCTGACATTACGTTTAGTAACATCCAGGTAAGGCCAACGCAAACCAATCAGGATATTGTTTTGTTACAAAAACAGGTAGAAGGTCTTGAGGCAAAGATCAGGATTCTTGGTCAAAAGTTTCTCCTTGATCCTAAATCATAGAAAATTTAGAGCCGGAATTAGATTTACTGACAAGTGTTTAGTTACATTACTGATACCATATACTTGGAGTAGATCCTTGTACATAATTAAACAACAGTAGGTTTCGATGGTTTTCTGACCTGTCCATCTTCATCAATGGCTAATTCTTCTTTGATATCTGATTGATTAAATTGTAAAACAGACTGGCCAACATGAATTATTGCACCTAATCTGAACGACCAGGCTCTTCTAAGACCATCAGGTCTAACAATCCATACTTCTCCTCGATCCTCTTGGAATACTTTATAGACTCTCCAAGTTGCCTGCTCATATGGTAAACCACTTTCTATTTTCCACCATCCATCTTTCTTTACAAGACATTCAATGAATGAAATTGTTGCAATATCCTCAACAGGAACATTTACCATAAACTTGGAATGGTTTGATTGAATTTAACTTTTAGAATTAAATCGGGTAATTCTTCAGGTGAATTTATTTTTTAAAATGCAAGTATGGATAACCATGGGGATCATTGACAATACTATACATCCCCTCACTCGAAGTCATTTTTCGCAAATAACGTTTTATTGTTTCAGTAGAAGCTCCCACATGTTCTGCGCCTGCGTTCAAAGCATCCTCATATCTAATTTTTCCAAAAGTATTCACCTTTTCAAAAACCCACCCCCGAAATTTTGATTCAATTCTCAGGTTCACTATCATTTCCGGCGGTAGTGGTCGCTCCTCCTCACACACACCCACACACACATTGGCGACTGCTTTTCCCCGTGGATTTTTTTTCGCGTTACAACTTTTACAAAGCAATTGAAAATTCTCAGGTAGATTATGTGAATTGTCATTGTCCTTGTGGTCAACTACAAGGGTTTTAGACGTACCACGAATTTGACATACTCTGCACATCTCCCCGTCCCTTTCTGCCAACATTTTGTAGATTTTGGCTCTATTTCTTGAATTCATTCTGGCCAAGATGCATTTTTCATTATTTCTAGATCTATCATGCACTGAAAAAATTCATCAATTGAATGCCTCTCTAATTCTTTCTTGCAAACAGTGCACGCTTTGGACGTTTTGCTTCAATCCTCCGATTTTTCAAGCAAAAATAATTTAATATTTTCCCTGAAGTTGTGATTTCCGTGATTATTGTAGAAGCAAAAACAATGCGCCTTAGTACCACATAGATTACCAAACAATCTAGATCTCTCTTCCGTGCAGGTATCATGGGATTCATAAGAGCATGGGTTGCAGGATAATGTTGTCAAATGATCCTCTATCAACCAATTTCCTAAACCCGTTATCCTCCAACGCTTTGCCAAACTTTCCTCATTTTCTATCATAATATAAAATAGAGATTTTTGAAAAACAAATTTCGTGGTCATCTATCCCTCCAGAATTTTGTTTCCTCAAAGAGAGGTTCTTGTATCCAAGCGTTCGTGCTACGAAAAAGGTTTCAAATTATGAGTATTCGATTCATTAATTATTATTTAGGAACGAAAAGTAACCCGATAATGATCGTTTGTGTATGACGCCAGGACCCCTCCAGTTTTACTACTAAAACTGAACCGAACAATATGTATATACATAACGAAATATCATCGAGTTGCTTTTCGTTCATGAATATTATTTAATGAGTCACACCGAAGCAGATTGAAAATATTTTTCACATAACACGAACGTTCGGATGCAAGAAGTCTGAGTCAGTTATTTAGGCTCTTTTTTTTCTAAATTTCATTAATGTTTTTTGTGACACTGTGACAGAAACCCAGATACTTATATGTAAACCTGTCACATGTCACAAATAAAAAATCCCTTCTGCCGATTGGTTTTTTGTGACACTGTGACAGTATTTTGTGACATGTTTGCGACGATTTTTTGTGACTACGCACAGATGTTTATTATGTCAGTACGTACTGCTGATGTAACATCAAATTTGTTTAATGGTTAAAACAACCACAGTTACAAAATATTTTTTTATCTTAATCCAAGATTATAAACCCAAAAATTTTTCTTCTTAAAATAATTAGATAAAAATCAAGTTCGAATTTGGAGGGATTATACCAGTCTAGGGTTCTTTTTTGGGATCCGTTGGTGCCTAAAATTTTTATACTATTAATATTTATTTTATTTGTTGCTTCCAAAATCGGTCCTCCTATTTTCGGTTCTTACTATTAGTATTTTTTTATTGTCGTTTCACTCGGTATTTGCTATAGATTCTGAAGGTGATAATGATGATAATGACAATACGATTTCAAAAGAAGAAGCATTGGATTGTAAAACAGGTTGGTACAAAAATTTTGTAAGTATGTTCTACGAAGAAAACATCATCATCCAAAAAATTAAGAATGGAAAATGTTTCTTCGAAATAACAACGATTGGCGATCCTGGTTTAATCAATAAGTACAATTGTATTGCCCCTCTAGATGAAATGACATTAGATTTTAAATCACCCTACTGTCAATCTAGCACTAATTTTACCGAGATGCAACTTTGTAAAGATCAGGATCTTGAAATTCCACATCCCGTTATCCCTGAATTTTGGAAAATTGATGTAGATGGCATTAGAGAGGAATCATGCGTCACAAGAGTCGAAATAGCTGGCGAAATGATCAAGAGATATTATTTTTGTAGGATGTCATTAGATATCATTTCTGATTCTGGAGGATGGGATAAAATTGAAAACAATGTTTTTCTTGACTATTGTACTGAAATTGCTACAAACTGGCCGCGTGAACCTGTAAAGGTATCACCTAAGCAACAATTTGCTTTAGGAATTTATCCAAAAGACATCATGTGTAATTCAGATACTCCTGTTATTATAATTAAAAAACAAGGAGGTTCAGGAGCATGTGTGACGAAATCTACTGCCCAAAAATTAATTGCTAGAGGATGGGCTCAAGATTTTTTGTTTGAGAGGAACCCTTAATTAATTTTCAAAAATTTCCATGTCTCAAATTGACTTCAACCGTAGAAGGAATCAATCTGGAAATAAATCATAGAAACTAATCCTCCCAGAGACAAAGCATAAACAATCTACAAAGTTTTTCTTTTTTTAACATACTGTGATAACCATTCCAAATCAGGTCTGTGTTGTAATGAAGCCAGATATTTCAAAGCAATAGACTTGTGTAGGTGTAATTAATATAGAAAAAGGATGAAAACCGTTTACAAGGTTTGTCTTGCATTAGGAATTTCCTTTCTGATAATTATTACAATGTCAGTTGCCTTTGTCTTTGTAACTTGGCAAAGGTATCCATGTTGGACGGATATTACAATATCGTATTCTTACCAATCACAGCCTGATAATTTTAAATTATTAGAGTCTCTACATTCTATTCCGGAATTAAATGAAAATTCGAAAGATTGGTGGGAGCATGTGACAATTTCTAAAGAAACCCAAAATGATATCGTTTTAATTCAATTGCCTACTGCTATCAACCCATCATCTCCTCTCATGGAATCAATTATAAATAAACTTGAACAACTTGATAATGTAACTACAGTAGAGTCGGGCATTTCGGTATGTTCATAAATATTTGAATTAAAGGGCAGTTAAACTTCAATATCATTGTTAAAACGATCTATAAACAACTGCTTGGACACAGGTGAACCGGTTGGTCTGGAATTAGGGGAAAAACTATCTTCATATCAATTGCCCGATTTCGATTATGCTTGTGTAATCATCGATGGATCTTTCATCTAACTCAAATTTTCTCCCTCGTATGAAGGATTCTATGGTGGTCCAACTTCGTAGATCCATCGATTGTGCACCCACAATACCTCCTAGAATAACAATGTTGATTAACTCAGATTTACTGAAACTTTTTCCTGAACGTTGCAATAATTTTTTTCGCAAACTTTCTAACATCTCTTCCAAGGTTGGATCAAGTGAAATAGTAAGCCTAGTCAAGAGAACCTTCCTCCTCCATTTTTGGAATTATTTTTGTGCTCACATGATACTATATCGACATTCTTACAGAATTCCCTTCGTTAGCTCAGGTGCTAACAGTTTGCAAAATCTGTGAAAACACTTTATCTACCAAAAAAACCTAAATAATTTACCATTCTAATCTGTAGGTTTCTCCTCGAGAGACATCTTTCTTCACCCACTTGAGAACATTGCAATCTTTTGATATTTCAATACGGGGTGGGTCTTCCATCCTTTTTTCACGTGTTTCCTGGTTTATAAAAAAAATCGTTGGAATCTTTTCAATAGAATTTGAAGGATACTTTAAGGTTATCCGAAAGGTTGAACAGTCAGTGAGGAAGGCATTTTCAAAGTATCTTTCAGGTTCCTTTACCTCATACTCAAGCGTGTACTTTCTCCCTTCGTCATTTTTTAGAACTGGTCTGTTAAAATTGGTGGTAAATTCCTTCTGGTATGGTTTGTCAAGATTCACACTAAGAATTTTCATCTCTTTGCTTTCTTCATCATAGACCCTCATCTTCAAGTCTTCAATTGAATCGATTGGCACATCTGTACCGATTCCATGAAGCACATTGTTGATAGGTTCATCTGATGTATTTTTTATTTCGTAAGTCCTTTTGTGTCTTACAAGCATAGTTATGGGATCAATGATATCAAGCTCAACTAGTAATGATGGATATATTGTATGTTGAATCATGTTTAGAAAAGCTGCGTCAAACTTGGTAGTCTGAACTCCTTTCGTTTTGGGAGGATTAGGATTTCCAAAATCATTTGAATAGACTGAATAAACAAGTATGGTTTTACCATGTTTTATTTCATAGTCACGTACAGGTTTGATTATTTTTTTGTAATCGTCTGAAATCTCCCTAAGATCCTCTGCCGTTCTTGGACTCAACAGTATATGATCCTCATCACCAATATCCATGACTCTTCTTGCTAGAACTATTCCAGGTCCCCAGATTGTTTTTTTCTCAGAAACTTCTTCATCAACCATGAAAACGTTACCACTGTTTAATCCGATTCTTACATGAATCGTTTCTGTTGGAATTTTTCCCTTATTATATTCTGCAAGTTTTTTTTGTAATTCTATCGCAAGTGTGAGAATAAGTTGCGGTCCCTGAAGAAATCCCAAAGCAATTCCATCACCTGTTGGGATCTTGATAATATTTTCTCTAGGTACTGACTTGTATGTTTTACATTCACTAATGCATTTACTGAGAATCTTTATTTTGTTTACCTGTAGTCTCGTTGAAATTTCTGGATTTGATAATCCAACAATATCAACGAAAAAAAAATGTGCATGTACTAGGTCTAATTCAGCACCAATTTCCAAATCAGATATTCATTTCAAAAACTAACAAATAAACACTACTTGGAATCCAATTCTTCAAACCTCGCGGTAGAATTGGCTAAATATAAAGTTCGGAACTAATCTAGGGATATTACCCCTTCCTTTACCAAAAACTCTATTCCTTTAGCAAAGTCGCTATCTGTAATTAGTCCATCTGCCCACCAAAGAGCATTATTTCGTATCCACTCAGGAACTCCAGATTGTGAATGTTTTTCAGATTCTGATAAATTTGGAACGATTATGATTTTTTCTTTTATCATATGTTTAATTCCACTAAGAAACTCTCCATCTGAAATTCTTCCCTCTGACCACCACCTTGCGTTACCTTTTATCCAAACTGGAATGTGCAAGTCAGAACCATTGGATGAGACGCTAGGACTTTTGCCTTCTATGATGAAATCTGCATCTACTTTGCCATGACCAAAGATATTATTAGAAACTATTTGTAATCCCACGGAATTTTTGTCTGCATGTTCTTGAATCAATGTTATCAGTTGTGACGGTGAAAGATTATCATTATCTTCCAACACCAGTGCAGCTACACCAGCTACATATGGTGAAGCTGCTGAGGTCCCATAGAATTCTTGGCCTAGGTTTTTGTAGGCTGAGGTGGAAACCCCGTCTGGACCCACCAAGTTCGGAACCTGTTTTCCATTGTTTGTTGGTCCCTGTGAACTAAACGGTTCTAGATTAGAATCTTCATAGTATATTGCTCCAGTAACTATTACTCCTTTTGCATCAGTAGGAACGCTAACACTGCCCGCTTTAGTAGAGTATTCTAAGTTGTCTGTGGGACTAAAAATTTCTATATTGGTTTGAGAATCACTTTCGGAAATGATTCCAATGCTATACTTTCCAGATTCCTCTGGGACATACTGTATGTATTCAACCTTATTTTCTGAATTTGGTTGCATACTTGCAGATTCATCTACCATGTTTCCATTGGGATTGTAGAGGACTAGATCCAAATCTTCCTGTCCTTCCCACAATAAATACAACAAAATAGGCACGTCTCTGTCTCCATCAACATTGACGGTAAGGTCTTCATCTGTTCCTCCAAATTCATGCCAGTCATCAGAATCATCATCAGAAAACTTTCCCTCCCAATGGCTCTGAGCATAATTTCCAGCCGATAAAACTGTTGTAATTCCCTTATTTACTGCCTCCTCAAGCTTTTTTGTCATAGGGCTAGAACCATCTGATAAATAGTTTAGCCATCCTGCTGACATGGTGATGATATCCACATTCTTTGAGATGGCATAATCCACAGCATTTTGGAATTCCACTTCCGAACCCATTGTACAAAGATAAAGTTTCGCGTCAGGTGATACGTCAACGATTATCTCTGCGACTGAAGTACCATGAACATATTCAAAACCATTGCCTATCAGATCCACTGTCTCACCAAAATATTTTCTAAAAGACTTGGTCTCAGCTATGTTATCTGAGATTTCGTCATTTTCTACATCAAAAGCAAGATCAAGAACTGCAATTTTTTGTCCCTTCCCCGTAATTCCCTCTTCTTGAACGACATCAGCATTGATTGCAGAAACACCTTCTGAAATCAACTGGCTGTGAAGAAAAGGTTTTGTTGGAAAATAAATTTTAGTTACTTTCTCATTTTGAACAAGACTCTCGATTTGATCTATCGGAATAGAGAGCTGTAATTGTTTTCCTGATTCTGATTCTATCCATCCCGAATTTCTGATATCATCAATAAAATCTGCCTTCGAATCCTCGACATTGATTACCAAACGGGTTTTACCTTCTTGAAAATCAAGATTTCTTTTTTTGGCATAATTTTCTGGATCTTCCACAGTACTCAAGTAATAGATTTTTGGATCAATGTTGGTTAAACTAATTTTTGTTGGCTTTTGATAGTTTTTAAGATCAGTTACTGTTTTTGTTGATTTTTCTTGTATTGGCTGTGTAAGGAAAGAAAATACCTTATCCTCGCCTACGTACTTTGATGAACTCTCCGGGCATCCATCACTGTCTTCCACACCATCCTTGTCTTCTGGCTGTGTATCGCACTGGTCCTTGGAATCTGATATTCCATCTCCATCAGTATCTGTTTTTGTTATAGTAAGATCAGGACATCCATCACTGTCTTCCACATCATCCTTGTCTTCTGGCTGTGTATCGCACTGGTCCTTGGAATCTAATATTCCATCATTGTCATCATCAGTATCGCATGCATCGCCCTGCGAGTCCTTGTCATTGTTTGTCTGAGACTTGTTTGAAAGGGTAGGACAGTTATCATTAGAATCTGATATTCCATCTCCATCAGTGTCTGTAGATGTGGGTTTGGGCACTGATACGGTTGCTGTATCTGTATTTGACAAATATGATGCAACTAAGGTATCTGATGAGGTTGTAACAGAGCTCACCTTGGCGCTGAACAAAAATATTCCAGTATTTGATCCACTCTCTATTGCATTATATGATATTCCGTTGGGATATTTTGAACTCGTTATTTTAAATGGAGTACTATCGTTTGATTTTGAATTAGTGTTCGCATTAGAGTTTGTAATGGTAATCTGAAATGTGTCTGAAGTGTAGTATGAACTCTTGTCAAAGTTGATTGAGGGTAAATAGTGTCCGGGATAATGATTGGCATAAACATTGGAAGCAAGAATGCCTGTAAAAAAAATAAAGATTATTACAATAAACAATAATTTCCTGGTCATATGATCGAACAATTCTTTTTTCAATGTGGTCACATTGATTCTCCTATCTACGGAAATGACTATATTATATTTTAAATGATCATATTATTTTCATATTTTTTGGTGAAAAATTAGATCATGTTTTTATAGTTATTTTCTATTTTTAAAATATTGAACTTAAAACTAGTGATACTAGTTCCATTTTCTTTATTGTTTGTTGGACCTGTTTATGGTTCACAGCATGCTGAGGGTGCTGGAAATGCCAAAATTTTTGATTTGGCTCAATAATACAATTAGGAATCAGAAGCGATTGAACCACATGAGAAAAATCTTTCTTTTCTTTATTTTTTCCATATTGTTATTTTCGCCCATTATTTTATCAAATTCATCTGCTGCTCTTACTAAAGCCACAAATGAGAATAGTCCAAGAACAAAAGCTCATGTATGTGGTGACAGACTGTGTGAAACATCAGTATATCAACAAGGGTTGCCGTCATTCAAGATGATTCCTCTGAATTTACAAACCATTGACCTTACGGTTTCGCATCTTGAGATAACCCAGGCAATTCAAGATGAAGATAATACCGTTCCATTGGTAAAAGAGAAAAAAACTTGGGTTAGAATATTTGTAGAGGCTGACAACAAGGAGCAGTCCATCCCAAATGTAACTGCCAAGCTTTACAGGCTGGACTCAAATGAAAACATCGTTAGTACTATAAATCCATATTCGGGCCCGATAACAGTCTCTTCAACATCTTTTGATTATCAGCGAAGACATGTTGACTCTACGATAAACTTTGAACTTCCAAATTCGTGGACAAAAGGTCAGTTAACCATCAAAGTCGAGCTTAATCCGGCTTTAAATGATGGGAGTCATATCATCAAGGAAAAAAATTATAAAAACAATTGGTATGAACCTGTAAAATTTAGTTTTATCAAAACAAAGCCATTAAAAGTCAATTTCCACTCTGTTACTGTAGACAGGGACTGGTGTGATAAACCTAACAGGCTTGACTTGGAAAAGATCCTTGATGATTTTACACTTCGAGTTTTTCCTGTTGCAAGTTACGATGTAAATCAAGATTCTTCAATTGAGGTTGACAATGTTCCTGGCCCAAATGGAAACGGTTTGTGGTTACTTGAAGGAAGACTACTCTGGGAACAATGCAAAAACTATCCAACAAAATGCTTGTTTGGTTCACTGCGTTCTAGCCCAGAAAGGATAGAGTTTGGGTTGGTATGTTCTCAAAATCCACCAGCAAGATCTTCAAGTGGCATGGGGTATCAGGGCAAGGCATGGGCATATCCTGATCCAGAAATTGTTGCACATGAGATTGCACATTCAAAAGATGTCTGGCATGTTCCCATTACACCAACTTCAAGATTTGATGGAAACGACGGTTCTGACAATCCCAGATGGTACAAAAAAGTTGATTCACATACTATAACCTGTCAGGATTCTAGACCGGCACATGATGTCGCAGGTCTTTCTACTGGCCAATGGTTTGAGGATAGATCCTATCCTGATTATGGGAGAGAATTACACAGACCGTCAATTGGAGAATTTGGATTTGATGGGAAAAGAGTTTATGAGCCAGAGATGTTCTCTGATTTTCTCTCATATTGTTCTACAAATGATTCAGCTCATGACGGCAAGTGGGTATCACCACATACATACAAAAAATTATTGGCTAAATTTAGGACCAGTTAACTGAATAGCTACAAGTCTACCATGAATTGGCCATTCGACAAATTTACTCAACGAGTTTTATTACAAGGTAGAATCTAAAAGGTTGATTCAGTTCTTTTCCAAACTTACAGTATGTCTTGCTACCACTATTCCAATCCTATAGATGATAATTCAAACTCAACTCACTGAACTATAGTTGCAAATATTTTCGTAATCTGATGTTTCTTCTTGATCACTGGACTGTATTCTGGTGAAAAATCTGATCAAGTTTTTATAATTGCTTGGAGATTACTGGATGTTGGAAAAGCGGTATCTTTTCTTACTTGTAATTCCATTATTGTTATTGAGTTTTTTTGCATTTGAATCCGCAGATGCATATACAAAATCTGTTGGAAAAAAAAATCCAGTTACTAATCACAAACTTGTGTGCGGTGATGAACTATGTAACACTCCTGTTAGCATATCAGAAAAGATAAAACGATTTCTAGAAGCTCATCCCAAAGATGAATCTGGTTTAGATCCACAGAGTACTTTTGCTGTCGGTGGAGTCGCACAACAGGGCACAAAAATGAAATCTAGTGTAGAAAAGGTAACTCCACCAACAAGAGAATCAGAAGAAAAGGAACCTAGTGTAGAAAAGGTAACTCCACCAACAAGAGAATCAGAAGAAAAGGAACCTAGTGTAGAAAAG
>Ga0247727_10017082_pt1 | contig 11599 bp, 11 predicted proteins | sample WisWelCaveWW1625_FD_202498 | JGI IMG/M metagenome (GOLD analysis project Ga0247727, IMG submission 202498) | Biofilm microbial communities from Wishing Well Cave, Virginia, United States - WW16-25 | ecosystem: Environmental > Aquatic > Deep subsurface > Groundwater > Cave microbial mat | place... | reverse complement strand
GTGGAGGTGAGGTGATGGATCTGATGCAACGAAAGTCTGCCGCCTAACGCCTGCGTCCCCTGCACGCAGAAGTTAGAAACGATGAACAATTTTGCAAGGAGATTTTATTGCCCCCATAAAACTTGATTGATACGCGCGGTGCTTTGATCAACTTCAATAATCAAATCGCCGCCGCGACGGCCTACATAATCTTTGGGGCCGTAGTTGATCCGCCAGAATGCGTCATCTTTTGATGAACGCTGAGTTATCGTGATAATGCTTTGAAGCACATCCACCCCTAATTCCCGAGCACGCTTATTGGCCGCTGCCGTAGCTCGAGCGACTGAAACGGCAATATCGTCTTGGATCACTTCCGCTGTTAATGTTGCAGACATAACTGGACTCCTTTATTATTCACCGAGGATTTCCCATCTGTATCCCGGTTCATTTACCAGCCCGTTGGGCAAGATTAGGTAGATTATCTCTTGAGAGATAACAAACTCGCCTTCGTAAAAGTTGCCTTTTAAATCAGGGTCATCGCGGACTGCGCGTTTGTCCGTCTCGCTGGGCTCTTGCAAATATTCAGCGCCGGTATTGGGATGGGTATGAAACGTAGCAACAATGTCTTGTCCGTCAAATCTACAATCTATATGCTGTGGCAAATTGATACTGTTTTGTGATCCTTTTGGCCAACGAGCAACACTCAAATTGCCTTCCGAATCCTGCAGTATAAAACCACCTTGTTCATGTCTTTCTGAGGTACCTGGTAAAGAATCTTCCCAAGCATGTTTGAGTGCAGTAATAGTCCTAAGGCTATTCAACACACTTGAGCTGGACTTGGGCATCGGATTTATTGTCTAGCTTAATGATGATGCGATGTTGTGGATGCCTGATGCTGTTTTCAAATTCAAATATAGAACAAAACTCGAATGATGCAACAATGTTTTTGAGCATGTCGCATTGAAAGTCTTGGATTGTTTCTAACGTAAAGCTAACCGGGCGCGGCTCAAGAAGCATGAAAATGAATAAACGGCTAAATGGCCGCGCTCCGGTTGAGCGCAATGTTAGGCTGCATTTCAGGAACTCTGGCTCCCGTGATTCGTGCCGATGATAGCAAGGTTATCGCTGGGTTTCGTTGCTCACCCAGCCTGCCCGAGCTCTTTGGCACTCCAACTGCGTTCACCGAGTAATGATGAGCCGCCAGCGTATGGAATACCTTGCGGCAATTTACCAGTCCTAAGTCGGGAGAGCTTCAAGTACACTCGTCAGCGGTTTGTCAGAAAAAAACCGACATTCGAGACGGAAGAACGCTTCGGAGGCTTCACGCAAGGATGGGAATCACATCCGATGTCATCGTAGTGTGTTTTCGCCTCGCGGCCTTTCTGCACTTCGCCTGCTGTGCATTGGTTAGTACTGCAGTAATCTCTCCGGCACCGCAGAATCGCACATGTTTGAATATCTGAATTTATTATGCAATTCTTCCCAGCCTCCTCGCAAGCCGCATCCATCTTCTTCGTGCCCGTCTGTGGCGGCCCGGTATCGGACGGTTCGGGCCTGTAATCGCTCGATAGAAATGTCAGTGTAAGACTTCTAAGTAAGTGACCGGTCAGTGTCTGAATAAGTACAACAAATTTTCGGGAATCCTTGTGCTTCGAGAAAAACTGACCGGTCACTTGATAGTAGTAAGAACGTTGCCATACGTGGATTGCTGACCGGTCAGTTCCCGCCCGTAACTGAGCCATTACCGTGGAACGAGCGATTCTATTCCTTCGCGGTCAGCACGGTGACGCCGTTCCATTCCGGCGGCGGCGGCTGGCGCTGGTAGAGAATGCAGCGCTCGACGTACAATTCCGCCACCGGATCGCGCGGGTAAATCTTCAAGCATCGCGAGAACGCCTCCACCGCCTTTTCCCATTCCATGGCGCGATAGTAAAGCACGCCCTGATAATAATCGGCGAGGCTGGCGATCTTTTGTTGTTTGAGCGGCGCGGGATCGGCATCGAAGATTTCGTACAGCGTGACGACGTTGCTCTTGCCTTTTACCTGAACCACGTCCACTTCGCGGCTGCAATACTTTTCACGATCGGGAAGCTCGAGATAATTGTTTTCGGCGATCAAAATTCCTACTCGATAGCGCTTGGTGAGTTGCTCGATGCGCGAGGCGAGGTTCACGGCGTCGCCGATGACGGCCGACTCCATGCGGGTGGGCGAGCCGATGGTGCCCATGATCACCCGGCCGGAGTTGATGCCGATGCCGATTTCGATGTGCTCTTCTCCGCGCTGCTCGCGTTCGAGATTGTATTGTCGCAACGCGTGGCGCATGGCGATGCCGCTGTTGACCGCGTCCCGGGTGTGGGTGGGTGAATAAAAGATCGCCATGATCGCGTCGCCGACGTACTGGTTGACGAAGCCGTTATGCGCTTGCACGATCGGCGCCATGCGCTGCATCACCGCGTTCAAATATCCCAGGGTCTCGCTCGGCGTCAGCGTTTCGGCCACCGTGGCGAACGAGCGAATGTCGCTGAACAGGATGGAGGCGTACCCGTCTTCGACGCTGCCCAGGCGAATGCTGTCGATGCCGTTTTTGGCGATACGCGCCAACACCTGATCGGGCACGAACAGGCGAAACACTTGCATCATTTTTTTGACTTCGTTCTCGAGCACGCTCATTTTGTTGGAGAGGGTGATGGACATGGCAAATACAAAAATCGCAAAGGCGAAAAAGGCGATCAAGCTGCTGTCGAGATGCACCGAGAGAAAACCGCCGGCGCCCAAGAGCAGCGTGCCAAAGACGAGAATCAGGCTCCCCGGCCGGCGTTGCTTCAATGCCCAGAAGGACAAATAGACGCTGCCCAGCGCCGTGCTCTGTATCCACCAATTGCGCACTTGCCACTCGAGCCCCATGTCAAAAATATTCTCACGGTAGAACACGGCGGGAATGAGCAGCAGGGTTGCCGCCACGACCAGACGCATCAACCAACGATGCGGATAATCAAATTGCGTGACCATGAACCCGTAGCCGAGCGCGACCAGCAACAGGGTATCGAGCCACAGAGCTTGGAAGCGCAGCCTGAAAAAATGTTGATTGGCTTGGAAGAGATCGCTCATCGGATCGATGAAAACAAAAATCGCAAAGCCGAAGGACAACAGCGCGAAAAGCAGGTATTCACGCCGCGCCCGCCCGCACCAATACAATGATAAATGATAAAGGCCGGAGATGAAAAAGATGCCAAACAGAAATCCGTAGAAATAATGATGAGCGTTTTGATAATCGGCGAGCTTTTTGTAGCCGCCGATTTTTGGCGGCAGACTGATGCCCCCGGACACCGCGTGATGGTTGGAAATCCGCAACGCCAGCAGATGGGCGCCGTTCGCTATCTTTCCGGTAGGAATCCGGCAAAGAAAGGCGTCATTGCCCGCGGTTTCCTCGCCGGCGCGGTTTGCCACTTTGCCGTTGCTGCCGATCAGCTCGCCATTCCAATAAACTTCCATGGCCATGTGGACGTGCTCAAAGTACAAGCCGATAGCGCCCATCGCGGCAGTATCGCTGATTGCAATCATTGAACGATACCAGGCGATGCCCGCGCTCGGGAGGTTGCGCCGCGACCAGGTGTCGGGCACGGCCACAAGTTGCCATGATGAATCGGCAAAACCGGATGAGGCGTAAGCCGGATCATCGCCAAAGTGAAAACGCCAGTTTCCGGAGAGACGCCAGGCGCCGGTGTCCGGCGGCAATACAAAATTGGGGCCTCCGGTGGTCCGTTGGGCGCACGACGATGAGGTTAAGATTATTATGACCATTAAACCGAACAACAGAACATAGCGAGGGCGATGATCCGGCATCTTTGCAAGGAAAGAAATATCAAACATGAATGATGATGGCCGCCTTTATTTTGAGCAGAACAACTCTTTCTCGTTTTCCGCCGCAGATTCCCTTTACCACGATAACGCCAGCGCGATTCCACTGGCGAGCAATCCCACCATGAAGAAGATATAACTCAAGCGGACGAAACGGTATTTTTTATCATTCAACACCTCGCCGAGGCCGTAAAGGTCGCGGATAAGCGATTCGTAAACCAGATCGCGATCGTTGATGACTTGCTCCATCTCTTTTTCAAACTCCTCATACGAAAGCTGCGTGAAGTTGCCAAAAAAGAGGATGTTGAAGTTGGGATTTTTGATGCGCGGCTTGCCCACCTGCCGGCGGTGATAGGTCGGCATCGCCGAATATAACGCGCACAAGATGCTGATGACGCAGGCGATGCTCATGATGATCACCGGATGGCGCACGAGCGGGTCGTAAAAGCGCGGCACCAGCAGACTGAGCATCAACGAGCACACCACGACCATGAGATGCGCCTTGTTGTCGGCCATGTCGCTCAGACGAAAGTGATTGTTTTCGACGATGCGCAGCATGTTGTCGGCGGCACGGTCGGCGTTTTTGGCTTTCATGAACGGTTTTCTCCCGGCTTGCGAATACCTGACACCACGCCGCCCGATTCTAATGTTTTGGAAGGCGGCATCGGCTTGCAAAGAATAACAAACGTTTTAGCGACTGTCAAGCGGAAATTCTATCTAAAAAATTCTTGCCATCCAGGTTAATAAAAGCTAACTTGACAATAACGTTGCTGCAGCCTCTTTGCAAACTGCCTAATCTAACACGCGAGATCGAATAACAGGGAGACGTCTCCACACAAAACCTGCTTTTGCAAACAACGAATAGATTTGCGGCAAAACTATCATTCCTCTCACCGGCAAACAAAAGCGTTTTCTGCGCGGCCTTGGCAACCAACTCAAGGCAGTGGTCTTCATCGGGCGCGATGGCATCAGCTCGGGTGTACTGGCGAGCATTGATCAAGGATTATCCGCCAACGAGCTGGTCAAAATAAAATTACTCGCTCCGTCCCGCTTCCATACAAAACCATGGAATCGGAGCAGGGAAGGCTTTTCCGGCGATCGCCATGCCGCAGCAGGAGAGCTGGCCAACAAAACCGGCGCCGAGCTGGTGCAAGTGTGGGCAAAGCTATTTTGCTTTACCGTCGCAACGTCGATGCGCCCGCCATCACCTTGCCAAAATGAATTTCATGTCGAAAAGGAACCAATATGTTTTCCCCCCAAACGATGGGTTTCGTTCTCAGTTTGCTGGTTTTTCTTTCCACTCAAACGCGACACGAACGATTTCACGCACCCACGAACCCTATGCTCCTTCGCAAAGCAGAGAAAATAAAAATCGAATTTGCCGGCATCGAAGCGGCAAACGAAATTCGTATTCGCTTCAACGGCAAACCGCGGCCGCTCGGCGCTAAGGATTGTATCATCACGCCAACCACGACCGTGCTCGCCGTGCAGATGGCGGATACGACCACAGCGCGGCTCACCACCGGTTCATTAGAGTACCGTCAGAATTATTCTATCGCCATCTCAGGCATTGGCGAAAAGCCGCTCTTGCCCACGGGCATCCTCGATGATTTTTATTCCGAGAAACCGCTTGGACATCACCTGGAAAATGACAATAGTGTTTTTCGGCTGTTTGCGCCGCGCGCCACCAAGGTGCGGCTCTTCGTGTTTGAACGTCACGATCAAGAAAACGGTAGTGAGCAAGACATGCGGCGCGATGATGAGGGCGTGTGGGAATTTTTTGCAAAGGAAAACTTGGCGGGAAAATATTATGGCTACTCTGTCGGCGGACCGGCAGGCGCAGAAGAAATGTTTGATGCAGCGACGATCATCGCCGATCCGTACAGCCGCGCCGTGGCCACGTGCAATGAAGTAGCGCATCCGGGCCGTACACTGATTTTGCCGCCGGATAATTTCGACTGGCGCGGCGACAGCTTCACGAAAATTCCGATGGAAGATTTGATTATTTATGAGATGCACGTACGCGATCTGACGGCGCATCCGTCATCTGGCGTTTCTCCGGAGCTGTACGGCAGCTATCGCGGCCTCATCGAATCCGGCAAAACCGGCGGGATGGATTATATCAAATCGCTTGGCGTTAATGCGATTGAATTGCTGCCGGTGCAAGATTTCGGCAACTTGGAATTGCTTCCGCCTGCGGCAGATGGAAAGCAAGCAGAAAGCGGTTGGCAGCAAAACCATTGGGGCTACATGACCAGCCATTTTTTTGCGCCGGAGAGTTATTATGCAACCGGCGGCACACTGAAATTTGGAGCATGGGCAGGCGAAGATGGCCGGCAAGCTCGAGAGCTTAAAGAAGTAGTGCGCGTCTTTCATCAAAACGGCATCGCTGTGATCCTCGACGTGGTGTACAACCACGTCTCACAATACAATCAAAACAGCTTCAAGTACATCGATAAAAAATATTATTTTCGCCTCGACGGCGACGGCGAATTTCTGAACAAGAGCGGCTGCTTCAATGACTTCAAGACCGAGCGCCCGATGTCGCGCCGGATGATTCTGGATTCAGTCGAATATTGGATGCGCGAATTTCACATTGACGGCTTTCGTTTCGATCTCGCGGCGATGATCGATTGGGAAACCTGTGACGCGATTTTGAAAAAGGCACGAGAGATCAATCCTTAGGCGATTATCATTGCCGAGCCGTGGGGTGGCGGCGGTTATTCTCCGGCGCAACATTCCGAGCATGGCTGGGCGGCATGGAATGATCAAATTCGCAATGGCGTGAAGGGCTGGCGCCCCACCGGCAAAGGTGATCAGGGATTTATTTTTGGCAAGTGGAAGGACAAAACCACAATGAAGGAGCTGCGCAGCTACGTCACCGGCACGTTGGCCGAAGACGGCGGGCTGTTTCAGAAAAAATCTCACGCCATCAATTATCTCGAATCGCACGACGATCATACGCTGGGGGATTTCGTTCGCATCGCCTCGGGTGAAGTTGATGAGCATGCGACGATCAAAGACATTGACGCCAACGCTAAACTTTCCTCCAGGCAATTGCGCATGAACAAATTGGCGGCGTTGTTTCTCTTCACCAGCCAGGGTGCAACGATGATTCACGAAGGCCAAGAATTCGCGCGCAGCAAAGTCATCTTCAAGGCTCCGGGCATCAAAGATGAAGACGCCGGCAAGATCGATCACAACAGCTACAACAAAGACAACGAGACGAATTGTCTCAATTTCAACCATGCCGAGATGAATCGTGATTTGGTTGATTATTATCGCGGCTTGATTGCTTTGCGCAAAACCCACCGCGCCTTTCGCTGGTCGGATAAAAAAGACATTGAATTTCTAAACAGCAAGAATGAATTTGCTTTGGGCTATCGCATTCATTGCCAGTCGTCCGGCGATACGCATGACTTTGTTGTTTTGATGAACGGCCATCAAACTGAAGGCGCGCATTTCACCGTGCCAAGTGGCGAGTGGGAAGTGATCGTCACGCCTGAACAGGCCGGACTGGAATCTTTTGGCAAATTTCCTGGTGGGGAGTATATTTTAAATCCGGGGACCGGGGTAGTATTAAGGGGGAAAATGAAATCTTGAGAAAAATGTGAGTCGATTGAGAAGGTAGTCAAAAGAAAAAATCCCCCAGTGACTTGATCTTCACCCGCTCATCAGGCGAATGCAGAAATTTGATCTGTACGCCGAACGGCCTCATCTCTATACCTAGGGACTCTTAACAAGAATTAAGACTATATCGGCAGCTTGCGAACACGAAATTCCTTTTCTTCGACGGAGACAATTGCTCCATCTATCAAATCTTTTTCAATCAGAGGTAAAATCTGCTCTAAGAGAGTAGAAATTGTCTTTTCAACTTTCATGCAAACAATATAGGCCAAGAGTATGTATTTCACAAACGGATTTTCTGCGCGGGAGAATGTAGATAAAGATACGCTGTGATGGAAAATGTGGTAAAAGCACATTGCCACTTCTTTCCAGAAATTGCCTACTACTTTTACTTCGATGGCAGAGTAATCACTCCATCCCAATTTGCCGGCGCGCCATGCCGGCGCATCATTGTGATCTGCTCCGAAAGAAACAACTCGATTTGATCGCGAGGAACTGTGCGCATCACTTCAGCCGCCGTCTCGTAATCGCCGCTTTCAAATAATTGCAGGGCATTTTGATAAGCGATCGTCCCATCGACAGAGATGCCGGTCCCGCCCAACTCTTTGGGGAGCACCATTTCATACACCTCGACGACTTGACTCATTCCTGCGGGTTTCACCCGCGCAATGCGGCGCACCGGAGCATCTTGGCCGGAAAGATTTCTAGCCACCTCGCCGTCAATGAGGACGGGTACGCAAAATTTCTTGGTCATGGCTTCCAGTCGCGCCGCTTGATTGACCGCCGCCCCAATGACGGTGTATTTTGAAAGGAGAGCCTGTCCGAGATGTTGCGCAGTAAAAAGGCCGGCGAGCACTTTGCCATGCGTCATGCCGATGCCGCAGCGCAAATTAGAAACATCCTTTGGCCAGTCGTAATCTTCCATCATTTCGATGATCTGCCGCGCCGCGGAAATCGCTTGGCCGACTGGGCTTGATGGCGTGCCGGGAAGCGGAACACCCCAGCACGCGAGAATGGCATCGCCTTGAAAGTCGACGATGATGCCCCCGGTCTCAAAAATCACACTGGCCGCTTCCCCAAGTATCTTTTCCAGCCGCGCAAAATGCTTCGAAATTTCCATCGCGTCGCTGTCGTGAAGCCCGGCGTTTTCCGTCTCGCGCGAAAAGCTTCGTAAATCGAAAAAGCAAATCGTGACCTCAAATTCCCCGGGATTGAGCAGCGCGGTAGACTCTCTTGCATCGCTAATAAGAAGCGATCGCAAAAGAGGCGAAAAAAACTGCCCAATCTGGCCTTGTCGCTCTTTGGTAAATGCAGTCAAAAGATGTTGCTTGGCCATGGCGCCTAAGGCGGCAAGCACCTGCTGCAGTTCGCGAAGTTCGATTCTATCCATTGTGCGTGTTCCGCTCGCATAGAGCATAAATCGCTCGCGCTCGGAAAGCAGCACCGGCACACACATCGCCCATTCGGCATTCGAAGCAATCATCGAAGGGGTTGCCCCGCTCGCCGCGGTATCGCGGCTCCATTGGCTCATCCAGCAGCCTTGCGCCAAAGAGCTTAAGGCTTTTTTTACCAAGTACCGGCTGGGTTGTGACAACGAAACGGCCTCGTTGGTTTGATTCGCCTGATGAAGCGAAGTGATCTCGGGAAGCTTGCCAATGCTTGTTACAGACCAGGCGCTCACCCGAATTTCTGCAACGTGGAGGTGAATATGATCACACAGGGCAACAAGAAAATCAGCCGGCTGAGGATGATCGCGGATGAGCGAAGGCATGGCGGCAAGAATATCGATGAGCTTTTGGGCGGCACCTTTTCGTATCGCGGCTGCAAAACTCGACGCTGGCAGCGTGTAGGTGCCTTCTGCCACTTGCTCGTTTTGCATTTCGTGATCGATCAAAAATTGAAAAGTTGTCAAACCAGCTTTGAATGATTCACCCGGTCGCAATGTGAGGGTTGTTAATGCCGCGTTGCTATTTAAGAATTGACTTGCTTTTGGATGGCGCTCCACGCGCAATGTCTCATCTATAATCTCCAACCACGCTTGCCGCCGGCTAATAGAGCGGTCGAGAGAAAAGACCAACATCTCCGGCTCCATCGGCGCGCTGCCAACGAGATAGCGATGGCCTTTTTCCAAGGGAAAGGTTTGTGAGGTGCTTAACGCAGGGATGGCAGCAACCAACTTGTAGGAAGGGGAAGACATAATTTGAATTTGGCGATCTTATTCGAAATTCTTTTGAGGAATTGGTAGACCGTCTTCCTCAAGCGCTGCAACATATCCCTGAATCGCCTCTTTGATATTCGACAAGGCTTGTTGCTTGGTCTCGCCCTGGCTAACGCAACCAGGCAGACTTGGACATTCGGCAACCCAATAACCATCTTCGCCTGGGTAAATAATCACCTGTCGCATGTCTCTTACCTATTTGTTTGCGAACTTCTTGTTTGTGCGGTTCAATGGAAACACGAAGACTTCACCCCGCCAATCTCTCCAACGTGCCAGTAAGCAATTTATAAAAATCTCCCACCGACTTGATCTTCACCCGCTCGTCGGGCGAATGGGGAAACTCGATCTGCGGGCCTATAGACACCATGTCCATGCCCGGATATTTTTCGCCGATGATGCCGCATTCGAGTCCGGCGTGGATGGCTTTGATGGCCGGGTCCTTGCCGAACAATCTTTTGTGCGTTTCCCGCGCCACTTGCAAAACGTACGAGTTGAGATTCGGCTTCCAGCCGGGATAGCCTTCGCTCTCCTTCACTTTGGCGCCGGCAAACTCGGCGATGGCTTGAACGCGATCGCGCGCTGCGGTAAGCGCGGCGGCCACCGAGCTGCGCGTGCTGCAATGCACTGAGAGCTTGTTCTTGCCGCTGGTGATCACTGCGACATTAGTGCTGGTTTCCACCAAGCCGGGGATGTCGTTGCTCATCGACAACACGCCGTGCGGCAACGCGTGAATCAGCGCGACGACCTTTTGCGTGCTCTTCGCATCCCATATCCCTTTGGCTTTGCCAGCTTCGATGATCAATTTCATGTCCGGATCCACGGCGCGATATTCGTCGATGATGTTGGCCATTTCTGCTTGCACGGCTTGTTCGAATTTCTTGCGCTGCTTGGCCGGCAGCACCACAGTAGCAAAGGCTTCGCGCGGAATCGCGTTATGTTTATTGCCGCCGGAAAATGCCGCGAGGTTGAAGGAATCTTTATTGCGCATGGCGCGATAGAGCGCGCGCGCCAGAAGTTTCGAAGCGTTGCCGCGCTGCAGATGAATGTCGACGCCGGAATGCCCGCCGCGCATTCCAATCACTTTGAGCTGCAGAGCCATCATGGTGTTTGGCGCCTTTACCGATTTCAATGCAAGCGTAATGTCACTGCCAGCGCCGCCGGCACAACCGACGTAGAGCGCGCCTTCTTCTTCGGTGTCGAGATTGATCAGGCACTTGCCTTCGAGCAAGCCTTGGCCGAGATTGCCGGCGCCAGTGAGCCCGCTTTCTTCATCAATCGTGAACAGCAATTCCAGCGGCCCATGCTTAACCTCTTTGGCATCCATCAGGCTCAATGCCGCCGCCACGCCGATGCCGTTGTCGGAGCCGAGCGTGGTGCCGGTGGCTTTCAAATAGTCGCCGTCGCGCCGCGGCTGGATGGGGTCTTTGTTGAAGTCGTGTTTGACCTCTGAGTTCTTGTCGTTCACCATGTCGAGATGTGATTGCAGAATGGTGATGGGTACGCGCTCGAGTCCCGGCGATGCCGAAACCCGGACAACGAGGTTGCCGACTTTGTCGGTTTTGTATTCCAAGCCATTTTTTTGCGCCAACGCGATGACAAAAGCGCGCATGGCTTTTTCATTTTTCGAACCGCGCGGAATCTTCAGAATCTCGTCAAAATGTCGCCACACATTTTTCGGTTCGAATTCAGCAACGAATGACATGAGAGATCCTCCAGAACTTTTTTGTTAATCACCGATACTCGCTGGTGTTTTAATCGCCGATGTTCACTGAGATGAAATGAATTTGAAGAAGCGAGAAGGCTTGTTTACTTTTTGTTTTTACCGTGAGTATCAGCGATACAAAACCAGTGATAATCAGTAATTGAATCATGAAGTAGCTTCGGCGACCGCCAGTTGATCAACTCTTTCGTTGTATT
>Ga0247727_10017081_pt1 | contig 11600 bp, 15 predicted proteins | sample WisWelCaveWW1625_FD_202498 | JGI IMG/M metagenome (GOLD analysis project Ga0247727, IMG submission 202498) | Biofilm microbial communities from Wishing Well Cave, Virginia, United States - WW16-25 | ecosystem: Environmental > Aquatic > Deep subsurface > Groundwater > Cave microbial mat | place... | reverse complement strand
AAGGGATTGTCTTTAGAATTCCCTGCTTTTGCTCATCGGAAAATCCGGAAAGAATATCCGTCTCAATAAAGCCGGGAGCAACGGCATTGACCCTCACGCCGTACCCGGCCACTTCTTTTGCCAGGGCCTTGGTGAAGGCATTGATCCCGCCCTTCGTCGCGGAATAATTGGTTTGGCGCGACAGGCCGATGATACCGCTCACCGATGAAATATTGACAATCGCCCCGCTTTTTTGCTTCATAAAGGTCACGATGCAACACCGAGTCGCGTTGAACATTCCCGTCAGGTTCGTTTCTAAAACCACATCCCAATCTTCGGGCGTCATGAGCATCAAGGCTTTATCCCGGATGATGCCGGCATTGTTAACCAAGACATCCAGGTTTCCGAATTCCGCCTTCGTCGCTTCAATCCAAGATTTGACTTCGACAAAATCTTTGACATCCACACGACTGGCCTTGCACGGGACACCTATTCTCTTCACTTCTGCCTCTAAACTCAAGGCCATCTCTTCGCTGGACTGATAGCTGAAGGCAACAGCGCATCCCTGTTGGGCCAGCATGCGAACGATCGCCCGGCCAATGCCGCGAGAACCGCCCGTGACCACCGCGACTTTTCCCTTAAGATAACTCATGACGCAAATTTCCTTAGGACCATACACGAATTGCTGCCGTTGGGACCAAACGTAATCACTAAAACATTCTTTAACCGCGCCTTAACCGATTTATTGGGCACATAATCCAGGTCGCAGTCCGGATCTTTTTGCTGATAATTCGCCGTCGGTGGAATAAAATCGCGGTCCAAGGCCCCCACCGCCGCCGCCGCTAAAAATGTTCCTGAGACGCTATAACCTTCTCCCACCATGGATTTGACGGCACTGACCGGGACTTGATAGGCATATTTCCCAAAAACTTCCTTAATGGCCTCGGTCTCGATTTTATCCGCGGCCACGGTGGAATTAGCGTTGGCGCAGATATAACTGATGTCTTTGGCGTCGACCTCGGATTCTTCCAAGGCATTACGTATCGCCTCTTTTAAACCGGTGCCTCTGGGATTGTATTTATTGATCCGGAAAGGATCAAAACAGTAACCAAAGCCCAAAACCTCGGCCAAGATCGGGACCCCTCTTTGCTTGGCATGTTCATATTCCTCGAAGCATAATAGTCCGGCGCCTTCGCCAAAGGTGATGCCGTTACGCCTTTTATCGAAAGGACAATTGATAAAATTCGTATCTTTCTTCGAACCGGACATGAAATTCAAGACATGGAAACCAAAAAAAGTTTGCCAACACATCTCTTCAACGCCGCCGGTATAAACCACTTTAACGCGCCCATATTGGATAAAATCATAGGCATAGCTCATCGCGTCCGTACTCGCCGTAAACCCCGTAGAAATGGTCGTGTTAAACCCTTTAATATAGTTCCAAATCGAGACCTGGCTGGCGGGAGAATTGATGACCGTGTTGGGAAAAAGACCAGGATTGGTGTAACGCGGGCCTTCTTTTAAAGTGACCTCATCAAATTCGTGGATACTTCTGACGCTCCCCATGGTTGAACCAACGGAAACCCCGATATCATCCGTGTTCGCATCGGTGATCTGTAACTGGCTGTCGGCAACGGCCAGCTTCGAGGCCGAGACCAAAAGCTTGATGCTGCGATCCAAAAGTCTCAATTTCTTCGGGCCCATGAAAGGAATTGGGTCAAAATCGCTGATCTCACCGGCCTGATTGACTAGGAATTCTGAAGAGTCAAACAAGGTTACCGGACGATAACCGACTCTGCCCTCCTGAAGGGCCTGCCAGTATTCTTCTTTGCCTTTGCCGTTGCTGGTCAGAATGCCAACACCGGTCACGACGACGCGTTTTTTACTCATTGAATTTTCCTGAATTCTCAGCAGGGCAAATCATGACTTGCCCTTCCCCATCTTTAAAGTATATTTTGCCAGAATATCCGTCTCGATATTCACTTTATCCGATTTTCCCTTCCTTCCCAACGTGGTCACCGCCAGCGTGTGGGGAATGATATAAACGGAAAATCGATTCGCTTTCACCTTGCAAACCGTGAGACTAATCCCATCCACGCAAACGGAACACTTATCAACCAAATAAGGATTAAGCCTTTTGTCCACACTGATTCTATATTCCAAATAATTCGGCCCTTCGACCTTCTGCTCAATGGTCCCCACCCCGTCGACATGGCCCTGGACAAAATGCCCGGCCAAACGGCCGTTGGTTTTCAAGGCCCGTTCAAGGTTAACAAAACTTCCGGGCCGTAAATATTTTAAGGTCGTCTTACGGATGGTTTCAAGCATAATATCAACATCGAATTCCCGGGCTTTGATTTTCGTGACGGTCAGACAGACACCGTCAAGCGCTATGCTATCACCGATTTTTGTACCTCTCAAGACCTTTTGTGCCGTTATCGTTAAAACTAAAAGATTCTTCTTTTTATGGACCTTAACAATTTTCCCGCACTCTTCAACGATTCCGGTAAACATAATCAAAGGTACCCTTCCAACAAAAGGTCCTCACCGATTTTCTGAATAGTTAAATCTTTAAGCCGGGGCAAGTGGTTGACATCCGTCGGCTGAAAACCACTGATGGCATTGATCGCCTGATGGTCTCCCATGATCTTCGGTGCCACGAAGATCATCATCTTGTCCACCAATCTTTCTTTAAGCGCGGCGCCAATCATGGTCCCGCCGCCCTCAATCAGGATACTGGTAATTTCCATTTTTGCCAACTCTTTAAATAACCACTGCAAATCTACCCGGCCATCATAGGAAGGACAAACCATCACCTGGACATTCCGGCTGTTCAATAACCCTAATTTCCGTTGATCCGCTTTTGTGGTCGTGGCGACAATCACATCGCCGGGCCTAACATCTTTGAACACATTCGCCTCCAACGGAAGTTGCAGCCTCGTGTCTAAAATGATTTTCCTGATCCGTTTCGATTTTCCATCGGCATTAAGGAAAGGATTATCTTTTAAGACTGTATTAACGCCAACTAAAATGGCATCAAAACCGTCGCGCAAACGATGGCCGTAATCCCTGGCTTCTTGGGCGGTGATCCATTTCGACTGTCCCCCAGCCGTGGCGATCTTCCCATCCAAGGTCTGGGCGCATTTGGCAACGACAAAGGGCATTTGCTGTCGGATATATTTTATAAAAGCCTCATTTATTTTTTTTAGTTCTTTTCCCAGGAAACCGACCTCGACCGCAAGCCCGGCCTTTCTTAAGAGTAAAATCGATTTCCCGTTCATCAGGGGATTTGGGTCTTTCATCCCCACAAAGATTTTTTTGATACCGCTTTTGATGATCAAGTCCGTGCATGGCGGCGTGCGGCCATGATGCGAACATGGTTCTAAAGTCACATAAAGGCTCGCCCCTTTTGCCCGTCGGCCGGCCTTTTTAATCGCCGCGGCCTCCGCATGGTCAGCCCCGCAGCGGCGGTGATACCCTTGGGCGATTATCTTGCCGCCTTTAACGAGCAGGGCACCGACCATCGGGTTGGGGGATGTCTGTCCCCGCGCCTTGATGGCCAGCTCCATGGCGATTCTCATGTAATCTGAATGCATCATCGATCCAATAACCCCTAACACCTACGTGTTAGTTAGTCTCGCTTTCATTATTTCAATCAATTCATAAGGGATTCTAGTTTTACCGATAAAGGTGTCTTTCTTGGCCTGGCCGTGCGCGTCGGAACCGCCCGTCATCAGAAGTTTATGTTTCTGGGCAAGGCCTTCATAATACTTGACTGTCGTTTGCGAATGTCGCGGATAATAGACTTCAATGCCATCGAGACCAGCCGCCACGAAGCTGGGAATCAGTTCATCTCTGTTGGTGACGACCGGATGTGCCAAGACCGCCAATCCGCCGGAATTTTTGATGAGTTTGATCGCCTCAGGCGTTGTCTGTTTGAACTTGCCCACATACGTCGAACAATCCTCTCCGAGATATCTGGTAAAGGCCTCATTGAGCGAACCAACATGCCCCTTTTTCAATAAAACTGTCGCCAAGTGCGGACGGCCCACCGATTTTGATTTTGTCAAACTCCCGACCTCGTCAAAATCAATGTCAGAGATTCCCTCGCCTTTGAGCTTCACAATCATTTCCTTGATCCGGGAAATACGTGCCTGCTGTATCTTGAATAATTCTTCGAGAAGCAAACTCCCGACACCATTTAAAAAATAGCCCAAGACATGGATGTCTTTGCCCTCCATCTCTGAAGAAAGTTCGATACCAGCGATGACTTCTAAATCCAGAGGACGCGCGGCCGCTTGGGTAAATTCAATGGCCTCGATGGTGTCATGATCGGTGATGCTGATAGTGCTCAGTCCGCACTTAACGGCCTCGTCAACGACTTCCTGCGGTGATGAAGTGCCGTCGGAATAAAAGGTGTGGATATGCAGGTCGGCAAATTTTGTCACGATTTTTTATTCTGGGGCACAATTTCTGCTTTGTGGAATTTATCTAGAATACCGTTGACGAATTTACCGGATTCAATGTCGCCGTATTTTTTGGCTAATTCCACGGCCTCATTGATGGTAACCTTTGGCGGGACGTCAGACAAGTAATTCAATTCAAAAAATCCTAAACGCAGGATGTTACGATCAATGACGGCCATGCGGTCAATCTGCCAGTTGGTGGCGTATTGGGTGATCTTCGCGTCGATGGCCTTAAGATGCTCTTCAACACCCGAGATGAGACTTTGGGTGAATTTCCAGATATCATCATTTGGAGAATCTTCCATCTCTTTGAAGTCAACGGCCGACTGCGAAATTTTCTTCCGGGCGACATCAGACTGATAAAGAATCTTCAACGCTAATTCTCGGGACTGGGTTCTTTTACGCATGTATGTTCACATCAATCCTAATCAAATCTGTTGAAGCAGATTGGCCATCTTCACGGCGGTGACCGCGGCCTCGCGACCCTTATTATCGCCTTTTGCCTCCGAGCGTTTATACGCCTGGTCAACCGTATCGGTCGTTAACACACCAAAGACAATCGGTTTTTCCGCCTGCAAGACTGCTCGGGCAATCCCTTCGGCGGTGTTGGCGGCAATCAACTCAAAATGAAGCGTCTCACCGCGGATGACCGCGCCTAAACAGATCACGGCCGCTGTTGTCTTTTTTTGCGCCACTTTCAAGGCCGCGAGGGGGATTTCAAACGCCCCCGGGACCCAGGCCACGGTGATCTCACTGTCTTTAACTCCGCGGCGCTTTAACTCCACCAAACAGGCCTCTAAAAGCCGCTGGGTGATAAATTCATTAAACCGGGAGGCGATGACGTAAAATTTTCTCCCTTTAATCTTAGGTTGTCCTTCGATTGTCTTAATCATAAATTACAAAAGATGTCCGAGCTTTTCTTTCTTGGCCTTGAGATAATTTTTATTGGCGGGATTATGCGGAATTTTTAAAGCAACGCGTTCCACGATCGTCAAGCCATAACCCTCCAGGCCGATGATCTTGCGCGGATTATTCGTCAAAAGACGGATTTGTTTTACACCTAAGTCCACTAAAATCTGCGCCCCCAGCCCGTAGTCTCTCAGATCCGCCGAGAAACCAAGCGCTTCATTGGCCTCGACCGTATCCATACCGCGGTCCTGCAGATGATAAGCCTTCATTTTATTAAGCAAGCCAATACCCCGGCCTTCCTGGCGCATGTAAAGAAGTATCCCGGAACCGTTCTCCTCGATGATGCGCATGGCATTGTCCAGTTGTTCCCCGCAATCACAGCGTTTGGATCCGAACACATCGCCGGTCAGGCATTCCGACTGCACGCGAACCAGCTCAGGAACCGTGCCATCGACTTTGCCTAATATCAAAGCGACATGACACACCCCGTCGATTTTCGATTCATAGCCAATCATCTTAAACTCACCGTATTCGGTAGGCAGAATCGTTTCCACGCAACGTTCGATGATTTTTTCGTGCTTGCGACGATACTCAATCAAGCTGTCAATCGTGCAAATCTTTAAATTATGCTTCTTGGAAAATTCTATCAATTCCTGGGTCCTGGCCATGGTCCCGTCATCATTCATGATTTCGCAGATGACTCCGGCCGGATAAAGTCCGGAAAGACGCATCAAATCTACTGAAGCTTCCGTGTGTCCGGCACGAACCAAGACCCCGCCTCTTCTGGCCCGCAACGGAAACATGTGCCCCGGAGTGACCAGATCATTGGTCGTGGATTTTGGATCAATTAAAACCTGAATCGTCCGGGCGCGATCGGAAGCTGAAATACCCGTCGTGACACCATAAGCCGCGTCCACCGAAACCGTCCAGGCGGTGGTGCACTTCTGATGCTTATGCTCAACACCTTCGAGCATCGGATGCAAGTGAAGCTGGTCAAGCCTTTCATCTTCCATGGGAACGCAAATCAATCCCCGGGCCTGTTTGGCCATGAAATTGATGTCTTGCGGTTTACAAAACTGAGCGGCAACCAGGACATCCCCTTCATTCTCGCGACCTTCATCATCCATCACAATGACCATTTTTTCCGCTTGCAAATCTTTGATAATCTCCGGAATCGTGTTAAACATAAGCGCGCTCTCCTCCTATAAATAAAAAATCCCAAGATTACTCTCGGGATTTTAGGATACAGATAGAGTATTCCCTCGCCAACATATTAATTTTTATTTTTAATTGGATCGGGACCAGTGCCCCAAATCTTTAAAACAAATAATTGTATGGGCACTGGATAGACTCTCTGAATCTAACTTTCTCCCATCTAGGCTTTGACATCAAAAGTTTACGACGCCCCCCGCCAAAGGCGGGAACTATTGACTCAAGAATACTCACGCCTTTGGCGTGAGGTCACTTGATCTGCGACCTGAGAATGATTTTTCCCTCAAGCGCTCGTAGGCTAATCTCTCGCCTTAGGCAAGAGAATCACTACCAGCCGGGAATCACACCCAATCCCGAAAGTTGAGTGTCATCATATTCAAAATATTATGCCTTGTCAAGGTTTTTGTCCCCTCCTATTGACGTTTGCACAACCGATAGTGACAAATTTTGCGAAAACAAACGTCGACCTGCCTGCCGGACAGGCAGGGATACTGACGACCACTATTCTTGTTATTCATAGAAAAGTCAGTATAATAGCCTCATGCTACCGGAAAAGAAGATTTCCCAACTCCTCCGCAAAAAAAATAAGACCGTTGCCCTCGCCGAGTCTTGCAGCGGAGGACTCTTGTCCCACCGGATAACCAATATCCCCGGAAGCTCAGAATATTTCATCGGATCGATGGTTACCTATTCCAATAAAGCCAAAGTAAATTTGCTGAAAATTGCGCCAAAGCTCATCGCCCAACACGGCGCGGTCAGCAGTCAGGTCGCCAGGCGCATGGCAAAAGGCGTGCGAAAACTCTTTCGCGCGGATTTCGGTGTTTCCATTACCGGCATTGCCGGCCCCGGTGGCGGGACTAAAACCAAACCGGTCGGGTTAACCTACATCGCCGTCAACAGCCGTACCAAAACCATCTGCGTGAAATCTATCTTTAAAGGAACAAGACTGTCTATCAAATCCCAAGCCGCCGCAAAAGCCTTTGAGCTTCTCTTGAACGCCTTATCCTAACATGTCCGAAACCATCCGCACATTCATCGCCATTACACTCAATCCGGACATCCGGGAAGCACTCAAAAAAATTCAAAGCGACCTGCGTAAAACCGGCGCCGATGTCAAGTGGGTCAAACCTGAAAATATCCATCTGACTTTAAAATTCTTAGGGGACACCCCCGTAGAAAAGTTGCCGGAAATCATCAAAATTTTGCAGTCGGCCGCTCACAACACACCGTCTTTTCCATGCTCATTAACACATCTCAACGCTTTCCCGAAACCGGAACATCCTCAAATCGTCTGGATTGGCATCGAACAAGGTAAAGATGAAGTCACCCGGTTGGCACAGACACTGGAAGATCATTTAAAACGATTGGGGTTCCCAAAGGAAAAAAAAGGATTCGACGCGCATGTGACCTTGGGGCGGGTGCGCTCGGGGCTCAATCGCTTTACCTTATCCAAAGAAATCAAACAGTACCGGCTGGGACAAGAACTCCAACAAAACGTGGATTATCTCATCTTTTATAAAAGCACGCTCACCAGTCAAGGGCCTATCCATGAGGTGATTGAAACGGTAGGATTCAACGCTTGTCGGGCGAAGCCCACTTCTTAATTTTTTTTGAGACCGACTTATACAAATCCTCGGTCTTGCCTGGAATTTTACTCAAGTAAGTCGTCAGATTTTCCATGTTGACATGATATTCTTCTTTGGGAACCCTCAGTACCGGATCAACGACCTTCACCCGCTCTACCACCCGACTCTGCTGCATCACAAAACCGACCAAAAAGGCCACAAGTAAAATAAAAACGGATCTGTTCATCGCCGTACCTCTTTTTACTTTACCGACGGTCTCTTAACTTCGCCAGGAGCCGGAGGATTTCTAAATACAACCAGATCAGGGTCACCAGCAAACCGAAAGCGCCGTACCATTCCATATACTTCGGCGCGCCGGATTGCGCCCCGTGTTCAATAAAATCAAAATCCAAAACTAAATTCAAGGCGGCAATCCCAACGACAAATAAGCTAAACCCGATCCCGATGGGTCCGCTTTGATGAATCATGGGAACTTGGATATTAAAGAATCCTAAAATCATGCTGACAAAATAAAACAAAGCGATCGCTCCGGTCGCCGCGAAAACACCCAGCCGAAAATTTTGCGAAACTTTTATCAAACCCGACTTGTACGCCAACAACAAAGAAAACAGTGTTCCAAAAGTTAACCCTACCGCTTGGACGACAATTCCCGGATAAGTCAATTCCATCAGTGCTGAGAATCCTCCCAGAAAAAGTCCTTCGGCTATCGCGTAGATCGGCGCGGTCACCATAGCCCATTTTTTAACAAAACAGGTGGCCAGGGCAAAGACAAATCCAACGATGGCGCCGCCCATGACAAACGGAATGAGCGCGGCCCGGGCGGACATGACCTGTTCTTCAAAGATCTGTCCCGGCTGCCAGAATTTATTCCACACCCAGCCAGCGCTGATGGCTAAGAGCAGTAAAAGAAAAAAACTTTTATTGACCGTGCCTTGAATGGACATGGTTTCGCTCCCGCCGTCCGCGCGGGTCTGCGCAAAAACATTCTCATTTAAAACCGGATTTGATGTTCGCATCATACTTTTCCTCCTGTTGTTATGTAATTAATTTCCTCAATTCAAAAACGCCAGGTCATCGGGATCGGGCGTCTGCCAAAGCTCGGCTAAACCTTCATTGATAAGTTCCTGATTTAATAAAATTCCTTCCCGGGCGATTTTTTCGGCATCGTCACAGCTGGGCAAGTAAAACACATCCACTAAGTACCGATCATAGATATCGGTGCTATACGTCTTGACGACCACACAACTGCCGGGCTTTAACTTTTTTAAAACATATTCTCCGGCCTTCTTTCCCACCGGCGTGGACAACTCCGGCGCGTTGATTTTCCGAAGTCTTAATTTTTGTTTGGAAAATGTTCCGAAACCTAAATCTACCATGACCGTTAACGTATCCGCGTCAATCACCCTGACCACTTGGGCGCTATAAGTATAAAGGATGGATTTGGGTGGCGGCTCTTTTGTTTCCAACCGTTTGAAAACATATCCCTCAGGACCCGAGAACATGGTAACGATATCCTCCGGCTTTGGCAAGGACGCATCGGATTTTTTTAGTTCATGGAATTGGATTTCACGGTAGATATAAAATCCGCAGTCAATCCAGAACGAATATTTTTTGGGAGCGTGGCTTAACGGCTCGACAATTTTATACGTACGAAGAACACCTCGCTTGACCGCCAGACGGATGACCTTGATATCCTTTTGCGGCGCGGGCAGGGCTTTGATTTCGTTTGTATCAATAACGTTTAAGGCCACCTTATCGGCTTTTAAAACTTTTTCAAGCTCATCGACATCCCACTTCTTTTGGACTGCCTTCTTGGCATAAGCCTGGCGGAGTTTTTCATCCTGAATTGAGGAAAGGGCCACGTAATGGCTCCAGGTCAATTCCGCAGACTTCTGCGGAATTGGAAAAGCTAGATAAACACGACGCATATTCAAAAGGTTCCTTTCAGAAAATCCTTTACGATTCATCTTGGTCAAGTCGTTGGAAAGATTTTCCAAAAGATGTTTTCCGTACGGCGCGTGCGCCTCGCCTTTTTGTTCGATCTCAACAATCAGGCGGCCGATCTCCCAGTGGGCCTTCTTAAAAATAGAATCCATCGCCGCGCCCAATTCCTTCATCGCCCGGTCATGAATCCCGGCGATGTCCTTGAGCAGTTTCTGGTAGGCGGTTTTGGAAGGTTTTTGTGTGGGCATATTATTGCTCAATCCACTTCATAATTTTTATATCGACAAACTGGCCGCCGCAATCGCATTGATGCTTTCCGTCATCGTGCTTTACCTCTCCACACTTATCACAAAGAACCGTCTTTTGCCCTTCTAACTTTAATACCTTTGCCACAAAAAAGCAAAAGGCCGAGAAAAGAATTGAAAAAATCACCACATAGGGTAATAACTCGAGTAATTCCTCCCAGGTGTACCCTGTTGGCGCTGGATTTTGCTCAGTTGGAATTGCCAATAAAGAAAATAGACAAAATACAACAATGATTAGAATGGAAAAGAAAATGATACTGGAAATCATTTCTCTCGAACTACCTTGCTTTATTTCTTCTGGAGATTTATTTACCCACATATCAGCGACATCAACTACCAATAACGTTATTGATTTACTTTCTCCATCACGCCTTTCAAGGTCGCAAATTGAGACATTGATTGCCAGATGAATTCAACAATTATGGGAGTTAGGAATAGACGAAAGGGTTCATGGGCTCTAACTTTCTCCCTAAAAAACTATCTAGCGATAGTCTCAAAAGCTACGCTTAACTGGTCCGTTTTGGCGACCTCGAAATTCAATTTTTCAAAACCCAGGACATGTCCGTTTTTGTCTTTCATCAAAACGACCTCTTCCGCCGTTTCTTCACAGACATACTCCCGTTTCGGTTCGCCAAACCAGACCGTCAAGGTATTACCGGTATGATCATAAAACACTTTTACTTGGGCCATATTTTCTCTCCTGCTTTAATTACGTCCGTTGGATAAGCTGTTATCAAAAATCCATCTCCATTAAGTCTCTTGCTCACCGCGCATACCCACCGGTCTTTGCGCTGGGTCTTATAAAAAAGATAAACGGATGAGTCCGTTTTACTACGGCGGATTTCCTCCGGATTCTCAAGAGCAGCCTTGACCTCTTTCTCATGTCCCGCCATCACCGGATGTTTAACGCTGACAATAATCTGCCAATACGAACGGCTGACACGGACATGAAATCCGAGCGGTGTGCGTACGTCAAATAAAATGTCTTTCGCCGGCTGTTTTACCATGAATACAGAATACCATATAACCGTTTAAAAACCAGATATTGTTCATGCTTTAAGGTCGCAAATCGCGACCTTAAAGATAAAATTTAACCTGGATCAGGCGTAAAACGCCGTAAATTTGTCGTGATAATTTTACCAATATCGACGGAGCATGAGTATAATATGAGACAAAAAGTATCCTTGACGCAAACCTCA
>Ga0247727_10017080_pt1 | contig 11600 bp, 10 predicted proteins | sample WisWelCaveWW1625_FD_202498 | JGI IMG/M metagenome (GOLD analysis project Ga0247727, IMG submission 202498) | Biofilm microbial communities from Wishing Well Cave, Virginia, United States - WW16-25 | ecosystem: Environmental > Aquatic > Deep subsurface > Groundwater > Cave microbial mat | place... | reverse complement strand
CTTCCGAGCCTCCCGTCTCGCCGCCCCCTTGCGAGCCCTCTGTGCCCAACGAGGTCGGTCGGCCCGCCAAAGCAGAGGGGATGCCGGGAAAGTTTCGACGGGAAGACTTCCGCTATGATCCGCTGCGCGACGTGATGCTTTGTCCCCAAGGAGAAGAGCTCCGCTTCATGGGGGTATATCCCGGCCATAAGGGTAAGGGTCGAGAACTGGATTATCGCCATTACGAGCGTTACGACTGCTCTGGCTGTCCGCTGAAGTCAAAATGCAGCAACGGCAACGGACGGCGACTGAAGGTTCCCGTCTCCAAAGCGGCCACGGCCTCCGAAAGTCAGTCCTCGATGGCCCCTACGCCCCAAGAAGCGACGGTTCCCACGGATCCCTTGTCTGTCCCCATGGCCAAGAAGGAGACAACAGAAGGCCCGAAAGCTCCCAAGGCATCCATCACGGATCCGGAGGCTCGACTCATGATGGGGGGCGGTTCACAAAAACGGATCGAGCCTTCCTACAACGCCGACCTGACGGTAACCCGTCACGGGGTCATCGTCAGCCAATTCCTGACCAACGCGACCACAGACCACGACCATTTGAAGAAGGCCTTGCCCTTCGTGGTGGCGACCCTGGGCCGGCCGGACGCGTGGACGGGAGACACCCATTACGCGACCTACGCCAACCTCCTCTTGACCGACCAAGCGGGGGTCACGCTCTACGTCCCAATGAAGAGCCTTGAGCGGGAGGAAGGGGGGAAGTTTACAGCCGCCGACTTCCGCCATGATCCCCGAAAGGACGTGCTGATCTGTCCCGGAGGGAAGGAACTCTACAAGATGGGGCACTACGGGGAGAAAGAGGGAAATCCCTACGACATGTATAGGCGCGGCAACTGTAGCGATTGCGCCCTCAAGGCCCGCTGCACCAACGGGAAGGGTCGGGTGGTCTGCGTTGGGATAGCCCACCACCTCCTTCCAGCCCTCGAGAAACGGATGAAAGAATTCGGGGAAAGACTCCAACGCTTCAGGCGCCAGACGGTCGAGCCCGCCAACAGTCACATCAAACAGCATGGATTGGGACGACTCCACGTGCGGCGCCTGGCGCGGTGTGGAGTGGTGTTGACGTTAGCCTGCATCGCCCACAACCTCATGAAATGGAAGGCCAGAGAAGCCGCGCGAGCTATCGCCCGAGCCTCGTAGAAGGGAGGTCAGGATCGTGACGCATGTGAGCTGGGCCGCCCACGCCAGGAAAGGACCCTTTCAAGTCCGAGGTCCACCCTCGGGGAAGTTTCTCTCTTAAGCTCTCGCATCGCAGCTCTTGTTGCGTGCAGGCTGCTCGAAGTCCCGCTGTCGAATTCTTTGGGTGCCTGTAAATGTGCTCAATGTCCTCCACTAACGGGCGCAGATAATCCCACAGACGTCGATCACATTTGGGGTCTACGACTCGAACATTTCCGATCCTAGCGGCCGTCTTCCTCGAGGATCCTCCGTACCAGGTCCGGCCCGAGAGCTGTGGTGTGGGGGCGCACGCTATTTGAGGAGAGCATCAAAAACCGGGGGCAAGGTGGATGGCGGGTGGTAGACTTTCGAGCCTTCGTCCCAGGGGAGGGACGCGAAGGAGGCCGCCATGCGCTACAAGGTCCAGCTGGTCATCGTAGATGACGAAGGCCAGGAAGTCCGTACCCAGGAAGTGGCCACCCTGGAGAAAAGCTGGCGACCCATGGAAGGGATCGGCATTTCTCTGGCCGAATCAAAGGACGTCTTGCGGCACCTCCAGCAGGCTCTCGTCCAGGACCAGGTGGGGCGATACCTTGAGCGGACAAAGCGCTGTGCATGCGGGGCCGCGCTCAAGACCAAAGGCCATCACTCGGTCGTCTACCGGACGCTCTTTGGGAACATCCGGCTCAGGAGCCCTCGACGACGTCGTTGTCCCTGCTGGCCGATCCAGGAGAAGAGCGCCAGCCCCCTCACCCACCTCTTCGAGGGCCACGTTGCGCCAGAACTGCAGTGGGTCCTGGCGAAATGCGCCGCCTTGGTCCCCTTCGGGGCCGCCGCGAAGATCCTCAAGGAGCTTTTGCCGGTGGACGAGAAGCTCTCGGGACAGTCGGTGCGAAACGAGGCTCTCAAGGTGGCTCGGCGGCTGGACGAGGACGGGGAGCCTGTGAAGGGGCCTTTTCCCTCGATCGGACGCCAGGAGTGGAGCGACGACTGGAAATGGCCGCCCAAAGAACGCAAGCATACGATTCCCCGCACGATCGCGATGACCCTCGCGATGGATGGCGCCTACATCCCCTCTCGTGAAGAAGGCGAAGGACATTTTGAAGTTCTCATCGGGAACGCGGTCCGTCCCAAGGGTCAGCCCAAGTGCTTCGGTCTGGTGCAAGGGTGTGGGGCGAGCCCCGAGGTCCATCTCTATCGATTCCTCCGCTCGCAGGGACTCGAGGATCATCATAAAGTCCTGTTCCTTGCCGATGGCGAACCGCAGTTCGGCTGGATCCAAGGCGAGACGGTACCGCAAGCCTGCCACGTGCTGGATTGGTTCCACATCGCCATGCGCTTCAACGTCCTGGAACGGATCGCGCAGGGAATCGCGGGCCGGGACTCCCAAAGGGGAGGAATCTTCCAGAGAAACTTGGCGTCGTCGAAGTGGCTGATCTGGCACGGCCAAGGGGAGAAAGCCTTCCGTTATCTCAAGATCACCCGGAACTTTGCCCGATCGCTCAGAGACGAGCATGCGTCGTTCAGGAAGCTGTCCCGACGGTTGAGGGACCTCATGGGCTACCTGAAGCGGAACGAGCGGGACCTCACGAACTACGGGGCGGCACGGCGGAGGGGAAAGAGAATCTCCAGCCAGCTGGCAGAATCAACGGTCAATCGTCTCGTCGCCAAGCGCTTCGTCAAGAAACAGCAGATGCGCTGGAGCCGGCAGGGAGCCCATCTCTTGCTCCAGGTTCGCGCCGCCGTGCTCAATGGCGAGCTCGAGGCGACGTTCAGGCGTTGGTATCCCAGGCTGAAGATCGGGTAGCCCCTGGTTTTTGATGCTCCCTTCAATTCCAGTGAGCCAGAATCGCAATTCTGATGAGCGTCGACACTTCGGGACGCGGTTTTCTCTTGCCTCTCTCACTATCCGCAAGTATTATACTTCTGGATACAGCCATGTCAAGCGCCGATGACGATCGCATCCGGAAGTACGAAGAGGTCTACGCCGAGCTCCGCCGCGAGCTCGCCCAGGTGGGGTTTCTCTGGGTGGGCACCGTGATCCACCAGACGGCGATCTGCGGCAAAACCACCTGCGCGTGTCGCACGGACAAGGCCCGTCGACATGGGCCCTACTACGTCTGGACCCGAAAGGTCCGCGGGAAGACGGTCACTCGCATGCTCACCGATGCCGAGGGTGAGCTCTACACGGAGTGGATCCAGAACCGCCGGCGTCTAGACCGCACGATCAAGAAGATGATGTCAATCTCAAAGCATCTCGCGCCGCTCATCCTGCGGCGCAGCAACTCGCCCTGAGCGTCAGCTCATGCGGGATGGGCGATATTCGAAGATATCGGACCTGAGATGTGCGGAAAGAGGGTTGGATCGTCACCAATGGGTCCAGCCGGGTGGCGTTCGATGGTCATCCACGGGGTTTATCGGCCCGCGGGGAGGGGTTCTTGACCGGCTAATCCGCGAAAATGGGAATTTTCGCGGATTCGCTGGTGCAGCTACCTAAGCTGGCAGGGAGGCCATCTCCGCCGCCACCGCCGGGCATACCTCCTGGGGCTGGCCATCGTCGTTCTGGCCACCGCCTGTGGAGCGGTAGCGCCACCGTTGATCGGCTCTGCCGTCGACCGCCTCGCGGCGAATCGAATTCGATCTGCGAAATGATCTTTACGCCCACCTCGAGACGTTGTCGGCACGATGGTTCGACACGAACGCCACCGGCGAGATCACCTCGCGCGCCATCAATGACATCGAAGGCGTGCGGACGATGCTCGGGATCGGCGTGATGGCGATCGTCTCGACCGGGCTTCTGTTCATCGCCTCCATGGTGATCATGTTCATGCAGAACCCGTTGCTGGCGGCGAGGTTCATGCTGTCGCTGGTCGGGGTGAGGTTCGTGATGGCCTGGACGGGAGCGAAGATGCACGACCAGTCCATGGCCGTCCAGGCGCAGCTCGGGGTCCTTTCCAGCCGCGCCCAGGAAAACTTTTCGGGCGCGCGGGTCGTCCGCAGCTTCGTCCAGGAAGAACATTAAATCGACCGCTACCGCGCGGGCTGCGGGGAATACCGGGCCCGGAATCTCCGGCTCGCCCTCTGGCGCTCAGGCTCCTGGGCCGCCATCCTGATCCTGGCCGAAGGGGCGATGACCGTCACCCTCCTCGTCGGGGGCAAGGCCATCATCGGAGGCACCCTCACGCTCGGCGTGCTGGCGACGTTCGCAGGGTATCAGTTCCAGCTTCTCTGGCCCAGGGTCGCGATCGGATGGGTCATCAGCATCGCCCAGCGCGGGGTCGCCTGCATGGGCCTGCTGGCAGAAATTCTGGACGCGAAGCCCTACTGCGACGATGCGCGCGCCGTTCCGAACGGCGCCCTGATCGAAGGGCGCATCGAGGCGCGGAGAGGATAGTCGATTCAAACGGGGATGAGAAAGGGGAATCCTGCGGGAAAGGAGGGGTGAAGGAGGGAGGATCGGGGAACGTCAGACCTCAAAGCCCGCCCGCGCCGGAGGCGCGGTCTTTTATCCCAGAGAGGAGCCCGGGGTGGTTTCGTTGCACCCTTCTTGTTGGACGCGCGCCTCTTGAGGCTTGTCGGCGTGGTTTCTTCGTCCTGCTATTCTTTCCTCTTCGTGACCGGGATGTCGAGGACGCCATTCTTTTCCTTGACAATAAGACCGATCGATCGTACTATTTTTAACATGCACAAGGGCCAAGTCACGCGGTCGCGCATCCTGGATCGCGCGTTTCGACTGGCTGGACGCGACGGCCTCAAAGGCGTGACCCTCGGCACCCTCGCCGGGGAACTGGGCATGTCGAAAAGCGGGCTTTTCGCGCACTTCGCCTCGAAGGAGGAACTGCAAATCGAAGTGCTCAAGACGGCGGCGGAACTGTTCGTCCAGACCGTGCTCAGCCCGGCGTTCCAAGCGCCTCGCGGGCTGCCGCGGATCCGGAAGTTGTTCCGGAACTGGCTCGCGTGGATGAACGACCCGGCGATGCCCGGCGGCTGCGTATTCGCGTCGGCGGCGATGGAACTCGACGATCACCCCGGGGCGCCCCGCGACTTCCTCGTGGCCTCGCAGACGGAGTTGCGGGTCACCGTCGCGAAGACGGCCCGTATCGCCGTCGAATCCGGCCACTTCCGCGCCGACCTGGACACTGAACAATTCGTCTTCGAGCTGATGGGAGTCCTGTTCTCATACCACCAGGCCCGGCGGCTTCTCAAGGACAAGAAGGCCGAGGATCGCGCTGGGGCTGCCTTCGAGCGACTCGTGGAGGCCGCCCGGGCCTAGCCTTGGAGGAACCATGTCCGACGGTAAAGGGGGCCAGCTTCTAAAAAGACCGATCGTTCGGTCTTATTTTAAGGGTCGGCACTCGCGGAGCGGGGGGCGCGGATGAACAATTCCCAACGGGCGGCTCTCCGCAAGGTGGATTCCGAAAGCGGCCTGCCTGAGGTTGTTCGTGCCATGGTCGAGGGCCGGCGGCCCATGGCCCCCATCGCGAGGCTTCTGGGCTTCCGGCTGACGTCCGCCGGCCCGGGCGAGGCGGTGATCGAGTTCCAGGCGACGGAGGAGCATGCAAATCCGATGGGCACGCTGCACGGAGGGGTCCTGTGCGATATCGCCGACGCCGCCATGGGGATCGCGTATGCCTGCACGCTCGAGAAAGCCGAGAGCTTCACCACCGTGGAGCTCAAAATCAACTTCCTGAAACCCGTGCGGAGGGCCGCGCTGCGGGCCGTGGGAAAAGTGGTGAAGCGCGGCAAGACGATCGGCCTGGTCGAGTGCGACATCACCGATGAGCGTCAAGGTCTCGTGGCCAGGGCCAGCTCCACCTGCATGACGCTGAGGGGCGACCAGGCCAGGGGAAGATAAGGGAAGATCTTATGACGAGAGGTTTGCGCCTGATCTTCGGGCTGTTCTGCGCGACGGCCCTGGGCGCTGCCGGGCCGTCCGGCCTGCTCGCCCGCTCCGCTCAAGCCCCCGGGAGGCAGACCGTCAGCGTGCCGATGCGGGACGGCATCAAGCTGGCGACCGACGTCCACCTGCCCGAGGGGCCTGGACCGTTTCCGGTCCTGCTGACCCGGACCCCTTACGGCAAGAGCAGCAAGGGGTACGGGTTCGACGGGGAACAGGTCAGGCAGGGTTATGCGATGGTCATCCAGGACATGAGGGGCCGCTTCGCCTCGGAGGGGGAGAACCTCCCCTTTGTCAGCGACGGCTGGGCCTTCGGCAAGATGGACGGCTACGACACCGTCGAATGGATCGCGACGCAGAAATGGTGCAATGGGAAAATCGGGACCTTCGGCGGCTCGGCGATGGGCATCAGCCAGTACCTTCTTGCGGGGACGCAGAATCCCCGGCTCACGGCCCAGTGGATCGAAGTTGCCAGCCCGAGCGTCTACGACTGCGCCTTTCGGGGGGGCGTCCTCAATAGGACCACCGGTGATGAATGGGTGCAGAAGCACAAGTTCGGCCCGGACACGAAGAAGATATTCACCACTCATCCCACGTACGACGACTACTGGAAAGCACAGAATCTCGCGCTCCGCTGGGAGAAGGTCGAGCTACCCGCCGTCCACGTGGGGGGCTGGTACGACGTCTTTTCACAGGGGACGATCGACGGATTCGTGGGATACCAGACGAAAGCGGGCAAGGGTGCCCGGGGCAGGCAGCGGTTGGTGATGGGTCCGTGGACGCATGCCCGTTTCAAACGAGAGGCGGGGGACCTCGTGTACCCGGAGAACGCGATCAGACCGCCCGGGAAAGTGGCCGACTCCCTGGCCTGGTTCGATCACTGGCTCAAGGGAAAGGATACAGGAGCGCTCCAGGAGCCCGCGGTGGCCTACTACGTGATGGGGGATCCGACCGACCCGGCCGCGCCGGGCAACCGGTGGCGCACGGCGGACGCATGGCCGGTGCCCGCGGACGAGACCCCGTACTACCTCGTCGACTCCGGATCCCTCTCCGCGACGAAGCCGGGCGGCCCGAGCCGGGTGAGCTACGCCTACGACCCCGCCTCCGCTTGCCCCACGATCGGCGGAAGACACCTGTACGGTTCCAGGGGTCCCTGCGACCACCGCAAGATCCTGTCGCGATCGGACGTGGTCGCGTTCACCGGGGAGACGCTCGCGCGCCCGCTGGAGGTGACCGGCCGCGTGCGGGCGAAGCTCTTCGTCTCCAGCGATGCGCCGGACACGGATTTCTTCGTCACCCTCTGCGACGTCTACCCGGACGGCCGATCGATGGGCGTGTGCGAAGGGATCCTCCGCGCGCGCTTCCGCCAGGGACTCGATCGGGAGGTCTTCATGAAGCCCGGAGAGACGGTTCCGATCGAAGTGGATCTCTGGTCCACGAGCATCGTTTTCAACAAGGGGCACCGGCTGCAGCTGCTGGTGACGTCCAGCAGCGCGCAGGGCTTCGATCCCAATCCGAACACCGGGGACCCCTTCCGATCGAGCCAGCGGACCCGGGTCGCGAAGAACACCCTTCACCTGGGGGGCGATCATGCATCGCACGTGATCCTGCCGGTCGTCCAGTCCAGGTAACAAACGTTTGGCGATGGAGGAGCCCATGATGAAGAAGACGGTGGCCGCGAGTCTGGCGCTGGTCCTGTTCGCGGGGGTGAGCCTCGCCCAGGAGCGACTTCCGGCGAATGACCACTGGCCGCAGTTCCGCGGCGCCCGGGCGGCGGGAGTCGTCACGGGCGGCAACCTGCCGGACGCCTGGAGCACTACCCAGCACGTGGTCTGGAAGACGGAGATTCCAGGCAAAGGATGGTCGTCGCCCATCGTGTGGGGAGACAAGGTTTTCGTTGCCACCTGCGTAGCTCCGGGCAAGGTCGAAGCCCCGAAGGCGGGCTATTACGCTCCCAAGGCGGTCGAAATCCCACCGGGTGAGCATCGCTGGATGGTCTATTGCATCGACGGGCAGACGGGGAAGGTCCTTTGGGAAAAGGTCGCCCACCAGGGACGTCCGGAGCAGAGCATCCATGTGAAAAACAATTATGCGCCCGAGACGCCCGTGACCGACGGAGAACGTCTCTACGCCTACTTCGGCGACGTCGGACTGTTCTGCTATGACTTCGACGGGAAGCCGCTGTGGTCGAAGAAATGGGGAAGTTTTCCGACCCGCATGGGCTGGGGAACCGGCGCCTCGCCGGTCCTGCACGAGGACCGCATCTATGTGGTCAACGACAACGAGAAAACCTCCTTCCTCGCGGCTCTCGACAAGAAGACAGGCAAGGAAATCTGGCGGGTCGACCGCGCGGAAAAAAGCAGTTGGGCCACTCCCTTCGTCTGGGAACACAAGCAGCGCACCGAGATCGTCACTTCGGCGACCCAACGGGTGAGGTCGTACGGTCTCGACGGCAAGCTGCTGTGGGAATTCGCCGGCATGTCCGAGATTTGCGTCCCCACGCCGGTCGCGGCCCTCGACCTGCTCTTCGTCAGCTCCGGTTATGAATACGGCCGGCCGCGGCCCCTTTACGCCATCCGGCCGGGTGCTTCCGGCGACATCACGCTCAAGAAGGACGAGACCAGCAATCAGTTCATCGCCTGGTACAAGGAACCCGCCGGCGCGTACCATCCCAGTCCCCTTGTGTATGGAGACCATCTGTACGTCCTCTACTCGCTGGGCTTCATCGCCTGTTACGACGCGCGGACGGGCAAGGAGATCTATGACAGGCAGAGACTGGGAGGCAGTTTCACGGCGTCTCCGTGGGCCTACGACGGCAAGATCTTCTGCCTGAGCGAGGAAGGCGAGACCTTTGTGGTCCAGGCCGGCGCCCAGTTCAAATTGCTGGGCAAGAACAGCCTGGGGGAGATGTGCATGGCGACGCCGGCCATGGCCCGCGAGCGGTTGTTCATCCGAACCCTGTCCAAGCTGTACTGCATTGCAGCCCAGGCCGCCTCCGGCACGAAACAGGACAAGCCCGCCGAGAAGAAACCAGGCCCGCCGGCTGAAAAAGGGACCGTCAGCCCGGATCGCCTGGGGGGATATGAAACCGAATTCGCCCCCGGTCGCCCGCCAACCAAGGTGGAAATCGCCAGCGTCGAAAAGGAAGTGGCGGCCAACCCCGACGATTTCAAGCTCGTGCGCAAACTAGGCATCGGTTACTTCTACCGGGTCTTCGGCGCTTCCGAGGCAGAAGCCGCCCCGAAGGCCCAGAAGACGTTGGCGCGCGCGCTGGAGCTGAAAAAAGACGACGCGCTCACCCTTGCCTTCCAGGGAGCGTTGTCGGTTGTGGCCGGCGATCGCCTGCCGGAATTGAGGGGACGACACGACGAACTGTTCAAGAAAGCCCGGGAGCTTGAGCCGAACAACGTCGGCATACTCTCGCTCGCCGCCGCGGTCTACGCGGAGAACGCGGGAAAGGCCATCGAAATCACGGAGCGCATCCGCAAGCTGCTGGGGCCGGAGTTCAAGAACTGGTCGCGCCACGGCCAGGAGAAAGTCCTGCTGACTCAAGGGCGCGCCTACGCCCGGGTGGGGCGTCCCCAGGAAGCGCGTACCTGTTTCGAGGATGGCTTGGTGGTTAACCGGGCCTTGTTCCAGGCGGAATTGGACAAGCTCAAGAAATGAAGCGAAGCTGCTCGCTCAACGCGCCGGGCGGCAGGATGTTGCATCTTGTAGAGAGGGGATCCTCAGGAACCTCAACATTTACGTTTCGAAAGAAGGAACCCCCTCCCATTGCCTTTCGAGCAATCTCAAGAAGGGGCAGATCGTGCTGAACGTGAAGTGGAACGCCCCGCGTTGAAACGGTCGAACCATCGCCTGTCCTCCTCCCGGATATTGCTTCCTGACTTTGGGCGCGAAAACAGAGACCCAAAGAATTCGACCACGGGACTTCGAGCAGCCTCCTTGCAGCAAGAGCTGCGGCGCGCGAATCTAAGGCAGAAACATCCGCGAGGGTGGACCTCGGCTTTGAAATGATCCAGTCGTGGCCTGAGCAGTCGCACTCGGACGCGTCACGATTCTGGCCCCCCTTCTATGAGGCTCGCTTTAGAGCCCGCGCGGCTTCCCTGGCCTTCCATTTCATGAGGTTGTGGGCAATGCAGGCCAGGGTCAACACCACTCCACACCGGGCCAGGCCTCGAACGTGGAGTCGTCCCAATCCGTGCTGTTTGATGTGGCTGTTGGCGGGCTCGACCGTCTGGCGCCTGAAGCGTTGGAGTCTTTCCCCGAATTCATTCATCCGTTTCTCGAGGGCTGGAAGGAGGTTGTGGGCTATCCCAACCCAGACCAACCGACCCTTCGCGTTGGTGCAGCGAGCCTTGGGGGTACCACCAAAAGGGGAACATTCCCACCGCTCCCCGAACCGAGTACCTCACCTGGAAATACTGACGGCTCAGGGTCCGCCCCTCCCTCGGGAGGGGCCGGGCCGCCCGGGCGCCCCGTGCGCGGGGCGATCGAGCGGTCCGCGCTCTTTGACAACTGGATGGATGACGGATCTGTGTCCGAGGGGGCTTGGGACCCTTCGGGCGCGGGTGACCCGGCGCCCAGGCGGGGCGGGGCCGAGCGAGGACGAGAAAGGACTTTCTCGGAATCGATCGGTGCCGCCCGGCCGACGCCGCAGGCGTCAGGGGCTCCCCACGCGGGGAGCCCCGGGCGTCGGGTCACCCACGCCTTGCAATCATCCCTTTTCTCCCGGCGCACCCCACCTCCCTTCGTGGAGATGGGGCCCCTTGCAGTACCTCCCCCTTCGTGGGGAGGATCCCTTTCCCAACCCCCGTAGCTCCAAGATCCTTCCGGCCGGCCAGGCACCCACCCCGGGCGGAGGAATCCAGGAGTGAAGGACATAGATCAGTCGTCGGCAGCCCCTGGGTTTGCCCGGGCTGCCCGGAGACCCCGCTCTCGGGCTCCGCAAGGAAGCCGGACCGCCGTGGGTCCGGAGGGAGCGACAGAGCGCGCAGGAAACGGCACGCAAGTGCGGTTGATCGACATAGGTAGGCCCTCGCGAGCTTTCCCTGTCACACCACCGTGCGTACGGGTCCGTACACGGCGGTTCGGCCGAGTTAAGCAGAGGGTGAAGTCTCCAATCTTGGAAGGTTGTGTGAGTCAAAGAATCTGTTGGGCAAGGCCTGCTGAACTGCGGCATGACGTGCCATTCGCCAAAAGCTATGGGGAGCGCCAGCCGCAACCGCTGATCGAAAGTGCGGAACACCGAGCCGCCGTAACTCCGCGTACCGGGTCCGCCCATTCTTCCATTGCCGCCAGATCACCATGCGAAGACGTCTTCGAATCCATGCATCCAAGTTCCGGATTACTATCGGAGTCTGGCAGAAACCGAAATACCCACGCCAACCACGAAGGTAGACGGCCAGCGGTTCGATCATCTGGTCCAGACTGATCCCGAGGGTCCGCCGAGTAAGCTCACGCACCCGGTCCTTGAATCGCTGAAGTGCCTTCGGTGCGAT
>Ga0247727_10017079_pt1 | contig 11600 bp, 7 predicted proteins | sample WisWelCaveWW1625_FD_202498 | JGI IMG/M metagenome (GOLD analysis project Ga0247727, IMG submission 202498) | Biofilm microbial communities from Wishing Well Cave, Virginia, United States - WW16-25 | ecosystem: Environmental > Aquatic > Deep subsurface > Groundwater > Cave microbial mat | place... | reverse complement strand
GTTCCGATTTGATCTTTGGGTGCGAGGCCGGCTACGTATTCATAAAACCGCGGCGATTGCGTGGCTTCGCCAATGGCAAACAAGGCTATTCCCAATATGGCGGCCGCAATCGTGGGCGAGGCGGCGATAATGAGCCACGAGACGCTCGCAAAACAGAAGCCCAAGGTCATGGCCGTTATCGGGCGCAATTTATTGGCCAGCGCGGTAATCGGCACGGTAACTAAAATGATGGTCCAGGCATCCACGGTTTCCAAAATTTCGAATTTTTCGAAATGCAGAACATCGCGAACGTAAAATGGGAACGAATAAAAAATTTGCCAGAACATAATCCAAAAACCGGAGAAGATGACGAGGAAACTGATGAAGCGCAGATTGCCAAAGACCAACAGCATGTCGCGAAAAACTTGGCCCAGCGTGCGGCGATTGCCGGCAGGCTGGTCTTGCGGCGGTTCTTTGAAAAAGATAAACGTGCCGAGCAGCAGCAGCAAGGAAGTGAGCGACGACATCACCAAAACGTATTCGATGCCGAAGCCTTCACGCACTTGCAATGCCAGGATCGGCCCCATCGCGCCGCCGATGTTGACGAGGGTGTAGTAGATGGAATAACCGAGCGATTTGGCGTCGGGCTTGGAAGTGCGCGCCACCGTGCCGACGATGCAGGGTTTGATCAGCGAGCCGCCGATGGCGGTGAGAACCAATACGGCGATGGTATATGTCCGCGTGCCAACCGAGCTGACAAACGCTTGTCCGGCTTCCATGCCGGCAAAGCCGATGAGAAAATAACCGATGCAGAAAAGCGCAAAACACGCCATCAAAGTTTTGCGGAAGCCGTAGCGATCGACAAAAGTGCCGGCGATGATCGGCAGCGAGAAAATAAGCCCGGAAAACAAGCCTGCGAGCGAGCCGGCGTCTTGCGGCCCGAGGCCGATTTTATCCGCGAGATAAACCGCCAGCACTGCCTTCGCGCCGTAGAAGGCCAGGCGCTCGAACAGTTCTAAAACATTCGCCACCCAAAATGTCGGGTGAAAACCCGTGCGCGAGGTTTGCAAAAATTCTTTGAGGTTCACTGAGTTCCTTCCTCTCCGTTAGAAGTAAAATAGTTGATGCCAAAGTGCGTGATGCTTGGGGATGGTGATTAAATAAATTGTTCAGTAGGCTGTCATGCCCGGGGCTTTAATCGGGCATCCATAAGTTTTAAAAACTGGGAAGTTATTTAATCTACGCTCCTTAAAAAGTTCCTTACAGGATGACAATGGTGCTAATTCGCGAACAAACTCACAATTGAAAAAAAGACGCTTCCCAGTCTTACTTCTCCTGCAACACCGTTACGCCATTCCAATCCGCGGGCGGCGGTGTGTGCAGAAAATCTTCACAGCGCTGCCGATACATTTGCGCGCTGGCATCTTCAGGGCACAAATTCAAACACGCGGCAAAGCGCGCGCGGGCTTGGGGCCAATCCCCCGTGCGGAAATAGATCAGGCCCTCGGTATAAGATGAAAGGCTTTGTTGCTTTTGCGATTTAATTGGCTCGGGGTCGGCCTCAAAAATTTCGTAAAGCGCTACGGACTTGCTTTTGCCCCGGACTTGCACGAGGTCGGCTTCGCGATGCAAAAATTGCCCGGCCTCCGGCAGCTCGCGCAGCGTGGCGGCGGAAATCAAAATTTTCGCGCTGTAGCGTTTGGTTAAAGATTGAATGCGCGAGGCGAGATTCACGGTGTCGCCGATGACGCAGGATTCCATGCGCGTGTCCGAGCCGATGGTGCCCAGAATCACGCGGCCGGTATTTATGCCGATGCCGATTTCGATGGGCTTTTCCCGGCGGCGGGCGCGGCTGCGATTGTGTTCTGCGAGCGCGCCGCGCATGGCGATGGCACAGCGCACCGCGGCCGGGGCTTGATCCGCATTATAAAAAATCGCCATGATCTCATCGCCCACGAATTGGCAAATGAACCCGCCGTGCGCGTGAATCACCGGCGACATGTGTTGCATGAAATCATTCAAAAATGAAAGGGTCTCGCCGGGCGCAAGATTTTCTGCAATGGACGCGAACGAGCGAATGTCCGTGAACATCACCGTGGCCGTGCCTTCTTCCGCGCTGCCGAGCTTGATGCTGTCCAATCCTTTGTGCGCGATTTTATCGAGCAATTGCTCCGGCACGAACAAACGGAAAACGTCACGCGCACGCCGCACTTCGCGCCCGATGCCGGCCACTTTGCGCGACAGGCCGATCGCCATGGTCGTGGAAAATATAATGAAACCGGAGAAAGCCCATATGCTTTCATAGCGCAGCGTTGACCACATGGCGCCTAAAGCCAGAGGCAAAACGCCCCAGGCCAGCACCCGGCTGCCGGGTTTGTCATGGCGCACCGCCCAAATGATGATATAAATGCCGAAGAACAACGTCACGACAAACCAATAATCGCGCAGGGGTGCGACCATGCTCAAACGGAACAGATCGAGAGGCAGCAAAGCCGGAAGCACGGCCAGGGTTGATCCGCCGAGCATGATTTTCGTCAAGCCGCGATTTTTATATTCAAACTGGATGGTGAGAAAGCGATACATCAAAACCACGACCACCATCATCACGATCCAAACTATTCGCAAGCGCGCTTCCGGGTGCCGGGTATTCAAATGGAACAAATCCGGCAATTCAAACAAAACGACTGAAAGCGTTAGGCTCAAAGAAAGCAAAGCCATCAGCAGATATTCGCGCTGCGCGCGATTGAAGACGAACAAGATGAAGTGATAAACGCCGGAAAGCAAAAACAAGCCGGCGATCATGCCGTTGAACGATTTGCGCGTTTCGTGGCGTTCCAACAACAGGTCAAAGCGGCCGAACTCGGGTGGTTGCAATATGCCGCCGAAGAACCAATTATGATTGGAGATACGCAGGGCGAGCTCGTGAACGCCAGGCGACAAGCCTTGGGCCGGCAGGATATAAATATGATCGTCCCATCCCGGCACTTCTGCATTTTGGCTCGCGCCAATTTTGCCGTGCTTGGCGAGCAAGCGTCCATCCAAATAAATTTCTGCGGCGACCAAAATTTGCCGGAGAGTCAACGCCCAATTTTGCGTGCGGTCCAAAGCCTCCGGCAATCGCAGTTGCGTGCGATACCAATTGATTCCAAAAACCGAGCCTTGATTTTTCGGCCAAAAACCGGGCACGGGTTGCGGTTTCCAAAAACTTTTCGTTGCCGAAAAATTTTGCGCGCTCGTGTCGCCGGTGTGAAATTCCCACGTGCCGCGTAGAGCAATCGTTTCAGCGCCGGCAGAGAGGTTGAATGACGTGAGCGCCGGGGAATCGTGCTTTTGACAGGAGTAGAATGAAAGCGTGAGAAAGAGAGAGCAGCAGCAAAGAAAAGTTTTTCCCCCACGCGCTAGGACAAGATGGAACCGGAATAAAAGTGAATGACGCGGAGCGTCGCTGAGGCGTTCCCACGCAGAGCGTGGGAACGAGAACGAAAACGAAAATAGAGAGGTGGGATAAATAAAAGATTGCATTTCTGCTATTTTTTTGTTTTTTGTAGCCACTTTCATCGTTGAGTGACGCGGAATTTCATAAATCTTGTGCGGAATAGCAATGGAAAAATCTTCGCTCATGGCTTCACCGTCTGCTTCGTCTGAAATGAACCCGGCTCACGCCGGGGGACGATTGCAAGCGCAGTTCACGGCGCAGGAACGTTTTCTCAATCGGGATTTGAGTTGGCTGGAATTTAACGAGCGCGTGCTGGAAGAGGCGCGTGATCTGGGCGTGCCCATTTTAGAGCGCGTAAAATTTTTGGCGATTTACGCTTCGAATCTCGACGAATTTTTTATGGTGCGCGTGGCCAGCGTGCGGCGGCAAATCGAAGCCGGCGTGGTTCTGCCGGGTCCCGAGGGCTTGGCGCCGGCGCGGGTGCTGGAACTGATTACGGCGAAAGTGAAGCATACGCACGAAAGTATCGGGCGCTGTTTCAACGAGCAAATCATGCCGGATTTGAAGCGCCACAATATCTTTCTAATAGATGAAACCACGGCCACGGCCGAACAAGTGGCATTTGCCAGCAAATATTTCCACAAAAGCGTGAAGCCGCTGCTTACACCGCTGGCAATCGATGCCACTCATCCTTTTCCGCGGCTGGAAAACAAGGCGCTGTATTTCTGCGTGGAACTGGGGCGCCGCAAAAAGTCCAAGCTGAAAATGAAACTGCGGCTGGCGTTGGTGCAAATTCCTTCGTCCACGCTCGGCCGCTTCGTGCAATTGCCGCTGCAAGGTGAAATTAGATTTTTCATCTGGCTGGATGATGTTATCCGCCTCAATCTGCATGAAGTTTTTCCCGGCGAAACCGTGATGGGATGCTACGAAGTCAAAGTCGTGCGCGATGCCGAGCTGGAATATGTGGAAGAAGAAGCGCAGGACTTGCTGGAAACCATCGAGGCCAGTTTGCAGCAGCGCAAGCAGGGGCCGGCCACGCGCTTTTTGTACGATCCTGCCATGCCGCCACGCGTGTTGCAAATGTTTATCACCCAGCTCAAGCTCGATCCTGCCAAGACTTTTCCCGGAGCGCGCTACCATTCTTTTTCGGATTTCATGCAATTCCCCGGCTTCGAGATTCCCGAGCTGCAAAATTTTCCCATGCCGCCGTTGCCGGTGGCCGTGCTGGAAAACACTTCCGGAATTTTCAGCGTGATGCAGCGGCAGGATATTTTATTGCATCATCCTTATCAAAAATTCGATTACCTCGTGCAACTGCTCGAGGCGGCAGCAGAAGATCCTGCGGTCAGCGACATCAAAACGACGTTGTATCGCATTTCAAATAAATCACCGATTGCCAAAGCGCTGGCGCGCGCGGCGAAGAAAGGCAAACGAGTCACGGCGCTGGTGGAATTGAAAGCGCGCTTCGATGAGGAGACCAATATTTCGTGGGCGCGCAAATTGGAGAAAGATGGGGTGCACGTGATTTACGGGTATCCGGGCCTAAAAACGCATGCCAAGCTGCTCATGATCGTGCGCCACGAGGCCGAAGGGGCTCGCCGCTATTGCCATTTGAGCACGGGCAATTATAACGAGCGCACGGCACAATTGTACAGTGATCTGGGATTGTTGACGGCAAACGAGAGCCTAACCGTGGAGGTGGAGCAGGTGTTCGACATGCTGACCGGTTATGCCGAACGCGAGGCCTATCAACAATTGCTGGTGGCGCCGAAACACATGCGCGCGGCGTTCATTGCGCGCATTCGCCGCGAGGCGGAAAATGCCGGCGCCGGGCGCCGCAGCGGCATTATCGTAAAATTAAATTCATTGGCCGATACCGAAATGATCGACGAGCTTTATCTCGCCGGCCAGGCAGGTGTGCCGGTGCAATTGATCGTGCGCGGCATTTGCTGCTTGCGTCCGGGGGTGGCGGGATTGAGCGCAAATATTTCGGCGATCAGCATCATCGACCGCTATCTCGAGCATGCGCGCATTTATTATTTCGAGAACGGGGGCGATCCCGAAATCTTTCTGGCCAGCGCAGATTGGATGCCGCGCAATCTCGATCGCCGTGTGGAAGTGGCCTTTCCTATTCTCGCGCCGGAATGCCGCCGGCAAATCCGGCAGATTCTCGACCTGCAATTATCCGACAATACCAAGGCGCGCCTGCTGCAACCCGACGGCACGAATGTGCGCAAAGCGGCAGCGGAAACGAAAACCCGGTCACAGTTTATGCTTTATGAAATGGCGCAGCGGAGTGCTGAATAGCGCTCAATACCATCATCCCCAACAAAAAATTTCTCACAGCAATTGTCGCTTTGCTAAAATCGTTTATTGGCGTTTCCTGCCTTGAAACACGGAGTGACAAACTTTAGTTTGTCAAGTTTGCCAGTTTCTCACGGGACGATTTCCGCCATAATGGAATCTTCGCTGGAAAGGACGAACGATGTTAAAACGACAACGAGGAATGTGGATACGGCATTTACCTTTGGCGCTTGGAATCGGCGCTTTGATTTTCGCCGCATGTAGCCATCATACGCCGGTTGATCCAACGACGGCGAGCGATCTGCCGAAATTTATCGCGACCAAAATAACGAGCAATGTGCATAATGTGTTGAGCGCCGTCGTCACCGCGCGGGTGAGTAACGCTACAGCCGTCGCGATTGAATACGGCGCCGATTCGCTGCATTATTCCGCCATGACGCCTCTCAGTTCGACGGTTGGAGATTCCGTGCGCATGGCCGTGTTAGGCCTGGAGGCGAACCGTTCATATACCTTGCGCGCCGTCGCGCTTGGCAGCAGCGGCCAAAAAACATTCAGCGCGCCATTCCTTTTTCATACCGGAGAGCTGCCGGATGATTTGCCGCGGCTAAAAATCCTGACGCAACAATCGCCCGCGGCCGGATTCGTGATGATGGGCTTTGCCTCACAAGGCAATCTGCCGAAGTTTTATGCGCTCATCGTCGATAACGACGGCAAGATTGTCTGGTATCGAAAATTCCCCGGCGCCATCGTCGATTTTCAAAAGCAGGAAAATGGCGCTTATACCGTTTTTTCCGCCATTGCCGATGCGCCGCAACATTTTTATGTGCTGGATAATTTGGGCAATCTCACGCAGGAAATTTTCGCCGGCAACGGATGGTCTGCCGGCCCGCATGAGCTTCGGCTCTTCGCGGCGCGCTATTGCCTTTTCAGCGTCGAATTTCGCGACATGAATCTCAGCGCGATTGGCGGATTGCCCAATGCCAGCGTTCGAGGCACGAACCTCGAATATTATCGTTTGGGTACACAACCTTTCCGCTGGAGTCCGCTCGATCATTTTCAAGTTACGGATGCAGCCCCCGACATTCCTCTAACGGATCCGATCGTTAATCCCTGGCACGGCAATGCCATTGAAATCGACACGGACGATAATCTGATCGCCTCTTTCCGGAACAGTGATGAAATTACAAAAATTAATTCCCGCACGGGTGAAATGATTTGGCGCTGGGGAGGAAAACAGAACCAATTCACTTTTGTCAACGATCCCTTGAACGGTTTCTCGCACCAACATGGGGTGCGGCGCTTGCGCAATGGCAATCTCATTCTTTTCGACAATGGTAATTTGCACTCGCCGCCGATGAGCCGCGCCGTGGAATACAAGCTTAACGAACAATCTAAAACGGCAGAGCTGGTGTGGGTATATCGCCATGAGCCGCCTCTTTATAATTTGGCGTTAGGTTTTGTCCAAAGACTGGCGAATGACAACACGCTGATTTGTTACGGGTTCATCCAACGTGTCATCGAAGTTGATAAAGCCGGAAACAAGCGCTGGGAGCTTTTGGTTGATGAACCCAATCAGTATCCATATCGCGCTTTTAGAATCGAGTCGTTGTACTAAAGGATAATTTGAGTATTTATTCGGTAATTGATTTGTCAGCCGTATGAAAAATTCCAAACACCTCCAATGGCTTTATCGCGAACTGCCCGCGTTAACGAATGCCGGCATCATCTCCGCAGAAACCGCCGAAAAGCTTCGCAACTATTACGGCGAGATTAAAGAAGGCAACAAGAGCGGAATCGCCATGATCATTTTCGGCGTGCTCGGCGCTCGGAAAATTTTTGCTCACGTGGATGTTGTTGAGTATTCCATTAGTGTATCTGCTCCGTGCCACTGCCCCCGCGCTGTTGTATCTCTAATGAATGCGGTAAGCTTCGGAAGCCAGCCGAAACAAGTTGCCATCAGCATCAAAACTCCAAGCGCTTCCAGGAGCGACAATCTCAAGGGCGCTTTCGCGGTCGCGATGGAGCAGCTCGTTCCGGTGTTTTTGAACTCTTGGTTTTGGCAAAGGATGCGGAAGTTTCAGCCCAGAGATAGAACGCGCCAACAGGTTGGGTTTTCCAGCAGGCGTGCAGGACGTGCATAAAGTTTCTCGAGATTTACTCAAGCTCAAGTAATCGCATGAATGGCGATCAATAAAACGCAAAAACCGCTTTTTTACAACTGGAATTTTTGAATTGAATTGACTTTCTCAGTAGGGTTCATTAAACTTAGCCGTGGAACCAAGTACTGAAGGATGTGTTATGACCGAAACAATCGTCTCCAAGCCGCTGCAAAAAATTTTGTCGGAGTTGACCGGCATTGATCGGTTTGATGTCGCCCTGCATTTAGCGACCAAGGATTTGATCCGCCTCAAGCTCAAGGAAGCGGAAGCGCAAATCCAAAACTGTGAGAAGCGTTATGGAATGGCGTTTGATCAGTTTCAGCGAGCTTGGGAGAATGATCAAATTGCCAACCAGCACGATTACGAAGTCGAGAAAGACTATTGGGAATGGGAAGCCGCAACCACCGATCTTGATCGTCTTCGTGAAATGCGCGAAAAAATCGTATGACTGTGCATGATTTCGGGCAAGAAATTTTTGCCGTTGCGTATTCGTCTCCTCTATGCGGCGTTCCTATCATTCGAAAAAATACCCCGACAAGGAACACGAATCGGGCAAATACTGGATGAGCTCCAAAGTTTTTTCTTTGACCTTGATCATTGTTTTTTTCCTTTCATTGGCTTTGAGAATACGGCTTCACAAGCGCAATATAGTAAAATACGGTTTTTTGTCAAAGGGAAAGAACGATGGAATCAGGCGGGTGCTCAGATCGCTGACGCGAAATTCAAAAGCAAACCTGCGACGCACTATCAAAGTGCGCCGCAGTGACATGCAGCAAACTAATACCGATAATACTCCGGCTTGAACGGCCCCTCAAGGGGCACGCCCAAGTAATCGGCTTGGTCTTTGTTCAGCGTGGTCAGCTTCACGCCTAGCTTGTCCAAATGCAGGCACGCGACTTTTTCGTCGAGATGTTTCGGCAAAGTGTAAACGCCGATCTCGTATTTGTTGTTGAACAACTCGATCTGCGCCAGCACTTGGTTGCAGAAAGAGTTGGACATCACGAAAGAAGGATGGCCGGAAGCGCAGCCCAAATTCACCAAGCGGCCTTCGGCCAGCAGCAGAATCTCGCGGCCGTCCGGGAAAACGTATTTATCCACCTGCGGCTTGATTTCGATTTTCTTGATGCCCGGGAACGCGTTCAACTGCGCCACTTGAATCTCGACGTCGAAGTGGCCGATGTTGCACACGATGGCGCCGTCTTTCATTTTTTTGATGTGATCGATGGTGATGATGTCTTTGCAACCGGTCGCCGTCACGAAGATGTCGGCCTTCGTCACATAATCTTCAATCGTCGCGACTTCGTAGCCTTCCATTGCCGCTTGCAGCGCGCAAATGGGATCGATTTCGGTGACGATCACGCGCGCACCAAAGGCCCGCAGCGATTGCGCCGAGCCTTTGCCCACTTCGCCGAAACCCGCCACCACCGCGATCTTGCCCGCAATCATCACGTCCGTCGCGCGCTTGATGCCGTCGGTCAGCGATTCGCGGCAGCCGTACAGATTATCAAATTTGCTTTTGGTCACGGAATCATTCACGTTGAAAGCCGGCACTTTGAGCTTGCCTTCTTTCAAGTTTTTGTACAGCGCGTGCACGCCCGTGGTGGTTTCTTCGGAAATGCCTTTAATGCCGGGCAAAAATTCCGGCCGCTTTTCATGCACCCAATTCGTGAGATCGCCGCCGTCGTCGAGAATCATGTTCGGGCCCTGGCCGTTGTCGAATTTCAGCGTTTGATCGATGCACCACCAATATTGTTCTTCGCTTTCGCCTTTCCACGCGAACACCGGAATGCCGGCGGCCGCGATCGCCGCAGCGGCGTGATCTTGCGTCGAAAAAATATTGCATGAAGACCAGCGCACTTGTGCGCCGAGCTTGATCAAGGTTTCGATCAGCACTGCCGTTTCAATCGTCATGTGCAACGAGCCGGCAATGCGCGCGCCTTTAAGGGGTTTCTTCTGCCCATATTCCTCCCGCAATGCCATGAGGCCCGGCATTTCTTTTTCCGCCAATTCGATTTCCTTGCGGCCCCATTCGGCAAGCTTGATATCCGCGACTTTGTAATCGCTGAAGGCAGAGCCGTTCGCGCTCTTGCCATTCGCGCTCACGCTTGCGGTTTTCGGTGTGACGACTTCGGTTTCGTACATGATGGTCCTTTCTTTTAATTAAGAATGAAAGTTCAAACCTCAAAATCCAAATTAGCGTTTATCGTTTGTGTGAGGCTCTCGTTTTTCTTTATCATTTCGCGAGAGTCTTTCTTCGCACTGGGATTATCATTCACTTGAGGTTTCTGCTCCGTGCTGAAAAAGATTCAGACTGTGTGAAAACGCTCGAATTTGTCATTGCGAGCGCAGCGAAGCAATCTCTAAATCCAATACGTGCATGCGCCGGGATTGCTTCGCTGCGCTCGCAATGACGTTTTCACACAATCTGATTCTTCCAGAATGACATATTGGGGAGATTCTCGTTCCGACGTTTCACGTGGGAACGCCTCGCAAACGCTCTACGTCAAGAAACGTCAATCTTTTTTTCGCGCTCGAAAAATCAAAACCTGCATGTTTTTGCTTTTATTCAAAACTTCGGATTTATCCACGCTGAAGCCGGCGGCGCGCAGCCATTTGCTGAGATCTGTTTTTTTGAAGCCGAGCCATAAATCCGCATACTTCTCGCGCATCTCGGTAATGTCGTGCTGCTGCAAATCCGCAATGACGAACGTGCCGCCCTTCTTGAGAATACGATGAACTTCTTTGACTGCGCCGGCGGGATTCGAAACGTGATGCAGCACCATGCAGGCAACGGCGGCGTCAACAGCACGATCGGAGATGGGTAGATGCTCCAATTCGCCGAGGCGAAATTCGGAGCGCGAACGATGTTGCGGCATTTGTTGCGCAATATAATCTGCCGCGACTTTAAGCATGGTTTGTGAAGAATCGATGGCGATTACGTTTGTGAAGCTTTGCAGCAATTCCGGCAACAGCAAACCGGCGCCCGCACCGAGATCGGCCGCGCATTCTTTGCCGTGCGGCAAAAGCTTCAGCACCTGCTCGCGATAGTTGCCGCTGTCAAGCACTGCGCGCTGCAAGCGTTCCCATTCCGGCCCGATGCGGTTGAAATATTTTTGGCTCACGGCGCGCCGGCGCTGGACGATGGATTCGAGATGCTTCAAATCACGTTCGTATTCCGGCAAATTTTTCGCGCCATTGAGCCCCAGCCGGATCGCTGCCGTCAAATCTGCTTCCATGCCGTTAGCGGCGAGGGCGTAATAAATCCAATTGCCTTCCCGGCGATTGGTGAGCAGCTTGCTGTCCGCCAGAATTTTCAAATGCCGCGAGATGCGCGACTGTCCCATGCGCAGAATCTCGAGCAATTCATTGACGTTGAAATCGCCTTGCGCTAAAATACCGAGCAAACGCAGGCGGGTCGGATCGCCCAGGGCTTTAAAGACTTGCAGCATGTCTACTCATTAAATCACTATATCAAGATTTATTGATATAATATAATTTTAAAAAGGAAAAATGCAAATGATTTTTTATGAATGCTTTTGCAGCCACGGAAGAAAAGTGCTGCGCCCGCGGAGGCCGGGTCCGGAATGAATGAATAGCTTTACCCCAATATTGTCATTCTGGAGGAATCAGACTGTGTGAAAACGTCATTGCGAGCGGAGCGAAGCAATCCCGGCGCATGCACGTATTGGATTTAGAGATTGCTTCGCTGCGCTCGCAATGAC
>Ga0247727_10017078_pt1 | contig 11600 bp, 7 predicted proteins | sample WisWelCaveWW1625_FD_202498 | JGI IMG/M metagenome (GOLD analysis project Ga0247727, IMG submission 202498) | Biofilm microbial communities from Wishing Well Cave, Virginia, United States - WW16-25 | ecosystem: Environmental > Aquatic > Deep subsurface > Groundwater > Cave microbial mat | place... | reverse complement strand
TAAAAAACTTTTCGTGAGAGTTCAATTCCGTGAGCTATGATTTCGCATTCGGATAGCGCAACAGCCCGGACAGCAGCATATTGTCGCCGAGGTTTTCCCATTTCGTTTTCACGAGGGAAACGGCTTCCTGCAAATTCGTGATCGGCAAACCTTGAAACGCCGCAATGCCGTCGCCGAGCAATTTCGGAGCGATAAAACATTTCAGCCGATCCGCCAATCTGGCTTCGAGCAGCGAGCTGAAAATGCGCCGGCCGCCTTCGACGAACACCGAGGCGATGCTTTCCTGCGCGATGCGTTCCATGAGATGGCGCAAATCAATACTGCCGGCCGGCGTCGTGCGAATCGGCCAAACCCGAGCGCCGCGCGTTTCGATCTCGGCGATTTTCTCGCGCTCGCGGCAATTTTCGCCGATGGCGACTATGGTTTTCGCAACGTGCACGTCATTTAAAACCTGAGCGGTGAGCGGCAGGCGCAAATTGGTGTCGACGATGATGCGGCGCGGCTGCGGCCCCGGCTCGTCGCGAACGGTAAGCTGCGGATTATCGGCGAGCGCCGTGCCGATGCCGATCAAGATCGCATCGTTCTGCCAGCGCCAGTGCTGCACTAATTTACGGCCGGCTTCGTTGCTGATCCATTTTGACTGGCCGTTCGCCGCGGCGATTTTTCCATCGAGGCTCTGCGCGACTTTCAACGTAACGAACGGCAGGCGCGCGGTAATGAATTTAAAAAAAGTTTCGTTGAGCTCGTAACATGCTTCTTCGAGCAGCCCGATTTCGACCTCGATGCCGCGTTCGCGGAGAATTTTGACCCCGCGGCCATTCACCAGCGGGTTGGGATCGAGCGTGCCGATGACGGCGCGGCTAATGCCGGCGTCGATGATGCGATTGACGCACGGCGGCGTTTTGCCGAAATGGCTGCACGGCTCGAGATTGCAATATAACGTCGCGCCGCGGCTAAAATGTCCGGCTTCGCGCAGCGCTTCAACTTCCGCATGATCGCCGCCGAATTGGCGATGATAGCCGGTGCCAACGATCTCGCCGTCTTTCACCACCACGGCGCCGACCATCGGATTGGGACTCACGTAACCGCAGCCGGCGGCCGCGAGCTCGAGCGCTTTTTGCAAATAGCCGCGATCTTCCGGCGTAAATGGCGTCGCGTGCATTTCCTTTCCTAAATTTTTTTTGTCATGTCGCAAAATTAATATAGGCAGAATTTGAGCGGGTGTCAAGGGGGAAAAGATTCATTAAAAAACTCTTTGCAGAAGGCAAAAAAAGTTTATTTTTAATGTGAGAAAACCCGCTTTTTGGTTGTCTATATTGAATGAGACTATGCGCTATCAGACTTTCGACTTGACCGTATCCGCGACGGGAACGCCGCACGAGTATCTGCTCTCGGCACAGACGAGCCGTCACGGCGAGACTCACGCGCCGATTAAAATCTCAATTGTTGCGAGCGCCGCGCCGGTGGCTGATCTGCTGACGAAACTCGCGAATAATAAAATATCATCGACCGATCTGCAAACATTGGGAAAGCAGTTGTATGAAAGCTTGTTCGCCGGCGAAATCAATCTGCTCCTCAATCGCGCGTTGGGAGAAACGATTGGACGCGACGACCTCGGTCTGCGGCTCCGGCTGCGGATCAATCCGCCGGAGCTCGCCGCGTTGCCGTGGGAATTTTTGTATTCAACTGAGCGCCGATTGTTTCTCGCCGCTTCGGTGGAAACGCCGCTGAGTCGCTATCTTAATTTGCCGGAGCCGTTGCGTGCGATCGCATGTCCTGATCCAATCCGCATGTTAGTCGTGATTCCGCAAAATACTGATTTGGACACCGTTGTCGAACGCGAGAGACTCGAAAAAATTGCGTTGAAAATAACTGACCGGTCGCTGGAGACATTAAATTTTTCCGACTCTCTGAAAATTAAGCGACCGGTCAATGAACTTCGCGGGAAAATTGTTATTGATTTTCTCGAAGGCCTCGCCACCACTGCCGCGATTCGCGCCAGCCTGCGTGAGAAAGAATATCACATTTTCCATTACGCCGGTCACGGCGCTTTCAAAAATGACGAGGCTTTTCTCTATCTCGACCACGAAGAGAAATTCACCGAAGCGATTTCTGCCGAGCACTTCGCGCACTTTTTTACGGATTACGTTTTTACGCGACTAGTCGTCTTGAATGCCTGCCAGGGCGCGACTCGTTCAGCGCATCAAGCATTAGCCGGGGTCGCGCCGCAGCTCGTGCTGCGTGGCGTCCCCGCCGTGATCGCCATGCAAGACCGCATTGCCAACGACGACGCGATTCTCTTCGCCGCCGAATTTTACGAAGAGCTCTGCAATCCGCGCGACGGCGGACAAATCGAAGCCGCCATTTCCCGCGCGCGCAAAGCTTTGTTGCAGGAACGGCCCGCCGTGTTTGGCAATCCCGTGCTGTATTTGCGTGCGGAGGATGGCCGGCTGTGGGAAGAGCAAAAACCGGCTATCGTTGAACCTGCGGGAGAGGTAAAAGACAAAGAACAAAAATCTTTATTGGAGCGCTGGGGGCTTTGGGTTACACTCATCGGTGGAATTTTGGTGATTATCGCCACGCTGGCGGATTTGCCGGAGAAAATTCTCAAACTTTGGGAGTCTAAAGAAGTTAAAAAAGAAGAAAGCGCTGCTACCTATTTGCGAGGCGCTGTCATGGATTTGAACGACGAGCCTATTGCTGATGCTCTCATCACTCTTAAAGAACTTCCCAGTGACACCGTTCTTACACAGACGACAACCAGAGCCGGTGGATTTTACTTCGAAAAAATACCCGGCAAAGTCGGAGACCGGGTTCGGGTGTATGCGGACAAAGCGGGCTACAAAAGCCAAAATGAATATGTCACTCTCCCCAACCCGATAAAATTTAAATTGGCGAGGGCGAAATGAAGCCAACCATAAGTGCTCTGCTGCTGTGCTGCGCCTGGTTGACCACGACACAGGCGCAAATCACTTTAAACGGCACGCTGCAAACCGATGCGGAAAAACCGGTGCCGGATATTCAAGTCGGCGTAGCCGGCGGGCCGGCGCCAAACACCACTGATTCCAAAGGCCAGTTCAGCCTCAGGCTCTCGCTGGATTTTATCGAAGGCGAGCGCGTCATTCTCATCGTTCAGAAAAAGGATTGGGTCATCAATTCTCCTTTGGACGGCGAATGGAATCTGCCGAATATCAAATTGCAAAACGTGCAATTTATCAAAGTCATCATCGTCCCCAAAGGCTCGAAAGCGCTGTGGACGCACGCCCGCATTGAAAAGCATATCGGCTTGCTCTCGGATGAACTCGCCAAACTGAAAAAGGAAGGTGATCAGCCCAGGCCGATTGATTTTTCCTATTATCTGAGTGAATGGGCGAACCAATACGATTTTACCCCAACGGATGTCAAAGCTGCGTTCGATCAATGGGCAAAGCAAGTGGAAAATTCCGAGGATTATCGCACGTTGGGTTTGCGCGCGTTTTATCAAAAGAATTTTGCCGAAGCCGCCGCAAATTTTGAGAAAGCGGCCTTGCAAGGCCAAAAGAAGCTCAAAGCCCTGCGCGAAGAAGTTCGCCAGGAAACCTTGCAAACGTACGCCGACTGGAAAGATGCCGGCAACTCGCTATCGAACCTGTATCGCTTTGAAGAAGCTTTGGCGAAGTATGACAGTGCCGGTGGACTGGTTGCAAAAGAGGATTTTCCCAATGAATGGTCTGAAATTCGCATTTTCATTGGCAATACAAAAAGGGAAATTGGTATCCGCGTCGAAGGCGAAAAAGCCAATCGCTTGTTGCAAGAATCAGAAGCAGCTTATCGCGAAGCTTTGCAAGTTTATACCCGCGAGCAATTGCCGCAAGACTGGGCAGGTACGCAAAACAATCTGGGACTTGTTTATAATGGCTTGGGTACGCGGACGGGCGGCGAAGAAGGAGCGAAATTGCTGAAGGCGTCGGTGACGGCGTATGAAAATGCGCTGGTGGTTCATACGCGCGAGCAATTGCCGCAACAGTGGGCGACCACGCAAAACAATCTGGGAAATGTGTTTTGTGATTTGGGCACGCGGACGGGCGGCGAAGAAGGGGCGAAATGGCTCAAGGAGGCGGTGACGGCCTATGAAAATGCGCTGGTGGTTCATACGCGCGAGCAATTGCCGCAACAGTGGGCGACCACGCAAAACAATCTGGGAACTGTGTATAGAAATTTGGGCACGCGCACGGGCGGCGAAGAAGGGGCGAAATGGCTCAAGGCGGCGGTGACGGCCTATGAAAATGCGCTGGTGGTTCATACGCGCGAGCAATTGCCGCAACAGTGGGCGACCACGCAAAACAATCTGGGAGTTGTGTATAGAAATTTGGGCACGCGCACGGGCGGCGAAGAAGGGGCGAAATTACTGCAGGCGTCGGTGACGGCGTATGAAAATGCACTGGTGGTGAGGACGCGCGAGCAATTGCCGCAAGATTGGGCAGGTACGCAAAACAATCTGGGACTTGTTTATAATGATTTGGGCACGCGGACGGGCGGCGAAGAAGGGGCGAAATTGCTGCGGGCGGCGGTGACGGCGTATGAAAATGCACTGGTGGTGAGGACGCGCGAGCAATTGCCGCAACAGTGGGCGACCACGCAAAACAATCTGGGAATTGTGTATTGGAATTTGGGCACGCGGACAGGCGGCGAAGAAGGGGCGAAATTGTTGCGGGCGTCGGTGACGGCGTTTGAAAATGCGCTGGTAGTGAGGACGCGCGAGCAATTGCCGCAAGACTGGGCGGGCACGCAAAACAATCTGGGAGCTGTGTATAGTAATTTGGGCACGCGGACGGGCGGCGAAGAAGGAGCGAAATGGCTGAAGGCGTCGGTGACGGCGTATGAAAATGCGCTGGTGGTTTATACGCGCGAGCAATTGCCGCAACAGTGGGCGGCCACGCAAAACAATCTGGGAAATGTGTATTGGAATTTGGGCACGCGGACGGGCGGCGAAGAAGGGGCGAAATTGCTGAAGGCGGCGGTGACGGCGTATGAAAATGCGCTGGTGGTGAGGACGCGCGAGCAATTGCCGCAAGACTGGGCCATGACGCAAAACAATCTGGGAACTGTGCTTCGTGAACTGGGTACGCGGACGGGCGGCGAAGAAGGGGCGCGGCTGTTGGCCGAGACAATCACCGCTTATAAACTGGCTTTGGAAATCAGATCATTCGAGTATCTGCAGGTGGATTGGGCGCAAACGCAAAACAACCTTGCCGAAACTTATGATTATTTCCAAGACTGGCCCAATGTCGCCGCCTGTTATGCCAACGTGCTCAAAGTTTATCCGGATTATGAAAAAGCCTGTAAAGAAGCGGTTCGGTTGTATCACGAAATTGTGTTTGACTTCGAAAAAGCATTTGAATTGAATCAAGAGTGGTTGATGCAGCAGCCTAATGATTTGCTCGAACAAATCAAATTTGTGGAAAAGCACTTCACCTCAGGTCGTTTTGTCGAATGTGAGCTACAAATCGAGCGTTTCAATGATAGCAAAGAATACAGCAGCTTCGTTCATATTGTAGTTGGTGCAATCAACATTGCTAATCTGCTCGCGCTCAACAAATCCAAGCTAGTTCCAGCCCAATTGAATACCTTGCAAACCACCATCGCCAGCCAACCCGATTCGTTCCAAGTCGGCTGGTCTTTCAATGGCACCAAACATTTTATCAGCCAAAACGAAAAGCTCGCGCCGCATCGCGCGTGGCTGCTGCAGCTCTTTGAAGCATTGGAGATCAAAGAAGGCAGAAAGGCGATACTCGCGGCGTTGCATGAGGTGCGGAAGAAGTTTGGAGTAATTGTAGACAAATAGGACAGGTTGCCAGCCTGTCACAAAGTGTGGGCAGTCGGATTCACGCAGAAGGAGTTGTCAAGAGTTGAAAATTTGTGGCACACGAGCCATCCACCTTTCACAAAACAGCCAAAAAACTACTTGACTACGCAAGGAAATTTTGTTATATTTTTATCGTAACTATTCCCCCTTTGGAACCTTGTGTTCCATTGGTCCCGGATGCCGGTGCATCCGGGTTTTTTATTTTTGGGAAGGGGTTTTTAACGAAATGAGCAGACAAAAATTTTTTATCGATGGCTTTAATGTATATCACGCTTTAGCGCATGATGCAAGGTATCACAAATATAAGTGGCTTGACTACTCTAAACTGGCCAGTCTTTTTGTCCGGCAACAAGATCAAATCGGCGATATTTTATACTTCACCGCGCTGGCCAACTGGGACATGCAGAAAGTTAATCGCCATAAAGTTTTGATAGCTGCGTTGAAGTTTAAAGGCGTCAAAGTCATTCTTGGACAATTTCAAAAAGTCGAAAGACGCTGTCGAAAATGCCATCAGCACTATTATACTTTTGAAGAGAAAAAGACCGACGTCAATATTGCTGTTGAAATCATGAAGTCCGCCGTCAAAGATGAATTTGATACGGCAATCATCATGTCAGGTGACAGCGATTTGGTGCCGGCCGTCGAAGCGGTAAAAACGCTTTTCCCGGCAAAGAAAGTAGGAGTCGTTATACCGATCAACTGGAGAGCCGTTCTGCTAAAACAGGTCTGCGATTTCCATATGAGAATGAAAGAGAAGCATTTGCAGGCAAGTATTTTTCCGGACGAAATCGATCTGGGTGGTGGAATCAAACTTTCGCGACCGTCTACTTGGAACTGAGACGCTTACCAACATTTTCCAGCCAAATTGGATACGTTGCATGCCGCCGTAGCGAGCCAACCCGATACATTCAAAGCAGGTTGGACTTTCAATGGCACTAAACACTTCATCTGATGCCTTCAATGAAACTGGTCTTATTTTCAATGCTGATTTACTGTTGCTGGTTGAGCCCAACAGAGGCGCAAATCATCATGAGCGGTGTTTTGCAAACCGACGCAGAGAAACCCGTGCCCGACACGCAGGTTGGCGTCGCCGGCGGGCCTTCGAATACCACTGATTCCAAAGGCCAGTTCAGCCTCAGGCTCTCGCTGGATTTTATCGAAGGCGAGCGCGTCATTCTCGTCGTTCAGAAAAAGGATTGGGTCATCAATTCTCCTTTGGACGGCGAGTGGAATCTGCCGAATATCAAATTGCAAAACGTGCAATATACCAAAGTCATCATCGTCCCCAAAGGCTCCAAAGCGCTGTGGACACACGCGCGAATCGAGAAACACATTGTCCTTCTGTCTGATGAATTAGCCACCTTGAAAAAGGAAGGGGATAAGCCTGAACCGATTAACCTTTCTTATTATCTTGGCGAGTGGGCAAATAAGTATGGGTTTACCCCAGATCAGGTAAGAGCCGCGTTTGACCAGTGGTATACGGCAACAGAGAAATCAGATAATCATCGCAGGAAGGCTTTGCGCGAGTTTTATCGGCAAAACTTTTTTTTGGCGGCGCAATACTTTGTCGCAGCGGCGCGTGAGAATAGCGCACATTTAAAAGCAATAAGAGAAGCGCAGCGGCAGGAGACTTTGCAAGCCTACGCAAACTGGAAAGACGCCGGCAACTCGCTGTCAAACCTGTATCGCTTCGAAGCAGCTCTGGCAATGTATGACAGTGCAAAAAGTTATGTTCCAAAGGAGAATTACCTGAAAGAGTGGGCGGAGGTTGAGATTCTCATTGGAAGCATGAAAGTAGAAATTGGTTCTCGCGTGCAAGGAGAAAAAGCCCTCGCACTTTTAAAGGAAGCAGAACAAATTTACCGGCAGGCGTTGGAGGGTTATACCCGCGAGCAACTGCCGCAGGAATGGGCGAGGACGCAAAACAATCTGGGAATTGTTCTCAATGAACAGGGCTTTCGCATCACCAGAGTCGAGGCCGTGGCGGTATTGGCGCAAGCCATATCTGCTTTTCACGCGGCCCTTGAGCTGCGTACCCGTGAAACCATGCCGCAAGAATGGGCGGCAACTCAGAGCAACCTGGGCATTGCTTTATATTGGCAGGCCATCCTCACCGGCGATGCCGAAGTTGATAAATTGTTGGCACAGGCTGTGATCGCTTACCGCGCCGCTCTTGAAGTTTATGACCGCAAGACCCAACCGCAGGATTGGGCCATGATGCAAGACCATTTGGGAATTGCTCTACAAGAATTAGGTGCACGTACCGATGGTGCTGAAGGAGATGAATTATTGGCGCAAGCCGTGGCCGCTCATCACGCCGCCCTCGACCTCCGCACCCGCGATACAGTGCCGCAGGATTGGGCCGCAACACAAAACAATCTGGGAATTGCTCTACAGAAACTGGGCCACCGCACCGGCGGTGCTGAGGGAAGAGCTCTACTGGCACAAGCCGTGGCCGCTTATCGCGCCGCCCTCGATATCCGTACCCGCGATACACTGCCGCAAGATTGGGCCAGAACGCAAAACAATTTGGGAGTTGTTCTAAAGGAATTGGGCCTCCGCACCAGCGGCGCTGAGGGGGCGGCTCTACTGGCACAAGCCGTGGCCGCTTATCGTGCTGCCCTCGAAGTTTATATCCGCAACACGCTGCCACAGGGTTGGGCTATGGTGCAAAACAATTTAGGAGAGGCTTTATTGGCGCAAGACAAATACGGTGAGGCCGCGGTTTGTTTCGAAAATGTCCTGCGGGAAAATCCCGATAATCAAAATGCTTATGACGAGCTGGCTTTCATTCTGCACGAAAATCTGTACGAGTATTCCCGAGCTTTTGCTCTGAATCGGAATTGGCTCGACCGCCACCCCGAAGATCTTTCGGCGCAGTCTGGCTTTGCTGAAAACCATTTCACCACCGGCCGTTTTGCCGAATGCGAAAAGCGTATTGCCGTGCTTCTGGCGAACCCAGATATTGGATATGGCGTCAAAATCGCGTTGCGTACTATTGAGATTGCCAATCTGCTGACGCTCAACAAAGCCGGGGAAATTCCATCCAAATTGGATACATTGCATGCCGCCATTGCCAGCCAACCCGAAGAATTCAAAGTCGATTGGTCTTTCGAGGGCACCAGGCATTTTATTAGCCAAAATGAAAAGCTGGCGTCTCACCGCAAGTGGCTGCAGCAACTCTTCAACGCCATGGAAGGAGAAGACCGCAAAGCCATTCTCGATGCCTTAAAGGCAGTGAAGGCAAATTTTTAAGCCGGGTCTAATTTGTCTTGATATAGTTGTAAAGATTTCCTATATTGACCGCTACCGGATGCAATACAGTCAAGCTGGATTTGGAACGATCTGTTCATAAAATAAATAACCAGTGTGAAACTAAAGCTAAAAACTGAGGAGGTTACTATGCCAGTTAAGAAAAAGAAGGCTGCGAGTCCCGGGAAAAAAAAAGCCGAGAGAATGCCTCAAGCCATACCGCAAAACATAAGCCGGCCACGGCCACAACCACAATCACCTGGTAATACGAAGCCTTCACCCGGACGCAGGACCGGTTAAAAAGAGCGGGTTTGTAAAGTGGGACCCCGATTTTGTGCCATAATATGGTAAGAAAATCGGGGTTTTTTGTAATGGTCTCTTGCAATAAAAATTTCAACCCTGCCCCGTCGCTTCTTTCTCCTCTTTCACTGGAATAAAAAATATCGTGATCATGCCCGGAATCGTCGCCAGACAGACGGCGATGAAAAATTTGCCGTAGCCCAGCGCTTGCTGCAAATAGCCGCTGATCAATCCCGGTATCATCATGCCCAACGCCATAATACCGGTTGAGATCGCAAAATGCGAGGTCTTGAATTCCCCTTTGGCGGTGTGCATCATAAACACCATGAACGCGGCGAAGCCGATGCCGTAACCGAGCTGCTCGAAACCAACGAGCGCGTAAATAACCGGCAACGAGGGTTTGACATAAGCCATGTAAACATAAACCAAATCCGGCGCATTGATCGCGAACGCCATCGGCCATAAACATTTGCGCAAGCCGAATTTGGCAATCAGCCCGCCGCCGATAATTCCGCCGATGACGAGACATAATACGCCCACCGTGCCATAAACCCAACCGACGGTTTCCGTGGCAAGCCCCAAACCCCCGGCCTCAGCTTTGTCGAGAAGGAAAGGCGAGGCCATTTTAACCAGCATAGCTTCGCCAAATCGATACGTCAAAATATAGGCGATAATTGGAATGATGCCTTCTTGCTGCAAATAAGATTTGAAGGCGGTGAGAAAAGGAACTCCCTCCCGGCGTTCTTTGCTGACGCGACGGTCGGTGAGCGGCCGCGGCAGATAAAAACTGTGAAAGAGAAAGAGCAAGCCGACGATAACGGCCGTCACCAGCATCGTCGTTGTCCAGCTCCAGGGAATATCGCCGGAATTTTTTTCTATTCTTCCCGCCAGCACGACCAAAACGCCCGAGCCGAAAATCATCGCCAGACGGTAAAATGTCGAGCGAATGCCGACGTAAAAAGCTTGCTGTTCTTCCGGCAAGGCCAGCAAATAAAAGCCGTCGGTCGCGATGTCGTGCGTCGCCGAAGTGAAGGCAATGACGGTGAGAAGAATTAACGAGAGGCTGAAAAAAGCGGGCAAATTCATCACCGTTCCAACCAGGCCGAGAGCGATCGCCATCGCCAGTTGGGTGCCGAGAATCCAATTGCGTTTGGTCGAGTAAATATCGATGGCCGGCCCCCACAGCGGCTTGATCACCCACGGCAAATAAAGCGAGCTCGTCAAGCCGATCAACTCATTCGACACCCCCATTTTTTTGTACATGATGACTGAAACCGTGTTCACAACGATGTACGGCAACCCTTCGGCAAAATACAACGTCGGCACGTAAAGCCAGGGGAAACGCTTCTTGCTCTTCTCGGCCGCGGTGATGAAATGATCCGCTTTTCTTTCCATCGCATTCCTTTCGTAAAAAAATATAAATGAAAAATCGTTTTTATTGTACATCAACGGCGGCAAAGTGTCAAGGAGATTTTCTTTTAGTTGAAAAAAGTTTTTTTGAAGAAAAAAATCAGCCTTGATCTTTGCAGCTTATTATCTTAAATTTATGGTATCTCAAGCTCGGAGAGACTTTAAATTTTTCAATTGATTTAGTGAATCTGGCGAAGATCAGACCGGGATTTCAGGAGATTATTTTAGAATTTGGTGAGGTGATTTATGAAGAGGAAGAACGGCATCGCAGTATTGCAGACGCGGATTGAAAAAGAATTGCGTGAAATAAAAAAAGTTGTCGAATGTGTGGAGAAGAACCTGGCGGGCGTTTCGCATAGAGTCCCCGACGACTTCACCGTTGGTGGATTTGCGGGTTATTTGAACAGTTTTTATAACGGCCTGGAAAATATTTTTAGGCTGATTGCAGAATATGTCGATGAGTATGAGCCTCGCAGTGAAGGTTGGCATAAAGATTTATTACATGACTTTCGGCCATTGATAAAATAGTTTGCATTTAGATGATAATTTAATTATCTTGCCCTTAACCCAACGGATTCTCATCACTGGTGAAGGGCAGAGTATGAGCAAAGATCGAACGCAAGTTATTGCAAGTTATTTAAAACGCATCAAACATTCTGGCCTGCAGATTCAAGAGTTCTTTGAAAAATATGCTGTCCCATTTGGTGTGGCGCAGTATTACCGTTATAAAAAACGTTTCGAGCGCGACGGGTTGCAAGGCTTGCACGATGGCCGCGCGCAAGGAAACCATCGT
>Ga0247727_10017077_pt1 | contig 11601 bp, 7 predicted proteins | sample WisWelCaveWW1625_FD_202498 | JGI IMG/M metagenome (GOLD analysis project Ga0247727, IMG submission 202498) | Biofilm microbial communities from Wishing Well Cave, Virginia, United States - WW16-25 | ecosystem: Environmental > Aquatic > Deep subsurface > Groundwater > Cave microbial mat | place... | reverse complement strand
GCGCGGAGTTTGGGGTTGTACCGCGTCGTGTTGCCGAACTGCGCCGGCTGTGGGATCTGGAACTTGCTCCGATCCAGGAACCGGTCCACCGCCGGGTCGAACTCACTGCCCCGCAGCGGCGCGCGCCAGTTGTCGTAGGTCGTAATCGTCGGCCGGGTGGTTCCGTTGAAGATCGGGAACGGGTTGTTGCGGCCGAGCGCGATCGGGAAGCCGCTGAAGTAGGCCTGAATGGCGCTGACGCGCCAGCCGCCCAGAATGGTGTTGGCGACGCCGCCCGTGTTCAGCCACTTGCGTCCCTTGCCCACCGGCAGCTCGTAGATGGTGCCCCCGCGGACGGTGTGGCTCTGGTCAAAGCGCCCGATCGACTTCTCGAGTCCTCGGTTGTAATGGTCCTGCGAGTTGGTACTGGCGTCGTAGCTGTCGGAATCGGTCAGCAGCTTCGCCAAGGTGTAGCTCCACTGGAAGGTGAACCCCGCCGAGTACCGCCGCTGGGCCTTGACCACCAGGGCGTGATAGGTGGAGTGGCCGCTCTTGTCGCCGCCCTGGCCCCCGGTCGAGATGGTCAGGTATTGCGGATAGGGCCGCATGGCCTGGTTCACGGTGCGCGACCGCTGGATATTTGGATTCGTGAAGTTGGCATACGGCGGGCGGAACCCGGCCTGCTGCGCCGCCGCCGAGCTGATGTCGGACCGCAGGATGTTGAGCGCCTGCGTCGGGCCGTACTGCGCGATCAGGCGATCCAGAATCGGCGTCGGCATCTGGTTCAGGTTCACCAAACCGGTTTGCAGGCGCGAGCCCACGGTGGCGTTGTAGGCCGCCTCGATCACCGTGTTCGACGACACTTGCCGCTGCACCGAGAATGTCCAGTAGAGGTTTTCCGGCGCCCGCGCGGCATCGGTCAACTGCCAGAAGTCCACGTTGTTGTTGTTCGAGAACGCGGGGTCGATCTGCGGCGGCAGCGGATACGGCGGCAAACCGTTGTCGAGCTTGAAAGCCGACGTGATTCCCTGGTCGCCCGACACAAAATCGTAATTGCCGATGAACCCGGCATAGTGGCCGGAGCCGCTCACCACCGTCACCTTGCTGAAGGAGCGCCCGAATGCCGACCGCAGCACGGTCTTTGGGTTCAGCGTGTAGGCCAGTCCGATCCGCGGGCCCCAGCCGCCGTACCAGCCTGGCACCAGGCTGCGCCGGTTCTCCCGGCCCTCGCCGAAACCGGCGAACCGCAGAGCGCCGGGGTATCCGTTCACCCCGGGGTTGGGCCGGTCCGGCGTGAAGTCGGAGTATTGATCCTGGAGGTCCACCGGCGGGCGCGTGAACTCATAGCGCAGGCCGAGGTTGAGGGTTAGCCGCTTGGAGAGCCGCCAGTCGTCCTGCACGTAGAAGCCGTGGTAGCGGTAGAGCTGCGCAACGTAGCGGATCGTCTCGGTGCGCCCGCTGTTAGCCTCGCCCAGCAGGAAGCTGGCGAAGGAGCTGCCGCTGGTGAAGCTGGTCGCGCCTGGAACCGACGTCCCCAGGAAGCTGAACCTCGCGCGGCCGGCAATGTCCTGCTGGCCGTAGCCGTTGGCCCGCTGGCTCTGGAAGCTGAACCCGAACTTCCAGGTGTGCGAGCCGCTGATGTAGTTGACGTCTTCCTTCATGGACCAGAGCGGCTGCTCGGTGCCGTTGTACGACGTCGCCCCCCAACTGCTGAACTCGGTAAACTCCGCATTCGGGAAGTTATCGTTGCAGTCGATGACGTTCTTCATGCAGATCTTGTCTTTCCAGCCCAGGCCGGCGTTGGCCGACGCGCTCACCTTGTAGAAGTAGTTGCCGCCGATGGCGAAGTGGCTGAGCAGCCGCGGCGACAGCGTCCAGTCGTAGGTCATCCGGAACGCTTCCGTCTCGAAGGTCTGCACCTGCCCGTCCCACAACGGCAGCGGCAGTCCCTGAGGTCCGCTCGGCCCCACTTGCTGATTGAAGTTGCTGTTGTTGTAGAAGAACCCCACGCGGTGGTTGTTGTGGAAGGCGTGGTCCACCTTGAGACTGTACTTGTTCTGCGGCGAGACGATCGACCCGCCCGTGGACAGGTAGTTGAGCCGCACGTAGTCGATGGTGCCCGGCGCCACGCCGCGGTTGGGTTTCACCGGCTGAGCGAAAGCGCCCCACGTCCTGGCGAACGCGCTGAAGCGATTCGCGGGAATCCGGTTGTTCGCAAAGGCAGTGCGGGTGAAGCCGCCGGAGGGGTTCGGGACCTGCGTTCCGGGGTCGTAGATCAGGAGTCGCTGGTTGGCCTGGTTCACCCAGTTGGAGAAATCGCCCTCGTACATCTCCGGTGTCGGTACGCTGCGGATGACGTCGTTGCCGCCGACGCGGTTGCGGAAGCCCTCGTAGGAAAAGAAAAAGAACGTGCGGTCGCGCCCGTTGTAGATCTTCGGAATCCATATGGGGCCGCCGGCGGTGGCGACGAAATCGTTCTGGCGGTAGACGGCGCGGCGGGGGGCAATAAAGCCTTTCGCGTCCAGTTTCTCGTTGCGCAGAAAGTCGTAAGCCACGCCGTGGAAGTCGTTGGCGCCCGACTTCGACGAGAAGGTCATGATGCCGCCGCCGGCCTGCCCGTACTCGGCCTTGAAGCCGTTGGTGTCGACGGTAAATTCGGTGATGGCTTCGAGCGAGGGCGCGTTGTAGGAAATCTCGACCGCGTCGGCGGAGCGGTTGGTGGCCACCGAAACGCCGTCGAGGGTCGCCTCCCAGGCGCGCGCCTGCCCGCCGCCGATGGCCAGTTGGCCGCCGCTGCCGCGCGCCTCGGGCACGGCCGCCAGCAGGTCGAACGGACTGCGCAGCGCGCCGCCCACCACCAGCGGCAGCTCGTCGACCAGCCGGTTGTGCACCTGCGTGGTGATCTTGGCGGTCTCCGACTGCACCTGTGTGATGTCGGCGGTCACCTCGACGGTTTCGGTGACCTGGCCGACCTCCAGCCGCGCGTCCACGCGCAAGGTGCTGGCTGCCCGCACCACAACGCCATCGCGCGCTGATTTCTTGAAGCCCGACGCCGAGAACTCCATCCGGTACACACCCGGCGCGAGGTTGGGCGCGTTGTAGTCGCCGCTGCCGGTGGTTGTGACCGTGGCGGTCTGGTTGGTGGCGATGTTGGTGATGATGATGGTCGCCGCTGGCACCGCCGACGCCGTGGCGTCGGTGACCACGCCGGTGATGTTTCCGCGCTCGGTCTGCGCCCAGGCAGCGAGTGCAGCCAGAGTAAACAGGACAAGCTTGCGCATGGCGCCCCCTCCCTCGCCAGGAATCCCACATCCAGGTCCTGGGTTGTTAAAAGTATACATCAGCAGGCGGGCGCAGGGTGGGGAACCAATTGGGGAGCAAGAAAGCCTGCCGACGGGCGAATTCCTGGAGCCACGGGTCGGAGTTGAACCGACGACCTGCGGTTTACGAAACCGCTGCTCTGCCAACTGAGCTACCGTGGCCTTCTTGCTTGGTTATAACACAGCTCGGGGGCAGCAGGCCACAACCTCGCGCCGCCAGCCGACTGGAAAGTCAGCGGCCTATTCGTCGTATTGGCTCACGTATAGCTCGCGCTCGTAGTGGATCAGTCCAAACCGAACGCGGTCGATCCACCCGACCTGACCAAGAACATTCCGGGGGTACGGATCGGCAGCGAAGTACCCCATTACGTCGAAATCGTAATCGAGCACGGAGAGGGTTACGAAGTGGCCAAAGGTGGAAAACGCCCCAGTCACGGTCGAAATCCTTTGAGGCGTGCCACCTTCGACGTCTAAACCGAGGGCTTCGCCGTGTTCCCGTTTGAAGATGCAATAGCTTGCTCGGGTGTGGGCCTTGGCCGGAAACCTGATAATCTTCGATCCGGACCTCAGGACGACCGGAACTGTGACTCCGCCATCCGAGTTGTATTTGTGAGGGGCCCTGAAACTGAGCTGATGCACTTACCACCCTTCGAACGGCAACTCATCCAGCGGCTCGACCTGTAGGACGAGAGGAAGGTGCACCCCGGAAGCCGCTGCCGCGGCATAAACGTCGCGAGCGTTCTTCCCGTGCGCTATGAGGCGGTCGCCGTCCAGCGCGACCCACTGACCGGCGAGCTCCGAGCGGTGTTCCTCCAGCCAGCGCTGCTCTAATGACCACCTCTTCGCGTCTCCGGAGCGTTTGGATGCGACTCGGTCCGCTGGTTTCTCGGCGGACAGAATCACGGGAACCGGTTCCCCGAAAGCCACCTGGTTCCACGGCCGGCCGGCTGCAGGCATTTGGTCCGGAGTGAACGTTTGCAGCCGAAAAAGCGAGTTATTTTCGAGAGCCTTCCTCTCGGCCCTCAACTGATCCTCTTCAGGGTTGAATGAGAATCCAAGCCTTCCAGGACCAGTTCCAGGAATAGGGCCGGCGCCAAAGAGACCTTGCCCGGAAATCAGAACACTGTAGGCATGCATAGCTACCGATCCTACTCAGCACGATGGAGACCTACCGATTCCAGCGCCCGAGCATAATCCTGCCCCAAGGACTCCGCAGACCGCCGCAGCCCATCGGATGCCGCATATTGTGCATTGTATTCCCCAAACAGGGAATCCGGAAAAAGGATGGAATTGGCTACCGTCAGCCGAAACTCTCGAATTTCAGGGGCATCCTCCCAACGGATTCTGTAAGCGAAGGCCTCGGCTTCGAGGGTTGGATCCGGCTGCCGCATGTACTCACGAAGCATCAACCGAGCTTCGGAAGGCGGCAGCCGTAGATGCGCAGCAAGCGTTAGACGCAAGAGTCCTTTCTGAACATCGGGGTCCACTTCTTAACAACGCGATTCCAATGTTTACGTCGCCAAGCCGAGAAGTTGGCGACTCCATAGTTACACCGGTGGCGGAAAAGCCGTAAGGCGATAAGCTTCGACAAAGTGTGGCGAAGGCAGGAGTGCCCGGACCCGGCAACACGGGCAACGTCTTGTCGAACGCAAAGCGCACAAGAAGCGATGCTTGCTGGACAGTATACGAACGCACGTCGCCTCCTCCTCTTCGGATAGCGTTCCCTTCCTTATGAATCCATCCGGTCCACGCTAAAGCTAAAGAGCAGCGTCGATCCGGCAGCAGGCCGCGACCGCCCGCTTCCACCCGGCGAACAGCTCTTCCCGCCTGGCCGGGTCCAGCTTCGGCTCGAAGCGGCGGTCGGCCCTCCAGAAGCCCTCGATCTCTTCCAGGCCCGACCAAACCTTGGTCGCCAGCCCGGCCAGAAAGGCGGCGCCGAGGGCGGTGGTTTCGATGTTGGCGGGGCGAACCAGGGGGCGGCCGAGCAGGTCGGCCTGGAACTGCATCAGGAAATCGTTGGCCGCCGCGCCGCCATCGGCGCGCAGCTCGCTCAACCGGACCCCGGCGTCGGCTTCCATGGCCTCGACCAACTCGCGCGTCTGATAAGCGATCGCCTCCAGCGTCGCCCGAACCAGATGAGCCGCCGAGGCAGCGCGGGTCAGGCCGCTGATCGAGCCGCGCGCGGCGGCGTTCCAGTGCGGGGCGCCCAAGCCGACAAAAGCGGGGACAAAATAGACGCCGGCGGTGTCGGGGACCGTGGCGGCCAGGGCGGCGGTCTCCGAAGCAGTCTTGATAATACCCAAGGAGTCCCGCAGCCACTGCACCGCCGCCCCGGCCACGAACACGCTGCCTTCCAGCGCGTATTCCATCTGCCGGCCGGGGCTCGCCGCCACCGTCGTCACCAGCCGGTTGCGGGAGGGGACGGGGCGCTCCCCGGTGTGCCTCAGAAAAAAACAACCTGTGCCATAAGTGTTTTTGGAGAGCCCGGCCCGAAAGCAGGCCTGGCCGACCAGGGCCGCTTGCTGGTCCCCGGCGATGCCGGCGATGGGGATCTCGGCCCCCAGCAACGAGGGGTCGGTTAAGCCGACGATCTCCGCCGAGCCCACCACCTGCGGGAGCATGGGTCGAGGCGTCCCGAACACATCGAGCATCTCCGGATCCCAGGTTCCATTCAGGTTGAGCAGCATCGTGCGGGAGGCGTTGGAGCGGTCGATGACGTGGACCCGACCGCCGGTGAGTTTATGGATCAGCCAGCTATCCACCGTGCCGAAGGCCAGTTCCCCAGCAGCGGCCCGCTTCTGACCATCCGGGGTGTGGTCGAGGATCCAGCGAATCTTGCTGGCTGAGAAATAAGCGTCGAGCACCAGCCCCGTGTGCGCGGCGATTTTCCCGGCGTGGCCGTCGTCCCCCAGAGCGCGGCAGAAATCCGCCGTCCGCCGGCACTGCCACACGATCGCCGGGGCCACCGGCGCGCCCGTCCCCCGGTCCCAAACAATCGTCGTCTCGCGCTGATTGGTAATGCCGATGCCGGCGACATCTTTGGGCCGGACACCGGATTGCGCCAGCGCGCCTCGGGCCGCTTCCAGTTGCGCCTGCCAGATCTGTTCGGGATCCTGCTCGACCCATCCGGGCTGAGGGTAATGGCAGCGGATCGGCGCCGATTGCAGGGCTTCGGTCTCCGCCCGGTGGTTGAAGACCATGGCGCGGGCGCTGGTGGTGCCTTCATCGAGCGACAGAATGTGCATCGGCAGGCGTCTTTACTCGGGGAACAACTCGCCCTTTTCAAGGTAGCGAACCTTGGCGGCAAACCGCGCGGCGTGCGGATCGTGGGTGACCAGGACAACCGTCTTGCCGTGTTCCTTGTTGAGCTTGGAAAGGATCGTCAGGACCTCCTGCGCCGAGACGCCGTCCAGGTCTCCGGTGGGCTCGTCGGCCAGGATGATGGCCGGATCGGTGACAATGGCGCGGGCGATGGCCACGCGCTGCTCCTGGCCGCCGGAGAGCTGGCGCGGGAAGTGGTCCATCCGGTCCTCCAGACCCACCAGCCTCAAGGCGACCGCAGCGTGCTCCCGCCGCTGCTTTTTGCTCAGGTTGGTCAACAGCAGCGGCAATTCCACATTTTCCAGCGCGGTAAGCACGGGGATCAGGTTGAAGCTCTGGAAGACAAAGCCGATGTTCTCGTTGCGCCACCGCGCGATCTGTTTGTCGCCGAGTTGCTCCAAATCCTGCCCGAGCACAACCACTCTCCCCTTGGTGGGCCGATCGATGGCCGCGATCAGGTAGAGCAAGGTTGATTTGCCCGATCCCGACGGTCCCATCAGCGCCACAAACTCGCCGCGTTGAATGGTGAGATTGGCGTCCTGGAGAGCCGGAATTGCAAACTGGTCCCGGCGAAACTCCTTGTGGAGCCCGATGGTCTGTATGGCGATGTTATCGTTCATTGCGCAGAGCTCGTTTTCGCCGCCACCCGATCGCCGGGTTTCAACCCAGCCGGAGGATGGAGGATGATTTCTTCCCCGCCGGCGAGGCCGTCAGCGATCTCCACGCCCCGCGAGGTCGTGGAACGGACCTTGACGGCTCGCTCGACCGCTTTGCCGTCAACCACAACCAGGGCGATCTTGCCCTCGCGCACAGCGCCCGCGGGAACGACGATGATGGGCCTGGCTGCGCCCCCGGCCTCCCTCTCGGCGGCCAAGAACGCCACGCGGGCGTTCATCTCCGGCCGCAGGTAATCGTCCGGGCGGAGCACTTTCACCTTCACCTGCACGGTAGCCTTCTGGCGGTCGGCCTCCGGCGAGATCTCCTCGATCACCCCGTCGTACTTGCGGTCGGGAAAGGCATCGGTCGTGATAATACCCTTCTGGCGCGGGCCGAGCCGGGCGAAATCGTCCTGGTTGATGTCCAGCTCCACCTGCAGATCGTTTAGATCGGCCAGCGAGACCACGTAGCCCTTGGCCCCCCGTTCGCCGACGAAACTGGTGGTGACGAACTCGCCAGTCTCCACGGCCCGCTCCAGAATGGTGCCCGTAACCGGCGCCCGGATGACGGTGGCTTCGAGCATCGTTTGAGCAAAAGCCAACTGGCCGCCGGCCTGCTGAAGCTGGCCGCCCACGGCGTCAATCTGCTCGCGGCGCGGGCCGATGCGCACCAGCTCGAAGACCTTCTGAAGGGAATCGACGCGCGCTTTTTGCGCCTCGTGGCGGGCCGCGGCCTCATCCAGCATCTGTTTGGCAAGCACACCGTCGGCAGCCAATCCGCGGACGCGCCGCAGGTGAATGCCGGCGTTTTCAAGCTCGGCCTCGGCCTGGGCCAGGTTGGCGCGGGCGGCGGCGATCTCCTCAGGCCGCGAGCCGGTTTCGAGTTCCCGCAGCCGGGCTTCCAGGTGGGCCACGTTTCCGGCTGCTTGCACAACTTGGGCGCGAAATTCCTGGTCCTCCAGCCGCACCAGCACCTGCCCCTGGCGCACCCGGTCTCCCTTTTCCACCCCAATCCAGGCGACCTTTCCCATCACTTTGGTCGACACCTCGATCTTGTGATGGGCCACGATGTAGCCGGTGGCGTTGAGCGCCACGCCCGGTTCCGAGGACCCGGCCAAAACGGTCACCCGGAAGGTTTCCACCGGAATCGCGCGAGTGCGGCGGGCGACCAACTGCCAGAGCGCTAAAACCACGATCACCGCGACGCCGGTGAGAATCCATGCCTTGGCCCATCGCGAGGGGCCTTGGGGAGCGCGGCCCGACCGGTCGATCTTCAGCCGCCGCAATTCCTCGTCCAGCCGTTGGGCGTCGACAGGCATCAGAGCTCCCGCAGAGCGGTGAGAGGATCCTTGCCGGCTGCCAGGCGCGCCGGCAGCAGGCCGCCTAACAGCCCCATCAAGGCGGCAAAACCCATCCCCACGGCCAGCATCGCCGGCGTCACTTGAAACTCAAACAGGACCTGGCTGAAGGTGACCTGGTTGGCCAGCCGGTTGGTGAAGCCATTGAAAGGAAGTGTGGCCAGACAGGCCAGCGCCCCGCCCACCAGCGACAACAGCGTCGACTCGATCATAAACGAGGCCAGAATGCTCGGCCGGGAGAAGCCCAGCACCCGCAGCACCCCGATTTCCCTTCCCCGCCTGGCCACGGCCGCGTACATCGTATTCATAGCGGCGAACGAGCTGCCGACGGCCATCACGATGGCCACAAAGATTCCCAGGTATTGCAGCAGCAGCCCGCTTTGCATCTGACGGAGGTAGTATTCGATTTCCGGCATCGCCTCCACGATCAGTCGCTGATCGGCGGCGATGCTACGGATCAAGCCGGCGGCGGCCGCCGCATCGGCGGCGCGAATCAGGATGGAGCTTAGCGACCCGGCGCGGCCGGCATCGGCCCCCAGTTGGTTTCCGTCGCCCCAGATCTCGCTGTTGAACGCCGTTTGCCCGCCGTCGAAAACCCCGACCACGGTGTAGTGCGCCCGGCCGATCTGCACTTGCGCTCCGCTCCCCAACTGGGCGTAGGTTTGCGCGGCGGCGCGTCCCACCGTCAGTTCCCGTTGACCCGCGGCAAACCATCGGCCGGAGGACAATTTCACACTTTCCGACCGCATGCGCACGCCAACCTGCGGCATTCCCCGCACATTCACGTTGGTCGTGCCCGTGCGCCCTTTGATGGCCAGGTTGACCACGGTGACCAACTCGTGCGAGATCATCGGCTCGCCTTGCGCTGCCAGGATTCCTTCCTTGCCCCGCACCACCTGAAGATTCTCCGGGGTGATGATGCTGGTCACCTCGGCGTTGGACCCCTTTCGCAGAAGAAGCAGGTGAAGCGGGTGGCCGGTGGCCTGGAACATACTGTTCAAGCCGGCCAGCATGCCCAGAATTCCGAGCATCACCGCCACCGACAGGCCGATCCCCAGGGCGGTCATTACGGTGGTCGTCTTCCGCTCGATCAGGTTGCGGAGATTATAGGAGAGCGGGATGGCCACGGTTCCCTCGCCCTAGCCGGCGTGCCGCAGCGCGTCGGTGATGCGCATGCGCGAGGCGCCCAGGGCCGGCGCCAGAGAGCTGGCCACCCCGATCAGACAGCCCACACCGAGGGTGATCAGGAGAGCAGCGGGACGCATCCGCAGGTCCGCGCCGAACATGAGCGGCATTTTTCCGATTGCCGCACTCATCCCCATGGCCATCAGGCTTCCGAGCAAGCCTCCGATCAGGCCGATGATCGCCGCTTCCGCAACGATCATGGTCAGGACTGTGCCGGTGGTGAATCCCAGCGTTTTCAGCACCCCGACTTCCCGGATGCGCTCCCTCACCGACATGGCCATGGTGTTGGCCGCCACCAGCAGGATGGCAAAGGTGACCGCGGTGGAAATACTCACCAGGATCAGCTTCACGTCGCCCAGCATCCCCAGAAAGCTTAGGTAGAAGCCGCGCTCGGACTCGGTCTTGGTCTGCTGCGGGGAATTCCGGAACATCTCGTCGATTGCTGCGGCCAGGCGCGGAACCGCCTCGGGTGATTCGGCCAGGGACCACACCATACCGATCCATCCCTGGCGGCCGCGGGGTTGTCCCTCCTGCAGGTACACCCGGTGGAAAAACATCACCCCGTCGTTCTCGCCCTCAAAGATGGCGCGAATGGTGAGCTCGAGGTTTCCCGGATAAATGTCCCCTTGCAGAGTGATCTTCTGGCCGAGCCGGAAACCCAACTGGTCGGCGATGGTGCGGCCGACGGCGGCGGCGGTTCGTTCCCGCTGGAAAGCGGCCAGTTGATCAGGAGGCGCCTGTAGCTCCGGGCGAACCAGGAACACCCCGTCCGGATCCACGGCAAACCGCGGGAAATTGTGCAGCGGCTTTCGGTCGATGTAGACACCCCCATACCAGGAGGCGCTGTAGGCGTGCTTCACCCCGGGCAGTTGGCTGATCCGGGCCAGGTAGTATTCCGGCAACGGGAAGGTGAGAGAAACCCGGTGCCGGGTGGCCAGGCGCAAGGCCTGTTCGGGCGCGGCTTCGCGGTGATAAAAGGCGATGTAGACGGTCATCAGCATGGCCAACAGGAACAGCGACACGCTGATGCTCAGGATGGTGAGCAAAGTGCGCCGCCGATTGCGCATCGAGTTCTTAAACGCGAAGGGGATGAATCGCCACATCTTGAGTCACCGGTCCCTCCAAGTTGTACCAGTATAACATTGCAGCAGGGTTGGGCCAGGGCGGCTGCGCTGCGGCGCCCGCTCGCTCTGAATTCTAGCCAAAGATATTTGAAATTTGGAACCTGCGCTCCAGCGTGGCGTTGTGAATTCGTAACGGGGGTGTTCGAGTACTCCGCAGCCCCCAGGGAACCAAACCTACGGTTTCTTTCCCTTGGAACCCTTTCTTCCCTTCCGGGCTCTCGCGGGCGGGATGTTGACTCCACCGGTCGCCTGGCCCATGATCTTGTTGCTGAGCAGGATCCAGGGAGGCGACCGATGGAGTGATTCGCAAGGCTGTTCGACAACCTGCTGGTTTTTGTATACCACTGTTTCGACCGCATCGTCATCCACGGCTATCTGAAGGGTCTATCGAGGCCCGAGCAGGTGGTCTACTTCTTCCACCAGGTTCTCGGCATCCCGGTGGTGGACAAAGAAGTGCTTAGGGCGTCTATTTCAACTTCAAGAGCATGGAACAGGGCCGCACGTTCCGCATCACCGTGCCGAAGTATCCCACCCAGGACCCCCACCATCGCATTCTCGCGCCTCAGCGGAGCCGCTTCACACATTACAACGTCTACATCCGCGACGAGGTTCTGGGGCCCCTCATCGTGCATAAGAGGCTCCGCGGAAAACTGGTCAC
>Ga0247727_10017076_pt1 | contig 11601 bp, 8 predicted proteins | sample WisWelCaveWW1625_FD_202498 | JGI IMG/M metagenome (GOLD analysis project Ga0247727, IMG submission 202498) | Biofilm microbial communities from Wishing Well Cave, Virginia, United States - WW16-25 | ecosystem: Environmental > Aquatic > Deep subsurface > Groundwater > Cave microbial mat | place... | reverse complement strand
GGTACTGGTTACGCCGTTGCGTTGAATCTGCGCTTCCATCGCGAAGAAGAAGAAGGTGTGGTCGCGCCCGTTGTAAAGTTTCGGAATCAGGACGGGGCCGCCAATGTTGCCGCCGAACTGATTGCGCTGGAACGCGCCGCGCCGGATGCCCGCGCGATTACTGAAGAAGTTGTTGGCGTCGAGCGAGCTGTTGCGCAGGAATTCGTAAGCGGTCAGATGCACACTGTTCGTGCCGCTCTTGGTGATGACGTTGATGACGCCGCCGCCGAGCCGCCCGAATTCGGCGCTGACCGAATTGGTCTGGACGCTGAACTCCTGCACCGAGTCAACCGACGGCACGTAGATCAGATTCAGGATCGAAGAGTTGTTCTCCGGCCCGACGTTCGACACGCCGTCAATCGAGACCTCGCTGGTCGCGTTGCGTCCGCCGCTGATCCAGGGCGAAGCGCCAGCGCCCGGAATCACGCCGGGGCTGAGCGTCGCCAGCGCGAACGGATTGCGGCCATTGAGCGGCAGGTCCACGATGCGTTTGTTTTCGATGGTCTGCGCCAGCGTCGTGCTGGTCGTTTCCAGCGCCGCCGCGCCCGAAGCCGAGACGCTCACCGTCTCGGTCGTCTGGCCCACTTCGAGCGTGACGTCCACAGCGCGAATCTGCTGCACGTCAATTTTGATGTCGGCGACGGTCGCGGCCTTGAAGCCGGACTTTTTGACCGTCACCCGGTAGACGCCAGGCGGCAATTGCGGCGCGATGTAATGGCCGCTGCCGCCGGTGGTGGTATTGATCGAGACGTTGGTGTTTTGATTGGTGATGACGACTTCGGCGCCGGGCACCACCGCGCCGCTCGAATCCTGCGCCGTGCCTTGCAGCGTGCCGGTGAATTGCTGAGCGTGCGCTGTCGCCAGACACGCCAGCAGCAGCGCACAGCAGACGAAGCTGAGAGACCATTTCGCATTGATTTTCATGATTTGATCCTCCGCTGATGAACCGGCATTGATTGCCGATTCCGAATCGGTCTATATTTGCATCTTCCCAGCAAAGCCTGCTGGAATGGTTTTATCGCTCGCGGAGTTTATGATACCCGTAGAATGGCCTGCCTGGCAATACTGCGAGTTCGGACCTTTCCGGCTTGCTCCCGGTGAGCATCGTCCGTATCGCCAGGGCGAGATCGTCGTGTGCTTTTAGGAGATGCGCTATGACCGAGCTTAGATCGGTTTGCAATTGAGTGTAAGGGACTGTGGCGCGAGTTGTTTACTCGCGCTTGCTTCCTGATTGGACAAAGCCGACAACAGGGCGATTAAACAAATCGCCCCACACCGTACACGCATGTGAAAACCGATCTAGGCGCTCGCCATTCGCAGAAACCGGCGAACTCTCCGGATTGAAAGAGCGTACCAAAACGAAAGGAGTGATATGTATTGCCCGTCTTGCGGAACAGCTTTAGCGCGACAGATGAAGTACTGCAATCTTTGTGGGGCCCAATTGCCCTCTGCAAAAGACAAGACTGCAACCGAAGCATCAGAGAAGCGTCTCGATGATTATCTGGAAGGATTGTTTTGGATCACTGTCTTCGGCCTGGGTTTTATTCTTGGAGGGATGGTTCTGATTAAAGAGGCTCTTCATCTGAGCGATCGGATACTCGTTGCTTACTTGGTCATCAGCTCGATGGCGTTCCTGGTGAATTTCGGGCTGTCCCTCTGGCAAGTTGTTCGCATGACACGTAGCTCTAAAGAAGAGGATGTCGCCGCCAAGGCGAAACAACTCGGTACCAACAAGCTTGGCCTGGCAGAAGAACGAAAGCCTCTTGCGGCTGCAGGAAGCGTTACTGAAGAAACCACCCGCTCTTTTGAGCCGGTGACTAAAGAACAGGTCACAGGATGAAGACGGTCATAGCGTCACTCAGCTTCGTTCTCGCGCTCACCGGCATAGCGCGGCCCGCTTCGGCTTCAATTTCACCGCCTCAAAGCGAAGAGCGCATCAACATCAACACCGCCTCAGTCGAAGAATTGGCGCGACTGCCCGGCATCGGCCCGGCGCTGGCGTCGCGCATCATCGCCCATCGCAACAAACACGGAAGGTTCAAACGCCCGCAGGACATCATCATCGTTCGCGGGATGAGCGCGAAGCGTTACCGGCGGATCGCGCATCTGATCCGCACTTGACGAAGGTCTCGACGCGCAGATCGGAGCCGTCGCTCGAGATCGTGATCGCGCCGCATTCGCTCGTCCGCCAGATGTTCGCGCTGGTCGTTTGCAGCCGCGCGAGGGCTTCGGGGTGCGGATGGCCGAACGGGCTATGCTCCGCGACCGAGATCACCGCGTGCTGCGGCTTCACTCTTTCCAGAAACTCCTCGGTCGAAGAAGTTTTCGATCCGTGATGCGCGACTTTCAGAACGTCTGCTCGCAGATCGCTGGCGCTGGAGACCAACATCTCTTCGGCTTCGCGTTCGATGTCGCCTGTCAGCAGAAAGCTGCGATGGCCGAAACTGACGCGCAGCACGAGCGATTGATCGTTTTCGGAAAGCAGCATGGCTTCGGTTTGAATCGGAGGAGAGAGAACTTCGACTCGCGCACCGTCAATCACCAAATCATCACCGCGTTTCAAGCGCCACACCGGCAGACCGGATGAGCGCAGAGCCTGATCGAACAGGTCGGGCGAAAGGCTGTTCAACGGCGCTGCGGGCCGCACGGCTTGGCCAATTTCAAAACTCCGGACTATCTCCGCGAAACCTTCGACGTGATCGGGATGGCCGTGACTGGCGGCGATCCAATCGAGACGCTTGACGCCGCGCCGCCACAGGTAAGGCATCACCGCGGCTTCGGCGACGCCGAGGCGGTCTTCGACGAACTCGTCTTCGCCCTCCTCATAACCTTCGCGCGAGTCGAAATCAATCCGCCCGCCACTGTCCAGCATCATCAGCGAGCCTTGCGGAAAAGTAATCAGCATCGCGTCGCCCTGCCCGACGTCCAGGAAAGCGACGCTCAATCGCCCTCGCTCGAATTCGTGCCTGAAAGGATGAACGATCAACAACCAACCGAGCACAATGATCGCAAGCGTTGACGAAGCAGTCGCAACCCGACCGATGATTCTTCGCCGCGCATCCACCGCCTGGTCGCCTTTCCGGAAAGGATTCCATTCGTTGACGGCGACGATCACAATCAGCGCAGCGGCGAAGTAGGCGATGAAGACCCACTCCCAGTGCTCGCCGAAATCGGGCACGCGGAAACTCACTTTGCGCCAATCGAGCAAAGGCTCGCCCGCTCTCACCGTCAGCCATCCGGTCGCATTCACAATCGGCGCGAGCTTCAGCGCCCACGCGCCGATCACCGAATGGATCAGCAGGTATGCCGCGCCCGCGATCATCAGCGCAAAGACCAACGCGGCTTCGACGATGTTCGCAATCGGCGAGACAATCGAGAACCGGTGGAAGTAGAAGATCATCAGGGGCAGCAATCCGATCTGCACTCCGGTCGTCGTAGCGAGCGTGATCGCAATCCACGCCAGCGCGCTCTGCAATCGGAACCGATTGAGCCAGACTGCGGCGCGCGATTTTTCCAGCCGGTAACGGATCGGCGCGCGGTTCATCTCCTCACGAAACTCGCGCTCGTTCCAGAACAACGCTTCGGCCAGCCATTTCACCGATCGTGGAATGCGCGGCGGATACGGGGTTGAAGCCGAAGGTTGCCATTGACCGATCTCTCTGAAGCGCAGATAGAGCGGTGAAGTGAGCGCCACGATTACCAACACCGTCAGAAACGAGAGCTGAAACCCCGGATTGAAGATGTCGCGCGGCTGCCAGGCGAGCAGGACGATTGCCGACGCCGCCAATGTGTTTGCGCCGGCCGAGGCGCGGAAGATCAACTGGCCGACGAGCGCGACGTTGAGCATCACCACCGCGCGTGTGATCGAAGGCTGCGCGCCGACCATCAGCGCATAAGCCCACATCAGCGCCATCACCAGCGAGTATTGAACGATGCGCGAGTTGCTCAACATCTTCGCCAGCCACAGAACGACAACGGCGATCATTGCGACGTGCAGGCCCGAAATGACCAGCAGATGGAACGTGCCGCCCGCGCGAAACACTTCGGCTGCGTCGCGCGAAAGGAAGTGACGGTTGCCGAACAGGGCGGCGGCGAGGATTCCCGAAGCCGGCTGAGTGAAGCTGCGAAGCGTCGTGGCCAGCGCCCGCGCGCGAATCCGATAAAGCAGATGCAGAAATGCGTTGCGATTGCCCGCTCCGAGATTTTCGATGAGCAGCGGGCTTTTGACCCAGCCCGTCGCGTCGAAACCGCGATGTTCGAGCATCTCGTCGAAATCGGGCGCGCCGGGATTGCGATAGCCGCGACGGTTGCTCAGGTTGCCGAGCGCGCGCACGCGAGTTCCGTAATCGAGCGCAAGCCGGTCGTAATCATCGCGCGACTCGTCGTCGTTGAACGGCACGACGATCTGCGCGACGCCGCTTGCAGTGCGCTCTCGTCCGAGCGTGGCGATCTTTTCAACTGCGACGCTCAGGTAGATTCGATCAGGCGCGAGTTCCGGCGCGGCATCGAGCGTTCCCCAAATCTCCACCGGCTCTTCAATCGCCAACTCGCCGCGCTCAAACAATCTGCGCACGCGGTCCTCGCCGACGCTCGCTTCGTTGATCGCCCACAGAACGCACCCGCAAACGAAGCTCCCAATCAGCAGCAACCCGATGACGATCTTTCCGCTGCGTTTCATCAGCAGACAGACCGACGCCGAAAGCCACAGGACGACGGCTGCGATCAACCAGATGCGGATGGAAAATGGATAATGCGCGGCGAAAAGCAGCCCGGCGATGAAAGCCGAAGCGATGAAGACCAGCGGCTGCTGGAATGCGCTGAGCCGGGTGAAGCTGAGGCGACGGGGCATAGGCGATTGAGAATAGAAGATAGAAGATTGAGGATGGAAGATCGCACCGCTGTGCGTCGGGCGATCCTCGATCCTCAACCCTCGATCTTCAACCGAACGACTGTTTCGACGTGAAATGTCTGCGGGAACATATCGAGCGCCGTGATCGAATCAATCCGGTAGCCGTAATCGAGCAGCAATCGCAGATCGCGCGCCAGCGTCGCGGGATCGCACGAGACGTAAGTGATTATCGGCGGAGCCATCGCCGCCAATCGCTCGATGACTTGAATTCCCGCTCCAGCGCGCGGCGGATCGAGCAGGACGAAATCGGGCCGCGGCAATTCCGCCGACTTGTACTTCAGCCAGGCTTCGACCGAGATCGGCTCGTAGCGCACGTTGTTCAAGCCGTTGGCGCGGGCGTTTTCGACGCCGTGATTGGCCGCCGTTTTGTTCCCTTCGACCGCGCAAACCTGCTCGAAGGTCTTCGCCAGTTGCAATGAAAACAATCCGACTCCGGCGTAAAGATCAACCGTGAATTTGCCGCTCGCGTCGCCCACCGCCACCCGAATCAATTCTTCAACCAGCAGGCGGTTGCCTTGAAAGAACGAGCGCACGCCGAAACCGTAATTGACGCCGGCGATGTTCTGGTGCGCAGTGCCGAGCGAATCGAATTCCGCAGCGCGTCCGTCTTCGCCGTTGGCCGGAGTCATAATCACTTCATCATCGCCGACGGTCAGGTAAACGCGCGTCGCGTCGTTTGGGACGAGCGAAGGCTCCGCGTGCAAGCGCTGCAATTCACGGTTCGCGGCGGGGAGCAGGATCGGACAGCTTTCGACTTCGCAGACCTCCTGCGTGCCGGAGCGAAAATATCCGATGCGCGCTTGTCCTTCTTCGTCGCGCGCGACTTTGATTTCGGCGCGCGAACGATAACCGATCTCTTCAGCCGAACGAATGCCGATCTCGCCGTCCCAGTCAATGTGGCCGATGCGCCGCAGCGATTCGCGGACAAACGAGACTTTGGCTTCGAGCTGAGCCTGGTAATCGAGGTGCTGCAACTGGCAACCGCCGCAAACGCCGAAGTGCGGACAGGGCGGCGGGCGGCGCGCCGGAGACGGATCGAGCAGCTCCTCGATCACGCTGCGGGCGTAATTCCGCTCGCATTCGACGATCCGCACGCGCGCGAAATCGCCGGCGGCGGCGAAAGGCACAAACACGGCCTGCGTGCCGACGTGCGCCAATCCGTCGCCGCCGTAGACCAGCTTCTCGATTGCGACTTCGTAAATTTCGCCGGCCGCCACCGAGTTGCTGTTGACGCTGTCTGAATCAATGAGTTCTGCGGGTGTCGCCATACTGATCACAACCTCACGTTGAAGGTGGCAGATCGCGGATTGCGAGCCTCGAATTGATGAAGCGGTTGTCTGCTTCCAACCCTTGTCGCTCAGGCCAATCCTGTCCGCTTTCAGAGGTAGAACAAACTCAGTCTTGGAACCTGATACTGTTCGCGCAGCCGGCGCGCGATGAAGTTGCTGAGTGTCTGTTCGTAAACTTCACGCTCCATGTTCTGCCTGTAACCGCGCAGTTTCCCGTTGCCCTCTCTGCGCAACTCTTTGAGATTCTCTTCGCCGAAATGCTCCTTCAATCCGTCGAGTATCACTTCTTCGATCATGGTCAAATCGGTTTCGAGCGATTCCGGCGAAACGACGCCGCTCTCCTCCGAATCTTCGATGATCTGCGTCAGGCGTTCAGCGGTGCGGGTGAAAGTGTCTTTGAGCACCGCGTCGGATGAATATCTGTCTTCCAACTGCCGCAATATCGCCCATCGCTCTTTCAGAAATTCGACGATCGCCGATGAGGTGAATTGCGAATCGCCGTTGCCGTTCGTCACGGCGGATTCAACGTTATGATGGCCGTTGCTCCCCACGCGCGATTCGACGTATTCCTGAAAACTGGCTTCGACTTCCTGCTGGCAGAAGAAGAGCGAATTGACTTTGCGTCCGCGATTCAATCGCTGATCGTAACCGTCGAACGAGGAATTGATCCCGCGCAGCACGATGTGCAAAGGGATGCCGCGTTGTTTCCACGTTTCGATCAACGACCAGTCGAGCGGCGAAACCAGCATGTGGCTGCCGCGACGTTTGACGAACTCTTCTTCGATCTCGGTGAAGTAGTTGAAATAGTTCATTGCCAGAGATGCGATGAGCACACACGCTCTCGTTCAATGTCGAATCCATTCGTGTGTTCGCGTTCAAGGGAGTCGGCGATCACATCTTAACTCGCGCTTCACGTCCGTACAACTTTCAAGTGTGTGATTGAGTATCGGCGAAGAAAAAAATTGTTGCGTGCTGAGATCGTTCAGTGATTTTTCCGCAGCCTCGTCACTTCGCCGGCCAGAATCGTTTTCATCCCGCCCTCGCTGGTGATCAAGCGCAACGCGCCAGTTTCGGTCAACCCGGCGGTCACGCCGGCCACCTGTTCGTCATCGAGCGTGACGACCACGCGCTGGCCGCGCGCGTAAGTTGAAAGCTGCTGCCAGCGATTGACGATCAATCCGTCGTCATCGCGTTTCCACACTTCGTGCCATCGCAAAATTCTTTCGAGCAGTTGATCGCGGAATTCGTCAACCGCAACTCGCTCGCCGGTTTCGATGGCGATTGATGTCGCCGATGCGCTCAGCTCAGGCGGGAAAGCTGTGTGATTGAGATTGACTCCGATGCCGAGGGTGATTCGGGTCGAATCCGAACCTGCGCTGGCGCCTTCGGCGAGAATGCCGCTGATCTTGCGTTCGCGCGCCAGCACGTCGTTCGGCCATTTGATGTCCACGCCGGCGACGCCACGTTCGATCAACGTCTCCGCCACGGCAATCGCGGCCATCAGACTGATCAAGGGAATTTTTGAAGAAGCATCGGGCTGAGGACGAAGCAGAACGGAAAGATAGAGACCATCGCCCGGCGGCGAATGCCACGCGCGCGCGCGGCGCCCACGACCTGCCGTCTGCTCATCGGCGGCGACGCAAGTGAATTCAGGCGCGGCGATCATCTCTTTCAGTTGATCGTTGGTTGAACCGAGCGTGCTGAAATGATGAATGATGAATGGAGGGCGATGAATGACCATGGATCAGAATTCAGGATTCGGCGCAAAACCAGTCTGCTTCGTCGAGCCAGGGTTAGTGGCCCCCGTTCGGTCAAGCGACCGTGAATCTCTCTGGCCCGCTCCTGGTCTGCGCGCGCGTAGCTGCGGAGATGGAGGTTTCAAGCGGCGGACTTGAAGATCACTTTTTTGATGTCCTGCACTTCCTGCCGGACTTCGGCCACATCTTCTTCCAGCTTCTGAAACCTGACGCTGACAACCTCGAATTGCGCATCGGTGACCTTGGACTTATTGTCTATCGCCGCCAACAAGTCCTGCCGCAAGTCGCCAATCTGTTGCCTGGTCTCCTGTCGAAATTCTTCGATTCGCCGATTGGTCTCCTGCTTAAATTCATCAATCCGCCGATTGGTCTCCTGCTTCGATTCGTCAATCCGCCGATTGATCTCGTCAATCCACCGCTTGGTGTCCTGCTGGTTGAGCCTGGCCAGATTGTACATCGTCACGATGATGGTGATGACGATGCCTAACCCGGTCAGAATCGTAGCGTAGATTGTCGTATTCATGGCGGCCCTCCTGAAAGCATCATCATCATGGGGTTCACTGAAAGCGCGCTCAACGAAATCACTTCCTTCGGCTTTCGCTCGCCAGAGAGTAAAAAAATCGAGGGCAAAGGGCAAGCTTCACCGGGCATCAACCGGCGTTACGCCGGTCTGATCTTGAAGCTGATGTCAACTGCCGGAGCCGAATGCGTCAGCGCGCCAATCGAAATCAGATCAACCCCCGCCTCCGCATATTCGCGCACGTTTGAAAGATTGATGCCGCCGGAAGCTTCGAGCAATGTGCGACGGTCATTCTGTTCGCGCTCGCGCACGAGCTGCACGGCCTGCCGCACAATCTCAGGAGTCAGGTTGTCGAGGAGCAGGATGTCGGCCTGCGCCTCGAGAGCTTCCTTGACCTGGTCGAGCGTGGCGACTTCGACTTCGATCTTGTGCAGATGACCTACGACTTCGCGTGCGCGGCGCACGGCTTCGGCGATGCTGCCCGCCATCGCCAGATGATTGTCTTTGACCAGCACGCCGTCATCCAATCCCAGGCGATGATTTGATCCGCCGCCGACGGCCACGGCATATTTTTCGAGCAGCCGCAAACCAGGCGTGGTCTTGCGCGTGTCCACGATCTTCGCGCTTGTACCCGCGATTGCCTGGACGTATTTGCGCGTCATTGTGGCGATGCCGGAAAGATGCTGAAGAAAATTCAACGCGGTGCGCTCTGCCGAGAGCAGCATCTGCGCATCGCCGGTCACGCGCGCGAACGCTCTGCCCGCTTTGATTTCATCGCCTTCGGCTGCCGTGGATTCAATCTGGATATAATCATCGAACCAGCCGAAGACCAGATCGGCGACTTCAAGTCCGGCCAGGATCAGATCCTGTTTGGCGATGAGGCTGCCGCGCGCATCCATCCCGGTGCGCACGATGGCGCGCGAAGTGATGTCGCCGCGCCCCAGGTCTTCGTTGAGCGCGCGATTGACCGCTTCGCCGGCGATTACCAGATCGAGTGGATTGATCATAAGATTCGTTATAGTGATTCGATCATCGCGCGAAGCTTCGAGATTTGATCCGCCAGCTCATTGGCGCGCGCGCGGGTTGTCGCGACGACATCGGCGGCGGCGCGATTGATGAAGTCCCGATTGGCCAGGCGCTTCTCCAAGCCTTCGCGTTCGTTGTTCAATTTGCCCAGCTCCTTGTCGAGCCGCGCGCGCTCTTTGCCGAAATCAATCAGCCCTTCGAGCGGGACTGCGATCTCCGCCGCGCCCACGACCGCGCGAGCCGAGCCTGAGCGCGAGTCGAGCCTGTCAACCAGCCGCAGCTCTTCAATCCGCGCCAGACGTTTGATGTGATCTGCCATTCGCGTGATCACGTCGCGCGCCGCCTCGTCGCCCGCCGCGACCTGCGCCTTCAGTGCGACCGAAGGCGCGAGGTTGAAAGTCGAGCGGATGCTGCGGAGCTTCGTGATCACTTCTATCACCAGCGCCATCTCGCGTTCGGCGCGTCCGTCGAGTTGCGCCGAATTGTGCGAGATGAACTCGGCCAGGCAGATCGTTTCGCCTTTGTGGGGAAGCCGCTGCCACAGCTCCTCGGTGATGAACGGCATGATCGGGTGGAGCAACCGCAGGCTGCGCTCGAGCAGGTAGATGAGCCTGCGTTTGACCGCCGTGCCCTGAGGCGTCGGCCCTTTCGCTGTTACAAAGGGCTTCGACATCTCCAGGTACCAGTCACAGAAATCGTCCCAGAAGAAGTGGTAGAGCGTCGAGGCAGCCTCGTGAAAACGAAACTCGGCCAGCGCGTTGTGGACTTCGAGCGCGACGCGATTGAACCGGCTCAGAATCCACAGGTCAGCCAGTTCCGGCGGCGCCAGTTCCGTCTCCCAATCGAGCGGCTCCTGGCTTTCCAACACGTCATCGCAATTCATCAACCCAAACCGGGCCGCATTCCAAATCTTGTTGGCGAAGTTGCGCGCCGACTCCAGCTTCGACTCCTGCAGCGAGAGTGACGTTCCGGTGGTCGAAGCCGCCGTCAGCATGAAGCGCACCGCGTCAGTGCCGTATTTGTCGAAGACTTCGAGCGGGTCAATCACGTTGCCTTTGGTCTTCGACATCTTCTGGCCCTCGGCGTCCAGCACCAGCGCCGTGATGTAGACCGTGCGGAACGGCACATCGCCCATGAACTTCAGCCCCATCATCATCATTCGCGCCACCCAGAAGAAGATGATGTCGGAGGCGGTGATCAGGACCGTAGTCGGATAGTATCGCTTCAGATCGCCGGTCTGTTCAGGCCAGCCGAGGGTCGAAAACGGCCACAACGCAGACGAGAACCAGGTGTCGAGCACGTCGGAATCTTGCGTCAATTCGGCGTTCGGATCGCCGCCTTTCGCCGCCAATCGCTCGCGTGCCTCTTGCTCATCGCGCGCGACCACCATCTGGCCATCGCCGGTGTGCCACGCCGGAATGCGATGGCCCCACCACAACTGGCGCGAGATGCACCAGTCCTGGATATTCTCCAGCCAGTTCGAGTAAATCCTGGCGTTGCTTTCAGGCACGAACCGTGTGCGTCCGTCCTTCACCGCTTCGAGCGCCGCTTCGGCCAGCGACTTCATTCGCATAAACCACTGCGTCGAAATCAGCGGCTCGACGGCGACGCCGCTGCGCTGACAATGGCCGACATTGTGCGAGTAATCCTCGATCTTCAGCATCAAACCCAACGCTTCAAGATCGGCGACGACTGCTTTGCGTGCTTCAGAGCGATCCAGCCCGCGATATTTTTCAGGCGCGGCGTCAGTCACGCGGGCATCTTTGCCGATGACCTGAACGAATTCGAGGTTGTGACGGCGGCCCATCGCAAAGTCGTTCGGATCGTGCGCGGGCGTGACTTTCACGAGTCCCGTGCCGAAATCTTTCTCGACGACCTCGTCCTGAATAAACGGCAGATCGCGTCCGGCCAGCGGCAACACGGCGCGCTGACCGGCCAGCTCGCGGTAGCGTTCGTCTTCGGGGTTGAACGCGATGGCCGTATCGCCGAGCATCGTCTCGGGACGAGTCGTCGCAACAACTATGAAGCCGCCGTTCGGCGCGTTGAGCCAGCCGGACTTCT
>Ga0247727_10017075_pt1 | contig 11601 bp, 14 predicted proteins | sample WisWelCaveWW1625_FD_202498 | JGI IMG/M metagenome (GOLD analysis project Ga0247727, IMG submission 202498) | Biofilm microbial communities from Wishing Well Cave, Virginia, United States - WW16-25 | ecosystem: Environmental > Aquatic > Deep subsurface > Groundwater > Cave microbial mat | place... | reverse complement strand
CCCGGCTCGAAGCTAGACGACCGATGAGTTCCACGTTCGTCGGCGGTCTGAGGTTCCAAGAACGACCACCGTTGAAAGGACGACGCTCATGACCTTGGACTCCCGCACACGCTGGCTCGCGCTCATCATCCTCTGCCTCGGCGACCTGATGATCGTCCTCGACGTGACGATCGTGGGTGTCGCGCTGCCGTCGATCCGGGAGGACCTCGGGTTCTCCGAGGAGTCGCTCGCGTGGGTCGTGAACGCCTACCTGCTGACGTTCGGCGGGTTCCTGTTGCTCGGTGGCCGGCTGGGCGACCTCTTCGGGCACCGGCGGCTGTTCCTGATCGGGATCGGTCTCTTCACGGCGGCTTCACTGGCGTGTGGTGTGGCGAGCTCGCAGGGACTGCTCGTGGGCGCGCGGGCGGTGCAGGGAGTCGGCGGCGCGATCGTGTCAGCGGTTGCTCTCTCGCTGATGATGACGCTCTTCACCGAGCCGGCCGAGCGGGCGAAGGCGATGGGTGTCTTCGGGTTCGTCGCGGCCGGCGGCGGTTCGATCGGCGTGCTCCTGGGCGGCGTTCTCACGAACACGCTCGACTGGCACTGGATCTTCCTCGTCAACCTCCCGGTCGGCGTAGCGGTCTTCGTGCTGTCGCTGCGGTTGCTGCCGGCCACGCCTGGCATTGCCGGCACCGGCCGTCTCGACGTCGCCGGCGCGATCACGGTGACCTCGGCACTCATGCTCGCCGTCTACGCGATCGTGAACGGGAACGAGACGGGCTGGACCTCCGCCCAGACACTCGGCCTGCTGGTCGCCGCGGCGGCGCTCTTGGTGCTCTTCCTCGGCATCGAGACTCGCGTTCGCTCGCCCCTCATGCCGCTCGGCCTCTTCCGCCTCCGCAACGTCGCCGTGTCGAACGTCGCCGGCGTCCTCTGGGCGGCCGCCATGTTCGCGTGGTTCTTCATGTCCGCTCTCTACCTCCAGCTGGTGCTGGGCTACAGCCCGTTGCAGGTCGGCCTCGCGTTCCTGCCGGCCAACCTGATCATGGGCATCTTCTCGATCGGCCTCTCCGCCAAGCTCGTCATGCGCTTCGGGATCAAGGCGCCCATGGCGACCGGGCTGCTTCTGGCCGCGTTCGGGCTGGTGCTGTTCGCGCGCGCTCCGGTGGACGGGAGCTTCGTCATTGACGTCCTCCCGAGCATGATCCTGCTCGGCTTCGGCGCCGGCATGGCGTTCAATCCGATGTTTCTCGCTGCGATGAGCGATGTCGAGCCGACCGAGGCGGGCCTGGCCTCCGGAGTCGTGAACACCTCGTTCATGATGGGTGGTGCGCTGGGGTTGGCGGTGCTGGCCAGCCTCGCCGCGTCGTGCACGGACAGCCTGCTCTCCGCCGGCGACGACGCGCTTGTCGCACTCAACGGCGGCTACCAGGTGGCGTTCCTCGTCGGGGCTCTCTTCGCGGCGGCGGCAGCCGCGGTCAGCGCCGCGCTCCTGCGACCGAGTGCGGCTCCGTCGATGGACGCCGAGGCAGTGCCGAAACCGACCGTGGCCGCCGAAGCCGCGTAGCACGCGCAACCGCTCTGCCGTGGCGAAGATTCTCCTCGATCTCTCGATGTCGCTCGACGGCTTCGTCGCCGGTCCGAACGTCAGCGTCGAGTCGCCCATGGGAGATGGGGGCGAACGGCTCCACGAGTGGCTGTTCGAGTCGGCGGAGCAGACGCCCGGGTTGCCAAGGAGATGCACTCGACGGCCGGGGCGGTCGTGTTGGGTAGGCGCACGTTCGACGTCGGCGTGAACGTATGGCAGGACACGCCGTACCCCGTGCCGTGCTTCGTCCTCACCCACGAGCCCCTCGAGCAGCGCGTCGAGACGAGCGGGACGTTCGACTTCGTCACAGACGTCGACGACGCGTGCCGGCTCGCCATTGCAGCCGCCGGGGAGAAGGACGTCAGGCTGATGGGTGCGGAGCTATCTCAGTCGTTTCTACGTGCAGGCCTCGTGGACGAGATTCGCATTCAGCTCGTGCCGGTGTTGATGGGTGACGGCCGCCGCCTGTTCGACGACCTTGGAGCCGAGCGCATCGAACTGGAGCGAGCCGATGTGATCGAGTCTCCGCATGTCACGCATCTACGGTTCCGCGTCGTGAAGTAAGTAACGGCCACGAATGGAGGCAAGGATGGATTGGAAGCTCGAGCTGGTGTCGATCCCCGTCACGGACGTCGATCGCGCACTGGCCTTCTACACGGGGAAGGCCGGATTCAACGCCGATCACGACCATCGGCTCAACGACGAGATTCGCTTCGTTCAGCTGACGTCGCCGGGGTCGTCCTGCTCGATCGCCCTCGGAACGGGGATCACCGAGTCGCCACCAGGCTCGGCCCAGGTGCAGATCGTCGTTTCGGACGTCCAAGCCGCGCGTGCCGAGCTCGTCGAGCGCGGCGTGGAAGTGAGCGACGTCCAGGCGTTCCCGTGGGGGTCCTTCGTGTTCTTCAGCGACCCGGACGGAAACCGCTGGGCCGTGCAGCAACTCCCCGCCCGCGACTAAGGAGGCCCGTCGATGGACTACAAGCTCGAGTTGGTACTGCTTCCCGTCTCGGATGTGGATCGCGCGAAGGCGTTCTACACCGAGCAGGTCGGCTTCAGTCTGGATGTCGATCACCAGCCCAACGACGAGTTCCGCGTCGTGCAGATGACGCCGCCCGGCTCGGCCTGCTCGGTGACGATCGGGATCGGGATCACGAGCGCGGAGCCGGGGTCGTACCGGGGGACGCATCTGGTCGTCACGGACATCGAGGCCGCACGCGCCGAGCTGGTCGAGCGCGGGGTGGACGTCAGCGAGATTCGACACATGGGGTCCGATGGCTGGGCACCCGGCGCTGATCCCGAGCACCGCGACTACGCCTCGTTTGCCGACTTCAGCGATCCCGACGGGAACAGCTGGGTGCTCCAGGAGGTGCGCGTGGGAAAGCCGGCGAGATGACGATCGAGAATCGCTCAATCGCGCAGCGCACAGCGCAGGATCTCGTCGGCCACCGCTGGACGGTCGCGGACGTCGACGCGGCCAAGTGGGGCGGCATGCTGGTGGATCTCGGATGAGCGTGGGAGTCGCGGAGAGCGTGAACGAGCTTCGACGGTCCCTCGCCGGCACCGTCCTCATTCCCGGCGCTGCCGACTACGACGCTGCGCGACGCTGTTTCAATGCCCTCGTCGATCGCCGGCCAGCCGTGATCGCACGGTGCCTCGATGCGGGGGACGTCGCGACCGCCTTCGACTTTGCACGCACGCACGAGTTGGAGGTCGCTGTTCGAGGAGGAGGGCACAACCCTGCCGGACACTGCATCTGCGCCGACGGGCTCGTGATCGACCTCTCGGCGATGCACACGGTCGAGGTGGACGCCGACGCGCGGATCGCTCGCGTGGACGGCGGCGCGACCTGGCTCGACTTCGACTCGGCGACGCAGGCGTTCGGCCTCGTCACGCCCGGAGGCGTCGTGGGCTCGACAGGTGTGACCGGGCTTACGCTCGGCGGTGGGATCGGCCATCTGACCTCACAGCACGGCCTCACGTGCGACAACCTCGTTGGCGCCGAGATCGTTACGCCGGCGGGATCCGTCGTGCAGACGAGCGCCGACCAGAACCCGGAGCTGCTCTGGGGGCTGCGCGGCGGAGGTGGCAACTTCGGCGTAGCCAGTCGGCTGGAGTTTCACCTCCATCCGCTCGACCGCGTAGTTGGCGGCGCTCTCGAGTATCGGGGGGATGGTGCCCGCGAAGCGCTCCGCCGCTTCCGAGACGTCGTCGCCGAATCTCCGCGGGATCTCAGCTGTCAGGCGGTGATCTCGGTGGACGAGTCGCTGACGCCTGCCCTTCTCGTTGCGCCCTGCTACTCGGGCTCAGGCGCTGATCCCGAAGAGCTACGAGCTCTGCGCTCGGCACCCGGGCTCGTGAGCGACGACATGCGGGAACGAACGTTTCTCGAACAGCAGCTCGTGTTCAACGCACCGTATGGCGAGAACCGGCACTACTGGAAGGGTCACTTCGTGCGCGAGCTCGCGGACGAGCTGATCGACGAGCTCCTCCAACGAATCGCCGCGTTCGGGCGCCCGCCTGTACAGGTCCTGATCGAATCGCTGCACGGCGCTCCGAAGGACGCGGACGCGGATCTCTCGGCGCTCGCGTATCGGCACGCCGCGTTCAACGTCAGCGTCATGGCGGTCTGGCGCGAGCCGGAGCTCGACGAGCTCCACATCGAGTGGGCCCGCGAGACGGCTGCGGCGATCGAGCCATGGTCGGTGGGCGGCGGCTACGCCAACTACATGCAGGCTGATGAGCCGATCGAGCGCATCCGCGCCGCCTTCGGCGATGCGTCGTTCGAGCGGCTTCGTGCGCTGAAGAAGCAGTACGACCCGGGGAATGTCCTGCGCCGCAACCAGAACATCCCACCGCTCTAGCGGCTTCTCAATCGGGGAGGAGCGGCATCACGACGCCGGGGTTGCGGCCGAGCAGCACGGCTTTTGTCACGGCGGCGGAGCCGAAGCGGTCGCGAACCTCGTCGAGGGCCGCATCGAGAGCTGCATCCTGTCGGCGATCGAACGGCAGCGCGAGCTGGATCGCCCGGCTGTCTTCGAGATTCGTGAGCACGAGCCCGACGAGCGTAAGGCCCTGCGCCTGGATCGTGGGGGACGCCGCTGCGAGCAGGCCCCGCGCTGTGTCGAGGACCGCCTGAGTCTCGGTCGTCGCCTGACGCAATGTGTGCGAGCGCGTCGCTCGTGTGAAGTCGGCGAAGCGAAGGCGGAGCACGACCGTTCGGCACGCCCGGGAGGCGCCCCGAAGTCGCCGAGCCAGTCGATCGACGAGCCCGACGACGATTGCGTCGATTTCCTCGATGGATCTCGGCCGGCGACCGAGCGCACGCTGTGCGCCGATCGAGCGTCGGCGCCGACCTGCCCGCACGATGCGCGGGTCACGGTTGTGGGCGAGCGCGTGCAGGTGGCGCCCCGAAGCGAGTCCGAGCATCGCGATGAGCACCGCCTCATCGAGTCGCGCGACTTGACCGACGGTGGTGATCCCTCGGCCGTGGAGCCTCGTCGCGGTAACCCGACCGACGCCCCACAGCCGTTCGACCGGGAGTGGGTGGAGGAACGCGAGCTCGTAGCCGGGAGGAACCACGAGCAGACCGTCCGGCTTCGCGACGGCGCTCGCTACCTTCGCGAGAAACTTCGTCCTGGCGATTCCGACCGTGATCGGAAGACCGACCTGCTCGAGAACCCTCCGCCGGAGCCGTACGGCGATCTCCGTCGGCTCGCCGGCCAGGCGCTTCATCCCGCGCACGTCGAGGAATGCCTCGTCGATCGAGAGGCCCTCGACGAGCGGCGTCGTGTCCTCGAACACCTCGAACACAGCCTTGCTCGCCTCGGAGTAGGCGGACATGCGCGGCGACACCACGACGGCGTCGGGGCACAGGCGGCGCGCCTGCGCTCCGCCCATCGCCGTGCGCACGCCGAACGCCTTCGCCTCGTAGCTCGCCGCGAGCACGACCCCGCCACCGACGATGACGGAGCGCCCGCGCAGGCGAGGATCGTCTCGCTGCTCGACCGACGCGAAGAACGCGTCGAGGTCCGCGTGCAGGATCGTTCCTTCGGGCACGAACATATGTTCGCACAGCGTCAGCTCGGGGGAAGGCTCACCGCGTCCCGGTCATCGATGGGGCGGTAGACCCTGGCCGGGTTGCCAACGGCGACGACTCCTGCCGGCAGATCTCGGGTCACGACCGAGCCCGCCCCCACCACGGTGTCGTCGCCGATCGTGACGCCCGGGCAGACGATCACGCCGCCGCCGAGCCAGACGTTGTCACCGAGCGTGATCGGCTCCGCGGATTCCCAGTCGAGGCGGCGCGCTTCCGGATCGATCGGATGTGTCGCGGTTAGCAGCTGCACGCAGGTGGCGATCTGACAAGCGGCGCCGATCCGGATCGGCGCGACATCGAGCATCGCACAGTCGTAGTTGACGAACGTTCGTGCGCCGATCGCGATGTAGCTGCCGTAGTCGCAGCGAAACGGGGGCCTGACGACCACTCCTTCACCCATCTCGCCGAGCAGATCTCTCAAGAGCGCGTCACGCAGATCCTGTTCCGTGTGCCTCGTAGCGTTGTAGCGCTCGAGCAGCGCCTGGGCGCGCGCGTTGTCGGCCGCGAGCTCGGGGTCGTCGAAGCGGTAGAGCTCACCGCGCAGCATGCGCTGCTTCATCTCGCCCACGCTTCACCTTACCCCGGCCGCTGAGCGCGGCGATCCATCGGTAGCGTCCGTCCGATGTCGGCCTTGGAGCTCGAGCTGGATTCGATCGCTGCAGAGACGAGTTTCTCGGGTGTGGTTCGCGTCGACCGCGCGGATCGGATCGAGATCGCGAAGGCCTACGGCCTCGCGCACCGCGGGTACGAAATCCCGAACGAGGTCGACACTCGGTTTGCGACCGCGAGTGGCGTGAAGGCCTTGACGGCTATGACGGTCGTGAGCCTGATCGAGGATGGGTCGCTCGAGCTCTCGACGACGGCCCGCTCCTTGCTGGGTGCCGATCTCCCCCTCATCGGAGATGACGTGACCGTCGAGCACCTTCTCGCGCATCGGTCGGGAATCGGGGACTACCTCGACGAGAACGTCGAGATGGACATCAACGCCTACCTGATGCCCGTCCCGGTCCATGAGCTCGTGGTGACCGAGGACTATCTCGCCGTGCTCGACGGCTACCCGACGAAGTTCGCCCCGGACGAGCAGTTCGCGTACTGCAACGGCGGCTACGTCGTGCTGGCGTTGCTTGCAGAACGAGCGAGCGGCGTTTCGTACCACGAGTTGGTTCTGCAGCGTGTCTGCGAGCCGGCCGGGTTGCGCGACACGGAGTTCCTGCGCTCGGACGAGCTCCCCGGGCGGACTGCCCTTGGCTACCTCGAGCTCGACGGCGTCTCGAGGACGAACGTCTTCCACTTGCCGGTGCGGGGAGTAGGCGACGGCGGGATCTACACCACCGCGGCCGACGTCCGGTCGCTGTGGACGGCACTCTTCGCGGGCCGCATCGTGTCACCCGAGTGGGTCGCGGAGATGGTGAGACCGCGAAGCGAAGGTCTCGCCGAAGGGGATCGCTATGGCCTGGGCTTCTGGCTCCACCCGACGACGGACACGGTGATCCTCGGGGGTTGGGATGCCGGCGTCTCCTTCCGCTCAAACCACCACCCGCGATCTGACCTCACGTACACGGTGATCTCGAACACTACCGACGGCGCGTAGCCGGTCGCGCGCTTCCTGGCCGAGCGACTCGGTACCTGAGCAAGCGCGAAAGCTTCAAGCGAGAGCAGGCTTGCACACCGTGGAGACCTGTCTCCGGGCCGATACGCCGCGGCACCGAACGCTCACCCGCACGGGGAGCAGGTGACCTGGCCGTGGGGGAAGTACGGCTCGAACCAGATTGACGTTGGGTTCGAGTTGTTGACAGCTTCGGCCACGCGATACGCCAGGACGACGCCGTGGAAGTTCGGGTCTTGATCGAGGCCGGAGAGAGCGTCATTGACCTCGCGAGCCTCCTCGGTCGTCAGCTTGGAGCAGTAGGTGACCGATCGGCCGAGCACGACGGTGTACCCCTCGCGTGCCTCGACCACGTCGTCCTCGGATCTCGTCCAGCTCTCGTTCCGAAGGAGTTCCGCAGCCCGCGTCGGCAGCAGAGACAGGAGCTGAGACGCATCCTTCGGCGGCGAGGTGCCGATGCACCCTTCGTAGTGCGACGGCACGTACGCCCTGACCTCGCGAACGGCCCACGCGCTCGGCGGCAGCACCGAAGCCGGGTCGGTTAGCAGCGCGTCGATCCGCCGGAGAGCCGAAAGCTGCTCCGGCGCGGTCGCGCCCTCAGATTGCTCGCGCGGGCGGACGAGCCGGTCGCCGTCGCGCACTTCCACGCCGAAAACCCCTCGACTGGGATCGTCGTCGGTCGGGACCGTCTCGAGTGGAGTGCCACTGCCTTCGAGGAGTCCGATGACCTCCGACCGCAGGAGCTCGGCGGCGTCCGGCGTGAGTCGTTGCTCAAGGTAGCCGGAGGTCAGCTCGCTCGCGCCCTCGGGAATGCCGCCGCTCCGGCTCGCGGTCTGGCTCCAGATGATTCGGCCGTCGGCGTACAACCAGACACGAACGAGAGGTTGGCCGTCGAGGGTCGCGCTTCTCCCCAACCAGTGGACGAGGAGTTCAACGCCCTCTGGTGTGCTCGGCGTCGCTCCCTCGGGGGGCAGGCCGATGAAGCCCCGGTCGAGAATGAACTCGCGCACACTGCCGATCGCAGAGGCTGTTCCGGCGACCACGATCACCAACGCGGCAACGAACGCGAAGACGCCTCGGCGACGGCCGTGGCGCCACCGCACACCGGGGAACGAATAGACGCGCCACGGCCTATCCCTGCGGGGTCGAGGCTCCGCAGCGGGGCGAAGCTCCGCGAGGAGTCGGGCGAGGAGCGCGTCCTTGAACTCGACCGTGGGGTTTGCGGGATGGTCGAGGCCAGTGAGGACCTTGACGACCGGGTCGACGCTGTTCACACCTCCACCTCCAGGTACGTACGCTTGAAGCTCTCGCGGCCGCGCTCGAGGAGTGAGTGGACGGCTGCGGTGCTCTTTCCCAGCTCATCGCCGACCTCGGCCGCCGTGAATCCGTCGAGATAACAGAGCACGAGCACCGTCCGCTGCGAGGCGGGTACTGCGGCTAGCGCCGTAACAGCTCGCTCGCGACCATCATCATCCTGCACCGGGAAGGCGCTCTCGTCGAGTGCGAGCTCGGCGTCAGCCAGCGGCTGTTCAGCCCGGGTTTGCCTCCGGTAGTGGTCGAGCAGCTTGTGTCGCGCAATGCCGTAGATCCACGGAATCGGCGTCTCCGGGCGGCGCCCCTTCCTCAGTTCATCCACCGATGCGAGGAACGTCTCCTGAGTGAGATCCTCCGCGACCGGCACGGATCCACCGCAGCGGTGGAGGAAGTAGCCGTAGATCCGCGGCAGTGCATCCTCGTAGAAGGCACGAAACCTCTCCGGGTCGAGACCGAGTGCCTCGACCTCTCGAACAGGCAACTCCATGAGGGGGATAGCGAACACGCGTTACAAGCTAAGTCGCGCCGGCGGTCACGATTTCATCGCCCTCGCGACTGGCGGATTCGAGAATCATCGCCCGATCAAGCGTTGGCGCACGCGAGACCGCGAACAGGGTCTCTCCGGTTAATCACACTGCAGACCGTCCGGGGGCTCAAGCGACATTCCCGCACACTCGCGCAGGGCGGCGCCCTGTCTCCTGAGGAGCCTCCGGGTTGTAGGCTCGGAGCATGGCGGACGCCTTTGGGCAGATGCTCCTCGACGGGACAGGCCCTGAGATCATCGAGCGGGACGACGGGTTCCTCGAGGCCGTGAAGATGGTCTACTTCGCACCCGTCGCTCAGTGGCCTGCGGTGGAGCGTCGCGCACTCCGTTGGGTGCGCGGGAGGGTGCTTGACGCCGGTGTGGGCGCGGGGCGAGCGGCTCTGGAACTACAGCGGCGTGGAAGAAGCGTCGTCGGGATCGATGTTTCGTCGGGTGCGGTCGAGGTGGCACGTGGGCGCGGAGTCCGCGACGTGCGGCTGCTCGCGTTCGAAGAGGTTGACGACTCGGTTGGCCAGTTCGACACGATCGTCATGTTCGGTAACAACTTCGGCCTCTTTGGCTCACCGAGTAAGGCCCGGCGCTTGCTCCGGCGGCTCCGCCCGCTGGCCGACAGAATCGTGGCAGGCTCGAACAACCCATATGCGACGGAGGACCCGGCCCATCTCGCCTATCAGGAGCGCAACCGCAAACGGGGCAGAATGCCGGGCCAGCTACGGCTGCGTGTTCGCTACCGCGACCTCATCGGGCCTTGGTTCGACTACCTGATTGTCTCACCGAACGAAATGGAGACCATCCTCGAAGGCACAGAGTGGCGGATCCGCCGACTGCTCGAAGAGAGCGGCAGCGGCTACTACGTGGCGATTCTGGAGTAGACGCTTACGATCCCGGGGGGCCGACGCAGTGGATGGCATCAGGGGCATTCAGCAACACTGGCCTACGGCAGCGGAGCATCCCACCGGGCTAGGCTGGGCTTCGTGGTCGAACCGGCGTACACGGTCAAGGCTCTCGATGAGTCGACGTGGGCGGCGTTTGCCGCCTTGGTGGAGCGCAACAACGGCATCTTCGGCGGCTGCTGGTGCATGGGGTTCCACCCCAAGGAGGTCGGCACCGAGACCACGCCGATCCCGAACCGCGAACAGAAGCTGGATCGCGTTCGGGCAGGAACGGCCCACGCGGCGCTTGTTTTCGGCGGGGACGACTGCGTGGGCTGGTGCCAGTTCGGCGCACCCGACGAAGTGCCGCGGATCAAGAGCCGCGCTGCGTACGAGAAGGCTCGGACGACCTTGCCGGATCGGCGGATCGCGTGTTGCTACGTCGGTAAGGGGCACCGGCGTCAGGGCGTGGCCACCGCGGCGCTCGCCGGTGCGGTCGATCTCATTGCGGGCCTGGGCGGGGGGACCGTCGAGGGGTACCCGGAGGACGCCGGTTCGGTGCCCGCCGGCTTCCTCTTCAACGGTGCTCTGTCGACGTACGAGAAGCTTGGGTTCATCCGGGACCGCAAGATCGGCAAGCACCGCTGGGTCGTGACCAGGGTCATCGAGCCGACCGTGTAACAAGCTGCGTCAAACGACATTCCCGATCACTCGCGCAGGCCGGTTCGTCTAGCCTCCGGCAGCGTGGCTCCTGACGCGCCAGCCCGATTCACCGGCGGTTGCCTGTGCGGCAACGTCCGAATTGTGGCGTCGGGACTCCCACACCGAGTCGGCCTTTGTCACTGTCTCGACTGCCGCAAGCATCATGGGGCCCTTTTTCACGCTTCCGCGGTGGTCCCTCAGAATGCGGTGACGATCGATGGCGAAACACGCGACTACGCCGGGCGGTTTTTCTGTCCCCGCTGCGGCTCGTCCATTTTCGCACGCAGCGCTGACGAGATCGAAGTGAACCTAGGATCCCTGGATGCCCCTGACCAACTGATGCCAACCTACGAAGGCTGGATCGTCCGTCGCGAGTCCTGGTTGCCGCCGTTTCCGTTCACGAGACGATACGACCGCGATCGTGACGCCACGGGTCGCTTTGAAGGCCGTCACGAGGTGACGAGAGGGTCTTGAGGGGTGATGCGTGAAGGCGACCACTTCCGCGTGGAAGCGGTGTTGCCACCCGATGAACCAGTGGAGATCACCCATCGCGGCGACAACATCAGTGTCTGGGCGCAGCAGTACTGGGGAACGCGCGTGTTCAACCGGGCTGGCGACGAACAACGGCTCTAGGTAACCGGCTGCCTCAAGGGACATTCCCGAACACTGGCCCAAGGGCAGTGCGTCCCCTGTGTTGCAGTACGGGGATGGTGCCGGCTCAGTTCCCGTGCGGATATGTGGCGGCGTGGTCTGCGCTGGCCGCTACGAGCAGCGTGAGGAAGCGCGCGGTTGCAGGCGAGAGGTATCTCGTTGACAGGCGAACCGCTGAAACGCGCCGGCTGGGCGGGTCGGTCGCGAGTGGCCTGATCGCGACGCCTGGGTGTGTCGGCTGGAGCATGA
>Ga0247727_10017074_pt1 | contig 11602 bp, 9 predicted proteins | sample WisWelCaveWW1625_FD_202498 | JGI IMG/M metagenome (GOLD analysis project Ga0247727, IMG submission 202498) | Biofilm microbial communities from Wishing Well Cave, Virginia, United States - WW16-25 | ecosystem: Environmental > Aquatic > Deep subsurface > Groundwater > Cave microbial mat | place... | reverse complement strand
CGAGCATATTTGCGCGTACGGGTTCCTTCACCGCTCAGAACTACGGTGGTCGACCGGTTTCCGGGACGATTCAGCTGCTTGGCAGTATCGTTCAGAAGACGCGTGGAGCGGTTGGAACGTTTTCGGGGAGTCCGCCGGTAATCAATCATGGTTTCCTGAAGCGGTATAAGTACGACACTCGCCTGGCGGATCCTGCCGTTCGGCCGCCAGCGTTTCCCGGTTTTTACACCAACACCTTGCACGTTGCATCATGGTGGGAGAACGTGAGGATGCCGGGCAGATAATATTTGCGCCGGTCGTATTCACCGGATTGTATGGTGTTTGCTGAGTACTCTGAGGTATCATATTCGACTTCTTTCACAAAGCCATGAGAGGATAATTCAATGGTAAACTAGGGAGGACTTATGGGAGGAAGAGCAGGAATACTTGTCGTCACGGGCTTTGGCATCATCCTGGGGATGATCGGAATGAGGATGAACGAGCTCGAAAGCCAGGCTATCAACAACATGGCGTATTACTCCGACGTTACGCAATCGCACAACCTTGCCGTTGCCGGTGCGAATGCGGGGATGAGTATCTTGTACTCGGACACGTCGAAGAACGACACTGTTCTTTTCAGTCGGGACTATTCGGATTCGCGAGGCCCATTTGCCGGAGGCAAGGTTCAGGCAGAGGTCAGACCCGTAGTCATCGGAGGGGTGACTCGTTATCGACTTCGCTCGTTAGCGAGCTTCCCCAACCCGGACGCGATGCCCCCATGGTACTACGATACCGTGGAGGTCTTTCTTGACGTAAAGATGTTCAACAGCTTTTCGATGTATGCATGGATGACAAACGTTGAAGGGAACGTGAACTGGATTACGGGCGACACTGTGTGGGGTAAGGTTCATTCGAACGACTCGCTGAAAGTCACAGGCAAGCCAGTGTATATGGAGAAAGTGACCACGGCGAAGGCATTTCGTCCACCGCCCGGGGTTTTCCCGGACAGCGCGGTTTTTAAGGCGGGATATGAAACGGGTGTAGCCCCAATCAAACTTCCCAGCAGCCTGGCGCAAATTACTGATAATGCCCCGCCCATCAATCTCAATGGGCGTAAATATACTGCGACAACTGTTTATATTACGCTCGCTCCGGGGTCTCCTGCGGATGGCGATGGGAAGGTATACATTCGCACGACCTCATTTGTGTCAGCGATCGTCGACTCAATAAGCATAACACCCCCCTTCAACGGTGTTATCGTCTGTTCGAACGATGCGCGGGTGAGGCCCCTAGACGTTGTTACCAATCCACGACCACCGTGCGTCGACGGTGCGCTGACGATCTGTGCGCTTCGTGATCTCTACATAGATGATGACCTTACATACGAGCGAGACCCGCGACTTGGCCCGAGCGATGACATGCTCGGCTTGGTTGCTGAGCGCCACGTGTACGTGACAGATAATGCCGCGAACAATAGCGACATTACCATCCATGCGAGCATATTTGCGCGTACGGGATCCTTCACCGCTCAGAACTACGGTAGTCGGCCGGTATCGGGTTTGCTTAAAACTCTGGGCGCCATAGTTCAGAACACTCGCGGCGCCGTTGGAACCTTCTCGGGGACGAATCCACCGGTAATCAATCACGGTTTCCTGAAGCGGTATCGTTACGACACTCGACTGGCCGATCCCACGATTCGGCCCCCGTACTTTCCTGGGTTTTACACCCCAACCCTGCATGTTGCAAGCTGGTGGGAGAACGTCAGGATGCCCAAGTACTGACCTTCGACCTTCCATATTCTCTGCAACAACCATTGTCTGGGGCATGTCTGAGGCGCACTATCGTGTGCCAGGAGGCAGTTCAACGTGCTCCAGAGAACGAGATAACTCACTTTGGAAAATTATCGGTTAAGAAAATCTTGACAAATCCTTATCTTTTCTCTATATTAGCCGCCAATCACTAAGGGCCATACGAGTCATGGAAGACGCTACCAGCATTCTGAAGCATGTTGTCGACGCTCTGCCCCCCACAGTGTACGGTGTGGAACGCCACATGCTCATCGGCGACCTGCTTGCCCGGCAGTCGCAAGAAGAAAAGAATGCCCTCAAGAAGATGTTGGACAGCATGCTGCTCCGCATGTTTTCGAACAATGCGTCGGACATCGATATGGGTGGGGAGGGTTCCCAGGGGAAGATCTGGTATCGCATTTACGGCCAGAAGAAACCCGACCGCACACTGGGTCCATATTCCGCCGACGAAACCAACGTTTTCATTCAATCAATTCTTGGAGAACGACAGCGGCAATTCTTGTACGAGAATCGAAACCTCGATTTCTCGTACATGGTCAGGGAGGGGGACAAGACGCATCGTTTCCGCGCCGATGCGTACTTCGACCTTGATCAGATCGCCATGAATATGCGTGCCATCAATGCCGTCGTTCGGCCGTATAAGAGTCTCGATTTTCATGCAAACGTCACGAAGGCGGTCAGCCTCGCCCAAACAAAGGAAGGGCTTATCCTTGTCACCGGTATCACCGGATCCGGTAAGAGCTCGACACTTGATTCAATCGTCGAGGCGAACAACCGCAGTGTTGACGGTCATATTGTTATCATCGCTTCACCGATTGAATACGTGCACAAATCCGATCGCTGCATCATCCGCCACCGGGAAGTTGGGCGAGATGTGCTGGGTTTCAAAGAGGGAGCTGTTCAATCCCTGCGGCAGGATCCCGACATCATCATCATCGGGGAGATGCGTGATCCGGACACGATCATGACCGCACTGGAAATCACCGATAGCGGGCACAAGGTGTTTTCCACTTTGCACACAGCTTCGGCGGTGGAAAGCATCGATCGTATCATCGGTGAAGTTCCACCCATCGAGCAAGAGCGGGTGCGCAACCGCCTGGCGGACGTCATACGATGTGTCTGTTCGCAAAAACTTGTTCCTACTCTCGACGGTAAGCTCATCATGGCAAAAGAGGTTATGCTGGCTACCCCATCGGTGAAGGCCGCCATAAAGAACAATAACACAGGTGAGATTTACCAGATGATGTCCGAGGCGAATGACCAGGGCATGATCACCATAGAGCAGGATTTGAAGCGGCTATACGTCCAGAAGAGGATTTCACTTGAAGTGGCAATCAACTACGCGAACAACAAACGTCGGCTCCAGCAGATCTTGAACCTGGTATCGACAGGTGATTAGATATTGACATCTCGGATGGAACATGGCAGCTTTGAGAGGTAACAGGAAGACCGCGATAGGTTTGTTTGTTGACGGGTTAGAAGTGAAACTTGCCCGGCTCTCTCTGCGACGAGGGCGAGTGATACTTCAGGAATTACGATCATCAACGCTTGCTGCGCGGCTGGAAGAACAACAGGCGGTTGAAGCGATGGTCGAAGCGGCTGCGCCTGTAGAAGGCGACTTTGGTGGGGGTGCGGCGCTTCCGGAAATTGCGGGGGGTGAGGACAATAATTCGGTTTTTCTCGGACTTCTTTCCGCTTATCCATCTTCGAAATATGCACTTGCCTACAGCATCACGGAGCCAAGCGTTTTCTATCACACCGTAGAAGGCGGCTACGAGCTCAAGGGCAAAAAGCTTAAGGCGAGCATAGCTGAAGAACTTCAAAGCACGCGCACTATCGCACCCCCTCTTGAGGCCATAGAATTATTTCCGTCTGCGGACGGCGGCTTAACAGCAATTGTGCGTGAAGACGGATTGAGCCTTTATCGGTCGCTGGAAGGATTGAGGTCATTCCTGGGGAAGAGACTTCCCCTCTTTTCCCTTATTGAGAGTGCCGATCTCGCGATCATGGGGCTGGCCCGGGCGAACTACGGTTTCGCCCCCGATGAAATCAGCGTTATTATCTACGTTGGCTCGGAGTTCAGCCGGCTGATTTTCATGAAGGGCGCGGAGTTCTTTCATTTTGCGCCGATGCTCGGTGAGGGATTCGACGCACCCAATATTCAGAATACCGTTTACAGTCGGCTGCTGCTGGAACAAGACAGCATAGGCATCCCGCGGGTAGACCGCATCCTGATTGCCGGTGAAGCAAAGAAGATTGGTCTGGACGAATTTCTTCGGGGGCAGCTTCCGGACATCGATGTCCAGTACCTTCAGACCCCCTACCTCGACGCCAGCAGGTTGCCGGCTGAAACGCAGGATCAGATTGCCGAGTATGTCGTCCCCATTGCCACTGCCTGGAAGGTTCTTCAGGAGAAGCATCCCGCGTTCTATCCCGTCAACCTTATTCCCACCGTCGTTCGCGAGGGCCAGCGCGCATTTAAGCTGGCGTGGCACGGATATTTGCTGCTGGCAGTCATATTCGTTTCCACATTCTTCTTCACAGGGCGGATCACGAGTCTTCGGGAAAAAATAACCGAGCAAGAAGCCGAGTTGGCCCGGAAGCAGACTCAGGCGAAAGTCAATGATGAGCTGCGGGCTTCGATCCAGAATCTGACACAACAACTAGAAGGCTATAGAGTGGCACTCGGTGTTTACAATACGATCGTTCCGGGGTATGATCGCTGGAGTAAAGTTATCTCGAAGATTTCAGGCGGATTTGCGGGTATCGGTGCGGTCTGGCTAACGGATATGGCGGGGGCTGAAGACCTGTCGGTGTCCATGAACGGCTTTACAGTCTATAAGGCGCGGGTTCCGCGCACGGCAAAAGTCTTTGACAATTCAACGCTGAGGTCGGTTCAAGTAGAGGATCTTCGCGGCACGACGGTGTATAAATATCACATCGGCGTTCAGCTTCAACAAATGGCAAGATAAAGGCACATGTCTTATACCTTACGTAATACTATCGCCCTTGGCGTTATTCTGGCTATCATCTTCGGCTTCGGAGGATATTTTGCGTTGATCCGGTATCCCAATCGTCTCCATGCCGTTGAGGAGTCCATCAAGAAGATTGACATTGAACTGCAGAACACGCCGGTTCTCTTGAATCAGGTGAATATGCTCACTGCCCAGGTCGAGACAACAAAAAGACAGTGGGCTACGCGTGTCAAGGATATCCCCCCGGGTGACATTACATCTGATACATATGACTATCTCATTCGCACAATCGACGCCAGCGGTGCGATCAGGATGAATATGTTGTACAATGGGGTAAAGAATCTTGGGAACTACGGATTTGGCACGTACGATCTGCAGGGCACAGCCCCGTTTGGCGATTTCTACAGGTTCCTCTGGTATGTCGAGAACGGTCGCCGTTTGTATAAAGTGCGCACGCTGGAGTTGAAACAAGTATGGACGAAGGAGCAAGAGTCCGCCGGGCCGATCCTTCTTGTGAATTACCACATGATCGTGGAATCGTACTTTTCCCCGATTCCGGAACTTTCCTCGGCAACCGGCGAGCGGGCACTACGTCCGGGCTACCTTGCCGTGAATCCATTTTATCCGGCGATTTTACCGGAAATCCCTCCGAATACCCGGGATCTTGTCGAAATCAAACGATCCATTCTCAAAGGGGTCATTGCGGGCAAGGCGTACGTCCAGGATCAGTCCAATAGAATTCGAGAGCTGGGCGAAGGTGACGAGATTTATCTCGGGTATATTTCCAAAGTTGATCCCGAAAAAGGTATGATTGAATACATCCTCAATGAGGGGGGTATTATCGACAAGGGGCAACTGACTATTCGAACAGGCGAAATCGTCAAATAAATAGCACAAATTAGATGGAGCGTCCATGAACTCAAAACGTATGGTATTTTTCACCCTTCTCCTCGTCTTCCTTTCGACGAGCTTTACGCTGGCGCAGGGGACATCGGGTCGTCGAGTCCCGGAATTCACGTCGCGCCAGGAATACGTTTCCATGGACTCCACCATGCCTTTTGATAGAGCAGTTGCCGCTCTGAGCGAGCTCAGTAAACGGTTTAGTGGAAAGATCATCGTCGATCCGTTCGCCCGTACAGCACCCATCGGGGTTTCGGTCAAGGGATTGCACTGGCGGGACGCGCTTGACCTGATCGCAGATGCGAACAGTCTTCAGCTGACGGAGCGAGCCGATTACATCGAAGTACGATCTCGAGGAGGGGTCAGGGAGGCTGGCGGTCAGGCTGCCGGTCCGCCGGTTAGCGTCGACACCCGGGAAGTACTCATATCGACTATGTTTTTCTCCCTGGACATTAGCAAGAGTCTTTCGTACGGCATCGATTGGTCGTTTTCCTTTTTGAAGGGCTTTGATACTTTGAGCGGCGATTTTTCGGCCCCGGGCACCAACCCGTCGCTTGAGGTACGGTACGGCCGCCCATACAGATACGGCAAAATATCGTCGATGTTGCAAATGTTCTCTCAGAATGGAATCGGCGAGGTTATTACGAGTCCGAGAATCATTGTTCGCTCGGGGGAAAAAGGGCGGGTGCAGGTTGGGCAGGATATTTCCGTCACCGAGCGGACGTTCTCGTCTTCGGGCGTTACCACGTCCGTAAGGCAGATTCCGACGGGCAGCATCGTGACGGTGACTCCGGAAGTGTTAAAGGAGGGAGATATTGAATTTGTTTCCATCGATCTTGCAATCGATCGCAGCGCTGCAGTGACGACTGGCGATGCGCCGACAATAGACCGGAACAGTACGACGACGAAACTGCTGATGATTGACGGAGAAGAAGTGTTCATCAGCGGGTTGTATTTTAATCAAGAGGAAGTCGTGCGCACAGGTATCCCCATTCTGAAAGATCTCCCCCCATGGTTCTTCGGTCTTCGATACATTTTTGGCTCGGAATCCCGAAAAACAAGCCGCCGGGAACTCGCCATCTTGCTCAAAGCCGATCTCCTCCCCACTCTGAAAGAGAGAGCGGCACGAAGATCGAAAGAAAACGTCCTCGAGAAGATGCGGAAGAAGTTTGAGGATGATGTCGATCGTTTGAAAACGAAGAAGAATGTGGATGACTACTGAGAGTACTATGGCGCGGGTGAAACTTTTTCAGAAAGGGCGGAGCATCATGAATTCGAAATTACTCTTGATCGGGCTCACCATCATCCTCGGCGTATTCTACAATGGCTGCGAGCCAGAGCAGATAGGTGGTGGCGGCGGTCCCGCAGGACCGACGACAGCAGTCGTGACGGGGCGCGTGACGGACAACCAGAGTCAGATCGCAGTGCCCGGCGCCGATGTAAACCTCACTCAATTTGCCAGGGGCATCAGCGTCACCGTTTCGACGGATAACTTTGGAACCTATCGTTTCGATGTTGATCTGGGGGATACATCTTCCACGGTTGGAATTATCACGGTATCGAAAACTGGCTATCGGCAAAAATTCTTTAATTCGGTTCCTCTTGATCCAGGTGGAATAACTCAACTGGACTTGACGATCGACCGGGATACGACTACTCCACCGGGCGGCGGAGGTGCAGGCACAACATTTGCGAACACGATTGCATTCATTGGCGCCTCCCCGAATCAGCTTGCGGTTTATGGTTCCGGGGGATCGGAAACATCAATTATTACTTATGAGGTTCGCGATTCTCTTGGTTTCCCGGTCGATATCAACCATAGCGAAATCGTTTCTTTCTCCCTCGTCCCTGCCGGTTTCGGTGGCGCGTATATTACTCCGACGAGTGTCGCTACGAACGCTTCGGGACGAGTTGCCATAACAGCCAATAGCGGTACGATAGCCGGAACGATACAAATTCTTGCGAGGGTCACGCGGCGGGGTACAGTTGTTCCAGCCGATACTATTAGGTCGGAACCAGTTCGCATTATCATCCATGGCGGATTGCCCGACCTGGCACATTTCGGTATCGGTGCGAATCCTATCAACGTGCCCGGGCTGGATGTTAATTTAGTGTCGAGTCAGGTGACCGCGATTGTTGGCGATATTTACGGAAATCCCGTTCAACAGAATACTGCGGTGTACTTTACGACAGACGAAGGGATCATTACGACCAACACGGGCTTCACGAACCCGAATGGCCTTGCCACGGTTACTCTGTTTTCTGGGCCTCCGAGGGCCGCGAACGGGTTTGGCACCATTTCGTCGCGCACACAAGATCGGAACCTCAACCAAATCTCTGTCAGCATGCCCATTCTGTTCTCGGGTGAGCCAAGGATCGACAGCTTAGCGGTTGTCGGCGGCGGACCGCTTGTCGTCAGCACTTTGGCGAATGCGACGTTAATCTTCACAGTTCGCGACAGAAATCTTAATCCGGTGGTTGCCGGCACTTTTATCTCTGCCGGAGTGACAGGTGCGAGTGCCATAACATCGGCTGTCGCTCCCTCGAACTCGATTCCTGACACGCAAGACCCATTCTGGACACGTTTCACAGTGGTTGTGTCCAAAGATCTCGATGCTATTCCGCTCGTCACCGGAGCCATCACTGTGAGCATTACCGCATCCGGCTCGAACGGTTCTGCAAGCGCCACTATTTATGGAACAGTAAACTAGCTCTGGAAACCTTTCCCCGGATAAAGCCATCCCGTACCACGGGATGGCTTTTTTTTGTTAGTTAGAAGTATTCCACAGCCGATTTCACCAAGGACTTCAGTTTCACATCAAGCCATTTTCAACGTACCACTCGCACGCTTGACGGATCGCAACCTCCGCCGAGGACGGCTCATACCAGAGTTCTCGTTTTGCTTTTTCTATCGAGTACCAATTATGCATTCCCATACCGGCGAGGAGGTCTGATGTTATCCACGGCTTTCTGTTCATCATGGTTCCGATGAGCTCAGATGTTCTCGCCAGTCCTGACGCAACCCATAGGGGGACTTTCCACCTCGGGGCCTTTCCATGTAGCACTCTCGCGGCCAGATCGAAGACTTCTTTATAAGTCAAATTCATGCCGCCGAGTATGTATCGCTCTCCCTTTCGACCGCGGTCGGCGGCGGCAAGATGTCCCGCGACGACATCGTGTACGCTCACGATGTTCATTCCTCCATCGACATACACAGGAATCCGACCACGCTTGATGTCCCGGACGATTTGTCCACCGTGAAAATGAATGTCCCTCGGTCCGACAACAATGGACGGATTAACAATGGTGGCATCCAGCCCTTTTTCAACACCGTGTAGCACCTCAAGTTCGGCAAGATGTTTGGAGTACTTATATCCTGCGTGAATTCCCCAATTATAGAGAGTGTTTTCATCGATGAGCTGACGATCGAGACGGTAGCCGAGAGCGGCGACCGAGCTCGTGTGTACAAGCTTCCGCACACCTAGCTCGAGACACAGCTCAACCACGTTGCGGGTTCCCCCGATATTGATTGCCATCTGCTCGTCACGGTGCTTCTTCCAGAAAGAGACCAACGCTGCGGTGTGGAACACCGTGTCGCAACCCTTCATCGCCTTGCATAGCGAATCTTTTTCGCGTATGTCTCCGAAATGATACTCAACCTGGACGTCTTTGAGCGTCAGCGTGTTTGAAGCAGTTCTGTGGAAAGCACGGACGCGGCAACCTCGCCGCAGCAGATGGATGGTAAGGTTCGAACCGATGAACCCGCTGGCGCCGGTGACGAGTACGTCCGTCATCTACATCAGGTAGGCGACTCCGAGGGACAGTGTGAACGCTCGCTTCAGGCCATCGACGTTCGTATCACGTTTCAACAATGCGACAGCGCCTTCGGCCTGCAGTTGGTACCGTTCTGTGAACAAGTATGTCATACGCCCCACGAGGTTCAGCTGAAGTTGGTTGCTGTTAGGGACATTGACAAACGTCTCAGGTTGTACGGTCTGAAGCACGCTTGATTCCTGAATGCGTTTGATGGCGAGGAGTTCTCCGCCAAGGGTGAATTCCTGATCGCGATGGGTAAATCCTGCGCGCAGCATCAAATCGTCGCCGCGGCGGAGTCGGGTAGCGCCGTTCGCACTTCGTCCGGTGGTGACCTGGTACGCTAAAGCGAGGGTGGTCCCCCTCATCTCAAAGGAGGCGCCGAGAAGGATATCGTTTGTGCCCAGACCACTTTGATATGCTTGTGGAAGACCATTACTATTGACGCTGCCGGTCGCCAGTTTCACGCCACCTTGAATACGCAGCGTCGTTGCTTCGTTCCTCACGATGATCTGGTTCCAGAGAATGGTGAGGTCGCCTACTCCGCTCGCACTACCTGCCGGTCCGGATTGTCGGGAAAACGGAATGCCAAAATAGATATCCGCATTTTCAAAGAAGTGATACGATCCTTCGAATCGGATGGTGTGATATGTGAGATTATCATCTTTTCCGCTGCTGCCGTAACTATATGCAAGACTCAGTGCGTGTCCAGACGCGGCATGCTCTTCCCCAATCGTGCACACGCCGGCATCAGAGCATTGCCCCCATGCAGCGGGTTGTGGAAAAACGAGGATGGAACTGATCAGTGCCATCGGCACGACAGCGACAGATTTCATTGCAGCACCTTCTTCATGGTGGCTGAGAAGATACCCTTTCCTGCTATAACCTGAAAGGGTTGCAGAAGGTTTCCGTTATCGGTTGCGAGGTTTTCTTACGACTTCTGCAAAGCGGGAAATTGTAATCCCATGACGGCCTGAGGCATTGCCATGGTGCAAGTCGCGGAATCTACCTCAGCATCCCATTTTTCAGAAACGTTTTCACGAGCGCCCGGCTGATGTTTTCCTGCATTCTCCGATAGCCGGCTCGATTAGGGTGTAGCCCATCAGACATCAAGTCCCTATTCCAGTAGATCCCCCTCATCGCATACTCAACAAAGATAATGCCATGATTCATGCAAACGCGGCGGAGCATTCTCAAAGATGTTTGAGCGTCCGCCTGTCGATTTGCCAGAGAGTGATCATGCGGAATCGACGCGATCATTTCTGGATACAGGAAACTGATGAAAATTACCTTGCTGCCGAATGAGTGAAGGGTATCGATCAACCTCCCAAGACGTTGCTCAACAGTCTGAGTGTCCAGTCGCTGGAGAAAATCATTTGCGCCGAATTCCAGCAAGACCAGTGCCGGATGCTGCGTGAAGACGCTGTCTCCGACAATTTCGAGTGCTCTCTGCGCCGTGGCCAGGATGTGACCCTGGTTGTGGACTTTGATCCTGAGCGTGGCGCCGAGGAGTTCGGGGTAAGCATCGGGGTTGGATTCAGCGGCCTTGCTAATAGTGGAGGAAGAAAAGCTCGCAGCATGTTGTCCGAATTCAGGCTCGGGCGGGCCAATCGGCAGCTGCCAGATAAAGCCATACGTAAGGCTTGTTCCGAAGCAAACAATTGACTGCTGCTCTGTCCATGGCACATCGATTGCCGGCAGGGCCTCCGCATCTTCCGGGGAAGTCGGCTGATTGCAGGAAGCGAGGCATAGGAACGCAAGGGGAAGGAGTTTAGGATACGATCGCATTATGTGTTTTCGCCCCACAACGATAACGAGTCAGCGGGAAAAAGAAACCGTATCTGCATATGGTGACCTACGACACCGGAGCCAGGCACTGCCGCCGTCCCTTTTGGGTGGAGCCGCTGGTGAGGCATCATCCCAGAACCTTACCTTCCTGCGACTTTCCCTGGATCAAAATAACCAAAACGATCCTATAGCATATCTCTCGTTACTTCGTCGGTTCACTAGTGTACAGGGTTGAGACTTCTGATTCGGTAAGTGCTCGACTATAGATACGGACTTCATCGATAATACCGTTAACCCAGTATGGCCACCGATCGGGATCATGTTGGCTGACCATCCTTC
>Ga0247727_10017073_pt1 | contig 11603 bp, 13 predicted proteins | sample WisWelCaveWW1625_FD_202498 | JGI IMG/M metagenome (GOLD analysis project Ga0247727, IMG submission 202498) | Biofilm microbial communities from Wishing Well Cave, Virginia, United States - WW16-25 | ecosystem: Environmental > Aquatic > Deep subsurface > Groundwater > Cave microbial mat | place... | reverse complement strand
TTGATGCCGATCCCAACCCCAATCTCGGTGTTATGCTTGGGTTGGCCGACTCCGAGCGCCCACGTTTCCTGTCGCACAGCCTGGTCGAAGAAACCATCACGCCCGATGGCGCATCCGTCGAGCGGCTGACCCTCCGACCTGAGGCGCTGCTGGATCAGTACGGCGCTCAGGGGCCCGACGGGGTACGGCTGCTGACCATCGGCACCGTCGAGCACGCCGGCACCGGCTGCAACTGCTCGTTCCACAGCATCATGCGAGGGGTGCTCAGTGAACTCGACGACCGGCCAGGCTGGATAAGCGTCACCGACATGGAAGCTGGACTCGAGCATCTCAAGCGCGGGACGGTTCGCAAAGTCGATGACCTCCTGGCAGTGATCGAGCCATACTATCGCTCGCTTGAAACCGGGTCGCGCGTGCAGCGCCTGGCGAGCGAGCTCGGCGTGCCCCGCATCTTTGCCGTTGCCAACAAGGTGCGCGACAGTGCGGACGCTGAAGCATTGACCGATTACTGCCAGCGGCATAATCTGGATCTGATTGCGACGGTGCCCTACGACGAGGCCTTCCTCGAAGCAGATCGGCAGCGCAGGTCGGCAATGGATTATCGGGCGGATTCGCCGGGGGTGACGGCGATCAAAAATCTGGCCGAAAAGCTGGAAGCGCATCTCTCAAATTAGGCCGGGCGCAGATGAATGTATTGAGTAGAGGCGAAGCCGCGGCTCGCCCCTGCTCAAATCATGGTACGTAATACGGTGATGGCTGAGAAGAACAATGACCGCTGATAAACATCTCGCCGCCCGCCGCATTCTCTCGGTCACCGAGGAGGAACTGCAACGGATCATCCTGGACATCCACGATGGGCCGGTGCAGAAACTATTCGCTGCGCTGTCGCAGCTGAATCTCATACAGGCGCGTGCCGGCCACGGTGACGTGCCGGACGCCGAGTGGCTAGCCTGCCTGGAGCGCGTGTCCAGCCTGCTGGAGGCCTCACTGGGAGAAATCAAAACCTCGCTAGGTACTTTTCGCCCGCCTGAGTTTGCCCGGCGCGACTTGCTCTCGGTGCTGGAGGGGTTGGTCATTCAACAGGAAGCGTTCACGGGCTGCCGCGTAGATTTTGAAGTCGAAGGCAAGATCCTCAGCCCGAGCCTGCCGGTGAAGATCGCGCTCTACCGCATCCTGCAGGAAGCGCTCTCAAATGTCTACCGTCATGCAGGCGTGGAACAGGCTAAAGTACGACTCTCGACGGCGGGCGGGCGGGTGCGGCTGGAAGTGTTTGACGAGGGGCGCGGCTTCACGCCGCCGCCGCTCGTCGGGCCGGAGGCGACCGAGCGGGTAGAACACATCGGTCTGCGCGGTATGCGTGAGCGGGTCAGCCTGGTCGGTGGTACATTCGCCGTCGAGTCCGCGCCTGGCTCAGGGACGCGCATCGTCGTGGAGGTGCCAACAGATGAGTGAACGCCTTCGCGTGGTGCTGGCCGACGACCATGAACTCGTCCTCGAGGGCTTGCGCGCCCTGCTGGCCAACGAGCCCGACCTTGAGGTGGTCGGGACGGCGACCGACGGCGCCGGCTTGCTGACTGCCGTCAAACGGTATCAGCCAGACGTGGCCGTACTCGATTTGCAAATGCCCACGCTCGACGGCGCGAGCTGCCTGGCGGAGATCCGCCGCCGGGGCCTGCCCGTGCGCGTGCTGGTGCTGACGGCGTTCAGCGACGGCGAATCCGTTCAATCCGCACTGGAGGGGGGCGCGGACGGGCTCGCGCTCAAGACGGCGCCGCCACGCCAGACGATTGAGGCCATCCGACAGGTGGGGCAGGGCTACCTCGTCTTCCCGTCCGCCGCGCGCAAGTGGCTGCGCGGCCATCAGCGAGATCTCGGCCCCGACCTTTCGGCGCGTGAAAAGGAGGTGCTCGAACTCGTCGCCAAAGGTCTCACGAATACCCAACTGGCCGAAGCGTTGAGCCTCTCGGAGAACACGGTGAAGTTTCATTTGCAGAATATTTTCCAGAAATTAGGCGTGAGCAACCGGACGGAGGCGGCAGGGGTCTACTTCCGCACGCGCGGCACTGGTGCGCAGCCGATAGCCGATAGCAGATAGCGATTAACCATCCGCCATTCGCCCTCAGCCATACGCCACCTGAGCGATGGCCGCCCGCAGCGCCTGAACGTTGGCCGCTACATCCCTTTTGAAGATGGCCGAACTGGCCACCAGCACCGTCGCGCCAGCCGTGACGATCTCCGCCGCATTGCCCGGCTTTACTCCGCCATCCACCTCCAGCCGTGCCGGTGAACCGATTACGTCCAGCATCTGCCGCAGGCGGCGGATCTTGGCCGTGCTGCCTGGAACGTAACTCTGTCCACCGAAGCCGGGGTTGACCGTTCGCATCCACACGCAGCACCGTTCCGGAGGTCGAGGTGATTGACAGCGCCATTTCCGCATCTGGCTCGGCCCAGTGCGCGGCAATGGTCGCGTTGGGCTAACCGCGAGTGCCTGCGCCGCCTGTGCGCGCGCCTCCCTGCCTAGGTCCGCAGGCCACCGCCTGCGCCCTCTAGGCGCCGACATCGATCCCAAGACGAGCATGAGCGATTGTGATCAGGTGGCTTCCTTTTCCATCTCCGGGCTGTAGTTGCCCTGCGAGGCCGCGCTGACCAGCCTGGCCCGGTGATATAGGGCCTGCTGCGCGGCAGACCGGTTCGCCGGGTTCCCGTTCCAGGTCTCGAGGGCTGGCTGCTGCAATGCGCGGGCGTAGGAAAAGGTGAGCGGCCAGGGCAGCCTCTTGCCCAAGTTATTCATTGCATTCAGGTGCATCGTCGCCTGCTCACTGGTCTGACCGCCCGACAGGAAGGCGATACCGGCAACCGCCGCCGGAACGCAGCTCAGCAAACAGCGTACCGTCTGCTCGGCGACCTGTTCGACACTGGCCTGCTGCGGGCAGTCGAGACCCGCGATCACCATGCTCGGCTTCAACACGACGCCTTCCAGGAGTATGCGCTGCTTGTATAGTTCATAGAAGACGGTCTTCAGCGTCTCCTGTGTCACTTCGTAACAACGCTCAAGTGTGTGATCGCCATTGATCAAGACCTCGGGTTCGACGATCGGGACAAGGCCGACCTCCTGGGCCAGCGCCGCGTAGCGGGCCAGCGCATGAGCATTAGCCTCGATGCAGCCGCGCGTCGGGAGGCCATCGCCGATGGTAATTACGGCGCGCCACTTGGCGAAACGCGCTCCCATCTCGACGTACTCCCTCAAACGCTCACGCAACCCGTCCAGGCCTTCAGTGACCTTTTCGCCCGGGTGACCGGCAAGAGCCTTAGCGCCCGTGTCCACCTTGATACCGGGTAGAATGCCCTGACCCGACATGTACTCCGCGAAGGGGGTCCCGATCAACACCTTTTGCCGGATCGTTTCGTCGTACAAAATCGCGCCTGCGATGCACTCTGATAGACCCGGCGTCGTCACCAGCAGGTCGCGGTAGAAACGCCGCATCTCGGGAGTGGACTCGATGCTCAGCTTCTCAAAACGCTTGGTACAGGTGGGTGTGCTCTCGTCCATGGCCAGGATGCCCCTGCCTCGGGCAACCATTGTCTGGGCGGTGGTTTCAAGCTGCTGAATATTCATCGTGTGAACCTCCTTGATTATGAAAGAGCGATATGATGCGTGAATTTCATCATGCCTCACGTGTCAGAAATCGCATCACGTATCGCAGCCGCGTTCTCTGCAATCGAGCGTGGGCCGCTGAATATCGCACTGCCCGCGACCAGCACGGTAGCGCCGGCAGCCACCACCTCGGCCGCGTTGTGTGCCTTGATGCCGCCATCAACTTCCAGGTCGGCCTCCGAACCGATGTCATCCAGCATTCGCCGCAGGCGGCGGATTTTGGCCGTGCTGCTGGGAATGTAGGACTGGCCGCCAAAGCCGGGATTGACTGACATGACCAGCGCAAGGTCCACCTCCGACAAGATTTCTTCCAGCGTCGCCAGGGATGTCGCCGGATTGAGAGTTACGCCGGGCCTCACGCCCAGCTCACGAATGGCTTGAATGGTGCGATGCAGGTGCGGGCAGGTTTCGACCTGCACAGTAATGATGTCAGCCCCGGCACGGGCGAAGTCGGCCAGGTAGCGGTCGGGATTCTCGATCATCAGATGGACATCGAGCCACGCGCCGGTTGCGTCGCGCAGCGGGCGCAGGGCTTCGACGACGAGCGGGCCGATGGTGATGTTCGGGACGAAGTGACCGTCCATTACATCTACGTGCAACCAGTCGGCCCCGGCGTCAATCGCCTCGCGCGCGTGCGCTTCGAGCCGAGCAAAGTTGGCGGAGAGGATGGAGGGGGCGAGTTTGACCATGCTATCGCCTTCCTTCGCCGGTGTAATCGATCTGGCTGAACCGCATCAACTTGTCCAACTGGTGAATGGCTCGGACGTAACGCAGGGTGCCGGAGCGGGCGCGCATCACCACGCTCTCAGTCGTCACTCCGTCGCGCCCGAATTGGACGCCTCGCAGCAGGCTGCCGTCGGTGATGCCGGTCGCCGCAAAGAAGACATCTTCAGACTTGCACACATCGTTCTCGGTCAAGATGTCGCTCACGTTTGGCCCCAGCGCGGCTTGCACGCGCGCCTGTTCCTCCTCGCTCTGCGGCGCGCGTCGAATCTGCAGCGCGCCGCCTAACGCTTTGACCGCGGCCGCAGCCAGCACTGCTTCCGACGCTCGCCCGATGCTGATCATCACATCCACGCCCGTGCCCGGCATCGCCGCCAGGATCGCGCCGACGATGAAACCGCCGGGATTCAGTTTGATGCGTGCCCCCGTGGCGCGCAGTTCCCGGACCAACCCCTCGTGGCGCGACTTGTCTAAGACAAAGGCGGTTAGGTCCTTGACCCGGCAGTTGAGCGCCGTGGCGATGCGCTGCAGATTGTCGGTGGGGCCCAGGCACAAGTCAATCGCGTCGCGGGCAGCACGGCCCACCACGATCTCTTCCACGTAGACGCTGGGGCCGGGGTCCCACATGCTCCAGCGCTCGGCGAGCGCGACGAGGGAAAGCGTATTCGGCCGGCCCAAGGCGCGCGCGGGCGTTCCCTCGATCGGGTCAACAGCCACATCGACTGCGGGGGGCCGTCCGCTGCCGATGATCTCGCCATGATAGAGCAAAGGGGTGATGCCTTTCTCGCCCTCGCCGACGACAATGACGCCATCCATCTCAAGCGTCTGGAGCACTAGGCGCATGGCCGCTGCGGCGACCGGGTTGGCGGCCTCGCGTTCGCCCAAGTCCATGTGCCGCGCGGCCACCATGGCCGCAGACTCGGTGGCGCGAACCAACTCCAAGGCCAAGTTGCGCTGCGGTCGTTCAGGCACGCTCTTCCTCCTCGTGTTTAGGTGATGCTCCCTCGCTCCCCTCTTTGCCGGTCGGCGTCGGCGCGTATTTCATGCCTTTGCGCTGGCTGCTGTGGCCGTGGAACACGCGCGCTTCGGGGTGGATGAAGCGGCTGGCGTAACCCACGGCAATCGTCGCCTGGCCGAAGCCATTCGCAATCAGATTCATGCTCACCTCCCCATCCATCAGCCCGATATCGCCGGCCACATACACCCCCGGCAGATTCGTCTCCATGTGATTGTTGATGACGATGTTCCGGCCTTTCAACGCCAGCCCCCAATTTTTGATCGGCCCGAGGTCAGCCTTGAAGCCGATACAGATCAGTACTTCATCCACGTTCAGGATGCGTTCGGCGCCAGTCTGGTTGTTAAAGATCGTCACCTCTTGCACCCACCCGTCGCCCCGGATGGCTTTCAGTTCATGCTGGGTCAGGACCTGGGCGTCAGAGTCATACAGCGCGGCGACGCTGCGCTGATGCGCTTCGAAATAGTCGAAGCGTTGGATGTGCGTGATCTCGCGCGCCCAGTTGCGCAGCTCCAACGCCCAATCCACGGCCGTATCGCCGCCGCCCACGATGAGCAAGCGCCGGCCTAAAAATTTCTCTCGCTCGCGCACGATGTAGCCGACGCCGCGTCCTTCCAGTTCGGCCGCGCCCGGTACGCTCAGTCGATTCGGCTGAAACGCACCCAGTCCGGCGCAGAGAATAGCGGTCTTGCTGAAGTAGACGCCTTCCGGCGTGGTCAGGCGCAGACGCCCCGGCTCGAGCACCTCCAGGTTTTCCACGCGCTCGTTGAACCGAAAGTCCGCGCCAAACTGGCTGCCTTGCTTGTAGAGTTCCGCCACCAGATCGCGGCCGAGAATCGCCGGATAGCCGCCCACGTCGTAGATGTATTTTTCGGGATACAGCGCAGTGATCTGGCCGCCTGGTCGGGACAGCGCTTCCAGCGCCAGCGTCTTGAGGTTGCGCATTCCAGCGTAGAAGGCTGCGAACAGGCCGGTTGGTCCTGCGCCAATGATCGCCACATCGTATCCGTCGAATGTGGTCGCGTCCATTCTCGCCCCACTAGCAGATGACAGATAGCGGATGCAAATAGCAGTTCCATCAGCCATCTGCAAGACACAGCGCGGTTAGCCGGTCGAGGTCGAAATACTCCAGGCTGCGGGCGACGAGAGCCGCCCCGGAGAAATTTTGGCCGAAGGTGGCGAGTTCTTCGCCGACGATGCGCGCGCCCAGACACAGCACGTTCATATCGTCATGCTCGACGCCTTGACGCGCGGAGTAGGCATCGTGGCACACGGCCGCGCGAAGGCCGCGCATTTTGGTCACGGCCACACTCGCACCGACCCCGCTCCCGCAAAGGATGATGCCGCGTTCCGCTTCGCCTTGCTGAATCGCTACGTCCACCGCGTATGCAAAGTCGGGATAATCATCCGTGGAATCCTGGGCGTACGCGCCGAAATCTACGACAGTGTGCCCCAACTTTTCGGATTCGACAATAACGGCTTGCTTTAACGCAAATCCGCCATGATCACAGCCAACCGCAATGTTCATGTGTCCCTCATTCCAAAAAATGGCGGGTGGCGAATCGCCATCTGCTATCTGCATCTACTTCGGTGGGGCAAGAACGGCCAGCTGCGTCAGTGTGGGAGCCAAGTCAGTCATGCTAATCCTCGCTGTGTGCGGGAACGGCAACCGGAGTGGAGCGCAGCCGACTGAGAGCGGCCACCGGAGGCGCGAAGGGCAGTTGCGAAAGGTCGCTGTATTTGCGCAACAGATGATACGCCAGCAGAAGTTGGGTGAGGGCCAACGGGTCGCTATGCCGCGTCTCGGTCCGATCCTGATAATCGCCGAATTGATCGGCGCGCACGGGACGCAGGTCGGGCAGGTGCTGCCAGATCGCGTCTTCCAACTCGGCGGCATGTTCGGCGGCGACGCTGCCGTCAATATCGAGAAAATCCACCGGGCGGCCTCTATCGCGTCCCAGCTCGAGGCGGATGCCGGAGTTCGGGGTGCGCACGTCCGCCACAAGGTAACTCAAGTCGGGGTGGGGGATGGTCGGGCGCAGGACGAGCCGCGTGTTGAGGTTGGGGCCGGCGTTTTCCGGCGCCACCCCGGCCGGCGGGTAGAAACGTACGACGATATCGGCGTATTCGCGCTGGGGGCGGATGAACTCGCGCGAGTCCGGCTCGCGTTTTATCAGTTCCGCCTCCACTTGCTGGGCCATGTAGCCGCGCTTGCTCGTGTCGCGCCGGATTTTCCACACCTTGCGCAAGTCTTCGGGCGGGTCGAGGTACACCTTGACGTCGTAGAACTGCCGCAGGATGGGTGTGGCGAAGCCCAGCAGGCCCTCGACGATGACGAAGTCGCGAGGCTGGAGGTACTCGGGCCGGATGAGCGTGCCGTTGGAATGGTCGTACACCGGCTTGAGGAAGGGCTGGCCGTAGTGCATCCGCTCCAGGTGCAGTTCCATCACGTCGATGTAGTTGCAGTCGGGATGCAGCGGCGTGATGCCCAGTTGCGCGCGCTCTTTCCGGTCGTACTTGTGGTAGTCGTCGGTGCAGACGTGGGTGACGCGCTCGGCGCCGAGGATGTTCGCCAGCCCCTGCGCGACGGTGGTCTTTCCAGCGGCGCTGTCGCCGACAATGCCGAGAATGATGGGTCGCTGTGTTTTCATAGGTCTCCTCTGCGAACAGATGCTATCCCCGCGGCGGCCCGGCCTCAAACATCATGCGGAAATCGGTGGTCAGGCGCTGAACGGCCAGCGGTCGAAACACCTCGTTGGCGAATTGGACGTGCACGGGGTGGCTGCGATAGACGTCAATGACCGCCGCGTCGGCGAAGTCAACGATCAGCAGATAGCGGTACACCGCCTCCGCCACTGCCACGCCGAACGACACCCCCTGCACACCCGAAATCCGGGAGAGCACGTCCCGCGCCTGGCGTGCCATCGCCTCCACGGCTTGCGCCCAGGCCGCGTGGGCGGTGTTGAATACGATGAGATGCTTAACCATCCGGGTCAACCTCGCAGTTCGACCGGCTCATCCGGCGCGCCCTGAAACACCCGGCTCTGGCGGATGTCGCCGGCGTCAATCCGAGCCAGCTCATCTTTCGGAATGCTTCCCCCACGCTGGACGAGCCGGTTGGCCTGGCGCAGCTTGAGGCGGTCGATGGCGTTGCGCACGCTGCGGGCATTGGCAAAGTGCGGCTGCTGCATCCGCAACTGCAAGTACTCGAGAAACGCCTGCCGCGACTGTTCATCGAACCGATACATCTGCTGTTGCACCATCAACTCCGCAATCGCCATCAACTCGTCCAGCTTATAGTCAGGGAAATCAAGATGGTGCGCGATGCGCGAGTGAAAGCCGGGGTTGGCCTGGAAAAAAGTGTCCATCCGCTCTTTGTAGCCGGCCAGGATGACGACCAGATCGTCGCGCTGGTTTTCCATCACCTGCAGCAGCATCTCAATCGCCTCCTGGCCGTAGTCGCGCTCGTTTTCCGGGCGGTACAGGTAATAGGCTTCGTCAATGAACAGCACGCCGCCCATCGCCTTCTTGAGCATCTCTTTGGTTTTGGGCGCGGTATGCCCCACGTATTGCCCCACCAGATCGTCACGGCTGGCCACCACCAGATGGCCTTTGCGCACGTAGCCCAGGTGATGCAGGATTTTTGCCATGCGTAGCGCGATGGTGGTCTTGCCGGTGCCCGGCTTGCCGGTGAAGGACATGTGCAGGGTGGGCGGCTCGGTGGACAGCCCCATCTGCTCGCGCAACCGCGCCACCAACAGCAATGCGGCGATCTCGCGGATGCGGGTCTTGATCGGCTTCAGCCCCACCAGCTCGCGGTCGAGCTCGTCAAGGATGGGCTGAATGTTCGAGGCCCGGTAGGCAGCATCCAGGTCCACCTGAGCCGTTTCAACGGCTGTCGCCACAGCGATCGCGCTGTCATTCATAACGTTGACCGGAAGGCTTATCGGCGGCATAGGATCGGATGGTGTACTTGATCCGCCGGTCGCCAAACTCTTGCCGTTCGAGTTGAAAACCCGGCTCATTGGGGGGACGGTTCACGATGAAACTCAACATCGTCGTGGCCCGACCGCGTTGACGATCGTAGCCGTTCACCCGGATGTAGTGGTTGGGAAAGACCCGGCGGCATTCGGCGATTTCGTACATGACCGCTGCCGGGTCCGTGGCGTCGAACATCGGGAGTCCAAACATCTCCCAGTAGTTGTTGCGCGGATGGGGATCGTCGGTGTACTCCAACGACACAGCCCAGCTATTGTTCAAGCAGTACTGCACCTGGGCTTTGATCTCGTCGTCGGTCAAGTCGGGCAGGTAGGAAAAGGTGCCTTGAGTGATACGCATCGTGAAATCTCCTCTCGTCAAACGCCCACAAGGGGCTAGACTACGCTGCTTAATAATTCAACGTCGACGTCAGGGCGGCATCCGGCACATCAGTCGCCTCAAAGTTGAAAGTGACATCCTTCCACACCTCGAGCGCCTTGTATAGCGAGGGCGACCAGCGGGCTGCGCGTGCCAGGATGTCAGGGCCTTCGGCGAGATAGTCGCGCCCCTCGTTGCGCGCCTGGATGATTGCCTCGACCGCGACGCGGTTGGCCGTGGCGCCCTCGGCGATCCCATCCGGGTGACCAATCGTGCCGCCGCCGAATTGCAGCACAACGTCCTCGCCAAGATAATGGAGCAGCTGGTGCATCTGCCCGGCGTGGATTCCGCCCGACGCAACGGGCATCGTCGAAGGGAGTGACGCCCAATCCTGCTCAAAGTAAAGCCCTTGCACCGGATCGGCGGCGAGTTTGTCTTCACGCAGCGTCTTATAGTAGCCGCGAATCGCGTTGGGATCGCCTTCCAGCTTGCCCACCACCGTACCGGCGTGAATGTGATCCACGCCCGCGAGGCGCATCCACTTGGCGATCACGCGAAAGTTGACACCGTGCGTTTTCTGGCGCGTGTAGGTGCCGTGACCCGCGCGGTGCAGATGCAAGATCAAGCCGTTCTTGCGCGCCCATTTCGCCATAGATTGGATCGCGGTATAGCCGATGGTGAGATCAATCATAATGATCACGCTGCCGATGTCTTTGGCGAACTCGGCGCGCTCGTACATGTCTTCCATCGTCGCGGCGGTGACGTTCATATAATGCCCTTTGATCTCGCCGGTCGCCGCCATCGCGCGGGCGACGGCTTCCATCGCAAAGAGAAAGCGGTCGCGCCAGCGCATAAAGGGCTGACTGTTGATGTTTTCGTCGTCTTTGGTAAAGTCGAGTCCGCCGCGCAGCGCCTCGTACACGACGCGCCCATAATTGCGCGCCGAGAGTCCGAGTTTCGGCTTGACCGTCGCGCCGAGCAGCATGCGACCGTATTTATTCAGATATTCGCGCTCCATCACAATCCCGTGCGGCGGACCTTGAAAGGTTTTGACATAGTGCGGCGGGATGCGCATATCTTCGAGGCGCAGGGATTTTAACGCTTTGAAACCAAAGACGTTGCCAATGATGGAGGAGGTGAGGTTGGCGATTGAACCTTCCTCAAAGAGGTCGAGGTCGTAGGCGATGTAGGCGATGTGCTGGTCCGTGCCCGGCACAGGGTCAACGCGGTAGCATTTGGCTTGATACACTTCGTGCGCGGTCAGGCGGTCGGTCCACACCACCGTCCAGGTGGCGGTGGACGATTCACCGGCGACCGCCGCCCCGGCTTCGATCGGTTCGACCCCCTCTTGTGGCACCAAACGGAACGCGCAAATGATGTCGGTGTCTTTGGGCACATAGTCCGCGTTGTAATAGCCCATCTCGGCGTAGGGGGTGACGCCCGCCGACCAGCGGCTCTTTTTGCCGTCAGTTGAATGCGTGGCCATGATATGTCCTCCAATCGGAATCAGACACCGTTATCCTATCAGGCCGCACACGAGGGAACGTTCAGTCGGGCAGTTGTGGTGTAGAAAACGAGTGGGCAGGACTACCCGATTGGGCAGGAAGATGGAAACTGGATTCTCCCTCGCAATAGCCACTTTTACGACTAGAAATGGCTACTTCCAGCCATTTGCATATTGTATCGGAGTGCTGTATACTAAAAGTGTCCTGATCTATCCGACTTTCCGGGATGGGAGAGTTCTATGTCTTACCATTCCTGGTCTATTGTGATGTGCCATCTTCACGCGGCAACTTTCAGTTGAAAGCATGCCCCTGGTTTCGTGCGCAAGCCGCCGGGGGCTTTTTGTTTCCA
>Ga0247727_10017072_pt1 | contig 11603 bp, 12 predicted proteins | sample WisWelCaveWW1625_FD_202498 | JGI IMG/M metagenome (GOLD analysis project Ga0247727, IMG submission 202498) | Biofilm microbial communities from Wishing Well Cave, Virginia, United States - WW16-25 | ecosystem: Environmental > Aquatic > Deep subsurface > Groundwater > Cave microbial mat | place... | reverse complement strand
TGTAGGGCGGGCTGCTCACCTGCCGTTTATTGAGCCGATAAGCAGGCGACCATCTGCTCAACGACTACGGGATAGTACATCTTGGCACTTTTGGTCGTGCAAATCAGTTGGCGGTGGGATGGAGCGCGGGTCTGCCCGGCCGAGTGGGTTCGGTCAAGCCGCACCAAGCGTCGAGGCGGCGCAGGGCCTCGGCACGGTGGTCGGGTCGTGAGAGGTCAAGGCGATTAAGCAGGTTTTTTGCCAGGCGATTCACTCGGTCCAACGGTTTTTGTGCGGATCGGACGGCCCTTCCGGCAATCTCATCCTGCCAGATGGCTGCGGAGATTTCACTGGAGTGAATGACATACATGTGGACCGACGACCAAGGGCCGGCGCCATGAGCGAGCCGGGTGACAGTGGCGAGCGATTGGAGGCCGCCCGCCGTGTCGCCGCTTTGATACCGGTCTAAGGCGGCCAGCATTCGGTTTTGGGCCAGGGTTTCAAGGGCACGATCGAGCAACTCGGCGTCCGAATCGGTTCGGCCGATTTCATGTTCCCAAAGTCGTAGCGCCAGTTTGCGTTCTCCGGCTGCCGCGGCCGCTGCCATCAGAAGGATGCCTTGGAAGTCGCGTGCGTCTGCCTGATTAGATGTGTTGCGATCGAGATAGTTTTCCGAGCGACTCCGCAGCAGTTCGATTTGGACCTCGGGCCGGCCGGCGCTCGGTTCAAAGAAAATATCCTCGTGTTCCATGCCAGCTCGCTGAAGCTGCTGGGCGAGCCGAGCCGCAGTCCGAAATGCCAGTTCGCCGTACTCGCCCGATTCCACGCGGAAATTGAACAGTTTGAGAACTTGCACAGCACGAAGACGCAAGGCGGGGCGCGAGCAAGCGACGAGTTGCTCAATGCGTGGACAGGCTGATTCCCATCGGCGGTCGGCAATGATGTTCAAGGCCTTCATGCGCATAAATTCACTGGGATCATCGAGGGCCGCAATGACTGTGTTCTCCCAAACAAGAACTTGTTGTGCAGCGAGTAATTCCATTGAGCGACCGCGAACTCGGCCACTCGGTCCATGGCGTGCGAGTTGAAGCAACAATTCTTGAGATTGTGCAGCAGTTTCCTGTGTCAGGCTCTCCAAGACATGCTCGGTTGTAGCAAGGCAGGCCCGATGTTGGTCGAAAGTATCTCTGGTCAAAATCGGTGCAAGTTTCTCCGACAAGCTTCTTCTGAGTAGTTGCGTTTGGATGGAGGGCAAATCTGGATGCCGGTGAGTTTCCAATACGCGATAGGCCGCCCTTGCAACCCGCCAGGAAGGATGATTCACGTATCGCAAGGCAAGATTCCAGTCGGAGTCTCGAAGTGGACGATGGAGCAGAATTTCCAATTGATCTGTGATGGCCCATTCTTCGGCCGGTCCATGCTGGTTAGACCCACGTATCACAGCGGCATCCTGCCCAAAACCACTTGAAGGAGGCCGATGTCTCTGAGGGTAAGCCGGATTCCCGATCGTTGCGACGGCTAGAAGGATTCCCAGCATGAAGAGGAGTGAACAACGAACATGAGTTTCGACCGGGATTTGCAATGTAGGTCCTCCGTGACCAGATCCATTTTGATTGATGCGGCATTTTAGCATCGCGGCTTAGAATGGGACAGACAACCGGCCGAATCACGAATTTGCCCGGCCGGAAATTGTGACCTATAGTTGGCCTAGACCGTCTCCCATTTCTTTACCGATTCGGCATCTGAGAGGTTTGCACCATGGTTCAACGCGGCACATCGGCAATGGAACTTCCGGTCCTCACTGGCTTGGACGGCTTCAAATCGCAGGCCCCTTCGCGCAGCGTACCGTGGCGTGAATCGACCTGCGGTCAAGCGGAATCGGTCGAACAACCAGGATCCCGGCGCCAGCGAGACCTCACCGCCTGTGTGGCTTGGCTGCTGAATTCTGCGGGAAACAACGCCCCGGTTGAAAAACGTGTCCATCGGCGTTTCCCGTATCGCAAGCCGATCTCGGTGACTCCCATCAACAACACAACAGGTCGGCCCGACTCGGCTCGTTGTTTTCCCGCCTTCGGCATCGATATATCCAGCAACGGAATCTGCCTGCTTGCCCGACAGCTTGTCCCCGCCCGCAACGCAGTGCTCAGCCTGGAAGGTCCTGGGCAAAAGGCAGTCAGCATATTGTTTGAGCCGCGTTGGGTGCGATTCACGCGCGGAGGTTGGTACCAGACCGGTGGCAAGCTACTTGAGGTGCTGCAGGAAGATGTCGCACCATATCCCGCATTCCGACTGCTCGAACCACCTCCTGAGTTGGAAGAGCTTTGCGAGAAGTCGCGGCATTTCTAGCCAAGCGGCCTTAACAGAATGGGGACTGGCACCTCGAGGACTCGGAGCCAGTCCCCATTTTGTTAGGCGTTTTGGGTCCGCGAACAAAGCAGGGACGAAATCCGAGAGTTCGAGTTGTCTCTCTCTGTTTTGTTATGATGAAGTCCAACCTGTGCTCCAGGCCGGATTGGACTGACCTTGGCTGACCGAAGGGAACGAAAACCAGGCGACTCATGGATAAGCCTCGGTGTGGGCATCGGCACCCTTGCGCTTCTCGTAGTAACGCTGGACGAACCGGTCATCACGTGGGATGAAGGTTTCACGATTCAGCGTGAGGGACTGGTTCGCGATTGGTTTCAGGGGCTTATCGATCCTCCGCCCGGAGTTACACGCAGCCACTTCTTGTGTGATGCGGCAATCAACAGGTTCTGGCCATTCGCTCGCGAAGAACCTGATGGGCATCCGCCGTTCTATGCGATCATTGGAAACGCGGGTTGGCTACTTGGCTCGCGATGGTTGTCGCCACTCGAGGCTCACCGGCTAGGCCCAGTCTTGTTGTTTAGCCTGACCACGGGTGTGATGTTTCACTTCATATCCCGCAGGTGGGGTCGGATTGCGGGCACAGCAGCCGCCGGCTCATGGCTGCTCATCCCTCGCGTGTTTGTCCATGCCCATTTGGCTTCGTACGATGCCCCGCTTGCATGTCTTTGGTTTCTTTGTGCCGTGACCTTTTTGAAATCTATCGAGGGGTGGTCTCATTCTCGACGTGCCGGGGTGACTTGGTCAGTAATATTCTCCATCGTGCTGGCGATGGCCTCGGCAACAAAATTCACCGGATGGCTAATCCCGATACCATTTCTAGTTTGGTCGTTAGCTACGGGATTGGTTTTCTTATGGCGCAACGGGGCGACGGCCCTAAAACTCGTAATTCCATTCTTGATATTTTCCACGCCTTGGCTCGCAACGGTTCCCGAAATTCATCGGCTGGCTCGTGAAGCGATACGAATCGAGGCGGCACTCGAAAGCACGAAGGAATTCGAAGAATTGAGGAACTCACAGCAACGATCAAAACGAGCGGCGGAAATTATCCGGAGTCGTGAGTCCGGTTGGTTGTCGCTTCCGATGGTGCTCGTGCCTTCGGTGATTTGGTGCATTGTTCCGCTCGTTCGTACTCGTTATGACGGCTCGACAAAGTGGTTCAGTGGTGGTCCGATCACCGAAACATGGACTGCGGCGGCGGCCGTGGCACCCACCATTACAATCTTGCTTTGTCCGACCTGGTGGCCCGATCCGTTGCGGGGGATCGCCATTTTCTTGTGGTCCAATCTAACGCGACAGAAAACCACATGGATACCCACCGAGTTCTTCGGCACTCTCTACGAGTTTTCGCTGCCCTGGTACAACACAATTGCTTGGGTCGTGCTGACTGTGCCGCCGCTCACTTTAGCCTTGATCGTTCTGGGAACAGTTGGAGCGATTGGAAGCGAGAAGAATACTCGGCGGGCAAGCGACAGGCAACTGGAAAGGGTGAACGGTGGGGAAAACGAAACATGCAACAATGCCAATTCCATTGCACATCCGGTGTCGGCTTCACCAATCAACAAAACGAATTCGCTTGTCCTTATTTCCAGCCCTCCGGTCACCATTCGCCTCCAAAGTTCACTGCCCTGGCTAATACTCCTGAATGCGGCCACTCTGCTCGTGATTCGGGCGATGCCCGGCTCTCCAGGGCATGATGGCGAAAGACAGTTGGTTGGTTCATTTCCATTCTTGGCATGTTTAGCCGGTCTCGGAGCAAATTGGTTGCGAAGTTGTCTCGAAACGCGCGTGCCTGCTGGTTGTGCAACGTGGCTAGTTCGCTCCATCGTCAGCGTTTCGCTGATCTGGGCGGCAATCGACTTATGGCTCTACCGGCCCCTGCAGCTATCTTACTACACTGAACTTATTGGCGGATTGCGTGGTGCTGTTCGGCTTGGACTCGAACCGACGTACTACTGGGACGCGTTGGATGATCAAACAATTGAATGGTTGAATCAGAACACGCGACCAAACGAAACTGTCGTTTTTTGCAATGACTTCTTGAGCCTGCAATATCTGCAGAAGTGGGGCACGTTGCGGGCGTCCCAATGGCCCTATGATCCAGGGACAAGACGATGGTATGTCTTGCAAAACCGACCTGGCTTGTTCGTTGAGAAGCCTTGGGAACGCTGGCTGTCCGAGAATGGTAAGGCTGCGTTCACGCGAGATCTGGATGGTGTGCCTCTGATTTGGATTTTCCCGTTCGAAGAATATGAAAACGCAAGACGACAAACTGAAAGTGGCGCGACCCTCAACCCTGCCGGGTGATCTCAACGAGAGATCGCCGACCGTTGATCCTGGCAAAACGAAGATGATTTCGAGACGTGTGAAATGGCTGGAAGCGGCCGGGATCTTTTTATTGGTCACCGGTCTCGTGGCGATCTCGGCCGACGATTTGGGTCTGACGTGGGACGAAGTGCCGTACCGTGCGAGCCAGGAGCACATGGCGGAGTGGTTTCGAAGACTCGCCGGGTGCCGCAGCTTGGAGCATGCCAAGCCGCTCTTTTCCAAGCAATCGATTCTGACTAGCTGGGAATACAATCGTTACGGGCCGAATTTTCATCCGCCGCTCGCCGGGACGCTGAGCAATCTGACATGGGCGGCCTTCGGCAAGTTTTTGGGCGATTTGCCGGCGCGGCGTGTGGCGTCGGGTGCTGAGTTGGGGCTGGCGGCGGCGGTGCTGTTCGTTTTTTTGGCGCGGCGATACAGCCCGTGGGTCGGAGGAGTGGCGGCTGCGTCGCTTGTGTTGATGCCTCGGGTCTTCGGCGACGCACACATCACCGGGACCGACATGCCTCTCATGGCATTCTGGGCTTTCACCGCACTTGCGTTTTGGAACGGCCTTGAGTCGCGCGGGTGGCGAATTGGCTTCGGGGTGTTGCTGGGGCTGAGCTTGCTCGTGAAATTCACGGCGCTTTTGGTTGTCGTACCGCTCGTCGTGTGGCTCGTTTCCTATCGAGCGTTGTCGAGTTGGCGGCCCGGAAACATCGTCGCGGCGGTGCTCGGCACTGCAATCGTTGGCTGGCCGCTAGCCGTCGCCGGCGTCGAGATCGTGCGACTCGCGGATGCAATTCGTCGGCACACGCAACAGGAGCGAATGCTGTCGCCGACGATTGCCGGTCTTGCCGGCGGAATGCTCATGAAATCTCTTGAGCACGCACCTCCCTATGCGCCGGATGAATTAAAGCAGGCAGCCTCGGACCTGTTGGAATCGGCCGCGACCATTCCCGCCGGATCGCTCGACGCCATGATCGCCCGCGAGACGGCCGACGCCGTCAGCCACGCCGGTGCCCAACCCTCCTTCAACCGCTCGGCCATCGAGACGATTCTTGAAAACACGGTTCAGCAGGTGTACCTGCAACACTTCAAGCACGGTCCGCCCTATTCCGAGACCGAGTTGAAGCAGGCGGCCGCCCTGATGCTTGAGGAATCGGCAACCCGAAACCAAACGAGCCTGGCGGAACTGATCGGTCACGCCGAACCGTTCAGCGTGCGCGAAATAAGGTGGGCCGCCGGTAGGCTTCAGTTGTCGTCGCTCGCGCTCGATCAATACGTCGCCTACGTTATGCCCAAACAAGACCTGGGCGTCCGATCTCGTTTTCAAGGTTGGTTGTTTTTCCTGCCGCTTGTCATGTGGCTGGCGTGGTGCCTGACCGGATCATTACCCTGGTCGCCGGCGTGGTTGCGCGAGACCGGGGGCGGCGTGCGACTCTGGCTAGCGGGCTTGGCCATCGCGCCGGCGGTGGCGATCGCACTGAACCCGACTTGGTGGCACGAGACCCTGCCACAATTAGCTCACTTTTATCAAATCAGCGTCGGCCGTCAGGGATCGCTGCCGGATATCGAAATCTTTTACCTCGCGAAGAAACATGTTTATAGCCTCCCGTGGCACAACGGCTGGCTCCTTACCGCCGTGACCGTTCCCACGGCGATCCTGGCCTGTGCTCTCGTGGGAATTGCAAGTGCTTTCTGGCATGTGCGTCGCGATCCGCTTCGCATGTTCTTCTTGATCAACTTGGTCACGCTCCCCATCAGCCGCATGCTGCCGATTCCGGCCCACGATGGAGTGCGGTTGATGTTGCCGACGTTTTTCTTTCTCGCCGGGATGGCCGGTTGGGGGTTTGAGTGGCTGGAAAGACTTGTCGAACGGTTTCGATCAGAAGAGTACTCGACCAGTAACGTGCTGACAGTGGCCTGGGCCTTCCTATTGCTTCCGCCGACCTATTGGTTGTATCGCAGTCATCCGCACGAGCTTTCGTATTACAACGGCTTGGTTGGTGGTTTGCCTGGTGCCCAACGGCTCGGCTTTGAGCCGACTTACTGGTACGACGCGGTTACCCCCGAAGTACTCGATGGGGTGAATGACGCCAAAACCGGGTTGCCGACGGGTGCAACGCTGAGTCTGCCGGAGCCTCAGAGTATTCTCGAAGCCATTGCGGTTCCCGGAACCCGTGAAGCACAACTGCTGGCCGATTTGCCTGGGAAGCGGATTAATCCAGACGTGTTCATCGACTTGTGGCAGCGCCGGCAACTCCGGATGGACATCCGTCTCGGCGGCTTCTATCCGCGAAATATTCCGGCGACCGAATTCCCCTATGTGGCTCTGCTCACGCATTCGTCCAAGGCCAGTCCATACACGCGGCTGCTGTACGCATTCAAGCCCTATGCCTCTTGGGACCATGACGGAGTGAGGCTGTTTAGCCTGTACGATCCGCAGGCCGTGGCACGTGTTTGGGCTTTGTGGGTGCTGGTTGATGCAACGGATTACTCGAAGCCCGACGTACACCCGCGAGTTGACCGTGAACTAATCGAGCTGGCTCGTACGAACTACCGCGCGCTTTTCGCCGCGGCTCTGAAGGTAACTCAAGATGGTCTCGATCAAGCCCTTGAGAGCCAAGAGGACCCAGAGATTACGCCGGTTATTCGCCGACTGGCCGAACGGCGGAAACGGTTGCAAGTGCTCTTCGGCCGGCGCCAGGAGTCGCTGATCGAAGCCGTGGAGATTCTGGGCCGTACGATGGAAAAGCGACCGAGCCTGATGGAGCGGCTTATCGAAACCTACGACGGGTATCTGCCTGCCGCGGAACTTGGCGACTACATCGACGCCGGGTACAGCTCGGTTACTCCGTAAGCGCGATTGGCAATCAGTCTAATCCAGCCCGCGCTCCCGCCGCATGCGTTTCACCTCCGTCATGATCTGCGTGATAATCTCACCGTTCGCCCGCACGAGTGCGTATTCACGAAAGAAGCTCCAAAAATTGCAGCCGATGGCCAGAACCGCGAGTGCGAGATGGAAGTTGCTGTCGAGCATGCCAAGGTCGGTGGCGGCACCCAGTGTGGCAACCGTAATCACCAGCATGATGCTGACAAGGATTAGTGGCAACGCTTTCCTTTTCAGTTCTCGCGACCGTTCCCAAAATGGTTCTGGAAATTGGTACGCCTTAGCCACTTCCTGCACCCATCGGCCGGTTCCGATGAAATATGTGAAGATCAAACTGTGCAGTAGCAACGTGAGCAGGGTCGCCGATAGACCACTCAGCAAATGATAGGTGAACAATTTTTGGGAGTCGGTAAGCGAGCTTCCCGCCTGAACCTGAACGCGTCCTTCGCAATAGAATCCGACCGAAAATGCGGCCAGTAACACCAGTGCATTGAACGACGCCATGCCAACCAGGATTCGAGACATCGTGCGAGCTACTCCGAGGTTGCCAATTCACCCACAAGTTTGGACGATACCGCCGAACCTGCCACCTTTCAACCGTTCGACTAAACCTAGACGCACTCTGTACACCCCCTCTATAATGCGCGAGTGGTATCCAAAGGAACCGATCGCGAATTCTGACGTGTTTGCCTTTCGCGGAGATCCGCTGAAATTTGTGGAGCTTTTACCGTGGCTATGCGTCACGGTTTTTGCCGTCGGCGGACTGATTGCCGCGCTGTACTTTCTGCGATTCTTGAAAAACTGGCAAAGCGAGGAGCCCGACGACGAACAATCACTGCTGGTCCGATTCCGTGATTTGCACCGCAAGGGTAAACTGAGTGCCGATGAGTTTCGCGAGGTCCGAATCAGCCTGGCCGAGCAAATGAAACGGAGAGCAGAGGAGTCCCAGGATGGCGACGAGGAGCGGTGAACGCCGGATTCTTGGAATAGGACGCAAAGACCGGAGTTCGTGCGGCAAGTACGAGTTTCCATGTAAACTTGAACCGGATGGCGTTCCGATTCTGAGTGCAACCTCACTGTATTAGGGTCGAGAGCACCCAGAGTTCCCTCCCATCCAGGTAATGGAGACCCGAGCCATTCGGGCAATGACATGACAGGTGGCAAGCGCACCGGCGGACCCGGCACACCAGGCGGAGTTGGCACACCCGGCGGAACAAATCGGAAAAACGCATATTGCTCATTTTGCCGAAAAAGCTATCGCGACGTCGGCCCGCTCGTCGAAGGACCCGGCGACGTCTACATCTGCAGCGAGTGTATCGAGCTTTGCCAGTCGATACTCGACCAGGAAAAACGCCGCCGCGGCACGCCGAAAAGCCTGTTCACCGAAGTCCCGACGCCTCGCAAGATCAAAGAGCATCTCGATCAATACGTGATCGGGCAAGAACGCGCTAAAAAAGTCCTCTCCGTGGCGGTACACAATCACTACAAGCGGCTCCTGTTCCAGGAAGATCAGCCGGCTCAGGCCAGTGAGGTCGAACTCGACAAGTCCAATATCCTGATGATTGGACCGACCGGTTGCGGCAAGACGTTGCTGGCCCAGACGCTTGCCCGCATCTTGAAAGTGCCGTTCGCGATCGGCGATGCCACGACTCTGACCGAGGCCGGCTACGTCGGCGAAGACGTTGAGAACATCCTCCTGAAGCTGCTTCACGCCGCCGATTTCGATCTCGAATCCGCCCAGCGCGGCATCGTGTACATCGACGAGATTGACAAGATTCGCAAAACTTCCGGCAACGTGTCGATCACGCGCGACGTTTCCGGCGAAGGCGTGCAGCAGGCCCTGTTGAAAATCCTCGAAGGCACCGTGGCCAATGTGCCACCGCAGGGCGGCCGGAAACACCCCGAACAACAATACATTCAGATGGACACAACGAACATCCTGTTCATCTGCGGCGGCACGTTCGTCGGTTTGGACAACATCATTTCGCGGCGCCTGGGCCGCAAGACGATCGGGTTTGGCAGCCAGATGCGGCCCGAGCAAGATTACGAGCTGCGCGATTTGCTCGATCACGTCACCAGCGACGATATTCTCGAATTCGGCATGATTCCCGAATTCGTGGGCCGTTTGCCCGTCGTCTGCCCGGTGGAACCGTTGACTGAAGATGCCCTGGTTCAAATCCTCACCGAGCCGAAAAACGCCCTGGTGCGGCAATACCAGAAGTTCTTTGAAATGGAAGGTGCCGAGCTTCGGTTCACGCCCGCCGCCCTTCAAGAGATCGCCCACCGCGCTCGCACGCGAGACACTGGAGCCCGCGGCCTGCGCTCCATCGTCGAAGGACTCATGACTGAATCGATGTTCGAACTCCCCGACCAAACCAGCAAGGGTGTCTACGAAGTCAGCGAAGCCGTCGTCCGCGGCGAACGCCCGCTGTTCCCCGTCTCGATCGTGCCGGAGCAGCAAAAAGAGAGTGCCTGATTTTGCGCCTGGTGGTAGGGGTCGATCGCCAGGGATTCTCGAAAGTTCTTTTTGGGCCTCTTGATTCTCGCCGACTCATTGATTACACCTGTGGTCATCCGGCTAACCTAAGATAGCAAAGGAGACCACCTGTGAACTTCAATCGTAGAGATGTGCTCAAGCTTGCTGGAATCGTCGGCGTGTCGCCGCTGGCTGCTTCGACAATCTTCGCCGAAGAGAATTGTCCGAGACCGTGTCCGCCGTGTCCCCACAATTACATCTACCTCGAAGTTCACAACGAGTGTTACACGATCGCGGGCAAAACGTACAGAACCTGTCGTCGGTACCGGGTTAGAGCCTGCTACCAACTGATCGGAAACGCCTACAAGGTGAGCATCCCCGGTCTTCCCTCCGCTTTTCGATTTCGTGCTGTAGATCCGGCCAGCCCCAGCAAAGGTCTTCGCGTGGTGCTCTTCTGCCTGTACATTGAGAATTGCAAAGTGAAGAAAGCAGCCGGTATCCCCACTTACGGTTGGGATTGTGTACCTGAGTGTAGATTCGGACCCAAAGCTGAGCAGTTGCAGTTACAGCAGCAGGGCGTGGAGGTATTGGGTGCATTGTGTCGAGTGGCATGCGCGGATGGCACCGAGGCGTGGATCCCGGCGAATGATCCTGATGCTTGTTTCGATTGCCCCAACGAGGGGTGCCTGAAGTGCGACCCTGGGGTTAAGCCCAAGAAATGAGTTTAGCGGATTATGGTGATCTAGGGGGACGGCAAGAGCAGACCACACGAAACCCTCTTGCGCTTCGATTGAGAGCTGAGTCTCGAAATCGCATACCATCATAGCATTGCGCTGGAACATTACGGAAATTGCCGCCACGAAGGCTCCTGAGGCCTGTGCTCGTTGATACTTTTGGGTTAGTGGTTTGAACCCGGAAGTCTTCGGCGGCCGGGTTCCAACACCATTCCATCACATTTCCAACCATGTCAAAGGCTCCCCATCGGTTTGGTGCCTTGGCTCCGCTTTGCAGGGGTTTGCCGACATTGCAGACAGCGTAATTTTCGAGCAACTCCGATTGGTTACCAAAGAAGTAATCGGTGGTCGCTCCTGCGCGGCTTGCATATTCCCATTCTGGCTCTTGCGGCAAACGATATCCATTTGCTTCATACTTGCACTGCCAAACATCGAATTGAGCCTGGCTGCCATTCGGGGTCTTGAGCGTTTCCTTTTTGTCTGTTCGAGAATAACAGAGATCAAGGCCTTCTCTTCGACTTAGCCAATTGCAAAAGAGTATGGCTTCAAACCACGAAACTGACTGGGCGGGAAGCTTAATCGCATTGTCATCGAGAGTTGGAGGGGCGCCTAAGCCAAGTTGATTCGGATCATCGTCGGGCTGTTTGTTCGGATCATCGAAAAATGCCCGCACCAATTGGGCCGGAATTTCGCGATCCGACATGTAAAACGGCCGCGTAAACTCTATGGAAGGCCCCGGTGTATTTTCGGTTGGGTTTTGCATCACGAACTTGCCGGGTGGAATCTCGATCATCGTCAGCCCGTGCTTGGTCACGTACCAGGTTTGATTTGAATTGCTAGCGACAGTTTC
>Ga0247727_10017071_pt1 | contig 11603 bp, 11 predicted proteins | sample WisWelCaveWW1625_FD_202498 | JGI IMG/M metagenome (GOLD analysis project Ga0247727, IMG submission 202498) | Biofilm microbial communities from Wishing Well Cave, Virginia, United States - WW16-25 | ecosystem: Environmental > Aquatic > Deep subsurface > Groundwater > Cave microbial mat | place... | reverse complement strand
TAGGGATAGTTGGTCAGGCAGCCGGAATAAAAGCCGTTCATCGCCGGGCCTCCCAGCTTGTGGATGATGTCGAAGTACGAGGCCGTGGTGCCGATGAATTCCGGGTTCCAACCGAGCTTGCGCGCGGTGCCGATGGTGCCGATGGTCTCGCGGATGATGGTGCCCATCACCACCACGTCGCAGCCCGCCCCGCGCATCTTCTGCACCTGGGAGGAGAAATCGGTCGCGCCGCGCTTGTAGGTGGTGACCTCGGCGTACTTCATGCCCAGGTCCTTCAGCGCCGCCTCGCCGCCGTCCTTCACCTCGAGGCCGAAGTCATCGTCCTGGTAGATCGCGCAGGCGCTCTTCAGGCCCTTCTCCTTCATCAGGCGCTTGAGTGCGGCGCGCATCTGGAAGAAATACGGCGCCGAATTGGAGTACTTCAGCTTGTGCAAGGGCTCGTACATCTGCCGCGCCCCGGTGAGCGGGAACAGGTGCGCGACGTTCTTCTCCAGGTACAGCGGCATTGCCGCCATCGCCGTCGGGGTGCCGATCGAGCCCAGCGCGGCGAAGATCCTGTCGCGCTGGATCATCTTCTGCGCCGCCAGCACCGCCTTCTTCGGGTCGTAGCCGTGGTCTTCCACCACCAGCCTGATCTTCCTGCCGTGGATGCCGCCCTGCTCGTTCACCTCGTCCACGCGCATGCGCATGCCGTTCACCGCGGGCTTGGACAACGCGACGATCGGGCCCGACAGGTCCTGCGCGGTGCCGATCACGATCTCGGTCTTCGTCACGCCCTGGGTCTGGGCCAAGGCGGCCCCGGCGAACAGGGCGGCGGCCGCAGAAATGATGCGCTTCATTGGGATCTCCTCCTGGCCTGAATGCAGTTAGTGTATATCACGCCGCCGCCCGCTCGGAATACATGGACTCGATCAGCCCCTTGTATTTCTCGTTGACGAGCTTCCTCTTCAGTTTCATGGTCGGGGTCAGTTCCTCGTCCTCGGCGCCCAATTTGTTCTCCAGCAGGAGGAATTTCTTTATCTGCTCCGCCCGCGCGAACATCTTGTTCGCCTTGTCGATCTCGCCCTGGATCAGGCCGACGATCTCCGGCCGCCGGCACAGGCTCGCATAATTGGAGAACGGGATGGCCTGCTCCTGCGCGTAATTCTCCACGTTCTCGTGGTCCACCATGACGAGGGCCACCAGGTAGGGCCGCTTGTCGCCGATCACCACCGCGTCGGTGATGTAGGGGGAGAACTTGAGCTGGTTTTCGTACTCCGAAGGCGTGATGTTCTTGCCGCCCGCGGTGATGATGATGTCCTTCATGCGGTCGGTGATGTAGAAGAAACCCTCCTCGTCCACGCTGCCGACATCCCCTGTATGCAGCCAGCCGTCCTGCAGCGTCTCGGCGGTCTTCTCCGGCTGGTTGAGGTAGCCCATGAACACCGAGTCGCCGCGCGCGAGCAGTTCCCCCTCGGGCGAGAGCTTCACCTCGGCGTGCCGCATCTGCGGGCCGATCGAGCCGGGCTTCGCCTTGCCTTCGGGGATGGCGGTGATGGCGCCGCTGGATTCGGTCTGCCCCCACACCTCGAACATCTCCACGCCGAGCGCCATGTACCAGCGCAAGAGATCCGGCGAGATCGGCGCCGCCCCCGTGATGCACACCCTGGCGCTGTGCACGCCGATCGCCCTGCGCACGTTGTTCAGCACCAGCAGGCGCGCCAGCCAGAAGGCGAACCGCAGCCCCGCGGCAACGGGTTTCCTCGCTTCCTTCAGCGCCGCCACCTTGGCGCCGACGCCGATGGCCACGCCGTAGGCCCACTGCTGCAGGCGGCCCGCTTCCTTCAGCCGGAGCGCGACGCCGGAATAGAACTTCTCCCACACGCGCGGCACCGCGGTGAACACCGTGGGCGCGATCTCGCGCACGTTCTCCGGCACGGTCTCCGGGTTCTCGACGAAATTGAGCACCGCCCCGGAAAACATCGAGTGGTACTGGCCGCCGACCCGCTCCGCGATGTGGCACAGCGGAAGGAAGGCAATGCGCTCGTCCTCCGGCCCCTGCGGAAACGAATCCTGGTAGCCGTCCACCGTCACGAGGACGTTCTTGTGCGAGATCATCGCGCCCTTCGGTTTGCCGGTGGTGCCGGAGGTGTAGACCAGGATCGCCAGGTCCTCGGCCTGGCGCGAGGCGAGGCGCTTGTCCCACACGCCCTCGTGCTTGTCGTCGAAATCGGCGCCGAGCGCGCGCAGCGCCTCCAGCGACACCACCTGCGCGTCGTCGAAATCGCGCAGCCCTTCCATGTCCGACACGATGATCCTGCGCAGCCTGGGCAGGCGCTCGCGCGCTTCCAGGATCTTGTCGAGCTGTTCCTCGTCCTCCGCGAACACGACCACCGAGCCGGAGTCGGCGAGCAGGTACTCGGCTTGCGCCGGGGAGTCGGTGGGATAGATGCCGTTGGAGACGCCGCCCGCGCCGAGGATGCCGAGGTCCGCGTACAGCCACTCGCGGTTGGTGTTCGACAGGATGGAACCCACCTCTCCGGGCTGGAAGCCGAGCGCGATGAGCCCCATGCCGACCTCGCGCGCCGCGCGCCCGAGTTCGTCCCAGGTCACCGCGCGCCAGATGCCGAGTTCCTTCTGCCGCAGGATCACCTGCGCGCCGCGCGTCGACACGCCGTGCCAGAACATGCGCGCCACGCTGCCGTGCTCGATCGCCCGCATCGCCACCCTCCTTCTCACCGCCACTGCTTCTTGCGCCTCCAGCGCCGCTGCCCGCGCACTCCGGCGGCCCGCACGCCGAGGTAGAACTCCTGGATGTCTTCCTTCTTCGCCAGGTCGGCGCAATTGCCTTCCATCACGATGCGCCCCACTTCCAGCACGTAGCCGGTCTCGGCCACCGCCAGCGCCATGTGCGCGTTCTGCTCCACCAGCAGGATGGTGGTGCCGCGTTCGCGGTTGATGCGCGTGATGATGCGGAAGATTTCCTGCGTGAGCAAGGGCGACAGGCCCAGGCTAGGCTCGTCCATCAGCATCACGTCGGGCCGCGACAAGAGCGCCCGCGCGATCGCCAGCATCTGCTGCTGCCCCCCGGAGAGCTGCCCCGCCTCCTGCTTCGAGCGCTCCCTGAGGATCGGGAAGTAACCGAACACCGCTTCCAGGTCCTGCGCCACCCCGTCCCCGTCCGACCGGGTGTAGGCGCCCATTTTCAGGTTGTCCTCGACCGACAGGAGCGCGAACACTTCGCGGCCTTCGGGCACATGCACCACGCCTGCTCGCACGATGCGGTCGGGCGACCAGCCCTGGATTTCCCTGCCGCGCAGCTTCACTTGCCCCTTGGTCGGGTCGATGATGCCGGAGACAGTCTTGAGGATGGTGCTCTTGCCCGCGCCGTTGGCGCCCAGCACCGTCACGATCTTTCCCTCGGGCACCGAGAGCGTCACCCCGCGCAGTGCCTGCACCGGGCCGTAGCTCGACTCCACGTTGAGCAATTCCAGGATGGGCGCAGTCACGCCGGCTCCTTCGAGCCGAGGTAGGCCTCGATCACCGCGGGATGGGATTGCACTTGCGCCGGCGTGCCTTCGGCGATGGCGCGGCCCTCGTTCAGCGCCAGCACCCGGTCCGAAACCCGCTGCACCAAGCTCATGTCATGCTCGACCATCAGCACGGTGATGCCCAGGCCTTTCTTGATGTCCTCGATCCAGAACGCCATTTCGTTGGTCTCCTCGGGGTTCAGCCCCGACGAGGGCTCGTCGAGCAGGAGCAACTTCGGCTCGGTGGCGAGCGCGCGCCCGAGTTCGATCACCTTGCGCACGCCATAGGGCAGCCCCGCCACCATGCTGTCGCGGTAGTGCTGCAGATCGAGGAATTCGATCACCTTCTCCACCGCCTCGCGCTGCGCGCGCTCGGCGTGGCGCACCGCCGGCGTGAAGGCGAGCTCCTGCCACAGGGCCGTGGAGCGATAGCGGTGGCGCCCGATGAGCAGGTTCTGCAGCACGGTGGCGTGCTCGAACAGTTCGATGTTCTGGAAAGTGCGCGCGATGCCCAGCTCCGCCACGCGATGCGGCTTTGAGCCGCTCAGCTCGCGCCCCTGGTAGAGGATGCGCCCCGAGGTCGCCGGGTAGATCAGTCCGATCAGGTTGAAGATGGTGGTCTTGCCGGCGCCGTTCGGGCCGATGATGGTATAGACCTCGCCGCGCCGCACCTCGAAAGACACCTGGTCCACCGCGACCACGCCGCCGAAGCGGATGCCCAGGTTCTCGACGCTGAAGAACTTCACCGCAGGCGCTCGGACTTCATGTAGGACTTCTGCCGCCGGAACATGCCCCTGCGGTAGAACGGGAACAGCTCGAACCAGGTGCGGATCTTGAGCCAGCGCCCGTACAGACCGAGCGGCTCGAAGATGATGAACAGGATCAGGATCAGGCCGAACACCACCGCCTGCAGCCCCGAGGGAGCCGAGCCCTCGGGCAGCCAGTCCTTGGCGATGGAGATCACCTGCGGCAGCACGATGATGAACGCGGCGCCCAGCACCGCGCCGTGCAGGAAGCCGATGCCGCCGAGGATCACGATGGTGAGCAGCTCGATCGACTGGAACAGCGTGAACTGCTCGGGCGAGATGAAGGCGAGCTTGTGCGCGTACAGCGCGCCGCCGACGCCGGTGAGCGCCGCCGAGATGGCGAAGGACATGGTCTTCACCTTGGCCAGGTTCACGCCCAGGCAGGAGGCCGAGATCTCGGAGTCGCGGATCGCTACGAAGGCGCGCCCGGTGGGGGAGCGCAGCAGGTTCACGCAGGCAAGACAACAGATCACCGTGAGCGCGAGGCACAGGTAGTAGAACTCGGCGTCCGATTCCAGCTTCCAGCCGAAGATTTCCACCGGCTTCAGGTGCTTGCCCTCGTTGCCGCCGGTGAGCTTGTGCCAGCGGGTGATGATCTCCTCGACGATGACGTTGAAGGCGAGCGTGGCGATGGCGAGGTAGATGCCCTTCAGGCGCAGCGCCGGCAGGCCGATGATGATGCCGGCCGCCGCCGAGAAAATCGCGGCGCAGGAGATGGAGATGAAAAACGGCACCCCCGCCGCCTGCAGCAGCGCTTCGGTGTAGGCGCCGACCGCGAGGAAGGCCGCGTGGCCCAGGGACACCTGCCCCGTGAAGCCGGTGAGGAGCATCAGTCCGAAGCCGACGATCGAGTAGATGCAGATGAAATGCAGCTGCGACATCACGTACTCGCTCGCCCACCAGGGGGCCGCGAGCAGGACGACGCCGAGCAGCCCGTACCAGATCACGTGCCCGCCGTGCTTGACCAGGCGGATGTCCTGGGCGTAATCGGTCTTGAATACGAAGCGCATCAGACTTTCTTCCGCCCGGTCTCGCCGAAGATCCCGGACGGCCGGATCAGCAGCACGGCGAGCACGACGACATAGGCCGCGACATCCTTGAATCCCTCGGGCAGGTAGAAGCCGGCGAGCGCCTCGACCACTCCGATGATCAGCCCGCCGGCGATGGCGCCCGGCACGCTGCCGAAGCCACCGACCACGGCCGCAGGAAAGGCTTTCAAGCCGATGAATCCCATGTTCGAGTGCACGAACGTGACCGGGGCCAGCAGGATCCCGGCGAACGCCGCGACGCCCGCGGAAATCCCCCAGATCATCATGTTCACCCGCCGCACCGGGATCCCCATGTAGTAGGCGGCGAGCTGGTTCTGCGAGGTCGCCTGCATCGCGACGCCCAGCCTCGAGAAACGGAAAAACAGGTAGAGCAGCGCGCACAGGCCCGCGGTCATCGCGATCACCATGAGCTGCTGCACCGGCAGGATCACGCCGCCCAGGCGCCATACGTCCTCGGAGAACGGAGTCGGGATCTGATAGGTCTCCGTGCCCCAGCCCGGCACCATGGTCACCAGCCCACGCAGCACGTAGCCGACGCCGATGGTGATCATCACCACCGTGAACGCCGGCTGGCCGAGCACCGGGCGCAGGACCAGGCGCTCGGCGAGCATGCCGACCGCGGCCATCACCAGCACCGCGAAAACGATCGTCGCCCAATAGGGCCAGCCCAGGATCACGCTCGCGGTGAGCGCGAAGAACGCGCCCAGCATCATCAGGTCGCCCTGGGCGAAATTCACCGTCTCGGTCGCCTTGTAGATCAGCACGAAGCCGAGCGCGACCAGCGCGTACACGCAGCCCAGCGACACCCCGGCGACCAGCAGCTGGAGCAGACCGACCACGGCTCCTCCCCGAGTGCGATTCTAGCAAGTAAGAGGAATCCCCTCGTCGGCGGTCGCGGCGGGTACAATTGGTCTGAATCATGACCAACTGGAGTCCCGCATGAAAACAATGCCCTTGTCCGAAGCAAAGGCCAAGCTGAGCGGCCTGGTCGAGCGCGTCAGCGCGCATGACGAGGAGGTCGTGATCACGAAGAACGGCCGCGCCGCGGCGGTGCTGGTCAGCCCGGGAGAGTACGAGAGCTGGAAGGAAACCATCGCCATCCGCGGCGACCCCGCGTTCATGCGCGAAATCAGGTCCGGCCTCGCGGCCCTCAAGGCGCGAAAGGCAAAGCTCTACACGCTCGACGAACTTTTTCGCTGAGAAGTTCCGGCCCGTTCCTCGGCCATGAAGGCGGCGAACCGCTTCCGGACTCCGCACGATGTAACGCTGCCGATCCGCGGCCTGCACCCCGATCTCAAGCGCAAGGTCCGGACCGCGTTCGGCCTGCTGGCCCAGGACGCACACGCGGGCAAGGCGCTGCGGGCGGAACTCGAAGGTCTTTGCACTCTTCGGGCCGGCCGATTTCGCATCATCTACCGGCTGCCCGCAGGCCGCGTCATCGAAATCGTCGCGGTGGGTCCGCGCGAACGAATTTACGAGGAAACCTTGCGTTTGCTCAGAAAGTCGCCCTAAGGACCGATCTCGGGCGCGGGCGTTACAGCGCCCCATAATTGTCGATATTCACCAAGCAATTGCTTTTCAAAAAGGGCAAGCCTAGACTCGCCCGGCAACCCCTCCGGATCGCGCCATGCCCGCGACGCACGAAATCCTCAACCAGAGCGCCCCGCTCGAGGATTACAACCTGCTGCGGACGAACGCAGCGCTCGTAGACGCGCTGCGATTCAACCTGCCGCGCGAGCGCCTGGCGGCTGCGCGCGAGCGCCTCGATGCCCTCGGCGCCGTCCTCGGTGCGTCCAGCACGCTTTCGCTCGCTGATGCCGCCAACCGCAACCCGCCCGAACTCAAGACGCACGACCGGCAGGGCCGGCGCCGGGACGAAGTGGAGTTTCATCCGGCCTGGCACGAACTGCTGGCGCTCGCCTTGAACCACGGGTTGCACAGCGGCCCCTGGGCCGCACCCGGCCGCGGCGCACACGTCGAGCGCGCGGCCGCCTACCTGCTGTATTCGGAGGTCGAAAACGGCACGCAGTGCCCCGTCACCATGACCTACGGCTCGGTGCCGGCGCTGAAGGCGAACCCCGGCCTCGCGGCGCAGTGGCTGCCCCGTATCTACTCGCGCGAGAAGGACGCGGCGCTCGTCGGCATGGGCATGACGGAAAAGCAGGGCGGCTCCGACGTGCGCGCCAATACCACCCGCGCCGCGCCGCTCGGCGGCGGCGCGTATGCGATCACCGGCCACAAGTGGTTCTTTTCCGCGCCGATGTGCGACGCGTTCCTCGTCCTGGCGCAGGCGCCGGGCGGCCTGACGTGCTTCTTCATGCCGCGCTTGCACCCCGACGGAACGCGCAACGCCATCCGCATCCAGCGCCTGAAGGACAAGCTCGGCAACCGCTCCAACGCTTCCTCGGAGGTCGAGTTCGAGGACGCGCGGGCGACCCTCCTCGGCGAGGAAGGCCGCGGCGTGCCGATGATCCTGGAGATGGGCGTCTACACGCGCCTCGATTGCGCCATTGGCACGGCGGGCCTGATGCGCCAGGCGCTGTCGCAGGCGCTGTGGAACGCCGCGCAGCGTAAAGTCTTCGGCAGGCTGCTGAAGGACCAGCCGTTGATGAAGAACGTGCTCGCCGACCTGGCGCTGGAGGCGGAAGCCGCGGCGGCGCTGGTGCTGCGCCTCGCGCGCGCCTACGACGCGCAAGGCGACCCGCGCGAGCAACTGCTGCGCCGCGTGCTGACGCCGGCGGCCAAGTTCTGGGTGTGCAAGCGCGGCGCGCACTTCGCGCAGGAGGCGATGGAGGCGATCGGCGGCAACGGCTACGTCGAGGAGTCGGCGCTCGCGCGCATCTACCGCGAGATGCCGCTGAATTCCATCTGGGAAGGCGCCGGCAACGTCATGTGCCTGGACGTGCTGCGCGCACTGCGGAAAGCCCCCGACGTGATCGAGGCCGTGTGCGCGGAACTGGACGCCGCCGCCGGCAAACACCGCGCCTACGACGCGTTCTGCGCCGCGCTGAAGGACCGGCTGCAGGACGCCTCCGAACATGAATCCTCGGCGCGGCGCCTGACCCAGGACCTCGCGCTCGCGCTGCAGGCGAGCCTGCTGGCGCGCCACTCCCCTGCCCCGGTGTTCGAATCCTTCGTGGCCGCGCGCCTGGGCGCGGACTGGACCGGCGCCTTCGGCACGCTTGCGCCGAACCTGCCCTTCGACGCGCTCATCGAACGCGCGATGCCCGTGGAGCGATGAAGTCGGTCCGCGTGGGCGCCGGCCTCGGTTTCTACGGCGATTCCTGGCGCCCGGTGCGCGCTTCCATCGAGCGCGGCGGCGTGCAGTACATCGCCTCGGATCACCTTTCTGAGCTGACGCTGGCGATCCTGCAGAAGGACCGGCAAAAAGACGTGGCCGCCGGCTACGCGCGCGACGGCCTGCCGATGCTCGCCGAGCTCTGGCCGCTCGCAGCGAAGCACGGCGTGAAGTTCATCCTAAACGCCGGCGGGCTCAATCCGCAGGGCGCGCGCGTGGCGATCGCGCGCGCGTTCCGCGACAAGGGCTGGCAGGCCACCATTGCCACGGTGAGCGGCGACTCGGTAATTGAGCGCCTGGACGAGTTGCGCGCCGCGGGCGAGCCGCTCGCGCACATGGACACCGGCGCCGGCCTCGACACGGTGCGCAGCCGCATGCTGTTCGCCAACGCCTACCTCGGCGCGCAACCGATCGTGCGCGCGCTCGAGCAGGGCGCCGACATCGTGCTCACCGGGCGCGTGGCGGACGCGGCGCTCTCGCTTGCGCCGCTGGTGCACGAACTCGGCTGGAAGTGGGACGACTGGGACAAGCTCGCGCTCGGCCTCACCGTAGGCCACCTGCTCGAATGCGCGGGCCAGGGCTCGGGCGGCAATTTCGGATCAGCGAGCGAATGGGCCCAGATCCCCGACTACGCCCATCTCGGTTACCCGATCGCCGAGGTGAGCGCGGATGCGAGCGCGTTTTTCACCAAGGCGCCCGGCACCGGCGGGCGCATCTCCTTCGACACGCTGCGCCAGCAGTTGCTGTACGAGGTGCACAACCCGCACGCCTACGTCTCGCCCGACGTGGTGCTCGACATGGGCACCATCAGCTTCGACGACCAGGGAAGCGACCGCGTGCGGCTCACGGGCGCGAGCGGCGCCGCGCGCCCGCCACAACTGAAGATCGTCGGCGGCTACCACGACGGCTGGATGGGCAGCGGCATCATCGGCTTCTCCTGGCCGCAGGCCTACGCCAAGTGCGAGCAGGCCTCTGAAATCATCAAGACCCTGGTCGCCGAGCACGGCTGGCCGGTCGAGGACATGAACCTCGAGTACATCGGCTACAACTCGCTGCTCGGCGCGAATGCCGACCCGACATACCGCGACCAACTGAACGAGTGTTTCCTGCGCATGACCATCCGCACGCAGGAGCGCAAGGTGGCTGACGCCTATGGTCGGCTGTTCCCGTGGTTGGGCCTGTCGGGCCCGCCCTACGTGGGGAGCATGAAGGGCGTGCAGGGCGCGAAGGAGCTGCTCGGCATCTGGCCGGCGCTGGTCAGGCGGGAACTGGTCGAGACGAAGGTGGAGATCGCCGTGGAGAAAGTCTGATGCGCGTACCGCTGTGGAAAATCGCGCATGCGCGCTCCGGCGACAAGGCCGACCGCGCCGATATCGGCCTGTTCGCCTGGGACGCGCCGACCTACGCGGTGCTCAAGCGCGAGGTGACGGCGGAGCGCGTGGCGGAGCATTTCCGCGAGCTGTGCCAGGGACCGGTCGAGCTCTGGCCGCTGGACAATCTTCTCGCGCTCAAGATCGTGCTCAACCGCGCGCTGCAGGGCGGCGCGGCGAGGTCCCTGCGCATGGACAACCTCGGCAAGGTGGTCGCGGCGCAGCTGCTGCGCATGGAGATCGAGGCGCCGGCCGACCTGCCCAGGCTGCGCGCGCGTTGAAAATAGTCCGCAACAAGCGCCAGCACGACGGCAACCGGCGCGCAGGGCTGCTCGGCGTCTGCGCGCGGCTGTTCCGCGAGCAGGGCTTCGACGGCACCTCGATCCGCGACATCTCGCGGGCGGCCGGCATGCAGTCGGGCAGCCCGTTCTACCACTTCAAGTCGAAGCAGGAGATGCTGGTCGCGGTGATGGAGCAGGGGCTGACCGAAGGCCTGCGCCAACTCGAGGCGGTCGCCGCCCTCGGCTTGCCGCCGACGGAAAAATTCAGGCGCCTGGTGCGCGTGCACCTCGGCACCCTGTGCGAAGACGGCCACGATTTCATCCCGGTGATGCTCTACGACTGGCGCTCGCTCACCCCCGCCAACCGGCGTCGCGTAATCGCGCTGAAGGATCGCTACGACGCGCTGTGGCAGCGCGCGACCGAGGACCTGCAGGCCGCCGGGCTGATGCAGGGCGATGCGCAGCTCGCGCGCCTGTTCACCTTCGGCGTGCTCAACTGGACGGCGCGCTGGTACCGCGCCGGCGGGAGGAAATCGCTCGAGGAGATCGCGGAGGAGGCGGTGCGGTTCCTCCTGCGCCGCTAAGCCAGCATCTGCACGAAGCGACGCACGGCCGCCGAGTCGGCGTCGCTGACCGACGTGAATTCGAATGTCGCCAGGTACCTGCCGTCGCGTTCCGTCGCCTTGACCACCCTGGCGTAGATCGCTGTCGCCGCGTGCCCGACGAGCGGCAACGGCAGGTTGATCTGCACTTCCGCATGCGGCGCGAGGCGCTCCGGCACCTCCGCGAGCAGTCCGTGGTAGCCGATGTCCAGCGTGGTGCCGCGGCTCGCCGCGCCGGCGACGACGTTGTTCTCGACCCTGCGAAAGCCGAAGGGCAGCTTCGCCTCGATGCGCGGACTGCGGCGCAGTTCCTGCCGCGGCACGGCCAATCCCAGCGACGGGATGCCGAGCACTTCGCGGATGCCGATGGCCAGCGACTTGCCCTTGACGTAGACAGTCGTGGGCTTTTCGGCAGCCAGGTAGCCGCGGCAGCGCTCGTAGGTCGCGTCGCTGACCAGAACCTGGCCGCGCAGGCTGACCGCCTCGATGCGCGAGGCCAGATTCACCTCGTCGCCGACCACGGTAAATACCGAATACAGTTGCGAGCCAAACCGCCCGGCCGTCACCAGCCCGGTATTGATGCCGATGCCCATGAAGACGGGTGGCATGCCCGCCTCCTCGTGCCGCGCGTTGAATTCAACCATGGCGATCTGCATGGAGACCGCGCAGGCCACCGCCTGCCTGGCGT
>Ga0247727_10017070_pt1 | contig 11604 bp, 9 predicted proteins | sample WisWelCaveWW1625_FD_202498 | JGI IMG/M metagenome (GOLD analysis project Ga0247727, IMG submission 202498) | Biofilm microbial communities from Wishing Well Cave, Virginia, United States - WW16-25 | ecosystem: Environmental > Aquatic > Deep subsurface > Groundwater > Cave microbial mat | place... | reverse complement strand
GCTCGACCAACGCTCGATCACCGATCTGGGCGGGACGATGCGACTCGGGCTTTACCCATGCGAGTTACAAAAAGGATCGAAAACCGCCGCCGCGTATGGCGAAGATCAAGTTGACGAACGTCATCGTCACCGCTTTGAATTCAATAATGCCTTCAAGCAGGATTTCGAAAAGGGAGGCATGGTCTTTTCAGGCATGTCGCCAGACGGCAAATTGGTTGAAATTGCTGAGATCAAAGATCATCCGTTCATGGTCGGCAGTCAATTTCATCCTGAGTTTTTGTCGCGCCCGATGAAGCCGCATCCATTGTTTGAGGGGTTCGTGAAAGCGGCGAAGGAGAGGAATGGGAAGATGTAATTGGTAATTAGGGATTGGAGATTTTCAGGAAAGGTTTGGGGACGCCGCCACTCAAAACGGTCTCGTTGACATACATCCGAGACTGTTTTTCATCTCCGCACAGATGAAGGTATAATACTCGCAGAAACCTGAAAGGCTGTATGAAATGACAAAACAATTCAAAATCATTGTTGAAAAGCATCCTGACGGCTATGTGGCTTATCCGCTTGGCGTGAAGGGAGTTGTTGTTGGTGAAGGCGACACTTACGAAGACGCGCTCGCAGATGTAAAATCTGCTATTGAGTTTCACATCGAAACCTTTGGTTGCAAACCATCCTCTTACAATCGGGAATATCGAGAGACGATTTTCTGAAAGCCTACGAAGGAATGGGAAGGGGAAGTGATTAGTTAGAAGTGATCAGTAAGACCTCTGAGGGAAAATATCTTTCGGAGGTCTTGTTTTATTTATATAGGCTATAATTTGAAAAAGTCCGAAGGCAAAGGGCGTATTATGGCATCATCTAAAGCAAAGATCAAAATAAAAGCAGTCAAAGAGCCAGCCATTGAGTACGAAGTTGGCGAACAATACATGCCTGTCAAGGATAAAGCCATTGCGCTGGATGCCATCTTTCGCAATACGGACATCAAGCATGGTCTGACCGTATTTGCCGCGCATGAACTGAATATTTTGGATTTATGGAAAAGGGGCGAAAAGTATTATTTCCATTGTTTGATTCGGCATAAAAAGATTCTCGCCAAGCCCGAAGAAATTGTTCGTCAATTGTGCATTAAGCGTTTGTTGGATATTGGTTATACCGAAGACCAAATGGCTTTGGAAGTTTCTGTAAAAATGGGAAGCACTGTTCACAGCAAAGCGGCTGACATTGTCATCTACCGCGAAGGGACTTTGAGATTAACGCCCTACATCGTTGTTGAGTTGAAACGTCCGCTTAGAAAAGATGGTATTGATCAACTCGAAAGTTATATGAATGCGACGGGCGTTCCGTTTGGCTGGTGGTTGAACGGAAAAGACGAGTTGATTCGTTATCGTGAAGAACCGAACATCTTTACATCCATTGACCGTTTGCCCGCTTCGGGAGAAACCATTGACGATGTGCGCGCCCCGCGCATGAAAAAAGACCTTGAGCCTTTGGTTAATTTGCGCGAGTTGGTTGAATTGCTGGAAGAACGCGTGCTTGCCAATGCAGGCGTTTCTGCCTTCGATGAAATCTTCAAACTGATTTTTGCAAAACTTTATGATGAAAATAGTCATGGGGATGAAGAAGCCTTGTTATTCCGTCGTGGAAGCGAAACCGCCGAAGAACTGCATGACCGTATTCAAAAATTATTTATACGCGCCACCCAACATCCTGGCTGGAATGAAATCTTTGACCCCGCCGAGAAAATTCAACTCACGCCGCAAGCCCTTGCGCCTTGTGTCAGCGAACTGGAAAAGTATCGGTTTTTTGGATCAGATTTGGATGTGTTGGACTCGGCATTTGAACATCTAATCAACCCCGAACAAAAAGGCGATAAGGGACAATACTTCACGCCGCGTCACGCCGTGCATATGTGCGTGGAAATGTTAAACCCAAGGGATAATGAAACCTGCCTCGACCCTGCCTGTGGTCCCTGCGGATTTATGATTCACACCTTGAAGCATGTTACCGAAAGCGCGTCCTTTAAACGCAAATGGGGCAGGGAAGTTGATTCTCGCAAAAGGGAATACGCGCAGAATTATTTATACGCCATTGACTTTGACCTGAAACTCGCCAAGGTCGCCAAAGTGATGATGCTCATCATGGGCGACGGCAAGACCAACGTTTTCCGCGTCAGTTCGCTTGACCCGCGTGAGTGGAAGAGTCACGCTTACCGCGTGGGCGACAAAATAAGGGACAACATGTTTGACTTGGTGATGACCAACCCGCCCTTTGCGGGTGAAATTACACAGGCGGAAATTCTTGGCGGCTATGACCTTGCCTACAAAGGCGACCCGACAACCAACAAACGCGCCAACAAAGTGGAGCGCGATGTCTTGTTCATCGAACGCTGTTTGCGCTTCCTGCGACCTGGCGGACGCATGGCGATTGTTTTGCCGCAGGGAATTTTCAACAACACCAGCGATGAATACATCCGCAATTACGTGATGAAACATGCCCGCTTGCTGGGCGTGGTGGGATTGCATGGCAATATGTTCAAGCCGTTCACTGGCACAAAGACCAGTGTTTTACTCATGCAAAAATGGCGCAGTGAAGAGGAACGAATCGAAGCGGGCGATTACAGAATCTTCTTTGCGACAAGCCAGAAATCGGGTAAGGATAATTCAGGCTCATATATCTGGCTGGATAAAGAAAGCAAAGAGCGCGTGCGCAATGGCAAGACTTCCGAAGTCTTCGAGACTTCGGAAGTCGTTCTCGACCACGACTTGAACGATATTGTGGAAGCCTTCAAAGCCTTTGCCAAAGAGGAGCGGCTGGATTTTTTCGCCTAAGCCCTTCTGACCAAACGCTCAAACAAGTGGTTAGAAGGGCGGGATTGAGTATTTCGCTCGCAAAAACTTCCGAACTGGTTGGTTCTGGTCGTCTTGACCCTGAATATTACCAACCACATTATCAAGCATTACACGCCAAACTCAAATCCATTGGCGCAGTAACGATAGATTCGTTTGCCGACGCCAACGATGGATTTCACGAATCGCCTGTTTGGGTTGAGGGTGGAGGTATCCCTTGCATTTCCGCTAAATGTGTCAAGGATAATTATTTTGTTCTTACGGATGCGGGACAAGTCAGTCTTTCTCAGCGAGATAAAAACCCAACCAAAGAAGCGCGTGTTGGTGATGTGTTAATTACAAGTGTTGGGACAATAGGGAATTCTGCTGTAGTCCACAAAGAGATTTTGCCTGCAATCATGGACAGGCATGTTGGGATTGTTCGTATTCATAAAAACGCCAACGTTGATCCTTATTATTTAGCGGCGTTTTTGAACAGCAAATATGGACGCTTCCAAACATGGCGGGAATCAACGGGAAATGTTCAATTGAGTTTGTTCATAGAGAAAATCAATAAATTGCTTGTTCCTGTTGGTGAGCAATTCAATGCAACAGGCAAACTGGTTAGAAAATCTTATGACAAATTCCGCCAATCCAAGCAACTCTACGCCGATGCGGAAAACCTGCTTGCATCCGAGTTGGGGTTAGATAAACTGGATTTAAGCGAGAGTTTGTTCAACATTCGTACAGTATCAGATGTTTTGAAATCAAAACGCATGGATGCAGATCACTATAGGCAAAAATATTATCGTGTATTGAAAGCAATAGAGGAACTCAAACCAAAAAGCATTTCACCATTAGGTGAATTAACCGACACATTGACAAATGGTCATACTCCGCTATATCACGACTTGGATACGGGCGATATGCCATTTTTCACCGCTGAACATGTCTATGATTTTCGGTTAGACCATGAAAACGCAAGAAGCATCTGGAAAGAACATCACGAAACCTTATTGAAACGAACTCAACTTAGAAACAATGATGTTCTAATCACTATCAAAGGTCGTGTTGGAAATGCGGCAGTTGTTTATGATTTGCCAAGTGAAACAAACATCAATCAGGATGTTGCTCTCTTGCGCCTTAAATCAGGAATTCATCCTTGGTATATTGCTGGGTTTCTGAATTCACCCGCTGGAAAAGCATTAATGGAGCAAATTGCAACTGGACAAATCAATCCGTTTTTAGGACTTGGCAATCTTACACAAATTAAAATCCCAATCTTCGATGAAAAACGAATGAATGAACTTGGTGAAAAAATCCGTAAGACTGTTGAAAAAGCAGAAAGTGCGCGTCAAGAAGCCAAACGCCTGCTGGCAGAGGCAAAGTCCGAAGTGGAAAAGATGATCGAAGGAATATAATTATCCAAAACACCGCCCACTGATAACTGCTTACTGATCACTGATAACTAAACTACTCCCATGCTCACCACCCTCTCCCAATCCTCCCTGCAAGATTATGTAGACTGCGCGCGGCGATTCCAATTGCGTTATGTGGATCGCTTGTCTTATCCCGCGATTGAGTCCGAACCGACGCTGGAGAACGAGAAGCATCAGCAGGAGGGTGAATATTTTCACCGGCTCGCGCAACAGTATTTGATTGGCATTCCAGGGGAGCAAGTAAGCAAATTGGCAAACACGCCGAATTTGCAGAGGTGGTGGGAGAATTTTCTTGCCTATCCAGACTTCCGAAGTTTTCAAAACTTCGGAAGTCTATATCCTGAAGCTACCCTCTCTGCGCCGCTTGGAGGATTTCGCCTGCTTGCAAAATATGATCTCATCGCCATAGATAACGGCAAAGCCACCATCTACGATTGGAAGACTTATCGCAAACGTCCGCGCAACGAATTTCTCTCCGCGCGTATGCAGACGCGTGTTTATCGCGCGTTGCTTGTTCATGCGGGCGCGCATCTCAATTACAACAAATCCTTTGAACCCGAACAAATCGAGATGATCTATTGGTTTTCAGATTTTCCCAACGATCCCGCGCGCTTTGTGTACACGTCCGCGCAATATAAACGGGATTGGGATTTGCTATTAAAACTTTCGGATGAAATCCTTCGTCAGGCTCAGGACTCCGCTTCTCTCTACCCGCTAACTGATGATCGGACAAAGTGCCTTTACTGCCCTTATAGATCATACTGTGAGCGCGGCATCCGCGCGGGGGATATAGATCAGGTTGAGGCGGACGCGCAGCGGGAAGCGGAGGAGTTATTCGATGTCAACTTCGAGCAGATCGGGGAGATCGCGTTTTGATCTTGTAGGGGCGGGGTGACCCCGCCCTTACGGTTTTATATAAACACCCAAATGATTCGCAACGGGGCGTTCGCGACCAGGGATGTAATTATCAATTGGGGAATTCAGAATTACCGGCTTACCATTTTCCCCTTCAATGACCATTGTGGACGATCCGCCGCCGTCCAAACTCATGGCAAAGTATGCGCCGTATTTAATGAGGAGCTCGGCGAGTTTCACAAAGGTCGCGCCTTCGCTGTAAAACGGCTGGCGGCCGTCTATAACAATCAGGATCATGATACGCCCATTTTTGTTGATGCCAATTGCAGTGCGCGGATCAAGTTCGTTATTATCCAAGCCCTCCAGAACCTTGCCCTTCTCGACCAACATGCGATCCCCTGAAATGGCGTGGAAAATATTGTTGGGACGCCTGTTGAAGGACAAATCATTTCTGCGGCTGAGATAGAGCGTTGGCTCGATACCAATCTCGTTTGGGATTCCTGCGGCGTAGACATCTCCCTTTGAAGCAGTTAAACCCAATGGTGTAACCGGATCACCTTCATGCGGATAATAGTCCATGAGACTGCGTGACCACCACGACGTGAAGCCATCTCCGTTGACTGCGATTTGAACATCGAATTCAGCCAGAAATTGCGATGTCGTGCGCGCGTTCAAAGGCATGTCCCCTTCTGAATCGGGCGGTGTGACGAGAAAACTGATCCCTTTGACTTTTGTATCTATGACAATGACATGCGCGATCATCGGACGCGGCAGATAATCAACAACACGGCGATAGACGACTCCCTCGTAAAGCGTTTGCTTCATCGCAACCGGCGCGGGACGTCCGCGGTCGTAGATGATGTAACCTAGAGCGCACAATCCAATCACGAGCAATGCCCAGATGAATATCCGTGCGGGCTTTTTGGTTTTCATGGGATTGATTCTAACTTGAAATGGTTTCTTATTTGACAGAGGGACAACCCGTCAGGCTCATCAAATAGTTTGTTCTCGCTGGGTGGATCGCTCTGGCATTGAGATCATACATCCACACAGGGCGACCCGTCTTTATAAAAAGTATCCATTAAGGCGTTGATGGGTCGCCCCTACAATCTGATAACCGCTTATTAAAGATAAATCGGACAGCAATGCGGTCCGATTCCAAATTTATTCAACTTGCGCAGGAGGTTATTAGACAGCAAATTCCTGTTCAGCCTGGCGCATGGTCTTGAAGGATTCAATTGCGACTTCGAGCATGGAGTTGTCGGGTTGGCGCGTGGTCAGGGATTGCAGAGCCAGATTCGGCTTGATGAGGAAGCGCACGAAAGGCGAATCCAAATGATTGGCTGTCCAGCGGATATATTCCACCGCGACTCCGGCGAGTACCGGAATCAACAGGACGCGGCTCGTGAGTCGCCAAACTATGGTTAAGTCACCGAGCGCGCTGTGGGCAAGGATGGACAACAACACAAACGTCAGTATGAAGGCTGTGCCGCAACGCGGATGTTCGATGGGATATGTTGCGACAACCTCCGGCGTGAGTTCCGCGCCCGCTTCAAAGGCGTTGATGGTTTTATGTTCCGCGCCGTGATAACCGAAAAGACGTTTGACATCAGGCATGAACCCGATCGCCCAGATATAACCGACAAGCAATAGCAAGCGCACAAAACCTTCGAGCAAATTATGAGCAAGGTTTGGCCAGCCCAGGTAATGTTCAGCCAACCCGCCAACACCAGCCGGAAACAGAATGAATAGACCGATGCCAATCGTCAGGGATAGGCCCAATGTGAGATACAGTGCAGAACCTTCCAGTTTTTCATCCTCACCGGTTTGGGTATTCGCGGAAAGCGTGAGCGCTTTCATACCCAGACCCAACGCGTCCCATAGCAGGATGGTGCCGCGCAGAAATGGAATCTTTGTAATGCGCGAACGATAGAGCGCCGCGAGATTCTCTTTGTGAACAACGATCTTGCCATCCGGCGCGCGCATGGCGACGGCAAATGAATTTCGCCCGCGCATCATAACGCCTTCGATCACGGCTTGTCCGCCGTAGGAGATGATTTTGTCTTCCATGATTTCCAATCTTGTGTAGGGGCGGGGTCTCCCCGCCCGATGCGGGGCGAGAAGACCTCGCCCCTACAAATTATCCCATGTTGTAAAAGAAATGAATGAACGCGTCAATGCCTTTGTGCCAGGTGGGCAGGTGCAGATGCTCGTTGGGTGAATGGACGTTATCACTCGGCAAGCCCATACCCACCAAAACAGATTCGACTCCGCAGATCTGTTGAAGCATCGCGACCGCGCCAATGGAACCGCCTTCGCGGCGATAAAACGGACGCGTGCCCCAAACTGATTCCATGGCATTGCGCATGGCTTTGACGCCGGTGTTGTTCAAATCCGCGATCGCAAACGGACTGCCCGTTAATTTTTTGACTTCCCACTTGATGGTCTTCGGCGCGTTCTCTTCCATAAAACGCTTCATCTGTTCAACAACAACATCGTCATTTTGGTCTGGGACAAGGCGGCATGAGATCTTTGCCATTGCCTGCGCGGGCAGGACCGTTTTTGAACCGCGGCCTGTCCAACCGGAGAGCAGACCATTGACCTCGAGCGTGGGACGCGCTCCCGTCCTTTCAGCGGGAATATATCCCTCCTCGCCCCATAACGCAGGGACGCCTGTTTCATCCAAATAATGCTTGTCGTCATTTGGAAGCCTCGCGAAGTCGGCGCGTTCCTGTTCACTGATGGCGCGCACGCTATCGTAAAAACCCGGCAGGGTCACGCGGCCCTTTTCATCGTGCATCTTTGCAACCAATTCGGTCAATGCCTGCGCAGGGTTGTGGACAACGCCGCCATACAAACCGGAATGGAGGTCTGCCTTCGGTCCCCATACATGGACTTCCATATAAGCCAGCCCGCGCAAGCCGTACGTGATGGTTGGCATATCAATGCCCATCATGCCTGCATCGGGATTGAGCGATACATCCGCCTTGAATTTTTCGGCATGTTTCCTGAGAAAGGGTTCGAGATGCTTGGAACCGATCTCTTCCTCGCCTTCCAGCAGGAATTTTACATTGACCAGCAATTTGCCCGCATTCATCACGGATTCGATTGCATCGAAGGTCGCGAGTACTTGTCCCTTCATATCGGAGGAGCCGCGCGCAAACAAAAGATCGCCGCGCACTTGCGGCTCATAGGGACCGCTCTCCCACAATTCAAGCGGATCGGCGGGCTGGACATCATAATGACCATAGACCAAAACGGTCGGCGCGCCGGGCTTCCTGATGTAATCACCATAGACTACGGGATGCCCGCCGTTATCGGTGGGCATGATCTCGATGTTTTCCATGCCGAGTTTTTTCAAGTGATTCGCCATCCATTCAGCGGCGCGCTGCACTTCGCCTTTGTATTCTGCATCGGTTGAAATGGATGGAATCCGCAGGACCTCGTTCAGTTCATTCAAAAAACGTTCGCGGTTTTGTTTTGCATACTCAAGTGCGTTTTGCAGGTTGGTCATTTGTCCTCTTATAAAAGAGGCGACAGTCACCTTTAAGGCGAATGTCACCTTGTGATTTACGGGGTTGAAGTTGTGATACTAGGCTGCTCCAACGCGCGGCGCGTGAGCAGGTACCAATTCGCAAATGTGGCGAAGCGATCACTGGGTTCATACAACGCGCCCACTTGCACGCCCTGCACTTGCGAGTCCACCGCATAGGAATAGACTGGCACATACAATGGAAGCGCAGGCAATTCTTTGGCAAACACGATTTGGAAATTTCGGTACAACTTTGCGCGCAAGATATAGTCCGCTGTTACGCGCGCTTGTTCGAGATATTCGCTGGCGGCGCGGTTATCCCATTGCGAGTAGTTCTGTCCGCCGGTGGCTTCGGCTTGATGCCAGAATGGGTACGGGTCAGGGTCGGGGGTGCGCGAAAGGTTCAGGTCCACCAGGGCAGATTGATAGGTGCGCGCCGCGAGCGTGTTCAATACGAGTTGATCATAAGGCATGGCTTGCAAATCCACGCGTACTCCGATCTGCGCCCATTCTGTCCGAATCGTTTGCGCGATCTGCGTATGCAACGCGTCGTCAGGATGGGATAAGGAAAAGATAAGCGGCGCGTTATCTTTTGCGCGCACATCGCCGCCGCTCGCAGGAATGACATAGCCTTCAGCTTTGAGGAGGTTGATTGCCGCGTCGGGATCATATTCAAATTTTTCGATGCCATCGTAATGCGCCCACGAGTTCGGAAGAATTGGGCTGTCTGCCGGAATAGCCTGGCTCTGCATAAAGGCATTGATAATATACATGCGGTTCAAACCAAGCATGAGCGCGCGCCGAACGTTTGTGTTTTGCAGGAAGGTCACTTCGGGATTGTTCAAATTGAACAACACAAAGCCCATCTGCGGTGTGCGGCTGGTGTAGAAATTAAGGTTAGATTCTTCGAGGGCTTCATTCAATACGTCAGTCGTGACCTGGCTCACCGCGAACACATCGCCTTGTTGATATGCCGAGAACGCATCGGCGGACGTGGGATAATAGCGAAACACGACCTGCTCGATGAACGCTGGTGTGCGATAGTAATCCTCGAACAACGTTAGCGCCACGCCAATGATCTGACCGTTCTCCACGAGCAGGCGGTCAAATTTATACGGACCCGTCCCCACCGGGTTGATATTAAATTCAGCGCGTTCCATTTGTTCCGGCGGCACAGAACCAAGCAGGTGTTTTGGCACAACGCCGAATGTCAGATAATCCAGAAACGGGACGTATGGTTCAGGCAAAGTGAACTTCAAATACTTGTCACTCAACTTTGTGACTTCGATCTTGCCCCACAGGTCTTTGATATCCTGCGGATATAACGACCCGGCGCTTTTCATCATCTCGATGGTAAAGATCACGTCATCACTTGTCACAGGCGTGCCGTCATGCCAGACTGCATTCGGTCGAATCGCAAAATTGTAGACAGTGCCATCCGGTGTTTCACCCCATGCCTGGGCAAGGTCCACCTGCGGCAAGCCGCGTTCGTCAAAGCGGATCAGCCCGCTGAAGAGCAGGCGGTTTATATCGCGGTCGGCTGAGTTGTTCCAATCCAGCAGGGGGTTGAGGCGCCCAAACGCGCCGACCAATCCTTCGGTATAAACACCTCCCTGCTCAGGCTGTGACAGAATCACATCGCCGATCGCTGGCACCTGTGTGCTGAATAACAACACAACCACGATCACCAATGTAACCAGCACCACCAGAATCTGCCAGCGTAATTGTTTCATAGATAAAAAGAAAGGCACGCTTATCCAGGCGGACGGCGCCGCGCGGAAAAACGCGCCTTTCGGTTGGGTCTCATTGATCAGTTTATGATAAGAACGAGTGTAAGCACCAATGCAAAAAAGACGGTACTCAAACCGATTGTAACGCGGAACAACGTCCGTTCCACGCCGCGCCGCGCCGTATAGACACTGCCGGTATCAGCGCCGCTCAAGCCGCCCAAACCCGCGCCCTTGCTCTGCAGGATCACACTCAGGATGAGCAGGACTGAGATTATAATCAACGCAATATTTAGATAGTTTTCCATTTACAACGAGCCTCCTTTTATTAAGCGGGGACATTATACCTGCTAGGGAGAAGAAACGTCAACTTGAGGTCTCATGCAAGAAATCGTCGTCAACCTGCACATGCACACACGCTACTCAGATGGGAGCGGCACGCATAAAGATATCGCCCAAGCCGCCATCAACACCGGTTTGGATGCGGTCATCGTGACGGATCATAATGTCCTTGTGCTAGGCATGGAGGGTTACTACCGCTTCGCGCGCCACCCTTCGGCTCCCGTTTCGACAGGCTCAACACAACGGCTCAGGACAAGCCGCGTCCTGCTCCTCGTTGGACAGGAAGTCCACGACCAGGATCGTGATCCGCAAAAGAATCATCTGCTGGTCTTCAACGCCAATCGCGACCTCTCCTCTCTTGCCGATGATCCGCAAACCCTCATCAACGGAGTCCGCGAGGCTGGCGGACTCTCTTTCATCGCGCATCCCAACGACCCCGAAGCCCCGGCTTTCAAAGAGGATGATATTTCATGGGAAGCGTGGGACGCGCAAAACTTCACCGGCATCGAACTCTGGAACGGGTTGAGCGAACTCAAAACTGTTGTCCCAACCAAATTGCACGGCGCATTTTACGCGTTCTTTCCACAATTCGTTGGGTATCATCCCATTCCTGAAACCATCCAACGCTGGGACGATCTACTATCCAAAGGCGCACGCGTCGTTGCAATCGGCGGCTCGGACGCACATGCTCTTCACATGCATATGGGACCAATCTATCGCGTGATCTTTCCATACAAATTTCATTTCAAGACAGTCAACACGCATGTCTTTATTCCAGAGCCTCTCACGGGCGAAGTATCAACAGATAAAAAGATGATTTACGAGGCCCTCGCGGAGGGACATTGCTTTGTCGCGTATGATTTACCCGCATCGACGCGCGGCTTCAC
>Ga0247727_10017069_pt1 | contig 11605 bp, 4 predicted proteins | sample WisWelCaveWW1625_FD_202498 | JGI IMG/M metagenome (GOLD analysis project Ga0247727, IMG submission 202498) | Biofilm microbial communities from Wishing Well Cave, Virginia, United States - WW16-25 | ecosystem: Environmental > Aquatic > Deep subsurface > Groundwater > Cave microbial mat | place... | reverse complement strand
AGTACAGCATCAAAGAAGCAAGGATTCGTCGTATTTGGGAGCTTGCGGGTTAGCAAAGCAAAACGTATTGGATTGTTCTTGACGCAGTGTTCCAGCACATTCGCCAGCGTGTGTGCTCCGCCGATTGGCTCGTTGCTTTTAATCCTAAAAGGCAAGTCATCGGCATTGTATTTCTTAATAGCTCTGAGCCATTGCTCGTCAGTCATTTTTGCGACGGCTTCTTCAGGAATCGGGGACCCAACCGTGCTGGCAACACACCCGATTGGTGGCTCTATGGGTTGTGTGTTGAATTTTCGTCGCCATTCTCCCAACCGACGTTTCACTCGATCAGACTGCCTTGAAACTTCAATGCCATCCAGCAGTGTGAACTGTGAGTAACCATACCTCCGACGCCCATTTATACCGCGTTCCCAAGAGGTGTAATAAGCCAGTATCACTTCTTCAAGTCGAAGCAAATTTTTGTCAGAGCAAAACGGCGTGATGGCCTGAATCAATTCATGTGCCGCCCAATGTGGGTCATCGACATAACCAGTTCTGAGACGTGCCGGATATTCACAAAGGTATTCAGCAGCCTCATCAGCAAATCTTTCTCCGCTGGCAGTATAAGCTCGAACCAGAAGGAATTGAGCCGTCTCGAAACTCGATTGCCTAATTTGTGATGCAATCGGAGCAAAAGCGTTCGGATCATCCCTGGCCAACAGAGCCAGGGCTTTTTCCATCGCCGCCAACAATGTGTGCCGGATGCTGTAACCTTCGCCAAAGTGCCGGAAGCGCCAAACTTCATCTCTCCAAGGCGGCCCCTCCTCTCGCTCGGATGTGATCTCCATAATTCGCAACATAAACGGCAGAACCTGCTCGACGAACTTCAATGGCGCCCCTTCGGCGGTTTCCAGAAAATACTGAGTATCGTGTCGGCTATCGAGAGCCGTCCCCAAAGATTCAAACGGATTTGAATCACCAACGGCAAGGCTTTTTTCCAAACACCGATTGCAATAGTGACCGATCACTTCCGCCGCCCAGTTAGGCTGTTTTTTCGGTAGTGTGTAAGACAGCATCCAGAAATCATGGAAGGCATCATCCAGAGTACCGTTATCAATCAATCGGAGGAACAGATCAAAAAATCGCCGCCCAACACCCTTTTCGCTTCGCCACGCTAGATATTGCAGTTGTTTATTCCATTCATCCGAAATTCCGACATAAGGCTCGGCAAGCTCTGCAACTCGATCGGGTAACGTTTTCTGCGCCAACGACAGTATCCACACTAGGCGATTGAGGCGCTCTTCATCGCCCCCCGCGGCCAGCCATTTGTTTATCAGCCCGAGCGAGTCGAGCAGTCTGAACCAAGCGATGGAATTGCTTAATAAGCTCCAGGCTTCTGTCGATAATGGATTGGCAACGTCCTCAAAGAATGGGCTAACAATATTCCATTCTTCTTCAGTCGGATCGGAGAGAGTTGCGAGCAATGCGAAAACCACTTGCTTCAGGTGGTAGCGAATTCGCGGGTGACTGATCAAGGTCTGCAGGTCTTCAAGATAGCGAGTGCGATTCTCTTCTCGCTCGTGCAACAGAATCTGCCGAAGCTGGGCACGACGGAACAAGTGTTGCTCACGACCGAGCAGGAAATCAACTAGACGTTCTTCCTGTGCGGCGAAGCGTCGAGCGAAGGCATAGTCGAAAAAACTTTCGTGAAAGAACGCATATCGCCCGCTATCGTGCGTCAAGACGTGTTCTGCAGCCATTGCCTGTGCCTCAGATTCGTAGTCACCAAGCTGGCTAACAGGAACAGACAATACCTGCCTGTCGCTCATAAACCTGCAAAGAACCTCAATCACTTGCGCCCAGTGTAAAGATCGTCCCAAGCGTTGAGCTGCTAATGCCTGTTTATATGTCCAGTAATGATCATAAAGGGTTTTGAGTGTCTCAAAACTGAGAAAATTAAAGTTAGTGTCTGAGGCAATTCGGGCCAGCAAATTCAGATGCAGCGGGACGGACAGCAGCTCTAGTTGTCGATCGTTGAGCCGACTGGCATCAAGCCCCAATTCGCTCACGACCTGACGAACGGAATCATGGCTCAGACGACCGACCGGAATGACTTCGGAGCCAGCATTGTTCTCAGCCAACCTTCGCAGACGATGATCGTTATCAATGTCGAACTTACGGCATCCCAGCACCAGGCGCATCTTGGGATGAATCGTCGCCTGCCGGATGATTTCGTCAATGCAATCGAAGAAGTCAGGATGGCGGCCTGAAACCAGACTCACCGCGTCAATCTGATCAATAACCAGAGCACAATCACGTTCCTGTGCAACGGACGCCAGCACGTGGACGGGTGAACCAGGTAACCCGAGTTGCTTTCCGACTTCATCTGGTAGTTGTGTTGGATCCAGCCGGTCAATACGGAAAGCGAGGAGCGGCCAACCTTCCTCGCGTAACGTGGCCGCGATCTGTGCCATCACGCAACTTTTCCCTGACCCTGCCTCGCCAGCGAGAAAGACACTTCGCACCCCCGCGGAGGCCGTAACTTTCTCGATGGCTTGCTGTGCCTCGTCGCGTGGGATCATTTTCCCGTTGATTGTTTCCCTCTGAAGAACGTCAAGATAACGATTGTTAGCTCGTTCGACGGCCACATTTACCAGTGGATCGTTTTTCCAGTCACGACGGCGGCAATTCCTACTCTCAAGATGCCGCCAGATGTCGTGTGCTATCAGTCCATATCCAACCTTGTCCAAAGCGAGTTGGGCCAGTATATCAACCACCGTTGCGGGGGATTCGCCATCTACTAAAGCTTCCAGTCGCCACTCGATGTGGGTTTCGAGCGTCTTTTCGTCAATTGTGACCACACGAATTCGTTTCAGTCTTTCGTACGCCTCCTGACGTGAACATCCAGACCAGAAATCGATCAGTGAATTGAAATTGCTGGCATGCTGATTAGCTCTCAGGTATTCACGCTCAAATTCATCGAAAGACCTCGGCTGGCTCGCTCGCTCAACAAGTTCGCGGAGTTGGGTGGCGTCCTGAATGGAAACGAACACGCAAGTAGCAGTCGAATCATTCAATCTGTTGTAGAAATGAGATAGAACCTGCTTTTGTCCCAGGGATTTGATTGTCCATCCCCTTTGGGCGCTATCCTGGCGTTTGACCTGGTGGTATTCGAAATGACTGTCTTTGCGGAGCCAGAATTCAATCCCTTCGCCTTCAACTCCTGGCGGTTCAAGACGGATCGAACTGAACCTCTCGCCCAGCACCTCAGACATGGCATAGGCAGTCCACTTGCCTTCATACCGGTTGCCGAATTTATCCGCCTGTCCGCCAGGTAAGGGCATAGTCCGAAATCCTCAAACCCATTGCTTGCGTATGCAAAACCGAATTATGGCGTTCATCACCGGATATGACAATCAATAAAGCAAGGCTCGCAAGCCAAGCTCGACGTAAACAATCCTTGCGCAATTTCCGTAGCTTAAAGCGCTGTGTATGGCTATCCACTGGACGATAGCACGATGACGCCAACCTCTTTGGCTGCGGCCTCCAGTCGAATTGCGTATTCCTGCCGATCATAATCCACTGTGCCACCTGTGCCACCTCGATTGGACGTGCTGACGCGCTCGGCTTTGTTCTTCGCCTTCGCATTGGTGATCACGTAGCCGATCTTCTCGCCGGGATGCACGTTGACACCATCCGCAATTAGTTCGCGGGCGGCCAGCGAGGCGCGCGTTTCGACGGCGTACTCTTCGATCTCGCGGCTCAGCACCTGCTCGACGATCAAGAGCCGGGGATCAACCGTGCCGCTTTCGAGTTCCTCCTGATACCGATCGTAGATGCGCGCGGCTTCCTGCCGGCGCTCGCGCAATTCTTCGAGTGTGCGCGCAGTTGCCAGAATCTTCAGCATCTCTTCCTGCGCCTGTTTGATGAAGAGCGGCCTGTCGTGACGGCGGCAGGCCAGGCCACGAATCTTCATCGTCTCGTCGGTGAACGCGCCGTAAAACCGCGCGGCCACAGGGTGTGAGGGATTCATCTTCGACGGCGCGAAGACGATCCAGCGATAGACGCCTTCGAGCGCCATCTCGATGCCGATTGCTCGCGTAATCGCATCGCAGAGCCGCGCGATCTCTTCCGCTGTCGCGCCCGTTTTTTTAAGCCATAGACTGTCGGTCAGCGCGTGCAGGATCTCGTAGCCCGCCTCTTCGGCAGAGGTCGTTCTTTACATAGAATCTTGTCTTATAGGGAAGACAAAGCTGGCGCAACATATTAAAATCGCTCTCTCATAATGAAGAAAGAAATGTCTTTTCTCATTGAGGATACTTGAACTGCCTATTGGCTAATTTGGCTGAGGACTGTTGTATGTCAGCTCACCGCTCAAGTTTCATTGATCGCAGTTATACAGTCCCGGATGATTCACGTTCCATTATGAGATGTGACGGCCGAGGATTGATCCGGAGGCTTACGCCCAAAGCGGATCCCTATCAGGAGAGAGCGATCAACGCTCGGGAGAAAACAATTCGGATCGTCGCCCCCGCGGGATCCGGGAAAACTCAAACCATTTTAAATCGGGTCATTGGTCGCGTCGGAGAAGGGGTGTCGCCCGATCGCTTCTTGATCCTGACCTTTGATAACTCCGCCGTGAAATCGATTGTTTCAAAATTGCGAGAGCAGTCGGATGGATCGCGGTTGAGCTTAGGTTCCCTTCGCATCCGGACATTGAACGCGCTCGGCTACGAGATTCTGAGAAGCGACTTCCCGCAAGAACATAAGCCGATCATCCTCGATCCCCGCCGCTACCTGCTACTTCGGGAAGTGAAGAAGGCCCTTAAAGAGAGAAGTGCGGATCGGTTCCGCGCGCTCCCGGTGGGTGTCAAAGATTCTGTTTACCTCGAATTTTTCAGCCTTCTGAAAAACGAATTGTTCGACCCGCGAGATTTACAGCCCCAGCGGTTCGCCGACTTCGCTCTGGCCAGCCAACAGGCAAAGCCCTTTTTTGAAATTGGGGGAGATCCCGCATCCATCCGAAGGGTTATCGAGGCCGTCGGGTGGATGTTCAAGGCCTACGAACGGGCGATCGAGAGGGAGCGGCTGATCGACTTCGACGACCAGAAGCTCCGGGCGTACCTCGCGCTTCGGAAAAACCCGGGGGTTCGGAAGAAGTTACAAGAGAAATATTCGGAGGTCATCGTCGACGAGTTTCAAGACATCAACCGCCTGGATTTCGCCCTGATTAAACTCCTGGTCGAAAGAAGCAACCTGGTCATTACGGGGGATGACGATCAGTCGATCTACGGATTTCGAAACTGTTCTTCCGACTTCATGATCGACCTGGAAAAGCACCTCGGCCGGAAGGTGGCTTCCTACGAGCTGAAGATCAACTATCGAAACCCGGCCAACCTGGTTGAACATGCCGCAAAACTCATCGGCCACAACGCCCGCCGCATTCCGAAAAGCCCGATTTCCGGCTTCCAGGGGAGGGCTGGGATCGAGGTTGCGTCCTCGCCGTCGGCGGGATCGGAGGCGAGACTCGTTGTCTCAGTCATCCAAAAGATCAGACAGACAACGCCCGGGATTCAGTTCCGGGATTTCGCTGTCCTCTTCAGAATCAATGCCCAAAGCCTCCCCCTTCAGATCGAATTCGCCTTGAACGGCATTCCCTATACCGTGAGTGAACACGATCACATCCTCCACAACGAGGCGCTCGAGAAATTGATCGGCTTTCTCAGGCTGAAGCTTTGCCTACAATCTGGAAGACAGCCGGCCCCTCGGGACGCGGTTTTGACGCTCAAGGCTTATTTCGGAGGGCTGGACGCGCCGGCCGCCGAACGCCTGCACCGGCTCTTTCAAGAGAAAGGAGATTTTTATGAGGCCGTAACCTCGAACGAGCTTTTCAAAGTTGCGCCGAGAACAAAAGAGGGCCGATTGGCAGAGTCTGTTCGTGAGGCCGTGAAGACCCGTTCACTTACAAAGACCCTTTCGATCGTGGCGAATCGGTTTCAGGGAATGAAAGGGATGGCCGGAGGTCTCGACGAGGGGATGGACGGGCTGGCCCCGCTCGGCGGAATCCTCGATTTCGCCGCCGACTTCGGGGGAGACACGGGGCGTTTTGTGGAGGTCGTTGAGACGGCGCTTGAACGGGCCGGGAAGACCGGGGCGGCGGAGAGTGATGAAAGCGGAGTCGCCTTACTCACTTATTTCAAGTCCAAGGGGCTTGAATGGCGCTCGGTGATTTTGACCGGTTGCAATGAGGGGATCATCCCGCATAAGCGCGCGCCGGTGGAGGACGAGCGCCGGCTGTTTTACGTCGCGATGACGCGGGCGAGTTCGAACCTCCTGGTTTCCTACGTGAAGCAAGCCTCGAACACCGCCGCCGCGCCCAGCCGATTTCTTTCGGAAGCGGGGTTGCTTGAGAAATGAGACTTTCATACGACAGGTCGTGTAAATACTGCGGAACTCAGATTCAGTTGCGGCAAACGCCGGCTGGCCGGTGGGTGGCGTTCGAAGGAGTAGATGAAGTGCATAAATGCAGAAGGCCTTCGAACCGAAACCCGCCAGCGGACCGATCCTCAAAGGGGGACATTTTTGAAGACGTCGCCTTCCCTGAAGAGTTTGTTCTGAAAGGCGAAACCGACCGGAAGCAGAAGCGCTCGGGCGGCCCTCCAACGCCGCGATCGGGAGAGAAGCGAGGCGTAAAAAGGCAGTCGCCGCCGAGGGGGCAAGCATCACGTCCTAAAACGCGTCGTGGCTTCGGTCGGTTGTCGAACGGGCAATTCTTGTTACTCTCAATAGTCGTCGTACTGATTCTTTTATCTGTGTGGTCTCGCTTTTCTTAGCGGCGCGGGGTCACACGACACTTTCATGTAGACGACTAAAGTTTACGTAGAACCAACCGATGATCGGGTCGTGGCCGCCGAAGTGGACTGGACCGGCAAGTTTGCCCAATGGGTGGTCGCGAGGATTCAGTGGGAATCAAGTGGCAGACGATACCGAAAGCACCCGACTCTTTCAAGGAGGCGAAGAGCATTTCAGATCGATTTTACATAAGGTTTTCTGGAGGCTCGGAAAGTTAACCGCGGCTGAGACATGAAGGTCGCAGAGAGATCGAAAGCCGTGCGGCTGGCAGCGATGCCATGCCGACAACCACGTCAACCATCTTCTGTCGCGTCAACCGGCACAGACCCTGCCGAATTTGCGGCAAGCCCGATTGGTGCATCTTCACGCGCAACGAGCGCATCTCGATCTGTATGCGCATCCGTGAGGGAGCGCAGAAGATCAACCGGCAGGGCGGCGCGATCTTTGTTCACGAGGATGAAGTGATTGACGTTCGCGAAGTCGTGGAGGTCACGCAGTCGCCGATCGCGCCAACCACTCTTCGCGATTTCGTCTACGGACGGCTTCTTGAACTCAGCCCAGCCAAACTCTACCGCAGCACGCTCATAGCAGGAGAAAAGGGGCTTCTCGCGCGCGGGTTCGACGAGCGCCACTTTGGCAATTACGGCGCGCTGCCTGCTGAATGGCGAGCGAGAGAGCGAATCACACGCCAACTCTTGCGGGAAGCGAGCGATCAGTTTCAGCGCACAGATTCGTTGCGAGGGATTCCCGGATTCTGGGAAGACGGCTGCGGCGTTCATCTCTGGAAAGAGATGGACTACCTGGCACCGAGGCTGCTCATTCCCGTGCGCGATGAATTGGGGCGCATTCAAGCCTGTCAGATGCGATTGCCCTTCATTGCGAAGAAGGGGCTGCGCTACCTCTGGCTCTCCTCTTCCGATCTGCCGCTCGGCGTCGGATCGGGCAGCCCGCTGCATTTCAAGTTCCGTCTCGCCGATCTTCCGAGCGATGCCCAGGTCGTGATCGTCGAGGGCGTGCTGAAGGCCGATGTCCTCTTCGCGCTTCGTCCTGAACTCTTCATCGTCGCGACGCCTTGTGTGACAGCCAATCACAGCGCGCTGATTCACTTGACGCGCAAGCGTCGTGTGCTGATCGCGTTTGACCAAGATTCCTATTCAAACAAAGCGGTCTGCTTTCATCTCGCCTCCTTGATCGCCAGGCGGATGCGGAGCGAACGGACGCTCGCGACAACGCGCATTGCTTCGTGGGATCGCCGGTTCAAAGGCATTGATGACGCCGCGGTCCGCAATATTCCCATCACTTCGATCAGCGTTCGATCCTGGTTCGATCGCCTCAGCCCTCACTTCCAACAGATCGCATTGACGCGCTTCGCTGAGTTCGACGCGTTTCCGTTCCAGACGAAAAAGCGCAGCGGTTCGCAGGGGCAGTGAGCAAAGGAGGTAGTTCAATGCCAAAGAATCCCGATACAACCAAATGGTCACAACTGTTGATCGAGGCCGTACAAACGCCCGGTCTGATCTCCGACGCCTACCACGCGTTTCACGGCTACAGTCTCGGCAATCGGATGCTCGCCCTGGCGCAATGTCATCTGCGAGGCCTCACGCCGGGACCAATCTCGACCTACCGAGGCTGGCAGGAGAAAGGGCGGCAGGTGAGAAAGGGCGAGAAAGCGATCATCTTGTGCCGCCCCGTCACGCGCAGCTTCGAGAATGAACAGGGCGAGGAGAAGACGATCACCACCGGCTTTATCGAGAGACCATTTTGGTTCGTTCTCTCTCAGACCGACGGGGAGCCAATCGAGTTTCCGCCGACGCCCGCGTGGGATCGCAGCCGCGCTCTGGCTGCGCTCGACATTCGCGAAGTTCCCTTTACGGACTTTGATGGAAACACGCTGGGCTATGCACGGGGGCGAGAAATCGCGATCAGTCCCTTGAGCCCGATGCCGCATGACACGACCTTTCATGAACTCGGCCACATCGTGATCGGGCACTGTAGTGAGGGAGAGTTTCACGATAATCCCTTTACCACACGCAATCTGAAAGAGGTCGAGGCCGAAGCCGTGGCGCTGATCTGCTGCGAATCGCTCGGCCTACCGGGCGCGGAATATGCGCGCGGATACATTCAGAACTGGATTATCGGCGATGTGATCCCGGAAAAGTCGGCGCAGAAAATCTTCCATGCCGCCGATCAGATTCTGAAAGCGGGACAAGGGAACGAATAACCTGCCAGCGCGCCAACCATCACCCACCACAGCTTTTCACCACATATTTCAACACCGTCACTGGAAGAGGTCACCATGAGCATAGCCGTAGGACTGTCCGGTCTGATCCCTGGCACGCACGATTTGATCGCGGAACTCAGGGAACGTCTGCGCGCGGGAGAAGCCTTCGATAATCAGAAGCTCACGCTCACCGCTGATCGTGTCTTCGGCGGCAGCCGCGCGAAGGGGACGTACAGCCCGCGCGATGCATATGACGCGATGGAAACAGCCGTCAATCGGCTCCTGCTCGGAGAGCGCGCGGAAGCCTTGATGCGGATGAGCGTGAATGAGGCGCTCGCCTCGTTGCGCACGCTCACGGCCCAGCTTCCGCGACAGGACGACCGCACGACTGAGCAGACGGAATACCAGCAGTTCTCCACGCCGCCCGCGCTCGCCTTCATCGCGGCGAAAGTTCTTGGAGTCCAATCTATCGACATCGTGCTTGAGCCGTCCGCCGGAAGCGGGAGCCTCGCGATCTGGCCGCGTTCGATGGGCGCGCGTGTCGTTTGCAATGAGATCAACGCGCGACGCCGGGCGCTGCTCGTTGAGGAACTCGGCTTTGAGGCGCACGGCATTGACGCTGAGATCATTGATGACCTGTTACCCGCCGAAATTCAGCCCACGGCCATTCTGATGAATCCGCCATTCAGCGCAACCGGTGGGCGTGTGGCGCAACATCGCTCTCTTTACGGTGCGCGGCATATCGAGAGCGCGCTGCGCAGGCTTGAAGGCGGCGGGCGGCTCGTCGCCATCGCCGGCGAGGGGATGAGCCTTCGGCGTCCGGCCTTTGCCGAGTGGTGGCAGCGAATTGCCGGCGTATACAACGTGCGGGCTAACTTCGGCCTTTCGGGCCGGGAGTACGGCAAATACGGAACGACCTTCGGCGTGCAAATCCTGGTCATTGACAAGACCGGCGCGACGCCCGGCAACACCTGGCAGGAACAGCTTGAGTCCATCCGGTGGGGAGAGGCCGAAAGCCTGGACGAAGCCTGGGACGTGCTGAAAGAGCTTGCCGTTCGCACTGTAGATGAAGATCGGCCAGACAGCGAAGAGAATGATGAAGAGAGCAGCACTTTGTTTGCACCCTACCAAACGGCGAGGCTTGCTGGCGGGCGACCGCATCCGGCGATGATCGTCGAGTCCTCATCAATGGCCGCGGTGCTGCCGCCGGTGATCACCTACCGGCCGCATCTCGCGCCGGAGATCGTGGGCGAGGGCAAACTCTCCGACATTCAGCTCGAACGCGTGATTTACGCCGGGCAGCGACACGAGCAGCGATTGCCGGACGGGGCGCGAGGCGGCTTCTTCGTCGGCGATGGAACCGGCCTCGGCAAGGGACGCGTTCTCGCCGGCATCATCGCGGATAACTGGAATCAGAACCGTCAACGTGCATTATGGTTCTCGGTCAACAACGACCTGCTCGAATCCACGCGCCGCGACCTCCACGATCTCGGCCTCGGCCACATTCCACTCGCGCGCATCAACGACTTCGCGGCCGCCGGGGAGATCACGCTGCCGCGCGGCGTCATCTTCAGTTCCTATGCCTCGCTCATCTCGGCGGCGAAGAACGGCGCAAAGCGGATAGAACAGATCGAACGCTGGCTGGGGTGCGAGGGCGTCGTCATCTTTGACGAAGCGCACAAGGCGAAGAACGCGCTTGCCAGCGGAATCGGCGAGCCTACGCTGACCGGGCAAGCGGTGATTGATTTGCAGAACGCCGAGCGAAACCCGGACTACCGCGTGGTCTATTCCAGCGCCACCGGCGCGACCGACGTGCGCAACATGGCCTATATGACCCGGCTTGGAATTTGGGGTGCCGGAACTTCTTTCCCTGGCGGCTTCGGAGAGTTCATGGTTGAAATCGCCTCTGGCGGCGTCGGCGCGATGGAGATGGTCAGCCGCGATCTGAAGAGCTTGGGAATGTATTTATCCGGCTCGATCTCCTTCGGCCTCTGTCCGGCGAGCGGTAAGGCGGTCGAGTACCGCGAGCGCATCCATCCGCTCACGCCCGAACAGCGCGAGATGTACAACCGCGCGGCGGCGTTGAACAAGTTTTGGGGCGATCACCAGCGATTCTTCCGCCAGGTGATTTGCGCTTTCAAAGTGCCGGCCGTGATCGCCGAGGCCGAACAGGCATTGAAGGAAGACAAATCGGTCGTGATCTCGCTCGTCGGCACCGGCGAAGCGCGCACCCGCGAACAAGTGGCGAAAGCGGCGGCGGTGGGCGGGATGCTGGAAGACCTCGATTTCTCACCGCGCGAAGTGATCGCCGCGATGGTCGAGCGCGGCTTTCCGACGACGCTCTATCAGGACGTGACCGATCCGGCCACCGGCAAAACACTTCAGGTCGTCGTGAAAGACAAGGATGGCAACGTGGTGCAGAGCCGGGAGGCGCTGCGGATGAAGCAGGATTTGATTGACGGCCTGTCCGCCTTGGAGCTTCCCGAAAACCCGCTCGATCAACTGGTCAATCATTTCGGCGAGCGCAATGTGGCGGAACTCACCGGCCGCACG
>Ga0247727_10017068_pt1 | contig 11605 bp, 11 predicted proteins | sample WisWelCaveWW1625_FD_202498 | JGI IMG/M metagenome (GOLD analysis project Ga0247727, IMG submission 202498) | Biofilm microbial communities from Wishing Well Cave, Virginia, United States - WW16-25 | ecosystem: Environmental > Aquatic > Deep subsurface > Groundwater > Cave microbial mat | place... | reverse complement strand
TCCTTCCTTCGACCGGAAGACCGACGCCCGCCCGCCCGCCATTACCGCCTGCACGAGTGCCGGTGACGTGTTGAACGTCGGCGGACACTCGGCCGCTTCCAAAACGCCGAGCCGACCGCTTGTGCCCGCCCCGACGAAGATGATCCGTCCGCCTTCTTGTAACGCCCCAACGAGCAGACGCACTGCCTGCGCGACGCGCGGGATCTCCGCCCGTACGGCGAGTGGCACCTGGCTGTCCTGACGATTGATGTAACGCAGCGTGGCGTCGATCGACATCCGATCGAGCGACCGGACCTGTGGATTGGCCTGTTCGGTAGGTAGTGCAGCGAAGTTAATCTTCGTCGGCATCGATGATACGATAGCAGCCCTTGCACCTCAAATCAAGGCGTGCTATACAGCCGGCGTGGGTTCGCGCGCGATGCGTGAATCGGGGTTCGTGAAGCGTAGAATCAACGGATACGGTTTGACGAACCACGCTTCACGAACGACGCACCTGCTTCTCTACCATCTGCAAAACGATGAAACGCTAATCACCATAGCCAAAGTAAACACGATGGACCTCAATCAACTAGTAGGCCAGCACTTGATCATCGGCGTGCCGGGAACGCGCGTGACGGACGCGATCGTCCGCCAGTTCCGTCAGACGCACGCGGGCGGACTGATCCTCTTCCGGCCGAACATCGAGTCGCCGCCGCAGCTGACCGCGTTCATCCGCGAGCTGGAAGAGGCGCTCCAGCGACGGCTGCTGGTGATGATCGATCATGAGGGCGGCCGCGTCATCCACATGACGTGCGGTGTCACCGTTTTCCCCAGCGCGTTGGCCATCGGCGCCACCGACGATCCAACGCATGCCGAGCAGCAGGGACGCATCGAGGCGCTCGAGCTGCGGCGGCTCGGCATCGACGTCAACCTCGCGCCGGTGCTCGATGTCCTCACCCCCGCCTACAGCCCGAACATCGGCATCCGCTCCTACGGCACCGATCCGCAGCTCGTCGCCCGCATGAGCGTTGCCCGCATCCGCGCCATGCAAGCCGCAGGGCTCTCGGCCTGCGCCAAACATTTCCCGGGCAAAGGGCACGCCACCGTGGACGCCCACCTCTCGCTGCCTGTCGTGCATTCGACATGGCAGGAGATGGAGCACACGCACCTGGTGCCGTTCCGACGCGCCATCGAATCCGGCGTCGATCTCGTCATGACCAGCCACCCGCACTACCCGCGCCTCGATCCCGCGCCCGGTGCGATCGCTACCTTCTCGCGGCGAATCGTCACCGACTACCTGCGCGGCGAGCTCGGCTACGATGGCATCGTCACCAGCGATGATCTCGAGATGAGCGCGATCAAAGAGCTCTGCGGCGTGGGCGAAGCGGCGGTGCGCGCTGTTGCCGCCGGGCACGATGTGGTGCTGGCATGTCACGATCTACGGGCGCAGCTCGAAGCGGCTGCGGCGCTACGCGACGCCTATCATCGAGGCACGCTGAAGACACAGGATCTGGAGCGAACGATCATGCGGCTCGAACGACTGCAGGCGAAGCGTCCGGAGCGCTTTGCACCCTCTGACGGGAATCCGACGCCGGAACCCGAGGGAACGCGTGTCGCTGAGGAAATCTGTTACCGGGCAGCCCGCGTGCTCCGCGGTCGACCGTGGCTGCCGTTCCCAAGTTCGTGGCTACGGGGGCGTCGGATCGTCGCTATCATGCCGCGGCTCTCCCATCTCGGTGATCGCATCATGATCGAGCCGGCACTCATGGATGAGATGGCGTTCGTGCGCAACCTACTGGCAGCATACGGCGTGAGCGCCATGACATCGATCGTCAGCATCGAGCCGACTGACGCAGAAATCGCCAGCGCAACCGCCATGGCGCAACTAGCCGACCTCATCATTCTCTATCTATTCGACGCGCACCTCTATCCGTCGAACCAGCAGCTGTTGGAACAGACGTTAGCGCTGGCGGACGGTTCCGAGCGGCGCGTCGCCGTGGTGCTGCTGCGAGATCCGTATGATACCGAGTGGGTGCGCGATCCAGCGGCCTGCGTCACCGGCTACGGCTTCCGTGCCTGCGAACTCCGCGCCGCCACTCGTCTGCTGTTTGAATAACCCACGCACTAACAAAAACTGTTCCCGCTAGATCAAACCTAGCGAGGCGACATGTCTGCATTGATCCCCAGACGAGACGGCTCACATCAAACTGCGAAGCACGCCAGATTGGCGGAAGCGGCCACGGTTCCGCCAATGATCCATGGCGGAGAGCGACGCCAATCTGTTGAGCGGGCTTGGGGCCCCCGCAAAGTACCGGAGCATAGCGAGGACACTTTGCGGGGTAAAAGGATCGCCGCGGGGGGCGATCCGAGCAGTGCTGAGCGGTTTGATGAGAGCCGGATTGGATGGCGTGCAAATACCTTACCGACGCTTGACGAGAAAATAGAGTCGGCCCGTTTCCCAAAAGTCAGCGGCGAATCGCTCCGCTTCCGCCCTGGCCCCCACGAAGAGATCCAAGCGCCCCGGCCCCTTGATCGCCGCTCCCTCATCCTGAGCGAGCACAAACCGCGCCACCCGTCCCCGTCCATCTGACTCGATCCACCCAAGCGAGCCCGGTGGAAAGACTGTCGCATCGATCGCGATCGAACGCCAGGGTGTCAACGTCATCCGCTGATAGCCAAAGACCCGCTCCCGTTCCGGACCATCGTCCAACTGAAAGAACACATACCGCTCGTTGTGATTCAGCAGCTCCGCGCGTTCATCCGGATGCGTCCGGAGATACTCCGTGACCGCGTCGTAGCTCAACGCCCCTTCAGCAATCAACCCGCGCTCCACCAGATGCTTCCCGACCGAGCGATAGGCGCGCCCATTGGTACCGTCGAACCGGATCCGAAGCAACTGCTCACGCCCCGGCACGCGCAACCATCCAGACCCCTCGATCTGCAGCAGGAAGATATCGACCGGATCCTTCGCCCACGCGATCTCCAATCTGTCGCCAGCCAGCACCCCGTCTGCATCAATTTCCTTGCGCGTGTAGTACGGCACCAACATCCATCCCTGCAAACGCCCCACGATCTTCTGCCCCTGCCATACCGCCCCGAATAGCCCCAGATCCACCGTGACCAGATCGCTCGGTCTCCCGTAGATCGGATAACGATATTCATCCGTCGGTGTCAGACTCGCCTCCAACGTGTGCTCGTAATAGGCACTCATCTGCACGGTGCCTCGCCCGTCTGACCCAACGGCACGATAAACGACAAACTCTCGGCTGATCGCTTCGGCCAGCACCTCCGACGACCCCGATGTATCGATCAACGCGATCAACCGCTCCATCGACATAGCCATCTCCGCCACCGTGTACTGATCCTGCCCGAACCGGAACGACTGCAAAGGCGGCAACGATCGGTAATACGGCAAGCTCTGCTCCGCCGCCACCTTCAGACTATTGGGCTCGAGGTCGTCGCGAAACCGCGGCATCTCGGATGCCGGCACCGGCATGAGCCCAACGGCAGGCGGCTTCAGCTCAGGCCCCGCACAACCGTGTAAGATGACAGCTGCCAGCGCGACAAGCAGCCACCTCTGCATCATCGACCTAGCCCGACGATTCTGTTTGATCAATGATCCCTCGCCCATCCCTATCGTTTCACCGCAGTTAACCATCGGTGCCAGACACTCTCCAGCAAAATGCGAGCGCCAACAAAACGCGCCTAGCACCACGAGCAACGATCTAGGTCGTACCCCCGCATCCCGCACGCCCGACTCACCACGCCCGCTCTCTCATGACCGCCTTATCACACCCGCATCTTCACGCCCGTTTAAAACACAATCCGCACCAGGCGCGATCGCGGAACCGACCGATCAACCGTAGCGATGGCAGACGATAATGCGCCACGACCACCTCCCGTCTCGCCGCAGCGATCCCGGTCACGCACAGCACACCACCCGCCTTCACCCAATCAACCAACTGATCTCGCAGTCGCAGGACCGACTCCGTATCAAGATTCGCCGCCACGAAACCGTACCGCCCGCGATCGCGCCACGTCTCAACCGAACGCTTCAGCAACCGGACATTCAACACTCGGTTGCGCCGGAAGTTCGCCCGCGACACCTCGATCGCCAGCGGATCGCAGTCCACCGCCGTGATCCGTCGAGTCCCCAACAACCATGCCCCAATCGACAAAATCCCGGAGCCGGTGCCGAGATCCAGAAACGATTCGCATCCGATGCCGAAACGGTCGAGCATCCGCAGCACAAATCGAGTCGTCGCATGAGACCCCGAGCCGAACGCCAGACCCGGATTGAGCCGAATCACCAGCTCGCCGCACGCCGCTCGATACCGTTTCGTCGTCGGACACAGCACCAGTCGGGGCGTCAAGCGCTGCACCCGCAATGACCGCTTCCACCGCGTCTGCCATCCACGAAGCAGCCGCCGCCGCACGCGGCACGGCGCCGCGAAGAACCGTTTGAACGCGTGCGTCAGCTGATGCGTGTCTGTCCGCGGAGAGAGATAGAGCGCGAGCGTCGTCACACAAGCTCCGGGACGAGCCACTTCCACCGGCGCCGGATGCCCCAGCATAGCAAGCACGGCCGCGGCGCGGCCTACCACCTCGACCGGCACCCGCGCCTCCCACACCACCATCGTCTCCGGCAACCGCCGTGTCAACATCATCGTACCCAACCAAGCGACGAGCCCCGAGCTGCGAGACTCTTGTCAAACCGGACTCAAGCCACAACACTCAAGATGCCAGGGGAACCAACTACGCGAAGCTTGAGGAGGTAGCAGCGACCTTCGACAATTGACCCTCGACCTTTGACCTACACCACTACACCATCGAGCATACGCTGCCGGCAGGTCGAGAGTCAGAGGTCGAATGTCAAAAGTCGCCTCTCTCCTCGACGTCTTGTGCCCGCTGCACAGTCTCTACTGTTCGCTAGAGGGAGCGGGTGACGCCGCGGACGCGTCAGCCAGCGCAGCCGCCGCCACGTCCGGCGCGGTCGACATCGTCAACAAATCTTCGGGCTGCAGATGCAAGACCACCGACATCTTCTCGCCAGCCAACACCCTGAACGCCTTTTCCATCGGCTGAAAACCCGGCGCACCCACCAGCAGCAGATAGCGCCCCTCGGGCATGTGTCCCTGGTGATATGCACCTCGACCGTCGGACCGACCGACCGCCCGGGTCGAGCCCGCGGAATCCTGCAGTTCCAGAAACGCCTCGGCGATCGGCGCCCCGTTTGTCTGATCGAGCAACGTCACACTGAGATATCCGAACGCCGCCGGCTCCACGATCAGCTTGTGGATCGCCGACAGACCGCCGATCAGCACCGCCGCGATGATCCCTATCGCCAGCCAGAGACGCTTGAACTCCTGCTGACCGATGTTCTCCTTCGCCGGCCCTTCCGTCATCGTACCCCCTCCTCGTTCTACGGCATCCCCTAGCGCCAAAGACTGACCAGCCACCACAAGAGGCCGCCGTACAACACTCCGACGACCCGGATCGCCGAGCGACACCGCGTTTCATCAATGATTCGCCACTCGATGCCGAAGATCCGACTGAATCGATTCGTCCACGTCATCCACTGCTGCAACCAACGCAATATCGTGCCCGGTCGCAACAGCGCCACCAAATCGATGCCAAACAGTCCGATGAACAGCAGCGCCACCCACCCACCGGACGACACCATCCGCCAATCCATCATCGCTCCCGCATCCGTCCCCATTGCTTCACCGCAGCGCTGTCCACCGCAAGCCCGACCTTCGACATCTGACCTTGAACTCTTGACCTTTGACCTTCAGTCAAGAGTCGAAGGTCGAATGTCAAAAGTCCGTGAAGCGCCGTTCGTCGTTCAAGAAGCGCTCAGAAGTTTTATTTTCACGCTTCACGCTTCACGCTTCACGAGATGCGCTTCACGACTGGCGATCCGCTGCGAGATGGCGTAGAGCGGCGCGCCGGCCAGCAGCAGCGCGGCGCCGATCCCCACATCGTGCGGCTGCCGCGCACAGACATCCCAGACAAAGATCAGCATCGCCGCCGCGAAGAGCACCGGCACGACCGGATAGCCCCACACGCGATACGGACGCTCCACCTCCGGATGCCGATGGCGCAACACGATCACGCTGATCCCGGCGAGCGCGTAGAAACCGGAGATCACCACGGTCGAATAGGTGACGATTTGATCGAGCGTGCCGGTCCAGACGAGCCCGATCGCCCAGCAAGCGTTGAAGAGCAGCGCCCGGAACGGCGTCGCCCAGCGCGGATGCACGACGCCCATCCGCCGAACGATCGCGTGATCGACGCCGATCGCAAAGAGCAGCCGCCCCGACGTCAAGATATAGCCGTTCAACGCGCCGAAGGTCGAGCAGACAACCGCCATCGCGATCAACCCGCCAGCCCACGGCCCCAACGCCCGCCGCATCATCTCCGATGCCACCAGCCGATGCTGCGGCATCTCCGCCAGCGGTACGTACAACATATACACGAAGTTCACCGCCAGATACAGCGCCGTGGTTGCGCCGACGCCGAGCAGGATCGACCGCGGCACGTTCCGCTCCGGCCGCTGAATCTCCTCCGCCACGTACGCCGACTCCGTCCAACCGCCGTACGTCCAGAGCACGAAGACGAGCGCCACGCCGCACGCCTGCAGATGCGAGAGCGCCAGCGTCTCCGGCCACCACGGCTGCACCAACTCCATCCGCGCGCCGCCGCTCCCCCACCCGATCGCCACGATCGACGCGAGCGCCAGCAGCTTGATCGCCGTGAAGAGATTCTGCACGCCGGCGCCGTAGCGGACGCCGAAGAGATTCGCCGCCGTCAACGCCGCGATCGCGAGCGTCGCCGCCACCCTCACGCCGAACGCCCCGTAACCGGTGAAATACCCGAGATATTCAGCGCAGACGAAGCCAAGGATCGCGATCGTCCCCGTCCGTTCGATGAAGAGTTTCGTCCAACCAAAGAGAAATCCGACGACCCGCCCATACGCTGCCGTCAGATAGATGTAGTCGCCGCCGCTTCGGGGAAACGCCGCGCCGAGCTCAGCGTAACAGATCGCGCCGCACAGCGAGATCAAGCCGCCCGCAAGCCAGGTGGCCAGCACCAGCCCCACATGCTGCACCTGGCCGGCGATCGGAGAGGCCATACGGAAGATGCCGGCGCCGATGATACAGCCGATGACGAGGGCTGTCGCATCCGGCAGCTGCATCACCCGTTGGAACGTCTGGGGTGGCGCGGACGGCGCGCGCGATTCAGTTACGGCTGTTGGTTCGTCGGTTCGTAATGCCAGTGCCATGGCTCGAAGCTGGTCCCCGATGGATCATCACGTGGATAGGAGAGCACAAAGCCGTAGTCCCGCGCATGCCGCTGCAACCAGTCATACTCCGGCAACGCCTCAAACTCTTCCGGATGATCCTCGCCGTTGATCCCCTGCTCATTGATGAAATCGATCGCCTGACGCGACGGTGCGCCGTGTTCACTGCAACCTGGCAGCGCGACAAACCGATTCGTCTCGCGGATCGAATAGCCGTGCTTTGGTAAATAGAAACAAAAGAGATAGAGCTGGTAGGCCGGTGACCGATAGCCAGACTCCACGAGCAGCGATGTCCCAAGGTCGCGGCGCATCGCTGCCATCATCGATTGGTATGCAGCATGCACGTCGGCGGGAAGATACTGATCGTCCAACGGCTTCGGCTCGCCGGCGGGCGGGCGCACCATCTGCCCGCTGATGCGTTCCAGCCGCAAGTCTGCCGGTGGTGACGGCTGGCGTCGGCTCGATCCGCCCAGAGAGGACGGCTCCACGGCGCGGATCGCGTCGAGCAGCGCCTGCTGCTCATCAGCTACTGGAGCGAAGAGTTCGTCGAAGCTTAGCAGGTTGACCGTTCCGTCCGCCTTCCGCTGTTCAATGAGCGGCTGCAGCGTTCGCAGCGCTCCTTCCAACACCAGTCGTTCATCGACGCTCAACGCATCGAGCTCCACCGACCACCCTGCAGCAACGATGCTCCAACACGCGAAACCTGCAACACACACGCAACGCCACCGGACTCCACAACCACTCCCTGCCGGACGCGACATATCCCTCCTGATACGCAGGATTACCCACGAACACGAATGCTGTGGCACATTATAATCGCGAAACCATTCCCTGTCACAATTCCGTGAGACCAGCTGCGAGACTCGAGCCACGAGCTATGAGCCACACCGACATCGAACTCAAGCTTCAAGCCGCAAGGAACACCGACGTCTCAAACCTCTTCCGCACTCAAGATGAGTTGCTTGTCACTTGCAGCTTGCAGCTACAGTCTTGCCGCTCGAAGCCTGCTTCCCTCCGACGCTTCATGCTCTACGAGGCGCGCTTCACGCGCAACGACATTTGACGCGCGCTGGCGGCAACGCCTACAATACGGTCGTGCATCACACGACGACACAACACGTCTGGACGATACTGGTCCTACTAACGTTGCTGCTGGCGCCAACACCAGCCCACGGCGATGATTCCGTCGACGTCACGACCACGCGCGTGGCGATCCCAGTCGCCGATCTGCGCGGCCGCCCCTCCATCACCCGCCGCACGTACAGCCACGATCGTCATCAAGAGAGTCAGCTCCTCTACGGCGAAGCGGTCGCGGTCAAACGGCGGCGTGGCACATGGTCGCACGTGGAAGCGATCGAACAACCGGAATGGAATCACAATCGGCGATGGGAAGGGTACCCGGGATGGATACGCTCACGCCATTTGATCGACGTGCAGGATTGGACGCCCAATCTGACCGTCACCGGCAAACACGCGATCGTGCTGGAGCAATCCGATCCTCACGCGCCGGTACTTCTCACGCTGTCACTTGGCAGCCGCATCGTTGGCGTCGAACCGCTCGTGGACGAGCAATCGCCGTGGCAGCCGGTGCGCTTGCTCGACGGCCGTAGCGGCTGGATCCCGCGTGCGCTGGTGATGCCGATGGTCGAACTCCAGCAGTTGCCGCCCGATGCCCTGCGCCAACGCCTCATCGATACAGCGCGTCTCCTGTTGAACGATCCCTACTATTGGGGCGGACGCTCGGCCACACCGTCTCAAGAGCTGCGCGTTATCCCCGCCATTCACTCGCTCATGGCGGTCGACTGTTCCGGACTCACCAACCTCTGCCACCGCGCGGTCGGCATTGATGTGCCGCGTGACGCCCACGAGCAATTCCTCCGCTGCCGGCGCCTCGATAAACGCGAGTTGCAGCCCGGCGACCTGGTCTTCCTCTCCGCGCCGGATGATCCGCAGCAGATCACCCACGTCATGCTGTATGTCGGCGAAGACGACGTGATCGAAGCGCCGGGCACCGGCAAGACGGTGCACCAAACAACGCTGCGCGAACGCGTCGGCTTCACCCTGCGCGGCATCCGCGAGCAGAAGCCGGTGGCGGAGCGCCGCTTCGTCCACTTCGGCACGTACCTGCCGTGAGCCGTTCAAGGAACGATCGTCCGTGGCCCACCATCCATAGTCCACGGTGTAAACCATCGACCACGCGCTTGGATACCAACTACCAACGCTTGGCATGCATGCAACGCCTTCATCCAACATCTCATCGACAGAACGAGACAAACGAATGAATCGCTCACCAATTATCGAGGAGGTCCGGCTCCTTCCACTCGATCTGCGGATGCGGCAGACATTCGTCACCACGCTCGGCCGCAAGGATGTCAGCCACAACCTACTGGTAACCGTCCGACTCTCCGACGGCTCGACCGGCTACGGCGAAGCGTCGGAGTCACTCGCCATGCCGGATCAAACGCAAGCGGCGATGCTCGGCGCGCTGCGGCGCCTGACGCCAAGATTCGTAGGACAATCGGCTGGAAATCTCCGCACGCTGTCGGCCATCGCCTGGCAGTATGAGTCGAACTATCCCACGGCGATCGCCGCCCTGGAATGCGCGCTACTCGATGCCGTCTGCCGCAGCCGCCGCGTTCCCATGTGGCTCCACTTCGGAGGGCGCCAGCGCTCAGTCAGCACCAGTCTCACTATCTCCGCCTGGCCGCCCGTGCAGGCAGCCCGCGCAGCCCGATCCGCCGCACGCTCCGGGATCCGACGACTCAAGATCAAAGTCACCGGAGCGATCGACGACGATCTGTCGCGCGTCCGCGCCGTCCATCGTGCCGCCCCGCGCGCGCTGCTCGTCGTTGATGCCAACCAGGCATTCTCCGCATCCGCTGCGATCGCCTTCGCCGATGCCCTCATTCACCACCGCCTGCCGGTACGCTACCTCGAGCAACCTGTGGAGCGGCACGACTGGGAGGGACTGGCAGAGGTGCGCCGACGATCGCCGCTCCCCATTATTGTCGATGAGTCGGCCGATGACGTGCAGGCCGTGCAACACATGATCAAACATCACCTGACTGATAGCATCAACATCAAGCTCGCCAAGAGCGGCTTGCTGCATGCGCTGGAGATCATGCGACTCTCCCAACGAGCCGGACTACGGCTGATGATCGGCTGCATGGCGGAGTCGCGCGTCGGACTGGCGACCAGCGTCCATCTCGCCTGCGGCAGCGGGGCGTTCGACTGGGTGGATCTCGATTCACACTGGCTGGTGGAACCAACACCATGCCACGGGGGATTCACGACGGCGGACGGGCGGCTGCGCGTGCACCAGACCGCGCCGGGCACCGGCATCACGTTGCCGACAACCGTGGTCGCTCCATGATTGACCAACCGATCCTGCTGGCGACTACACTCATGCTGATCGTTTCCGCGGCGCACGCTGCCGCACGCCTCGCCGTTCTTCGGCCAATCCTGAATATTCTGCCGGTGCCATTCTGGTGCTATTTTCTGCCGATGCTTGGCACCGCGACCGGATGGCTCCCCGCTGTGTCGCCACTCTACACCAGTATCTCGACATGTTTGCTGCCGATCTGCCTCACGTTGCTGCTGCTCGGCACCAATCTGCGCGCGATCGTCCGCCTCGGCCCTCGCGCCCTGACGGCCATGTTGACCGGCTCGCTCGGCATCCTGCTCGGTGCCCAAGTCTCGCTGGCGCTGCTGCATCCATGGCTGCCCGATGATGCCTGGATGGGATTCGGCGCCCTGTCCGGCAGCTGGATCGGTGGTAGCGCCAACATGCTGGCGATCCGCGAAGCCCTCGCCATCCCCGACACCATTTTCGCCCCGCTCATCGTCGTGGATGCCTCGCTCGCCTATACCTGGATGGGTGTGCTGATCGCCGGTGCGCGTATGCAGCATCGGTGGGATCGCTGGGTCGGCGCCAACGAGTGGACCGACACAACGCCATCGTCGGAGATGGCCTCATTACATCAACCGGCAAGCCATACACAGCGGTTGCACCCCGCAGCGGCAATCGCCGGCGCCCTACTGCTAGCCGCTGGCATCGCATGGATCTCCGGAAACATGGGACGCCTCCTGCCGAGTCCACCGGGACTCCTGTCACCAGCAACATGGACGATCCTGCTCGTGACAACGATCTCCCTGATTCTGTCGTCGACGCCCCTAGCGCGCCTAGCAACGGCGGACGTCACGCGCATCGGCTACTGGCTGCTTTTCCTCATCGTCGCATCCGTCGGGGCCCGCGCCTCCCTCACCGCCATCATCAAGACGCCGATCTGGCTCGCCGTCGGATGCCTCTGGATCGCCACGCAC
>Ga0247727_10017067_pt1 | contig 11606 bp, 9 predicted proteins | sample WisWelCaveWW1625_FD_202498 | JGI IMG/M metagenome (GOLD analysis project Ga0247727, IMG submission 202498) | Biofilm microbial communities from Wishing Well Cave, Virginia, United States - WW16-25 | ecosystem: Environmental > Aquatic > Deep subsurface > Groundwater > Cave microbial mat | place... | reverse complement strand
GCAAATCCGTTTTCTCGACGAACCGTATTGGCCGATGTTTGGCGACACGAACAAAATTGAAGTCCTCGCCACGACGGAACAGGAGGGGAAATCGTGGCCGATGATCTGGACGTTTCAGAAAGGCAAAGGCCGTGTGTTTGCCAGCATCCTCGGCCACTACTCGTGGACACTTGATGACCCGTTGTTTCGGATTCTGATCTGTCGCGGGATCGGCTGGGCGGCCGGCGAACCGCCGACGCGATTCGACAAACCGGCCACAGCGGGAAAAGCCTTGGATTGAATTGCTGGTGACTCGGCGAAGAGTTGGAGTTCAAGCTTCAGCTTGTTCCGAGGTTGAAAAAGTTGGGCAGGCTAAAGCCTGAACTCCAACAACTGATTCCGCGGGCGCTTTTTTATTTCGTTTCCCCGCGCACAAGGCGGTGGTACTCCTCACGAATCTTTCCCACCAACGGCGATTGACTCAACCCGTGATTGTCGAGCGTCATGGCCTCGACGATCCCCCACGAACTCAGCGAAAGAAAAACGCCCTGCACTTGCTGAAGTCCTTCCGGAATGATGTTCGTTTCACGAGTCGCAAGCCCCAGCTTCTGGCAAATTTCCAAAACCACCGCGCGCGTCACACCCGGCAAAATCCCGCTGACCAGCGGCGGCGTGCAAACCGTATTGTTCTCAATCCAGAAGAGATTGCTGCTGGCAGCTTCAACGACTTCGCCATCGGTGTTCAGCAGCAATGCTTCATCGGCGCCGTCCGCATCGGCTTCCGCGCGGGCAACAATTTGCGGCAACTTGTTACAGGTCTTGAATTGAGCGAGCGGTTCATTCGCCGGCAAACGAACGGATGACGTGATCAAACTCCATTGCGGAGGATTTTTCAGATCGATGTCGGGCGCGGGATGCAACGACATGACCGTGCTGGGATGGTCTGCGCCTTTGGGCGAGTAACCGCGCGGGCCAACGCCACGGGAAAGCGTGATCCGCAAGAGAGATTCGGGCCTCTGGTTTTGCTCGATGAGTTGGGCGGCGAAATCGCGCAAGGCGTCGGGAGAAAATGGCAGACGGAGTTTCAAAAACCCAGCGCCACGTTGTAATCGCTCCAAGTGTTGCGCCCAGCGAAACGGTTTGCCGTGGCAGACACGAATTGTTTCGAACAAGCCGTCGCCGTAAAGAAAGCCGCGATCAAACACCGAGACAATCGCGAGTTCCTCAGGCACGAACCGGCCATTGAGGAAAACGACCACGCCGGTTAATTACAGCAGATCGCCCGGAATGCAGAGAGAAAATTGTCCGGCGCACTTCACGTTGGCCTCGGTAAATCGCTGTGCAAAGAAAATTTTACTCGGCTCAAGCCAGGAGCTTTTGGACCACTTCGCCCGCCACGTCCGTCAGCCGGAAATCGCGGCCCGAAAATCGGTAGATCAGATTGGTATGTTCGATGCCGAACAGGTGAAGAATGGTGGCGTGAAGATCGTTGATGTGAATCGGGTCTTTGACGATGTTCCAACCGATGTCATCCGTCTCGCCGATGATCTGCCCGCCTTTGACGCCGCCGCCCGCCATCCAGAGGCTGAACGCGAAGGGATGATGATCGCGTCCAGTATTGGCCTCGCGTCCCGCGCGATTTTCGCCCAGTGGCGTCCGGCCAAATTCCGAACCCCAAACCACCAACGTTGAATCGAGCAGACCACGCTGCTTGAGGTCTTTGAGCAACGCGGCAATCGGTTGGTCGGCCATGAGGCAATTGTGAGTCAGTTCCGGGTTCAAATTGCTGTGATGGTCCCACGAGGCGTGGAAAATGTTGACGAAGCGCACGCCACGTTCGACCAGCCGCCGCGCGAGCAGGCAGTTCGTGGCAAACGCCTTGAACTGTCCCGGCCCGCCGCCACGGTCCGCCTTGATATCCGGCTCTTTGCGGTTGATGCCGTACGCCTCGATGGTTTCCTTCGATTCGCCGGACAAGTCCATCAACTCCGGCGCCGCGGTCTGCATGCGGAAGGCGAGTTCGTAAGCCGCAATTCGGCTCGCGATTTCCGGATCGCCGACCTGTTTGTGGCGCAGCTTGTTCAAGTCATTCAGCGCATCCAAACCGTAATGCTGCATCTCCGGCGTGATGCCGGGCGGATTGCTGAGATTCAACACCGGATCGCCCTGGTTGCGGAACAACACTCCCGCGTGCGTGGACGGCAAAAAGCCGCTCGACCAAAGCGACGCGCCGCCGCTGGTGCCGCGACCCGCCGTGAGCACGACGTAGCCCGGCAGATTTTGCGACTCGCTGCCGAGGCCGTAAGTCATCCACGCACCCATCGTTGGCCGGCCGAACACCGGCGAGCCGCACTGCATCATGAGCTGGCCGGGATGATGATTGAACTGGTCGGTGTGCATCGAGCGAATCCACGCAATGTCATCGACGCACGTGGAGATGTGCGGCAAGAGGTCGGACAAATCCATCCCGCACTGACCGTACTTCTGGAACTTGCGGGGGCTGCCCATCAGGCGCGCGCCTTCTTTTTGAATGAACGCGAAGCGAACTTTTTCGAGCATCGAATCGGGCAGCTTCTGTCCGCTGAGTTCGTTCAGCTTCGGTTTCGGATCGAACAAGTCCATCTGGCTCGGCGCGCCTTCCATGTAAAAGAAAATGCAGTTCTTCGCCTTGGGCGCAAAGTGCGGCGCTTTGACTGACAGAGGACCATTCGTCGAAGCTGTTTTCTTCGTTTCGGCGGCCAACAGACCTTCCTGAGCGAGTAGCGATGCGAAGGCCAGCGTGCCGATGCCGCTGGCGCTGGACGCCAGAAAATCGCGTCGGGTCATCTTGATCACTTCGCGCAGGTCAAAATCATTCTTCATACTCAATCTCGCGTAACAAATTCGTCCAAGTTCATTATAACACGGCTCAAGGCTACCAGCGTCGCCTTTTCGGTGGCGTCATTTTGTTGGTCGTCTTTTTCTCCAATGATCTTGGCCGCGCTTTCGGGGCGGGCCTGCACCAGTTGCAGTTCATCGCGGTAAAGCTTCAGCAACCGCTTCATTTCCGCCTTGGTCGGCTCGCGCGAGAGGCAAAGTTCAAAGGCGCGTTTGATGCGCCCGTCGTTCGCGCCTGGTTCCGCTGCCACCCGCCTGCCCAGCGCCTGTGCGCACTCGAAGAAGACCGGGTCGTTCAGCAACGTGAGCGCCTGCAAAGGTGTGTTCGACCGCTCCCGCCGCGTGCAGGTAACGTTCGAATCGGGCGCGTCGAAGGTCATCAACATCGGATACGGCACGGTGCGCTGGAAGAAAATATACATGCCACGCCGATATTTCTCCGCCCCGTCACTTTCCTTCCACTTGACCCCATTGGCATAACCAAGCGCGGCGATGTCCGCTGGCAACGGCGGGCGGATGCTTGGGCCGCCGATGGCCGGATTCAAGAGGCCGCTGGCCGCCAGATAAATGTCGCGCACGTTTTCGGCCTCGAGCCGGAAACGACTCTGACGCGCGAGCAAAACGTTGTTCGGATCGCGCTCCAACAAGCCAGGCCGATTCTTCGACGACTGCCGATACGTCGCCGAGGTCACCATGAGTTTAATCATCTCCTTGCGGCTCCAATCGCAGCTAAGTTGAGAGTTGCCCGCCTTCACTTCGTTTCGGCGCGGTCGCGCCGGAGTCTGCGGAGGCGGAAGAGTTGAGGATTGAGAGTTCGCGGGCGACATGAACGTGATCGCCAGCCAGTCGAGCAATTCGGGATGCGACGGTTTTTCGCCGCGTGTGCCGAAATCATTGAGCGTTGCGACAAAGCCGCGGCCGAGGAGGTGATTCCAAATGTGGTTGACTGCCACACGTGCGGTCAGCGGATTGGCCGGGTCCATGATCCACCGCGCCAGATCGAGTCGATCGGGTTTTGCAGTGCGTGGTTGGAGCGGCGGCAACACCGCGAGCGTGGCCGGTTGCACTTCGTCGCCAGGGCGCAGAAAATCGCCGCGAATGTGAATGGTCGTTTTACGCGGCTTGTCGTTTTCGGCGAGTGTCTGGGCTTTTGTTTCCGGAAACTTCGGTTCTTTTTTGGAGTGCTCCTGCACAGGCTGGTTCAGTTTCCTGGCCTCAGGATCGACTTCCTCGCGAAAATACCGCGCCAGTTCCTCCTTCTGTTTTTCGGTGCGCTGGTCGGAAGGCGTTTCCCAAATCGTGACGATCTCATCCGAAAGCAAGCTGGCCTCGACCGGTTGCGGTGATGAAGTAGCGGAAAGTCGGAAGTGGGCGATGGTGTGTTCCGTGCCGTATTGATGATCGAGTGTGAAAATCAGTTTGGTGCCGGGCACAAAATTCATCGGCTTTCTGGTTTCGAACACCGCGACGTGAAATTGATTGGTTTCCGGAATGATGGCCCAACCGGTTTTCGGGTCGCCGTCAATGGCAGCAGTCACCGACCAGTTCTTTTGTGAGAAATCAGCGGAGGGATTCTGCAACGGAATCGGCTGCGCCGCGCGCTCGTTTCCCGGCTCCCGGACTTTGACGGAGAACTCGGAAAGAATGAAGTTGCCGTCCTTGGCCCGCCCCGGACCTTTGGCGGGGTCTTTGTCATCCAAAATTTCCAATCGGAAGCCAGTGACGTTTTTCAGGTCTGCTTCGACCTCGACAGTGTAAGTGTCTGTCGCGGGGCTTTTGTCAGTCGCCAAAATGGATTTGTTGGTTTGTGTTTTCAACGTCGCGCCGTTGGCGGAGGAAGCGAGCTTCGATTCGAGCACTGTCCAACGCACAGCAGTGAGTTTGCCGCTGGTTTCCCACTCAGCTTGTTTGGCGGGTATTTCGTTTTTGATGTAGGTGTCAAGTGGCTCAACCAGTTTGGCATGTTCTTCGTCCCACACTTTTTTGTCGGCTTTGTATTTCCCCAACTCTTCCGGCTGCGGCGCGGGAATGTCCTTCTCGTCGGTGCTGTTGAAGAAGGCGAAAAGCTGATAATACTCGCGCTGGGAAATCGGATCGTATTTGTGCGAGTGACATTCAGCGCAACCGACCGTCAAGCCCAGCCATGTCGAACCCGTCGTGTTGACGCGATCCACCACGGCTTTGTTGCGAAACTCCTCTTGATCGACGCCGCCTTCCTTGTTCGTGAGCGTGTTGCGGTGGAAACCGGTGGCTTTTTTCTGTTCCTCAGTCGCATCGGGAAACAAATCACCCGCGAGTTGTTCGAGCGTGAACTGGTCGAACGGCAAATCGCGATTCACGGCGTCGATGACCCAGTTGCGATAAAGCCAGGCGTAAGGCCGCGGCGAATCCTTTTCGTAACCGTCGCTGTCGGCGTAGCGGGCCAGGTCCAGCCAATGCCGTCCCCACCGCTCGCCAAAGTGCGGCGATGACAGCAGCCGATCCACCAACTGTTCGTAAGCGTCCTTCCGCTTGTCGTTAATGAACGCGGCCACCTCGTCAAGCGTGGGCGGCAAGCCGAGCAAATCGAAACTAAGCCGGCGAATCAACGTGACGCGGTCCGCTTCGGGCGAAGGTTTGATTTTTTCATTTTCCAGCCGGGCCAAAACAAAAGCATCAATCGGATTGCGCACCCAGCTTTTATTTTTTGCTTTGGGAATCGCCGGAGTCTGAGGCGCTTTGAAAGACCAGTGCTCGATCTTCTTTTTTTGCGCCACCTTTTCGTTTGCCTTTTGGGCTAATGAGACATCAGTCGCCGTTCCGTTGAGCACGAAAACAAATAAAATCAAACCGCTCAACAGACGACGCAAGAAGTTATTAATTCCGGCCATGGCTGATCGTGAAATCGCTTTAATGCATGAAAGTAATCCCCCGCTCAACTCCCGGCAAACGGAAAATCCATTCATTTAGTCCTTGATCGATGGTACTTCAGCAGACCACATCATCATACCAAAGCAAAATGCAGCATCACGTAGAAGATTAACAGCGCAAAAGTAACGGAGTGCCACGCCGGCTCACGCCTACGAAACGAGACAAAAAAAGAAATAGCACTCCCCAAGGCGGAGGCGAGTCCCAGATAAGCAGCAACCCGACCCCTAGAGTAATACCTATGCGCTTCTGCTCTCATGTATAACCGATTGGGATCCGCGACAGTCGCAGCGCGCGCGCGGTGCTGCAGTCCGCTGCTAAACTGTCCCAAGGCCGTGAGGTGAAAGCCAAGAGCCAATACGACCAACACGAGAGAAATAAAGAAGAACTTTCGTGCTGACATAACGATGGACAATGTGGAATAATTCTGTGTCAAGCTACAGTTTTACAGCCTATCTCTTTCAATTAGTTGACGCTAAGTCGTGGTTTTGCCTTTGTCCAGCTGGATGTGGAGGCGCAACATGTCGGCAGAACCAGAACGGGCAACCTTGCCAATTTTCGTGCGCCTCCTATCATCATACCCATGTCTCAAACTTTTGCCCGAATGCGACGCCTCAACTCACGGTTTTGGACTTTTTTTGTCGTGGCCGGGCTGAGTTGGCTGGAAGTTGGTAACGTTTGGTCCGCTGAGAAATCCCGGTTCGGCGAATTATCGGACCAGGCCAAAGTGGCTTACGCCAATGGTAAACGCGATGAAGCGGTAACGCTGGTGACTCAGGCGATCGAAGCCGAGCCGAAGAATCCCCACGGCTATTTTGTCCGCGCCCGGTTTCACGAAGAAAGCCACGAGTCGGCCAAAGCCATCTCCGACTACGATCAAGTTTTGAAACTTGACCCGCGTCTGGCCGACGCCTGGCAGCATCGTGGCGGCGAACATTTCAAGCTCGGTCACATCAAGGAATCGATTTCCGACTTCGACAAGTTCATCGAGTTGATGCCGCAGCAGGCGCCGTATCATTGGCAACGCGGCATTTCGCTTTATTACGCGGGGCGCTTTGAAGATGGCCGGAAGCAATTCGAGTCACATCAAACTGTGAATCCTAACGACGTGGAAAATGCGGTCTGGCATTTCCTTTGTGTCGCCCGCTCCGCCAGTGTGGAAAAAGCCCGTGCCGCGCTCCTCCCGATTAAGGGCGATGCACGCGTGCCAATGATGGAAGTCCACGCGCTCTTCGCCGACAAAGTCAAACCAGAGGCTGTTTTGAAAGCCGCCGGCGCCGGCAGCCCGCCAACTCTGCGGCTCAACCGTCATTTGTTCTACGCTAACCTGTATCTCGGTTTGTATTTCGAAGTCATCGGCGATGACAAGCAGGCCCGCGAACACATCACCAAGGCCGCCGGAGAATATCAAACCGGCGACTACATGGGCGACGTGGCGCGCGTTCATCTGCAATTGCGTTGGCCCAAAGAAAAATCTTCCGCAAAGGAGAACAAGTCGCCTTGATGTGAGGGCATTGTGCTGGCACGGCTGCAAAATGAATTTCGGGTTCAGCCTGCCAACCCACCCCCAACCCCTCCAAGGAGGGGAGCAGATGAGTAGCGCGTCCGAAATCAGTTCCCCTCCTGGGAGGGGACAGGGGTGGGTTCCGGCAGAAGGAAATTTATTTGTGCAACTATTCTAATCACCCGAAGTTGCCGTCACAAAATATTCGCGCTGTGTTTGAAGATTTAGCGCGGCGAGGAAGCCGCTGGCTTTGGCGATGGTTTCATCGTATTCCGCCGCCGGATTTGAATCCGCCACAATCCCTGCGCCGACATTGAAAACGATTTGTTGTTCCCGACGAATTGCTGCGCGGATGACAATGCTCAACTGGCTTTCGCGATTGAAACCGAGGTAACCCAGCGCGCCGGTGTACGGACCGCGGGTGACCGGCTCGAGTTCATCAATGATTTCCATGGCGCGAAATTTCGGCGCGCCGGTGACACTGCCGCCGGGAAAACAGGAAGCAAAGGCCGCAAAGTGTGTGACATCAGGACGTAAACGGCCTTCAACCGTGGAAACCAGATGTTGCACCTGCGGGTAGCGTTCAAGCCGGACGAGTTCGGGCACTTGCACGGTGCCATATTCACAAACTTTGCCCAAATCGTTTCGCAAGAGGTCAGTGATCATCACCAATTCGGCCATTTCTTTGGGACTGGTTTGGAGTTCGTAAGTGAGTTGCGCATCGCGGGTTGGATCATCGGAACGAGGGCGTGTGCCTTTGATGGGACGGGTGAGAATGTGCGAGCCGCTGAGGCGCAGGAAAAGTTCCGGTGACGACGAGGCAATTTGAAATTCGCCGCAATCCAGATACGCCGCGAACGGCGCGGGCGAGACGGTGGAAAGTCGTTGAAAGAATTCCCAACCGGAAAGGTCGCAGGTGGAGGCAAGGCGTTGCGAAAGGTTGACCTGATAAATGTCGCCAGCGCGGATGTAACGTTGGGCGCGTTCCACTGCGGCAATAAAGGCGGAGCGGGAGAAATTGGCGAACACAGCCCCCTCACCCCGGCCCTCTCCCCCTCGGCGGGGGCGAGGGAGAAGCTGGCCTGCGGTGGAGCGATATTCTGCGACGCAGGAATTTTCGCCGACTGACGACGTATTCTCCCTCTCCCTTTTGGAAAGTGAGAGGGCTGGTGTGAGGGTTTGCTTCGGCTTTGTTCCGAGCAATGACTGCCAGAACGCCACTTGCGCCTGCGCCCGGAACTCACTCCGCGAACCGTCCACGCTCAGACCAGTGGAAACAATCCAAGTCTTGCCGCGGCGATGATCAAAGACCACCAGGCTGTCGTAAAAACCGACGTGGCAATCGGGCAATTCGAGGTCGTTGACGCCGCGGCGCGAAAGTTTTGGTTCAACGAAGTTTTTCAGGTCGTAACCCCAATAACCGAAGCAGCCACCGAGTGGAAATGGCAAATCCACTTCGTCGAGCAATTCGTAGCGCGCCATCAAGCCGTCGAGAATGCGCCACGGATTGCCGAACTGAATGTGTGCGTCGGCGGTTGGAGCGCGGACTTCAGTCCGCTTCAACTCGAGGCCGCGTTGGCGAAGCGGAATAAATTCCGCGCTCCATTCGCGTGGTTCATCGCCAGCAATCTCAATCTCGCATCGCGATCCGAAGGAGCGGAATGTTAGAAACGGTCGCGCCGCAACAAACGAATAGCGCGCCTGAGGTGAATCAAACAGCCCGCTGCGCAACAGCACAACACCTGGCTCGCCGTGAAGCTGCTCAACCAGCGACTCCGGCGTGTGTGAAGTTTGGATTTCGTGGATCAGCGGGCGCATTGATTCAATTCAAGGTAAAACCAGAATAGATTCATGCGGATCTTCGTTGAATGTATGAATCACAAGCGAATAATTTCGTAGCAATTCTTCAATGTCGCGCGTCGAACAATTTCCGAGTCGAATCCAGATAATTTTCGGCGGATGGCTGTGGAGCAGACTTCGCTGTTCGAAATCCGAATCCTTGGAAACGATCACAAACTGGTTGGCCTTTGCGTATTCCCAAACTTCGTGATCAGACGCGCTCTTCAAGCCACATTCCCGAACGTGCGAGCTGTTGGGATACAAGTCGGACAAGGATTTCGCGACGCGCGGCGAAATGTTTTCGTCCAGAAGCAGCCTCATGAATCATGAAGGTGGAGTACCCAGCCGACGTTCCCGATCTGCCGCATAAGCGAGACAGGCACGAATGTCCTCAGCAGTCAGATCAGGAAAATCTTTCAAGATCTCCTCCTGCGACATGCCGGAGGCCAGATACTCAAGAACATCCTGCACGGTGATGCGCAGGCCGCGAATACAGGCTTTGCCGCTCCGCTTACCCGGTTCAATGGTGATGATGCTTTGGTAATCCATAACCGAACACTAACGGTTGTCGAATGATTGGTCAACGCGCGACTCCGGCATGTGCGCGGCAGAAAGTTCTTGGATCAGCGGGCGCATCCCGTTCTGGCCATTGGATTGTGAGGCGTTCACACTTTTAAGTAATTCGACAAATTGCTTCCCGACTTCAACGGACTCACCAGCGCCAGATTCAATCGCTCCGGGAGGAAAAAGTCACGGGCGACGGCGCGGATTTGAGTCGCTGTGACTTCGCTGAGGCGTTGTTTGATTTCGGACGCGGAAATGATCTTGCCGTAACCGAGCAATTGTTCGCCGAGCCACATCATCTGGTTCTCGGTGCTCTCCAAGCTGAGGTCGAGTTGGCCGATGACGTAATCGCGGGCGCGACGAAGCTCGGCGGCGGTCGGCAACGCATCGCTCAAATGATGCAGTTCGCGCATTACGAGTTTGAGCGTTTGCGGGAGGTTGTCGGTGTCCAGCCCGGCAGAAATCACGAGGTCGCCGGTGTCATCAAAGAAGCTCAGCGAACTGTAGATGGAGTAAGCCAGGCCGCGGTCTTCCCGAACTTCCTGAAAAAGCCGCGAACTCGTGTTTTCGCCGAGGATCGTGTTGAGGAGGCGGAGGGCAAAGCGGCGTTCGTCGTGGCGCGAACAAGTGCGAATGCCAAGCGCAAGCTGGGTTTGCTCCGTCTTTTTCGTGAACAACCGGAGGCGCGGTTTTTCTTGATTGCTTTCCGCAGGGTTGAAATGCGGGCGTTTGCCGGGCGTGAAGCGTGAGGCGTAACGCGTGACTGCCTTCACGATTTGTTGGTGTTGCAATTTTCCGGCAGCGACGACGATGGTGCTGCCGGCGACGTAATTTTTGCGAAGATAATCGAGAAAATTCCCGCGCTGCATCGCGTCGAGGGTTTTTTCCGTGCCGGTCAGCGGACGACCGAGCGGTTGATTCGGCCAGAGGGTTTCGTTCAACAACTCGTGGACGTGATGTTGCGGCTGGTCGAGGTACATCGCCAGTTCCTCTTTGATGACGCTTCGTTCCTTGTCGATTTCGACAGGGTCAAATATCGAGTTGAGGAGCATGTCGGTGAGCACGTCGAGCAGTTCGTTGAATCGGTCCTGGCGCGCTTTGGCATAAAAACAAGTGCTCTCCTCCCCGGTGAAGGCGTTGAGGTAGCCGCCGATGCCTTCGATGGCTTGAGAAATTTCCGTGGCGGAACGACTGCGCGTGCCTTTGAACAAAAGGTGTTCGATGAAATGAGAAACGCCGTTCAACTCAGCCGGCTCAAGGCGTCCCCCTGCGCCGACCCAGAGGCCGAGACTGACGCTGGCCATGTGCGGCATTTCTGCGGTGGCGATGGTAAGGCCGTTCCTGAGATGAGTGACTTCATACACGAGCAATAGAGGGTTGTGGGTTGAAGATCGTTCAATCAGGCGAAGGCTTTGGGGACGCTTTCGGGCGGGCCAACGCGGCGCTGGTAATCGACGATCAAGTCGATGGCTTCCTGCACGTCATCCGTGACCGTCACCAGTTCAAGATCGCCGGGGCTGATGAAGTTGTTTTTCCCCAGCGTGACTTTCATCCATTGGATCAGCCCCTTCCAGTAATCGCGTCCGAACAAAATCAACGGAAAGCGCGAGATGCGCTGGGTCTGCACCAGCGTCAACACTTCAAAAAATTCATCGAGCGTGCCGAAACCACCCGGCATGAAGACGAAACCCACGCTGTATTTGACGAAACACACCTTGCGTGAAAAGAAGTAGTGAAAATGTATCGGGATGTTGGCGTAACGATTGCCCGCTTGTTCGTGCGGCAGCTCGATGTTCAGGCCGATGGATTTGCCTTTGGCCTCGGCGGCGCCTTTGTTGGTCGCCTCCATGATGCCGGGACCGCCGCCGGTGATCACGGCCAGGTCATGTTTGGCAAGACCTTTAGCCAGGGTGACGGTAGCGCGGTAGAACGGGTC
>Ga0247727_10017066_pt1 | contig 11606 bp, 11 predicted proteins | sample WisWelCaveWW1625_FD_202498 | JGI IMG/M metagenome (GOLD analysis project Ga0247727, IMG submission 202498) | Biofilm microbial communities from Wishing Well Cave, Virginia, United States - WW16-25 | ecosystem: Environmental > Aquatic > Deep subsurface > Groundwater > Cave microbial mat | place... | reverse complement strand
GCGTGTTTTTCAGCGCATCTGCTATCCGGATTCCGACGGACCGGACAAGCAGGTTCTGCTGAAAACGCGCGTCCCGCGCGCTTTTCAGCAGCCTGCTAGTTCAAGGTTCCGCTTTGAAACGCGCCTTATACACTGGGCGCACGCTTCTGCGGAACAGTCTTTTTCGATCCCGTCAACCTCGCTCATAGATCAACGCCACAACACCGTCGGGGAATGCCTGGTGACGGCGCAACCGCAGCGGGGTGGGCTGCGCCTCGCGTGAGAACAGCGGGATGCCGTCGCCGAGCAGCACCGGGATGACGAAGAGCTCCCAGCTGTCCACGGCCAGAAGCCCGCGCATCGCCGAGAGCGTGCGCGGTCCGCCGGCGACCCAGACGTCCCGGGAAGACGGCTCGCCGCGCAGGTGGGTGACCAGCGCCGCCGGATCGCTCCAGCCGGTCGTGCCGCGCGGCGGATTACGCAGCGGCCGGGTCGTGAGCACGTGCACGCGCTGCTCGGCGTAGGGCCACTCGCCCATACCGCGTACCTGATCGAACGTCACCCGGCCCATGACGATGGCGCCGATCTCGGCGATGAACTCCCGGTAGCCGTACTTTTCGCTGTCATAGGGCGACAGCCAACCGACATCGCCGTCCGGCGTGGCCACGAAACCATCGAGGCTCGAGGCGAGATAGGCACGGAATCTCATCATCCCTCCTTGGGCAGGCGCCGCAGCCGCGCCATGTAGAACGCATCGCAGCCGTCGCGGTGCGGCAGGGTGAGGCGCTCCTCCTCGAGCACGAAACCTGGCTCGCGTCCGAGGAACGCCGCGATCTGAAGTCGTCCCTCGCGCGACACGAACGAGCACACGCTATAGCAGAAGGCGCCGCCGGGCAGGACGCGCCCGGCCGTGGCGTCGAGCATCCGCCTCTGCAGATCGACCAGTCGATCGACGTCGTCGGGCTCGACCCGCCAGCGCGCCTCGGGGTGCCGGCGCAGCACGCCCAGCCCGGAGCACGGCGCATCGAGCAGGACACGGTCATAGGTCGAAAGCGGCGCCGCGGGATCGAGGGCATCGCAGCCCACCGTGCGGATCGATCGCAGCCCGAGCTGCGCCGCCGTCGTCGTGAGCACGGCGAGCTTGCGCTCGTTGCGATCCGCGGCGTCGACCCGCCCGCGATCGTCCATGCATTCGGCCAGGTGCGTGGCCTTGCCCCCCACGCCGGCGCAGGCATCGAGCACGCGCTCGCCCGGCCGCGCGCCCAGCAGGACGCCGACGAGCTGCGCCGCCTCGTCCTGCACCACGACCAGGCCCTCGCGATGCGCGGCCAGCGAGACGATGGGGCCCAGGTTGCGCGTGATGATCGCTCCCGGCGCGAGCCTGCCGGGCTCCAATCGCGCGTCGGGCCGCTCGACGGCGATGCGCCGCAGGGCCTCCTCGCGCGAAAGCCGCCGCAGGTTCACGCGCAGCGTCACCGGCGCCGGCTGATTCATCGCCTGCGCCATGGCCACGGCGTCCTTTTCGCCCAGTTCCTCGATCATCAGCCGCGCCAGCCACTCCGGGTACGACTCGCGCCAGAGGATGCAGCGCAACGCATCGGCGGCATCGGGCAGCTCCCCCTCCCCCTCCACCGCCAAGCGTCGCAGCGCCGCGTTGGCGAAGCCGGCGACGCGCCGGCCGCTGGCCCGTGCCACCGCTGCGACCGACTCGTCGACCGCCGCGTAGGCCGGCGTGCGCAGGAAGAGCACGTCGTACGCGCCCACGCGCATGGCCCAGCGTGCCCGCGGCGGCAGCCCGGAAAGGCCGCGCGGTGCGAAGCGACAAAGCGCCCGGTCCAGGCGGTCGCGCATGCGCAGCACGCCGTAGACCAGGTCGGTGCAGAGCGCGGCGTCCTTCTGGGACAGGCTCGCCTCGCGCAGGGCGCCGTCCAGCGCGGGCGTCGCCCAGGCGCGGTCGCGCCCGACGCGCACGAGCGTCGCCAGCGCGACCTGGCGCGCGGTCCAGCGCTTCATTGAAGACGGGTGCCGGGCGGGATCGGCCGGCCGCGCAGCAAGTCCGTCGCCGGCAGCCGCCGCCGGCCGGGAAGCTGAAGCTCCTCGAGCGCCACCGCGCCGTCCGCACAGGCCACGAGCAGCGCACCGGCGTCTACCCCGAGCACGTTGCCCGGATCGCCTGCGGCCGGAACGACCCGGGGCCGGAACAGCCGTAAGGCATCGCCCCCGAGCAGCGCGAACGCGCCGGGCGCCGGGTCCATCGCGCGGATGCGATTGGCGACGAGCGCCGCGGCTTGCGAGAAATCGACACGCGCGTCCTCCTTGCGCAAGCGCGGCGCCCGGGTGGCCAGCGCATGATCCTGCGGCCGGGCCGGCAACGATCCGCGCTCCAGGCCGTCGAGCGCATCGAGCAGCAAGTGTCCCCCCAGCTCCGCCAGCCGCGCCTCCAGATCGCCGGCCGAGTCGCGATCCAGGATCGGTTCCCTCTGCTGCAAGAGGATCGGTCCGCTGTCGAGCCCCTCGTCCATCTGCATGATGGTGACGCCAGTCTCGCGCTCGCCTCGGGCGATCGCCCAGACGACGGGAGCCGCGCCGCGATAGCGCGGCAACAGCGAAGCGTGCACGTTGACGCACCCCAGGCGCGGCAGACAGAGCAATGCCGCGGAGAGCAGCTTGCCGTAAGCCGCCACCACCACGACGTCGGGACGCTCCTTGGCGATCGCCTCGATCTCCGCGGCGTCCAGCCGCTCGGGCTGGCGCACGACGAGCCCGAGCTTTTTGGCCTCCCGCTTCACCGGAGGAGCGCTCACCTGCAGGCCGCGGCCCCTGGGCCGATCCGGCTGCGTGACCACTAGCGACAGATCGTGGCGCTCGGCCAGGCGACGCAGCGCGGGCAGGGCGAAGCCCGACGTCCCCATGTACACCGCTCGCAAGAGCTACTCGATCGCCTTCTTGTAGGCTTCCCGGCGCGCGTCGTCCGAAAGGATGCGCAGCGCTTCATCCAGCACCAGCGATATCTCCTCCAACTCCTTGCCCATCCGCGTGACCACATCGCGCGGCAACTTCGCGGCATCGAAGTGACCCCGAGCCCTCTGGTGGGCGCGCTGGACTTCCACTTTGGTGGCATCGCGGGGCACGCCCAGCACCTCGAAGTAGTCGCCCTCGCGCACCAGCGCGTGTCGCGCCACCACGCGATCGAGGTCGATCTGCGTCTCCTCGGGCGCCATCTCCCAGCCGGGTTTCTGCGCTTCCATGACCGCTGTGGGGTGCTTGACCATGGCGAGCACCAGCATGGCCCAGGCGAGGCGGACAACCTCGTCCTCGGACAGGCCCGCCCGCCGCGCCACGTCGCCGAGCGGCCGGTTGCCATCCATGAGCATGGCGGCGCGCCATTCCTGCTCCTGGAGCGCCGCATCGCGGAGCAGGTCCTGGCGGCCGGTCGGACGGAGCGTGGCGCGCATCCCGCCGAGCCGCGCGGCCAGCTTGCCCGGATCGCCGCGCCGCCGGATCCCTTCGACGACCAGCGCCGCCGGATGGGTGGAAAGCCGCACCCGCTCGGCCGCAGCCTCACCGGCGACGATCCCGTATTCGCCGGCCTCCCAGCCGAAGGTCGAGTAGACGATGTCCTCGTAGTGGCGCCGCACCTCGCCGAGCAGCTCGCTCTCGCGCAAAAAGCCGCGCTCGACAAGGATGGCGCCGGTCTTGCGACCGGTCTCGGCCACCACGCTCTTGCTCTCTTCGTACTGCGCGCGGGTGAGCCTTCCGGCGCGGAAGAGGTGCTCGGCCATGCGATCGCCGGGCAGGTTCGAGCTGGCCGAGATCGGGAAGCCACCCTCGAGCGCCACGCTTTTCTCCGCGTCACCCTCACGCAAAGTGAGCCGCCCGGTGAACCCCTCGCGGTAGAGGCGTCCCAAAAGCGTGGCGACGTCGGAGTCGCAAAGCCGCCCGCGTTCGACCACCGCAGGCGCCGACGTGGCCGGTGCCGGGACCGGCGTCGCCGTGACGGGTGGCAGGGGCGGCGCAGCGGGCGGCGCGACCGGCGGCGCCGGTTCCTGGGAATCCGGCTCCAGATCGAATTCGAGGTCGATCTCCTCCTCGAGCTCCTCCTCGGCTACCTCCTCGATCTTCTGCTCGGGCGACGGCGGCGCGGACGGGGCCGGCCCGACGCCCGGCGCGACGGTCGCCGGGATCGTCAGCTCCTCCACGATGCGCAGCAGCGCGCTCAGATCCAGGGGCCGCGAAAGGCGCGCCTGCACGGCCGCGCTCACGGGTCCATCGTCGCCGATCAGCACGATGGGCAGGGCGGCGGCCTCGGCGCGCACTCCCGCGATCAGCGCGCCGGCATCGCCGCGTGCGAGCGGATGCGCCAGCAGCACCAGCCGCGGCGAGACGCGTCCGATCTGGGCGAGCGTCGAGGCTCCGCCGTCGGCGCAGACCGCCCGGTGACCGGCGGCCACCAGCGCGCGCCGCAGCCGCTCCGCTTCGTAGGGATTGGCGACGACCAGGACGTCGGACGGCACCATCGTGGTTGGCGAAGCTACTACACGAGCGAAAGCGGGTCCACGTCGAGACGCAGGCGCACGCCGCCGGGTAGCGCCTGCACGCGAAGCTCGGCGACCAGTGGCCGGAGCAACTCGCGGCGCGGCGCCTTGAGGCCGACCTGCCAGCGCGAGAGCCCCCGGGCGCGGGCGACCGGCGCCGGGCTCGGTCCGAGCACCTGGACCTGGCCGCGCCCGAGCCGGGCACACAGGTCACGGGCGGCGCGCGCCACCGCGCTCTCCGAGCGCCCCTCGAGCCGCACCAGCACGAGGTGGCCGAACGGCGGGTACGCAAGCTCCGCGCGGGATCGGGCCTCGACCGCGAAGAATCCCTCGTAGTCCTGGCGCGCCGCGAACGCGACGGCCGGGTGCTCGGGCGCGTAGGTCTGGATGATCACGCTCCCCGCGTCGTCGCCGCGCCCGGCGCGTCCCGCCGCCTGCGTGAGCATCTGGAAGACGCGTTCGCTGGCGCGGAAGTCCGGCAGGTGCAGGCCCATGTCGGCCAACACCACGCCGACCAGGGTGACGCCGGGAAAATCGTGCCCCTTGGCGACCATCTGGCTTCCGACCAGCACATCGATGCGCCCGGCGCGGACCTCCGCGAGAGTGCGCGACAGAGCGGAGGCCGTATCGCTGTCCAACCGGGCCACCCGCGCGCCGGGAAGCTCGCTTTTCACCGTGTCCTCCAGGCGCTCCGTGCCGAAGCCGAGCGTCAAAAGCTCGCGCTCGCCGCAGCGCGGACACAGTGGAGGCAGGCGTTCGGCGCGGCCGCACCAATGGCAGAGCAGCACGCGGCGCGAGCGGTGCCAGACCAGCCCGACCGAGCAGTCGCGGCACTCCATCGCGTGCCCGCAGCCCGGACACACCACCGAGGTCGCAAACCCGCGGCGGTTGACCAGCAGGATCGCCTGCCGGCCCGCGGCGACGGTCTGCTGCAACGCCGCGTGCAGTGCGGGCGAGAGCAGCTTCCCCCCGGTGGGGTTCACGCGCAGGTCGACGATCCGCACCTCGGGCAGCGAGCGCAGCGTGACCCGCTCCGGCAGTCGGAGCAGCGTGTGCCGTCCCTCGCGGGAACGCTGGTAGCTGTCCAGCGAAGGCGTCGCGGACCCCAGGATGGCCACCGCCGATTCGGCCTGAGCGCGCACCAGCGCCGCGTCGCGGGCGTGGTAGCGGATGCCCTCCTGCTGCTTGTAGGACGCGTCGTGCTCCTCGTCGACGACCACCAGGCCCACGCGCTCGACCGGCGCGAACACGGCGGAGCGCGCGCCCAGCGCGATGCGCGCCTCGCCGCGCCGCAGGCGCAGCCACTCGGCCGCCCGCCGCGCCGGGCTGAGCGCGCTGTGCAGCACGGCCACCTGGTCGCCGAAGCGCGCGGCGAAGCGCTCGCCGAGCTGCGGGGTGAGGGCGATCTCCGGCACCAGCACCAGCACGGTCCGCCCCTGCAGGAGCGCCGCCTCGGCGGCACGCACGTAGACCTCGCTCTTGCCGCTGCCGGTCACGCCGTAGAGCAGGAAGCTCTTGTAGGCGCCGGCCTGCAGCGCGGCCACCACGGTATCCACCACGGCCCGCTGCGCCTGCGTCAGCTCCGGCGGGCGGTCCGGCGGGACCAGCGGCGCGGCCGCGCTCGCCGCGCGCCGCTTCTGCGGGCGGCGCAGCGTGGGCGGCAGCGCGGCGCGAAACGCCTCACCCCAGGTCGACCCGTAGTAGTCGGACACCCAGCGCAAGGTGTGCAGCAACGATTCCGAAAGCCGCTCTTCCCCGGCCAGGGCCGCCACCGCCTTGAGGCCTTGCCGGTCGCCGGCCTCGCCCGACGCCATGACCACGCCCGAGACCCGGCGCGATCCGAAAGGCACGATGACGCGCGAGCCGACGCCGATGCGATCGTGAAGGTCGTCGGGGACGGTGTAGGTGAACGTGCCGGAAACGGGCAGGGCGACGGCGACCTCGACCGTCAGGAGGCTCACCCGCGGAGCGTCCCCAAAAACTCGCGCAGGCGCGGCGCCAGATCGGGCTGCTGAAGCGCGCGCAGGATGCCGGCCTTGAGCAGTCCGAGCGGCTCGCCCGCATCGAGCCGAGTGCCCTGGATCGCCAGGCCCTCGAGGCGGCCCGCCGCGGCGACATGGCGGAGGGCGTCGGTGAGCTGGATCTCGCCGCCCGCGCCCGGCGTGGCGCGCTCGAGCCAAGCGAAGACGTCTGGCGTGAGCACGTACCGTCCCATCACCGCCAGACGGCTCGGAGCCTCTCGCGGATGCGGCTTCTCGATCACGTCGAGCACCTTGACCACCGCGCCGTCGCTCGGTCCGGGCCGCACGATGCCGTAGCGGGAAACCTCGTCGAGCGCTACCTCCTCGATCGCCGCGACCGACCGCCCCGTGACGGCGTGGCGGTCGAGCAGCTGCCGGATCGCCGGGGTCGGGCCCTCGTAGATGTCGTCGGGAAGCAGCACGGCGAACGGCTCGTCGCCGATCTCGGCGCGCGCGGCGAGCACCGCGTGCCCCAGCCCCAACGGCTCGAGCTGCTCGACCGAGGTGAGCGGCGTTCGCGCGGAGGCGGCGACGCGATCCGCCGCGTCGAAGAGTCCGCGCTGCCGCAACAGATCCACCAGCTCGCGGTCGGGACCGAAATGGTCGACGAGCGCGCGCTTGCCCGGGCTCAGCACCAGCACCACGCGCTCCAGGCCCGCCGCCAACGCCTCCTCGACCACCAGCTGCAGCGCCGGCACGTCGAGCACCGGAAGCAGCTCCTTGGGCACGGTCTTGGTCGCGGGCAGGAACCGCGTGCCCAGTCCCGCCGCGGGGATGACGGCCTTCACGCGCCGGTCTCTATATCAAGACGCTCCTGGATCCGAAAGCCCGCGGTGGATGCGACGGCGCTCCTCGGCGATCCATGGGTCGCCTTCGCTCTCGCGCTGCTCGCGGCGGACCTCCGCCCGCGACATCCGCTGGCGACGCCGCCAGGCCCAATGTCGGTAGGCGAGATCGGCAACAGCGACCGCGGCGATCACGCCGAGGATCGGCCCGGCCAGCTTCGTCATCGAAGCGACCAGCTTCGCGAGCAACTGCCCCGGCCCCGCACGGTGCAGATCGACCAGGTCTCGCAGCAGCCCCGGCAGCATCCACCCGACGACCGCCGCGATCCCGACGACCAGGACGCTCCCTCGCACGCACTCCCAGGGTGACGCGGCGAGCCTCATGCGCAGGCGTGGCCCGAGCGCCTGTGGCGCGAAGAGGCCCCTGGTCTGCAGCACGCCCACCGCCAGCGCGATTGAGAACGCCGCCAGCAGGACCGGAGCGAGGATGCGCGCGGCGGCATGCGCCCCGTCTTGGATCAGCTCGACGGGCGCCCCCCCCGATCCGCCCCAGGCGCGGCGCGCGAAAGCGGCAAGGCCGGAGGCGCTCGTCCCCGCCGTCGCCGCCAGCACGCCGGTGCCCACGAGCATCGCCGCGAGTGCCGTGACGTCGCGGCTTGCCGGCACGTCCCCCGCCCGCCGCGCCTCCTCCAGCCGCTTGGGCGTCGGCGGCTCGGTGGCGTCCCGTTCAGCAGCCGGAATCACAGTCGCCGCAGCAATAGAGGTCGTCCGGGCAGCAGGAGTCGTTCGGGCAGCAGACCGCGCAGTCGTCGGGTGTGCTCGGCGGGCAAGTGGACGATGGGCAGCAGCCCTCCGCGCAGGGCTCCTCTTCGGGCGCGCAGCAGGCGTTGTTGCCGCAACCCGGGGCCGAGGGCGGGCAGCAGAACGTGCCGCAGGAGATGGTGTTTTCCGGGTTGGTGCAGGAGGTGTCCTCGACCTTCTCGCAACTCGGGTTGGCCGAGCAGCTTCCGTCGGGGCAACAGGTCGAGGCTTCGCCGGGACAGCAACGCCCGTTGCCGCAGTCGATCGGATAGCCCTCCGGGCACTGCCCCGCGCCGGACGTGCAGCAGCCGTCCTGATCGCAGTACTGCACTCCGGGCGGGCAGCAGCCGCAGCTCGGGTTCGGGCAACACGTGCTCGTCCCGCCCGGACAGCACAGGCTCGACGGCTCGCAGTAGACGGGGTAGCTGGTCGGGCAAGGCGCCTGCGGGCCGATGCAGCAGCCGCTTGCGTCGCACGCGGTCGTGCCGGGCAGGCAGCAGCCGCACTCCTGGCTGGTGCAGCAGCCGGTGATCCCGTCGGGGCAACAGAACGAATCCTCACAGAGTAGCGGGTAGAGCGGCGGGCACGTGCCCCCCGACAGGGTCTGCCCCACGTTCCCCGGCGGCACTCCGACCTCGCCCCGCGCAACGCCTCCGTCTCCGCTGCCCGCACGGCAATCCGGATCCTCCCACTGGCACCCGCAATCGCAGCCATCCCCCGTCCCGAAATACGACTCCGGGCAGTTGTCTTCGATCGGCGACCCGGTCCAGTCGTAGTTGCACTCCACCTCGCCCTCGCTCCCGCCACCGCCACCGCCACCGCAGCCCACCAGCAGAATCATGCAGATGACCGCGTGGGAGTCGGGCATCACGTCCTCCATCGGCTCTCGCCGGCCCGCATACAAGGACGCTCAGCCATTCTCGCCACGGGCCCGGACCCTTCGGAGCCGCCTGTTCGATGAGCGCCGCATGCCGGATCTTCGGCTCTCTCGCGTCGAGACTTCAGCCTGCCGGACTCCCAGGCGAGATTCCGACGGCGTGGGTCCGTCTCGAAGAGCAGCCGGCCCGATCGGAGCACGCGGTGGCCAAGCACGGAAGGAACGTCCTCCAGCACGAGCAGGTCCACCGCGTCCCTCCCCAGTCGCGAACATGCGTCGCCAAGCAGGCCGAGTCGCTTCTGCCAGCGGGCGTCTAGGCCCACCGAATCGCGCAGCACCACCGCCAGGTCCACGTCCGAGCGCGCCGTGGCACGGCCGTCCGCCCTTGACCCGAAGAGATAGAGCGCCACGATGTCTGCGTCCTGGCGCCAAGCATCCGCGAGGCCCGTGATACGCTCGTAGAGATCCGCCGGCACCGGCCGCTCGGCGAACATCAACGGTCCCCGGTCGGGTGCACCGATCGCGGCACGGGCCGACTCTACGCCGGCCGCCCGTCCCACGCCAGCCCCCGTCTCCCGTGCGCGGGTGTTGCCGGTGTACGGCTTCCACGGTATGCACCCTTGATGTCATCCACGATCACCGTGCGGGTCGACCACGACCTGCTGGCGGCAGTCGATCGGGAGCGAACCCGCGACCGGCTGCCTCGCGCGCGGGTCGTCAAGGAGGCTCTGGCGCTATGGGTCGAGCGACGCCGGCTTTCCGAAGCGGTCCGGCGCCATCGGCGAGCCTACGCCCGCAGGCCGGTACGCGACGACGAGTTCGACCCCGTGCTCGGGGCACAGCGATGTCGGTCGCGTCCTTGACACCCGAGGACCTCTTCGGGTAGACAAACGCGGCTTTGGGACCGACCATCTCTGCACGGGCGGCGACCGTCGAGCGCCGCTGGTTCATCGTCGACGCGGCCGACCAGACGTTGGGGCGCCTGGCCTCCCGCGTCGCCTCGGTGCTGCGCGGCAAGCACAAGGTCGTGTTCACGCCGCACGTCGACACCGGCGACTTCGTGGTCGTGGTCAACGCCCATCGCATCAAGCTCACCGGCCGCAAGTGGGACCGGAAGCTCTACCGCCAACACAGCCTGTACCCGGGGGGCCTCACCACCTTCACCGCCAAGCAGCTCTTGCAGCGGCACCCCGAGGATCTGATGCGCCTGGCAGTCAAGCGCATGCTGCCCAACACGCCGCTGGGCCGGCGCATGTTCAAGAAGCTCAAGATCTATGCGGCTGACAAGCATCCCCACGCCGCACAGCAGCCGCAACCCCTGGCGTAGCGAAGGGAAGCCATGGCCTCTGCACAGTCTCTCGTCACCCAGGCCACCGGCAAGCGCAAGACGGCCGTGGCGCGCGTCCGGCTGCGCGACGGCAGCGGCGTCATCCAGATCAACGGGCGGGCGCTGGAGGGCTACTTCCCGCGCATCACTTCGCGCATGGTGGTGCGCCAACCGCTCGAGCTGACCGAGACCGTCGAGCGCTACGACGTCAACGTCAACGTCAACGGCGGTGGGCTGGCCGCGCAGGCCGACGCCGTCCGCCACGGCATCTCGCGCGCGCTCTGCCAGATCAGCGCCGATTTCCGTCCGCCGCTCAAGCGCGCCGGCTACCTCACGCGCGACGATCGCATCAAGGAGCGCAAGAAGTACGGGCAGCCCGGCGCCCGCAAGCGCTTCCAGTACTCGAAGCGGTAATTGCCCGAGACGATCCCGGTCGCCGTCGTCGGAGCCTCGGGGTATACCGGCGCGGAACTCGTCCGCCTGCTGCTCGGCCACCGTGGCGTCGAGATCGCCGTAATCACCGCCGCCAAGCGGGCCGGCGAGAAGCTCCACGACGTCTTCCCCCAGTTCCGCGGCCTTTTCGAGGCCACGCTCGAGCCCATCGACGCGGCGGCCGTCGCCCAGCGCGCCAAGGTGGCATTCCTCGCGCTTCCCCACGGCGAGAGCGCGGCGCTCGCGCGCGATCTGCTCACCCGCGGCCTGCGCGTGCTCGACCTCTCCGCGGACCTGCGCCTGCACGACGCCGCCGAGCACGAGCGCTGGCATGGTCACGACGCCGCGGCCGAGCTGCGCGGAAAAGCCGTCTACGGACTCCCCGAGCTGCATCGGGACGCGCTGCGCGGCGCGCGCCTGGTCGCGGTGCCGGGCTGCTATCCCACGGCTGCGCTGCTGGCGCTGGCGCCGCTGCTGCGGGCGAAGCTCGTTTCCACGGAGGGGCTGGTGATCGACGCCAAGAGCGGCGTCTCCGGCGCCGGTCGCTCGCCCGCGCCGCACACCCACTATCCCGAAGCGGGCGAGGGGGTTCGCGCCTACGGCGTGGCCGGACACCGGCACACGCCCGAGATCGAGCAAGAGCTTTCGGCCATCGCCGGGCGCCCGGTGCGCGTCACCTTCACGCCGCACCTCTTGCCCATGAACCGCGGCATGCTGGCGACCTGCTACGGCCGCAGCTCCGCCTCCGCCGCGGCACTCCGCGAGGCGTTGCTCTCCGCATATCGCGACGAGCGGTTCGTGGACATCATCGACAAGCCCCCCGATACCGCGCACCTGCGCGGCTCCAAC
>Ga0247727_10017065_pt1 | contig 11606 bp, 7 predicted proteins | sample WisWelCaveWW1625_FD_202498 | JGI IMG/M metagenome (GOLD analysis project Ga0247727, IMG submission 202498) | Biofilm microbial communities from Wishing Well Cave, Virginia, United States - WW16-25 | ecosystem: Environmental > Aquatic > Deep subsurface > Groundwater > Cave microbial mat | place... | reverse complement strand
CGCCGAGGCCCCCCCCCCCCCCTCCCTCCCGGGCGCGTTCCTGCAGCGGCGCGCCCACGAGACGGTGACGGGCGCGCCCCCGGAGGGCGGGTTCCGCGGAGCGGACGTGGTGCGCGAGGTGTTGGGCAGGCTGGAGAGCGAGCAGGTCGCCGCCGCGGTGGACGCGCTGCCCGACGAGTTCCGGGCCGCGGCCGCGCTGTACTTCCTTCAGGATCTGTCGTACCAGGAGATCGCCGACGTGCTGGAAATCCCGGTGGGCACCGTGCGCTCCCGGCTGCATCGCGGCCGGGCCCTGCTGCAGAAACAGCTGTGGGACATCGCGGTGGACCACGGGCTCGTGCCGGCGCGGAGCGATCGTTGAGCAAGCTCAGCTGCGCCGAGGCGTTCAGCCGGCTCGACGACTACCTCGACCGCGAGCTGGCGGCCGAGGAACTCGCCGCCGTTCAGGCGCACCTCGAAGCCTGCGCGACCTGCTCGGGCGAATTCGCGGTGGAGCGTGACGTGCTGGAGACGGTGAAGACGAAGCTGCGCCGCCTCGCGGCGCCTGCCGATCTGCTGTCGCGAATCTCCACCCGGCTCGGCACACCTAACTAACGGAGTGCCTCCAGCGGGCGTCCGGCCACCTCCTGGGTGAACGCCAGGCTCACGATCCGCCACTGGCCGTCGTGCCGCAGCAGTTGGAACGCGTCCACACCGTAGAACACCGACACGCTGTCGCGCGTCATGCCGAAGCGGGCCCGGTAGATCACCCAGGCATCCGCGAGATCCCCGTAGCTGCGCACGTGCAGGTGGATGGGCGCTTCGCTGAACACGGCGAGGCGACCCGGCCCCTCGGGGGCGCGGCGGATGAACTCCTCGAGCGCCTGCACCTCCACCCGCGGCGCGCGGGCGCCGGGCGGCGTCCAGCGGGTCGTGATGATCGCGCCGGGCCAGAAGCTCTGGCGAAACGCGCGCCAGTCGCGCGACGAGAAGCGACGGTAGTACGTGCGGAGTGCCGCGTCCACCTGCACCCGCGCCGTCGAGTCCTCCTCGAGCCGGGCAACCGAGTCCGCCGTCGTGGGCGGCCCCGGCGGCCGGCCCGACGCGGCCGTCTCGATCCGGCAGGCGGCCAGCACCAGCAGCAGCGCAACTAGCGGGGCGGGGCGCATCGGTCCAATATATGCGACGCGCAACCCACCCCGAGGTGCGTCCCATGACGACCCGCCGCCGCTTCCTGGGCTCCACCCTGCTGGCCACGCTCGCCGTGCGCGCCCGCGCGGCCGCCGCCTCGCCAGCCGCCCCCGCCGCCCAGCAGGACGACGAGACGTTCTGGCGCGAGCTGCGCCGCGAGTTCACGATCCCCGCCGATGAGGCGTTCTTCAACACCGGCACGCTCGGCAGCTCGCCGCGCGCCGTGCAGGACGTGGTGATCACCCACCTGCGTCAAGTGGACGGCACGATTACGCACTGGGACTACAAGCCGGAGCACCCCGACTATTTCGCGGGCTACCGCCCCGAGCTGGAGCTGCGCCAGAAGCTCGCCGACCTGCTCGGCGCCACGGCCGAGGAGATCGCGCTCACCCAGAACGCGACCATCGGCGCGAACGTGATGGCGCACGGGCTGACGCTCGGGCCCGGCGACGAAGTCATCATGACCAACCAGGAGCACGTGGGCTGCGAGTCGCCGTGGCTCCTGCGCTCCAAGCGCTACGGCATTTTCGTGAAGAAGGTGGCCGTCCCGCTGCCGCCGCGGGACCCGCAGCAGCTCATCGACCTGTTCGTCAACGCCACGACGCCGCAGACCAGGGTCTGGGCGATCCCGCACCTGACCAGCGGGCTCGCGATCCGCTTCCCGGTCGAGGCGATGTGCCGCCTCGCGCGGGAGCGCGGGATCCTCACCGTGATCGACGGCGCGCAGTGCGTCGGCCACTGGCGCGTCGATCTTCGCGCCATGGGGTGCGACGCCTACTTCTCGTCGCCGCACAAGTGGCTGCTGGCGCCCAAGGGCTGCGGCGTGCTGTACATCAACCGCGAGCGGCTCCCCCAGGTCTGGGCGACGATCGTCTCGGGCCAGTGGGACAACTATCGCGACGGCGCGTTCCGCTTCATGCAGATCGGCACCGGGAATCTCTCGCTGCTCAAGGGTTACGAGGCGGCGATCGACTGGCACGCGCGCGTCGGCCCCGACCGCGTGTACCGGCGGCTCCAGGCCCTCGGCGACCGCGTGCGCGCGGGGCTGCGGCAGATTCCGCAGGTCCGCATCCTGTCACCCACCCACCCCGAGCTGACCTGCGCCACGACGGTGTGGGCGCTCGCCGGCTGGACCGGCACCGAGCTGATGGATCAGCTGTGGGGCCGCGCCAAGGTCCGCTGCCGCGCCATCGGCGAGGGCGTCCGGCAATGCTGCCACGTGTACACGCTGCCGGAAGACGTCGACCGGACGCTCGAAACCGTCAGGGCAATGACGAGAGAACGGAGAGCCTGAGGAGGGAGGGGCGAGGGGTGAGGGGCGAGGGCACTCACCCCTCGCTCCTCGCTCCTCACCCCTCTTCAAAGAGAATCTCGTGTTCCCCCGACACCTCCAGACTCACGGCCTGCCTCGTCGTCGCCCCCACCATCATGGCCCGAGGTTTCAACTCCGCACCATCGATCGTGACCCGGCCGGCGCGCGGCAGCTGCGGCGCGAGGGTCAGCCAGAGCGGCGTGCCGACGGTACGCCGAACCCGAAGCTCGAGCCCGGCCGGGCGGCGGCGCAGCCGTGCGTCCACGACCCGCTCGCCGCAGCGCAGGCCGACCACGTCGAGCCACTCCCAGGCGGCGGGAAGCGCGGGCGCCAGCGTCAGCTTGCCGCCCAGGGCGTCGGGCTCGACGCCGAGCAGCCCTTCGACCAGCGGGAGTGTCACCATCGCCGCCGACCACGCCTGGTTGGGGCACACGCCGGCCGTCCGCTCCACCAGCCCGTGCAGCACTTCGTCGAACGCACCCTTCTGGCGCGCGTACGCGAGCTGCGCGTTGGTCAGCAGGTGCGCGAACCCGGCCTCGTGCCGGCCGGCGCGGTACTCGGCGAGCGCGGCCCAGCCCGTGAACAGCGGCCACACCGCACCGCCGTGGTAGGCCTCCGGATTGAAGTGGGGGTCGGTGACGGGCAGCATCCGCAGGCCCCACGCCGCGTTGAATTCCGGCCCGCTCAGCGCGTCGAGATACGCGCGCGCCCGCACCGTGTTGGCGGCGCCCAGGAGCAGCGCGACGCTCTGGAGCGCGGTCTGCGCCCAGGTGCGTGAGCCGTCCAGCCGCTTGTCGAGCGCGTACCCGCCGAGCGCCTCGCCCCAGAAGTCCGCTTCGATGGTCGCGCCGGCGCGCGCGGCGCGCGCCCAGCAGTCGGCTGCGGTGCGGGCTTCGCCGACCGCTTCGGCAGCCCGGGCCACGGCCTCGAGGGCGGCGCGCCACACCGCGGCGAGGTACACGCTGACGTGCGCGCCGCCCAGCGGGCCCGATTCGACCCACCCGTGTCCCACCCGGGTGTTCTCGATGAGGCCGTCGTCGTCGGTGTCGGTCGCGATGCAGAAGCGCAGCGCGCGCTCCACGCGCGGCCAGATCGACGCGATGAACTCCCGGTCGCCGGTCCAGGCCAGGTACCGGCCGACCAGCAGGAGATAGAGGGGCGTGCTGTCGGCGGCGTCGTAGTGGTGCTGGCCGCTGGTCGTGACCTCGTGGATGACCTTGCCGGTGACGTCCTGGGTGTCGCCGAGGAACCGCAGCACCTGCCGCGGGATGGAGTGCTCGCCGGTGGCCAACAACGCGAAGCTCGACCAGCACGCGTCGCGGCCGAAGAACCACGCGTAGCCCGGGCGGCCGTCGCTCCAGCCGTAGCCCGAGGGCGCGTAGCCCGCCATCAGCGATCGGCCCACGCCGGGCGCGTCGCCGAGAAACAGGTCGAGCCGCCGCTTGGCCCATTCCAGCGCGCGCGGCAGCTGCGGGTCCGGCGCCCGCACCAGGAGCCGGGCTTCGCGCACGGTGGCCGCGCGCTGCAGGCGCTGGCGCACCAGCCCCGCCACGCCGAGGCGGCGCACGGCGCGCAGCGTGCGCTCCAGGTCGTCGCGACCGGCCCCCGCGACCACGGCGATCCGCAGCGCGACGTCGAGCCGCGCGCGCACCCGGCACTCGACCACCGGCATGTCGCGCTCGTGGAGCGCCCGCATCGCGGTCTCGCACGGGCGGCCGCAGAACACGGCGGCGATCCCGTCGCCGCTCTCCGACTCGACCAGCGCCACGAGCCCGCCCGGGTCGTGGCGGAACCGCAGGTTACCGCCCGAGCCCGCCGCGAACGGCCACATCCGCCGGAGGTCGATCGTGAAGATCAGCTCGAGCTGCGGCGGGTCCCGCCCCACCGACTCGCGGCCCTTGCGCGCGCCGTGGTAGTCCAGGACGGCGACCGGGTGCTCGAGCGCGACGAAGGCGGTCTCGAGCAGGCGGCGGTGCGGCGTCTCGATGGTCCGCACCACGGCGTCCGGTCCCACGCGCACCTGCGTGCCCGCGACCGGCTCCCCGTCGGCGGTGATCTCCCAGCGCTCGATCACCCGGTGGGGATGGACCCACAGCTCCTGCAGGCCCTCCCGCTCGACGCCTAACAACAGTGCGCGGCGGCCGGCGAGGTCGAACGGCGCTCTGTGCTCCACCGGCGCGTCGAACGCGATCGGGTCGGCCACCGGGTCGGGCAGCGTGCCGTCGAGGTCCCACGGCTCCGGCAGCACCAGCGCCTCGGCCGGCACGGCGGCCGTCGCGCTCTCGGGCCACACCGTGCGCACGGCGCCTTCCGCATCCACCAGCGCGTTGCGGACCAGCCGCTCGAGCTGGGGCCTGAGCAGCGGGTCGGGCGCCGCGAAATACACGTACGCGCCGAGGCACAGCACGCGCCCCCGACCCACCGCGTATTCCCACGCCACGACTCGGCCCGGGTTCTGCGCGATGTAGGCGCGCTCGACCGCGACGACGTGGCCGCCTGCGGGACGGGCGCCGCGGCGGTAGCAGCACCGGGAGAACCGCTCGCCCTCGGTGGGCGCCCACGTGTAAGTGCCGCCCGGCAGGCCGTCGGCGAGCGGGTGGGGCCCGTAGGTCGCGAGACCCCGCACGTGCGGGTATGCGCTCATGGCGCGGAAGCCCTCGGTCCAGAACGGGTCTTCCGCGTGGCGCCATTCGGCCGCGTCGACCACGTCGTTCGGCCGGGCCCGCTCGAGGCCCATCGGGAGCACGATGGCGGTGGCGCGCAGCGTCAGCACCAGACGGCGCCCGCCGGTGACGGCGGCGGCGAGCACTGCGGGCTCGACCGGCTCCGGCGCGCGGTCGGCGTGCAGCCACAGCACGTCGCAGTCGGACGCGGCGCCGAGCGCGGCCGGCTCCACGCGACGGGCCTGGAACTCCTGGTGGACCGACAGCCAGGCCCAGGCGGCGTCGGCTTCCGCGCCCGGCGTGCCGGCGAACGCGACGCGCACCGTCACAGCCGCACCCGGATCGCCTCGCCGAGTCGGCCCTTGGCGGCCTCGCGCCCGTTCACCCGCACCTGCACGGCGTCGCCGTCGCGCGCGACGTCCACCGCGGCGCCCTGCATCGGCAACCCCTTCGCTTCGAAGCCGTCGAGCGCGAACGGCATCGGGTCCACGACGCACCCGCCCTCGCCGTCGGGCCGGAGCCCCACGACGTACTGCACGATGAGATCGTTGACCCAGGAGTGCTGGTAGTCGTCGATCCCGCGGTACGCGCTCGGCCGGCCCGTGACCGGGTGGTAGTGCTCGAAGCAGTTGGGCCGCGACGCGTCGCCGTCCCAGAACATCATGCGCACGTACTTCGTGACGAACTCGACCAGGTGCGCACGCAGCGCGGGCAGGTGCTCCAGCGCGACCCGGGCGATCGCCTCGGCAACGTGGCTGTTCGCCATCGGCCACACCCGCCCGTTCCACGGACAGTTGTGGCGCCGGCCCTTCCACGCGCCGTCCGGGTCGTAGAGCGGGTCGGTGCCGCTCGAGCTCGGCACCGGGAACGGCTTCCAGAATTGGCGGGGGTCGAAGAGGTTCTGCACCAGCCCGGCCAGGTGCGGCGCGTCCACCAGGTCCGTGGCGTACGGATAGAAGCACACCGCCGCGCGCACCAGCGTCTTCCTGCCCGTGCCGGGATGCACATCGCTGAAAAAACCGCCCTTCTCATCCCACATCTTCCTGAGGATCGCCGCGCGCGCCTTCGCCGCGCGCGCCCGCCACGGCTCGGGATCGACGCCGCCGCGCGGGCCGAGCGCGGCCAGCGCCTGGTACAGACGATACGCGTACACCGAGACGTCCACGCCCTTGAGTCGGATCCGGTTCTCCCAGCCGTACCGGTCGGCGTCGGGGTCCACGGCCTGGTAGCGGCTCATGTACTCCTGACCGGTCTCGTGCTGGTCCACCACGTCCACCAGCCCCGAGCTGTCGGCGTCGCGCGTCGTCGCGAGCCATTCCGCGTAGCCCGCCAGCGCGGGCAGGACCTCGCGCAGAAATCCGTCCGAGGGATGCACGCCGTCGAGCGCGAGCAGCGCTCCGCCCCAGTCCGCGTGGTAGAAGTCCGTCCCCTCGAGGTGGTTCGCGTAGATGCGGCCGTGGAACCCGCCGTCCGGGCGCTGATGCGCCACGAACGTGCGCACCACACCGCGCGCCCACTCGGCGTCCCTGGCCCAGCGCAGCTCGCGCACGTGGCATTGCGCGGAGTACGCGATCGGCTGGTGGAAGGACGCGATGCCCTCGGCGACCGTCGGGGCGACGTAGTTGCCCCAGCCGCCGGCGATCCCGTTCAGGCGCAGGCCGAACCAGCGGTACGACCAGTACCGCTCGAAGTAGGGATCGGAGCAGCGGAACGCGGGCAGCCCGTCGAAGAACCCCTCCCACGACGCGCGGCTGGCGGCCGCGAAGGAGCTGGCGCGGCGGGGCGCCGGCGCCTCGGCCCGCACCGCCGACTCGACCAGGTCGGGCACGCAGCGCAGCGCGACCGCCAGGCGCGCGGCGTCGCCGGGCGCGATGTCCATCGCCCGATGGACGCCGAGGTAGACGAGGCCGTGGTTCGAGATCCCTTCCAGCTCGGCCTCGCTCTTGAGGCCGCCGCGGGTCGGGTCCCAGCGATCCCAGAACGGCGTGAGCGTGAACGCGGGATGGTTCGCCGTGGGCTCCGAGCGGATCGCGCCCCACGTATCGGTGCCGCGGGCCAGCGCCAGCTGCAGCCGGACCGGCAGGGTATGGCCACGCCGGTCCGTGAGCACCCGGCCCCACGACAGCTCGGCTTCGGTCCACTGCACCTCGCCGGGCTCGACCTCCTCGCCCGGCGCCGTGGCCCACGCCACAGCGTGGAGCCGCACCGGCGCCACCCCCACGTTCACCACCTGCCACTCGCTGCCGAGCACGAACCCCGGCAGCACCATCCGCGACTCGAGGAACTCGAGGCCCGCGGCCGGCTCGTACGACATCTCGAGCGCGGCGGGCGTCCAGCGGCGCTCGTCGGCGCGGAGCGCGATGGGCCGGCCGGCGTCGTCCACGAACGCGACGGTGAACAGCGGCGCCAGCGGGTATTCGAACAGGTGCGCCTCGTCCCAGAACCCGGGCGCGTCGAGCCACGCCGGGAACGGCGGCGCCCACACGAGGCCCTCGCCGGCCGAGAGGAACCACTTGTCGCTGCGGGCGAGCAGCTCGAGCGGTGCGGTCACCGGATGGGTGCGATCAGGGCGAAGCCCGCCGGCACCGACGCCGTCACGGCCGCACTCCCAGGCGCTCGAGCTCCGCGCGCGCCGAATCGCGTACCGCGTCGAACGGCGGCTCGGCATAGGCCAGCAGGTTCACGGCGCGCCGCAGGTAGCGCTCGGCCTCGACGCGTTCGGCGCGCGCGGCGAGGATGCGCCCGCGGGCGAGCCACACGGGTCCGCGCACCACGCCGTCGGCGACGCTGGTGAGCAGGTCCTGCGCGGTGAAGTCGGCCAGCGCCCGAGCGGTGTCGCCCGCCTCCAGCCACCGCATGCCCCGCCCGTATCGCTCCAGCCACCCGGAGGCGAAGGATGAGAACGGTGCCCGCGCCGCGTCCAGCCGTGGCTCGCCGCGCGGCAGCGCGGGCGGCCGCCCGCCGAAGCCCAGGGCCGCCGCGGCCGCGGGCCAGCCAGCGAGGTCGGGGTCGTCGGGCAGCTGCGCGCGGAACCGCGCCAACTCTGACTGCGCGTCGCTCCAACGCCCTTCGGAGAGCAGCGTCGCGACCACGAAACCCGCCGCCTCGCGCCGCACCCGGCGCGAGTGCGCCGGCGCCACCAGCTCCTGGAACGCCTGCCGCGCGAACGCCACGTCCGCGCGGTCCCGCGCCACGGCGACACCGGTGATGGCCCCCAGCTCGACCACGCGCTCATCCATCGTGCCGAGACGGTCGAGCACCTCGCGCCGCTCGGCCATCGAGCCGAACAGCACTTGGCGCCCCATCCGCAGCACCCGCGCGATCGTGGACGTGGAATCCACGGCGAGGTACCGGCCGATGCGCTCGCGCGCCTCGTCGCGGCGCCCGAACCAGAGATCGATGGCCACCAGGTGCATCTCGGCCGGCGCGGCGCCCGGCCACAGCGCGAGCGCGCGCCGGAAGGCCGACTCGGCCGAATCCGGGGGGAGACCCGCGAGGGCGCCGAAATGGAACCGCACTTCGGCCAGGCCGAACCAGCCGTCGAGGAACGTGGAGTCCCGCATCACCAGCCGGTGCAGCCGCGCCTCCGCGCCGGCCACGTCGGCGCTGTCGAACAGCTGGACGTAGGCCGTCAGCAGCTCCCGCTCGCGCGGACCGACCCGCGGCAGGATGCCGCGGATCTCCGCGACCGCGGCCCGCACCGTTGCCTCGTCGGGCTCGGTCTGCAGTTGGGCGAGGAAGCGCTTGTAGCGCGCCAACACGAACGCCGAGTCGAGGTCCGCCACGCGCGCGTAGCCGCGCGCCGCGCCCTCGTAATCGGCCCGGCGGAACGCCTCCTCGGCGTCCGTGAAGGCTCGCGCTGCCTCGAGCGAGCCAGGGGAGGGGGAGCCGCTCGTCGCGCCCGACAGCCCGAGTTCGCCCGCCACCTCGCTGCGCGCCACCCGTAGCACGATGGAGTCCGCGGCCGCGAACCCGCTGTCGGTCGAGCGGATCTGGCCCAAATCGACCACCCGGCCCGACGCGGCGTCCACGGCCCGGACGTTCACGTCGCGAACGCCCGGCCTGGCGCTCACGAATCCGGACAGAATCCAGCCCGCTCCCGCGCGCCGGGCGTCCCTGCGGACGTCCTCGGCGACCGCGCTGGAGCCGGGGGGCGGATCGAACTGGCGCCGGTCCGCCACGTGGAGCGCGGTGAATCCCTCCAGGCGGTAGCGCAGCGCCGCGTGCAGCTGGTCGGCCGCCGCGCTGTCGCCATCGAAGCGCAGCAGCGCGATGCCCGTGCCCGGCGCCTCGACGACCGCGCCGGACTGCTGGCGGCCCAGCCGCACCGCCACTCCCAGCGCGCCCAGCGCCAGCGCCGCCGCCACGGCGGCCAGGAGCTGCCAGCGGCGGGCACTTCCCGGAGTAGCCGCCTGCTCGAGCGCCGCGACGAACGCCTCGACGTCCGGGAACCGCTCCTCGCGCTTCAGGGCCGTGGCGCGCGCGACGGCCGCGGCGAGCGGCGGGCTCACCCGTCCCGTCCCGCGCAGCGCCCGGCGCACCTCGGTGGGCTGGGACGGCCACGAGCCGAAATCCGCGTCGAACCGCCGCCCGGTGAACATCTCGTAGCTCACGAGGCCCAGCGCGTATTGATCGGCGCGCGGGTCCACCTCGCCGCCGCTCGCCTGCTCCGGCGCCATGTACCCCGGCGTGCCGAGCGCGATGCCGCTCTGCGTCATGCCCTCGGTGTCGAACGCGCGCGAGATCCCGAAATCGGCGATGAGCGCGCGGTGGCTCTCGCGCTCGAGCAGGATGTTCGACGGCTTGACGTCCCGGTGCACGACGCCGCGGCGGTGGGCGTAGGCCAGCGCGTCGCCGATCTCGCGCATGACGCGCAGCGCGTCCGCGAGCGGCAGCGGCCCCTCGCGTTCGAGCCGGGCGGCGAGCGTCTCGCCCTCGACGAACGCCATCGCGAACCACGGCGTGGCCGCGTCGCCGCCGGCGCCGTACACGGCCACGATGTTGGGGTGCGACAGCTTCGCGGCGATCTCCGCCTCGCGCCGGAACCGCTCGACGCGCCCGGCTCGCAGCGCGTCGAACGGCGGCAGAACCTTCAGGGCGGCCAGGCGGCCGAGCCGCCGGTCGCGTGCCAGGAACACGTGCCCCATGCCGCCCTGGCCGATCGCGCGCACGATCTCGTACAGGTCGCCGGCCGCGGACGTCAGGCGCTGCCGGGCATCCTCCGCAGCCTCGTCGCGGACGGCTCCGCAGCCCGGGCAGCTCGCGTCGCCCGGGGCCAGGGCCGCCCCACACCGCACGCACGTCGCGTTCATCGCGGAAGGGAGATTACGGGAGCAGCGCAGCGGAGGCCAGTCGGGCCTACGGGCGGCGCATCGCCTCGAGCAGCTCCGCGTCCTCGCGCCGCTGCCCCGGGTTCTCCTCGACGTGGCTCCAGCGCAGGACGCCGGCCGTGTCCACGAGGAAATGGGCGCGCTCCTTCGCGCGGAACTCCTTCAGCGTCGGCACGGAATCCACGCTGATGGGCAGAACCGTCGTGCCGGTGGCCGCGAAGCGGTCATGGTCCTCGGTGAAGGAGCACATCTCCCTGGTGCACACGCTCGTGAAGGCGAGCGGGAAGAACGCGAGCAGCACGTTGGACTTGCCGTTGAAACCGGACAGCGTGACGTCGCCGCCCGCCGTCGAGGGAAGCGTGAAGTCGGGCGCGGGTCGGCCGATGACGGGCGCCACAGGACCTCAAAGGCGGGGGACAGGGGCACGGAGCATCCCCGCCCCGGGCTGACACTCAGGGCAAGGCGCGGGCGGCCGCCAGCGCCCATGGCACGGTGGCGAGGGCGAGCACGACGCCCGCAACGACACCGATCCACGAGGGACGTCTGCCGGTGGGCGAGCTTCCGCGGCCGGCGCTGGCAGAAATCAGCAGCGCCCCGGGGACCGTGCCGAGCGCGACGAGCGCGACGGTCGCCCAGGCCTGCGGGCCCGGCGCATTCAGCACCGCGACGCGCACGGCGACCGCGACCAGCAGGATCCACGAGGCGCCGGAGAGCGCCGTGAGCGGTGCGCTCTCCTCGCCCGTGAGCAAGGCGCGCGCCGCGGTGACCGGCGCCGTGCCCGCGCGCACCAGGATGGCGAGCAGCACCAGCGCGACCCCCGGATTCGGCGCGATGCCCTCGAGGTCCGGCAGGCGCAGGGTTTCCGCTTCGGCGCCGGTCAGCACCACGCCGAGCCCGAGGACCAGAGCCGTCGGCAGCCACCCCGCGACCGCGCGGCGCACCAGGGCCGCGTTGGCGCTCCAGCGGCCCTCGGTGGCCAGCGCGGCCACGTGCGCCACGGCCACGAGCTCGAGCAGGATCCACAGCACGAGCAGGTCGGCCGCGCTCGCGGCCGCGATCAGCGTAGTGAGCGCCGCCAGCCGCAGGAACGGCCCGGTGACGCGCACCCACGAACGAACCCCCCTCGCCGCG
>Ga0247727_10017064_pt1 | contig 11608 bp, 6 predicted proteins | sample WisWelCaveWW1625_FD_202498 | JGI IMG/M metagenome (GOLD analysis project Ga0247727, IMG submission 202498) | Biofilm microbial communities from Wishing Well Cave, Virginia, United States - WW16-25 | ecosystem: Environmental > Aquatic > Deep subsurface > Groundwater > Cave microbial mat | place... | reverse complement strand
AGATCAATAATCGCTCTTTGCCTGATCTCCCAGGCAGTTTTGTAAAGTTGCTTCAGCTCATCCGGTATGTCATCCAATTCCTGAACCGATCCGTTGCTCGCCATGAGCTGATTCTTCATCCGCTCATCCCACAATCCCAAGCCGATCAGGTCCTTAAGCAGATGTTTGTTGACTACGACGAATTCTCCCGACAAGACGCGGCGGGAATAAATATTGGATGTATAAGGCTCAAAACATTCATTGTTGCCAAGGATCTGTGAGGTAGATGCAGTTGGCATCGGAGCAACTAACAAACTGTTGCGAACTCCGGTTTTGAGAATTCTCTCCCTCAATTCATCCCAATTCCACCGTTTAGAGGGAGTAACTCCCCAAAAATCAAACTGGAAAACTCCGTTGCTGATGGGAGATCCCGGAAAAGATTCGTAAGGACCATATTCTGCAGACAATTCAGCGGAAGCGGTAAGTGCCCCAAAATAAATCGTTTCAAAAATTTCACGATTCAGTAGTCTTGCCTCATCGCTTTCAAACGGATACCGCATTTCGATGAAACAATCAGCCAAACCCTGAACGCCAATACCAATCGGACGATGACGGATATTGGAATTTCGCGCTTCCGGAATCGGATAATAATTGACGTCTATTACCTTGTTCAGGTTTCGCGTGATGACTTTGGTTACTTCAAACAGCTTCTGATGGTCAAACTTCCTGTCTGTTACAAAACGTGACAGGGCTATGGACGCGAGGTTGCAAACAGCAACTTCATCCGCAGAAGTGTATTCTACAATTTCGGTACACAGGTTGCTGGACCGGATGGTCCCCAGGTTTTTCTGATTTGATTTCTCATTGCAGGCATCTTTGTACAAGAGGTAAGGATTTCCTGTTTCTACCTGGGATTCAAGAATCCTGAACCACAAATCCTGGGCTTTTACCTGCCTGCGGGCTTTGCCTTCAGATTCATATTTGTGATATAGGTTTTCGAATTTTTCTCCGTAAACATCTGCCAGACCGGGGGCTTCATTGGGACAAAAGAGTGACCAGTCTCCACCTTCCTTCACACGCTTCATGAACAAATCCGGAATCCAGAGGGCATAGAAGAGGTCGCGGGCACGCTTTTCTTCTTTGCCGTGGTTTTTCCTGAGATCAAGAAAATCCAGGACATCGTCGTGCCAGGGTTCCAGGTAAATCGCGAATGCTCCTTTTCGTTTGCCGCCACCCTGGTCCACATATCTTGCGGTATCGTTGAAAACACGCAACATGGGAACGATGCCGTTTGAAGTGCCATTGGTTCCGCGGATATAACTGTTGGTTGCCCGGATGTTGTGAATGCTCAGACCGATTCCTCCGGCGGACTGGGAAATTTCTGCACATTGTTTCAATGTTTTGAAAATCCCTTCGATGCTATCTGAAGCCATAGTAAGGAGGAAGCAAGACGACAACTGTGGCTTGGGCGTACCGGCATTGAACAGTGTCGGTGTGGCATGAATAAACCATTTCTCCGACATCAGGTTGTAGGTCTCAATTGCAGCCGGGATGTCATCCATGTGGATACCAATTGCCACGCGCATCAGCATGTGTTGCGGCCGTTCCACGACCTTGCCGTTCATTTTCAGAAGGTATGACCTTTCGAGTGTCTTGAATCCGAAATAGTCAAATTGGTAATCCCGGTCGTAGATGATAGTCGAATCAAGAAGATCTGCATGTTTCCTGACAATGGCATGAACTTCATCACTGATCAGGGGAGCGGCGAGGCCGGTTTTGGGATCGGTGTATTTGCACAATTTGGCAATGGTGCGCGAAAAGGATTTGTCAGTCTCCTTGTGAAGGTTGGAAACGGCAATCCTTGCGGCGAGGATGGCATAATCGGGATGCCTCGTTGTCATCGAGGCGGCGGTTTCCGCAGCGAGGTTATCCAGTTCAATCGTGGTTACGCCATCATAAATGCCGTTCACGACTTTTTTAGAGACCTCAATGGGATCTACAAATCTTGTTTCGAGGCCATAACAGAGCTTAACAATGCGGGCAGTGATCTTGTCGAATTTTACGGCTTCTTTCTTGCCGCTTCTTTTGATAACGTACATCATGAGTCAGGGTGTTAAAAAAATCAGAAATCTTCGTTCAGGGTAAATGTCCTTTCTTCTGCAGTGGTGGCAACGGCTGCTTTTTTATAGTCTCCGTTCCGTTTTTCGAAAAAATTGGTCTTTCCCTGCAGGGATATCAGATCCATCCAGTCAAACGGATTTGTGGTCCCGTAAATTTTGGAAAATCCCAGGTTGATCATCAGGACATCGGCACAACATTCAATGTATTGAGCCATGAGTTCTGCATTCATCCCGATCAGGGAAACCGGAAGGGCATCGGTAATGAATTCTTTTTCAATGGCAACGGCATCGGTAATGATCATTCTGACAATGTCTTCTGAGGGCCGGTTTTGGAGCATGCGGAACAACAGGCAGGCAAACATGCAGTGCAAGCCTTCATCCCTGCTGATGAGTTCATTGGAGAATGTGAGGCCCGGCATAAGGCCTCTTTTCTTTAACCAGAATACCGAGCAAAAGCTTCCGGAAAAGAAAATTCCTTCGACTGCTGCAAACGCGATCAGCCGGTGTGCAAACGGTGCAGAGTCATTGATCCAGTTGAGCGCCCATTCCGCTTTCTTCCTTACACAGGGCATATGCTCCATGGCATGGAACAAGCGGTCTTTCTCCGCCGAATCGCGGATATAAGTATCAATCAGAAGGCTATATGTTTCCGAATGGATGTTTTCAATGGCGATCTGGAAGCCGTAAAAGCACCTGGCTTCGGGTATCTGGATTTCCGCCAGGAATTTCACGGCAAGGTTCTCATTGACGATCCCGTCGCTGGCAGCAAAAAAGGCAAGAACCATCTTGATGAAATGCCGCTCGTCATCACTGAGTTTCTCCCATTGTGCAAGGTCGGCCATCAGGTCAATTTCTTCAGCCGTCCAGAACGAAGCCTCTGCCTGCTTGTACATTGCCCATACCTCGCTGTGGCGAATCGGGAACAACACAAACCTATCCTTGTTTTCGGCTAAAATCGGTTCGAAGATTCTTTGTTCCATAACGGTTTTCCTTCTCTTGTTTGCTTTCCGATGCCATTCCCGCGGGAAGGCAGGTAGTTCTCTTTCGGGATCTTACGAAACCCCTGAAATTCAAGTAGTTAAACTATAAATTTTTCGGTAGGGAACCTGACCGGAGATACAAGGTTAACACAAAAGAAAATCCGGCTAGCCTGTACTTTTCAACAAGGCAAATCCGGGTCCGGAATAATGAACTAAATAACAGACATTTGAAATCCTGAGATTGAATTCAACCGCTCGAAGATCAACTATTTGCAAGTCTTTCCGGTGGGAGTCTTGAAAAAAAATCAACATGTGTACGAAGAAAATGTGAATGAAAAGTGGAGAAGATCTGAAACTTTCTGTTGACAATCAAAGGCAGAATTCAGGGGTATGTGAATAAAGGATTCGGCGTAAAGCAAAGGATGAAAATCACAACAGCAAGCCAGCCCAGAATTCGCCTTTTCCCATCCAACTTGTGTTCCACCAAGGCCGGCGGATGGTCAACTCCAAGAAATCTAACGGCGATAAACGAATAGATCAGCCAAATGAGGCTGGGAGCGGATGTCGGCACGAAGAAAAAAATACCGCCTTCGGCCGCAATCGTGAGCAAAGCGGCAAGTCCAACTTTCCATGCCTGCATCCTTGGAAACATCCGGGAGTAAACAAAAATCAGGAAAGCCGTGAAAATCAGAGAAGGAATGATGCTGTCCTTGCTTTCAAAATCCACAACTCCGGCTCCTCCGGCCAAAACCAGGAAAACAACCGCAACGCGGCTCACGATTCCTGCGATCTTTCGTCCGAACAACCCGTAGATCACATGCCCGCCATCCAATTGCCCGATGGGCAATAGATTTAAGGCAGTGAAGAACAAGGTGATAAACCCAACAAACAGAAACGGATAATGCATCAGCTCAAAGGGAGGAGGAACCTGGGAAGGATCCGGAGCGATGGTGATTTTGAAAAATTCAAACATTAAGCTTGTGCCGATTCCATACAACGCTCCCGAACTGCTGTAAGCCTCAATCAATTGCTCTTCCGTTGGAACTCCGCCGAATTCAGCCTGATACTCAGGATGCAGCCCCAGGACTTTTTCATCCAGGGGCGGCAGGGTGAGGAAACCGTACACCAGGAGGCAGACAGAAACAACAAAGCCGGCGAGTGGTCCGGCTATCCCGATATCAAAGAATTTTTTCGTGGTGGTTGGCACTTCCCTCATCCGGATCACCGCTCCAAAACTTCCGATATTGAAGAATCCGGGAATGAAAACCGGAATATAATAGGGCAGGGAGCAACGCACATTGTGGTACAGGGCGAGAAAATAGTGCCCGAATTCATGGAAAGTGAGGAATGAAAGAAAAGCAAAGCTGTAAGTCAGACCTTCGGCAAGATCAGAAAGGCCCAGTCCGATGGTCAGGTTGCCCTCAGCATCTGACATGAGCCATTGCCTGGCTGTTACCCATTCGGTGCCGGCAAGGCAGGTAGTCAGCAGCGTAATGAGGAATAAAATGGCATGAAGAAGGTAACGCTGCTTTTTCATAGGGAGAACCCTTTGCGGAAATAGCCTGTTTTATGGGAACCTCTAAAAACTTCGAATTTCTTCACTTCGATAAAAACTCAGTGCAAACGTTGGATTCCAAGTGAAAATGCTCATTTACCACAGCAAACTCCGCTTTTCACTTGTTCATCCGTCTCGAAATCATTGTTTTCAGAGGTTCCCTTTTATATTTGGGCTGATTTCAGGAACCGCAAAAATATTGAAATCCAGCGGAATCTTCTGAGCCTCGTGAGCTTTCCACATTCGCCACAATCATTCTGGAAAAATATTCTTCCCGAGGGATCGGCGGAGAAATCCTGGCTATACGAAAGTGAAAGTCAGGTCGCAACTTATTCCTATCGTGACATTCAGGCCAAAGCGCATTGCGTCGCAGCTTACCTTTTGCAGAATGGAGTAGAGCGGGGAGAAGTGGTAGTCATCGTTGCCGAAACCATTTCCTTCCAGGTGATTTCGGAGCTTGGTTCCTGGTTTGCAGGAGTGGTAACCATTTGCCTTCCGGAAAATTCGGGCGCGGAATTTCTGAATTCGACAAACAACCTCCAGGTGAAAAATGCGCGGTATTTGTTCATCGAATCCGCAAAGGTCATCCGCAAGATTCATCCTGATCTCCTGCAACATCCTTCCCTGGTTGGGATTATCAGCGGCGTTGAAACCGGAGAAAACCTTCCGCTGCACCGCATGGTGACATTCGAAAGAGTGCTTTCACTGGGAAACAATTCCTGGCGGGAGTCACGTTCCAGGGTGGATGAAAGAAAGGCAAAGCCTCAGCCCGAAGACATTTGCACCTGCGATGTAGACGGATCCGGGGAATTGATTCCGGTGAGCTATGCTTCATTCCTGCTGCAGGCCGAGAGCATCGCCAACGTAATTTTGAAGGAGTCAATTGAAAAAATCTGGGTAAGGGAATCTCCCGTAACCGTTGACCAGCGACTTCATGCATGTTATTCTCCGCTTTCGATACATTTACCTGTTTTTTATTCATTCCGCGATCTCCAGCTTCCTTTCCGCTCCGAATCTTTGGCTTTTGCTGCCCTGGTAACTGGAAATGAATCCCTGCAAAAAATTTACGCCGCCCTTTCTGATGACGGAAAGGGAATCGCAGGCCTGGAAAACAAAAAATATTCACAGGCATATGAATTGACCATTTCCATCAGGGAATGCGAAAGCAACCACCGGAGAATTCCTGCCGGGAGCAAAATCAGGAGCACCTTTTTGCAACGCACACTCTACCGGCAGGTGCGGAAAAAACTGGGAAAGGAAATCCGCTCCATCTGGTATGGTCCCGGAGATGTTCCTGACTACGTGAGCCTTTTGTTTGAAGAGGCGGGGATCAGCCTGCTTCAGTTGCATCCGCCGCAGGGTGCAGCTTCTGAATCGCGAAAAGGGCCGGTTCAGTCTGCTTCAAGGAAAGGATAGCGGTAATCCCGCGGAGGCACAAAGGTTTCCTTAATCGTTCTTGGAGTCACCCAGCGAATCAGGTTCAGATAACTTCCGGCTTTGTCATTTGTACCCGAAGCCCTGCCACCTCCGAAGGGCTGCTGGCCGACAACGGCGCCTGTGGGTTTGTCGTTGATGTAGAAATTCCCTGCGGAATTGACAAGCAATGCCGAAGCTTTGTCAATGACATACCGATCCCGTGCAAAAATTGCCCCCGTCAGCGCATAAATTCCCGTGTCGTTGAGCATTTGCATGGTTTCCACCCATTGTTCATCCGGATATTCATACACGGTCAGCACCGGACCGAAAATTTCCTCGCACATCGTCAGATATTTCGGATTTGTTGTTTTGATGATTGTGGGTTCGATGAAGTAACCTTTTGACATATCCGAATTGCCGCCTGCAATGATTTCGGCATCGGGACTTTTCCTTGCAGCATCTATGTAGCCGGTGATCCGGTCGAAGGCGTTTTTGTCAATCACTGCATTGATGAAGTTCCCGAAGTCAGACGGATCGCCCATTTTCATGGAGTTGAGATCGCTGAGAACACGGGTCATGGTGTCGGTATAAATTGACCTGGGAATGTAAGCGCGGGAAGCGGCAGAACATTTTTGCCCCTGGTATTCAAACGCTCCGCGTGAAATTGCGGTGGCAAGGACAATGGGATCTGCAGATGAATGAGCCAGAATATAATCTTTGCCTCCGGTTTCACCGACGATGCGCGGGTAGGATTTGTACTGCGCAATGTTGTTGCCGATTGTCATCCACATTTCCCGGAACACATCCGTTGACCCGGTAAAATGAAGTCCGGCGAATTCGCGGTGACCAAAAATGACGTCCCCCGCTGTTTTTCCATCCGGATAAATCAGGTTGATCACTCCCGGGGGCAAGCCCGCTTCGCGGAAAATTTCCATGATCACGTTTGCCGAATAGATCTGTGTTCGTGCCGGTTTCCAGACAACGACATTGCCCATGATCGCAGGAGCCGCAGGAAGATTTCCGGCAATGGATGTGAAATTGAATGGAGTTAAGGCGAATATGAAGCCTTCCAACGGCCGGTATTCCATCCGGTTCCACTGACCTGCCGCGGATTGCGGCTGATCCATGTAAATTTGCTCCATGAATGCGGCATTGAAGCGAAAAAAATCGCAAAGTTCCGCTACGCAATCAATCTCAGCCTGGTAAATATTCTTTGATTGCCCCAGCATCGTCGCAGCATTCATTTTCGCACGGTACGGCCCGCTGAGAAGGTCGGCTGCTTTCAGAAAAATCGCCGCACGATGTTCCCATCCGATCGCCTCCCAGGAAAAACGGGCTGCCAAAGCAGAATGGATGGCTGCTTCGATATGGTCTCTTTCGCTTTTCGAATATTGACCAATGATATGTTTGTGATCGTGGGGCGGACTGAGGCTGACTTTGCTGCCGGTGCGGATTTCGTCCTTCCCGATGTACATGGGAATGTCAATCACCTGCGATTTCAACCGCAGAATTTCTGCTTTTACTGCTTCCCTTTCCGGGCTCCCGGGCACATAGGAAAACACCGGCTCATTGGCCGGCAGCGGAGTGGTATAAATGGCGTTGGACATGGGTTTCGGGCGTAATTTGTCGGAATCAGATATTTTCTACTCACGGAATCTATTCATCCCGGCAAGAAAACTGAAACGCAATTTAGGAGAATTATTTCGCCACAATGATGCGACTGCTCACGGTCTGGCCTGCGGCAGAAACCGTCACAAAATAAACACCTTCCGGCCAGCAGGTACGCTGCAGGACATGAACTGCTTTTCCGGATTCGAAGTACTTCTCCTCGATACAAACCGGCTTTCCAAGGATGTCCATCACGCGAAAGGAAATATCGCCGGCTTCCCGATTGAACAAAATGAATGTCAATTCTGTCCCTGATTCGAGAGGGTTGGGATAAATACTTTTCAGAAGACTTTGACCTGGCGCATAATTCACGGCTACCTGATCCGAATAAGTAAATCTGCCATCCAGATCAATTTGCTTCAGGCGGTAAAGGTTCATGCCTTCAGCAGGATCAGAATCCGTGATGTCATAACTGGATTTGCTGCCGCTTGATTTGACTTCAGCAACGGTTGCAAATGCACCTTCTTCGGCTGCTCGCTGCACCTCATACCGGTCACAATTGATCTCAAGAGCCGAAAACCAGGTCAATTCGATTTTCTCTTTCACTTGTTTTCCGTGGAAATAGTCAAGCTCCACCGGCAATGCACAGGCATTGGGCGAAGTGCTGCTTTCTGTGATCACGAGATTGTTCAGAATCACACCGGCACCGCCCGCTGTTGCCGTCCCGCCGCCGCAACCGGCATTGTTCTGATCTCCTTTGAGTCCACCGGTCACATCGGCGAGGTCAGACCCACCGATAGCAGGCGTTCCTTTGAACCACAACACTCCTCCACCGCCGCCGCCACCCGGACCCATGCAAGTAGGAGAGCCTGCAGCACAAGATGCTCCTGCATAATTGTCGCCGCCTTTGGCGCCATTGGTAAACAATCGTTTAGGATTGACAAAAGTAGTTACATCCAGAAGCATGATCCCTCCGGCGCCGCCGCCGCCACTTCCGTCACAAGCCGCGAGTGGCGGTTTCGTTCCGATTGCTGAAACATCCTGGTTCGCTCCAAAATCAAAAGTATTGGCCCTGATGATGATAATGCCTCCTCCATTTCCACCTTTGGATTGGATTGCCTCACATCCCGCATTCGTGTTGTTGTCGTGACCTGCACCTCCTGCGCCGCCAAGAAAAATCCGGTTGTCGGTATTGTCTATCAGTGAACTCACAGAGTACCCGCCAATTCCGGGATGGTTACCCGTGCTGACGCCGCCAGGGCAAAATCCGCCTGCGGTCGGCGGGCACTCGCGGACCCCTCCGTTGCCACCGGCACCGTACTGTGCCCCGCCTCCGCCGCCGGCGTTGTGGTCATTTCCACCTCCACCACCTGTCGCCTGCGGCCCTTTTCCGCCTTCTTTATTCGCAATGAAAGCCGCAATTCCCTGGCCTTTGGGTGCTCCCCGGCCTGCAGCAGTATTTGGATAATAATAATTCGGCCAATTTGACCCGCATCCAGTCGCATTGTTCTGAACCACTGTGCTTCCCTGGAATCCCAATCCGTCTGCAACGATAACCGGTCCCGAAGAGGACAAGGTCAGGGTTCCGCTGCACTCGATTGCGATGACTCCTCCCGTACTGCCGTTCCATGCCGGACAAGTAATCTGCGCGACAACAGAAGCATTGGTGTACACCGGCATTCTGATCAACTGTACGACGCCGGTGGCAGGATCGTAATCACGAAGAATCTGGTATTGAAAATGAATCGTAGTTCCTGAAATGGCATCAATTGTCAGCACTTCATAATTACCGGCGTACTGGTAGTCAGTCACCAAACCAAATGATGCTGTGTTGGACTGGTCCATCTGGACGCCAGTCATCTGCATGATGATGACCTTGTCGCCGACTGAAAGTCCGGCCACAGAAGAAACGGTTACTTCGTTGGCGGAGCAACTGACACCGGTAACGGAGTAATAAGAATTCACAGTACCGCTGATAGGAGTTTGCCCGAATGCAATGGCGCACGGAATCAGGAAGCAAGCTGCAATCAATTTCCTGGCGACCTTAACCATTCTGTTCAATAACCCTCAATGCCATTTTGTGGCTTTCCATATTGAAATCCAAGCAAAGGTTTGGATGTCAAAGTTATCAATTGGGCTACCATTTGTCAACAACATATTCATGTTCACTGTTTTGCGCTGAGGTAAGAAAATCAAGCCTTTATGCCGATGGAGGCTGGTCAAATTCGCTCAAAAACTGGATAAATTTGCGTTTTGCGACCGGGATGAGGGTTTCATTTTCCGGAAACTCCAGGGCAGAAGTGAGAAGAAAAGTAGCCGGATTCGGCAGTTTCTTTTCGGTCAGGAGCAGGGCCAGCTTCATCTGTTCAAACGAAAGGGAAAGCGAACGCTGAAAGGTCCTCAGGAAGGAGGTATGGATTCCCCGGTACCTGCTTCCGGAATTGTCAAAAACGCTGACCTGGTATTCAAAGGCTTTGACCGCCGGTGAATTTCCCGAATAGATAAAGAGATATCCTTCGTTGGTATATAAGGGGACCACTCCGACCGCATCAATGGCGAGTTTGTCATCAATGAAATCATATATGGTTTTTCCTTCTTCAAGACAATCGCGGAATTGGGGAATCGCGTATTCGATGATTCCTTCCACTTCGCGCAGTGTGGATTCGTCGCTGATGACGGGTTCGAGTTCCAGCTTCAGCTTTTCGAAATCCAGCTTTTTGATTTCTGAAGGAAATTGATCTTTGATCCGGTTTTTGTTGTCACGGAATTCTACCAGGTTGCGATAGTGATAAATCAGGTCACCAAAACCTGGATAGAGCATAGTGCGATGGAAGTCACGCCGGACGTCCTGCAGGTAAGCAAGGAGGGTAAATTTTTTGTACTCAAAGTCTATCCAGTCTTCTGCAAACCATCCCGGGCTCAACTTTTTCATGCGAATTGTGTTTGTTTTGGTTACGAACGATATGAGAATATAACGATTATCCGGCAAAAAGGCGATACAGGCACGAAATTATTATCCATACGGTCGCTAAACCGACTATTATACGGGACAATGCGTAATCGTTTGGGCGGATGAGAAATTAGATTGAGAAAGAAAATAGAGAAAATTTTCGATTCTGATTCCTCTGCACAGACCTGAGAAATCCCCCGTTTTTCCCTACTTTGAACTGAATTTCTAAAAACTTGTAAAGGGGCTTCCACGCCCCTTTTGCATAACCTGATAAACTATGGAACAAGGAAATCAGACTCAAACGGAATTCCGTCCCTACATCTCCCCGGAACAATCCATCGCCGAGCTCACTGTCAAATCTATTTTGCTTGGCGCATTCTTCGGCGTGTTTTTCGGTGCGGCGACTGTTTACCTGGCGCTCAAAGCCGGACTCACCGTTTCGGCAAGCATTCCAATCGCCGTCCTTGCGATATCTCTCGGAAGGGCTTTGTTCAAGACCACCATCCTGGAAAACAACATCATTCAAACGACAGGGTCTGCCGGTGAATCCATAGCCGCCGGCGTCGTATTCACTCTTCCTGCATTTCTATTCCTCAGCCCCGGCAGCAACGGAGAATGGTATTTTAATTACTGGACCATTTTCACTCTTGCACTTTTCGGCGGAATTCTCGGAACCCTGATGATGATTCCGCTCCGCAGATCTCTCATTGTCAAAGAACACGGAAACCTTCCCTATCCGGAAGGAACAGCCTGTGCTTCGGTTCTCATCGCCGGCGAGAAGGGCGGCTCATTCGCCAAAACCGCCTACCTCGGCCTTTTGGCAGCGACCATTTATGCAATCCTTCAGAAAGTGTTTCTCGTCATCAAGGAAACCCCCACCTGGGTTTCGCAACAAACAAGTAAGATTTTTCCTTCTGCAACCGTCAACGGAGACATTACTCCTGAATATCTCGGAGTAGGTTATATCATCGGGCCGCGAATTGCAGGCATCCTCGTTGCC
>Ga0247727_10017063_pt1 | contig 11608 bp, 10 predicted proteins | sample WisWelCaveWW1625_FD_202498 | JGI IMG/M metagenome (GOLD analysis project Ga0247727, IMG submission 202498) | Biofilm microbial communities from Wishing Well Cave, Virginia, United States - WW16-25 | ecosystem: Environmental > Aquatic > Deep subsurface > Groundwater > Cave microbial mat | place... | reverse complement strand
GCCAGCGCCCGGGCCTCCTCCCGCGGGGCCTCGGGGAGGACCCAGCGGGCGCGGGGAAGGACGTAGGGACCAGGGCCCTCGATCACGGGGTCACTCTACGGCCCCGGTGCGACACGGGGGTGGAGAGGCGCCCGGCGGGTCAGAAGTCCACGCGGAACCCGAGCGAGATCGACGGCCCCACGACGATGCGGCCTGGTTGGGGGTTCGCTGGGCGTCGTGGAAGAAGTTCCCCTCGTAGAAGAGCCCCAGGACCTGCGCGCCCTCCGAGCCGGGGCCCCTCCAGATGCGGCAGGCGGCCTCGGCCTCCACGGGCACGACGAACGGCGGGGTCTTCACCGGGATGGGGAGGGTCGCCTTCGCGCCCGCGGCGACGGTCCAGCGCCCTCCCGCCGGGCCCTCGACCCGCAGCCCTGCGAAGGGCACGGCGTGGCCGAAGCCGCGGTCCGCCGTGATGGTCCCCTTCTCGCAGTGGAGCGGGGGTTCCGCCGCCATCGTCCGGAATGAGGATTGGGGGCTTCCTCGGAGTGCACACGGTGGGCTACTCTTCCCTCTTCATCCTGACTTCGAGCCAGTTGGAGAGGCCGGCCAATGGGAGCCGCACCGATTCGTATCCAGATACGGACACGATGAGATCAGCATCTCCAGACGTGCCGGACCTGTGGACGCTCCACCATCCCCCTTCGAAAGTCTCCAGGACATCCCTCCGGTAAGGAATGGAGGATCCGCGGTGCACGTAGCCCAGCTCAACCGGCTCGGAAAGGGGCTCACCGGAGGCGGAGTCCACGCACTGTCCAAGGCAGAAGTCCTCCCACGGCCGGGCGGTGATTCGGACTGGCATCGAGGCATCTTGGAGGTCGAAGATGTCGCGCGCTGGATCGAAGCAGCTCGCGTTCTCCACCGACTCAATTCTGCAATGGTCTACCGAACGGAGTCGGAACCGCAGTGACCGATTCTGGTCGAGCGCCCAACGAACGGAGACTGCGCCAACAGGACCGCAAGAGGCACGCTCGACGATGGGCCCTTCGAATGACAACTCCCAGTCGCCAAGAACTTCAACGACGACAGGAGGGACCCTGCCGCAATCAACCGGGGTAACGACGAATCGCACTGTGTCACATGAGGCTGCCTTGCGTGGCTCCTCAATGGGAGCCGAGAAACTCCGGCACACACATCCGCCGAGGAGGCCATTTAGGCCAAGGATTATCATGGCCTTGTGACTCGCACTCGACCGCATTAGTGCTACCTGACTGGGCATTCACCGAGATACCGCAGGGGGCCGATGGTCAGTCGAAGCGCCCCCTTGGCAGCATTGAAGTCCTTCCTTCCCTCCGGCGCATTCTGCTGTGGAGGTGCAGATCGCCCCCCTAGGTTGTCCCACTCAATGGTAAAATCTCTGCAGATGATGATGTTTCGGAAGTTATTGCCCTTCCTGGCAACTTGGTCCCGCAGGTACACCTTCAGTCGAACCCATCGGTTGGTCTGGAGTGTCCAACTATCTCGTACACGCTCATTGGCGGCCTTGGGGCCCCAGTCGACCTCTCCTTTGCTGCGAGGTGTCGAGAACTTCCCCTTCTCAGTTTTTTGAACGGCGGGGGAGGACGCGGGATCGCCATTCAGGTCCCAACGCTCGAAAAGGGTGTTTTCGAAGAAGACCTGCCGCCATTCGCACCTGTTCAGCACTATGCCCTTGACAGACAGCTCAGGGTACATTGCGAAACCATGCGCACTTGTTGTCCCAGCCCGTGCGAGGGCAGGTGGCTCGGTTAGTGTGCGGCGATCGTCTTGGCTCTGATTGTCTTCGGGTGTCGCTGATAGGTCGATGTTGTCCGGGTCGTTGCCAGGGCGTCCTGGACTCAAGTTGGTGGCACTCACATTCTGGTCGATTCGGATGTCATTCGGGAAACAGACGTCAACGGGGAAATCGATTTCATTCACGGGAGTTGGAGGAAGACTCAGCCCACCTCCGAAACGCAAGGGACGCCGCGGAGTCCCTGGGTAGGGAGGACGGAAGTCCGGTCCCGCAGGGTCGAATCTCGGGTCAGGCGGCGCGGTTACCGGAGGCAGTGGCGGTAAGCGAGGGTCGGGCAAGTCGTCAAGCACAGGAGGCTCGTCGGGATCCTTCGGCTCCGGTGGCGGCGGCCACGGAGGCTCATCATCGAGCTTCACCAGCGGCCCTCCTGGAGGTGGGGCCGGATCCTCTGGTTCGGCGGGGGCCATCGTGGAGTGGTTGACCGGAGAGAGAAACCGCGCATGACTGACTGGACGCATTTGACTCCTTCGCCCGGCCGGAAGCCACTCGAATCTCGGGGTCATTAGAACTCCTCCTATTTCTCCCGCGCCACGGCCCTTGCCCAGAGGACGACGATGTTCTCGCTCCCAGGGGCGGTGATCTTGGCGGCGAAGCGAAGGAGGCGCGCCGGATCGGACCGCGTCGCGGTGATGGTGCTGCCCTGGGCGGGGTTTAGGTCACCACCCAACTTGGTCCAAGAGACGAGGTCGAATCCCGTCTCGAGCCAGGTCTCCACGAGGCCTCCCGTGGGGGACCCCGCGAGCCAGCCCACCTGCACCGTGATCGCCTTCCAGGCCGTCACGTCCACGGGATCCGAGTAGTAGAGCGTCCCGTTCACCGTGCCGAGGAAGGTCGTGGGCATCGGGAAGAAGACTATCACGGAGCCCGCCGGGGGGACGACCCCGCCGCCTCCCCTTCCCGGGCAGGCGCAGGCGCCCCCTCCGGACCCGCAGCCGCAGGCCACGCGCCGTCCCTAGGCGTCCCGGGCGACGGCCTTCGCCCAGAACGTGGCGGCCGGGTTGCTCGAGCCGCCGATGGTGACCTTGAGGCGGACGTAGCGGAGCGGGTCGGACACCGTCGTGGAGGCGACTGCCCCCTCCGCAGGCGCCACAGAGGAGCCGAGGTCGGCGAAGGCCTCGCTCTGGAGGTCGGCGCTGTGCTGCAGCTGCGCGGTGACCGTGGGGGTGGTGCCGATGCCCTCGGCGAACATCACCTGGAGCGTGATGGCCTTCTGCCCGGAGACGTCGTAGGGGTCGCTGTAGTAGACCCCCGAGACGAGCGTGGTGAACTTCCTGAAGAACTCCATGTTCTCGCCGGCCATCTCGTGCCTCCTCAGGCGCGTCGCGCCTCTGCCTGACTCCTCGGTCTCGCGCGTCCGGCGCGCGGACGCCCGTCCGCGTTCGCCGTCGCCATCATGGCCACGGTCCCGGGAGGTCGGCAAGCGACAGATCGCGTCACGTGCCCGACACTCTGCGTCACCGGCCAGGGGGCGGGGAACGGGCGTCGGCGCAGACGGAAGGCGCGCCGGAGGACGGAGCCGCTGGCTCGGTCCGAGGCCCGTGCAGCATCCTCGAGACTCAAGCCCTCCCGGTGGCAAGTCCACACCACGGTCTCGATGAAGTCCCAGAGGTAGTTCCCCGCGGTGAGGATGCCCGCGGCCCGGAACCCGCGCTCGAGACTGCTCGCGCTGACGCGCAGGTCCGCGGCGAGGCACTTCACGGAGAGGCACGAGAGGAAGGGGATGCGGTGGACGGCGCGATCGGCGAGGGTGCCCGGTGGAAGTGGCCGCCGGTTCCAGGATCCCAGCGGGACCTCGGGACGAGGAGTCCTCCTCTTCCCGCGGGCGAGGAGCCCTTCAAGGGCAGTGGGCCGGAAGAACTCGATCCTGCTGCATTCCAGCCGACCCGAGGCGAATGCGGGAGCCAAGGAGTCCGCGAGGCCCACGAGGGCCCCGCCATCGAGGAGAGCGGCGAGCCTCTGCAATTCGGACTTGTGGTGAAGGGTCGCCCTATCGACAAGCAGGACCATGGTGGGGCCGTGTCCCCTCATGGCCGTGCCGTTGGTTGGTTGGTTGGTTGCCGCGCGGGCAGGCGGGCGGGCGAATCGACGAGCCGGTTGCCGGGCTCGTTCGTGTGCAGGTTGGCCGTTGCGCGGCCAGGCAGTCGGGCCGCCGTCCCCGGGCAGGGGGGGACCCCGCACGGCGATCCGGCGACGAGTCGCTGGCGGTGATCCATTCCACGAGTCCCCGACGACCGGGCGTGCCCCTACGCGCCCGGCGTCTCCTCGACGAAGGCCAGCATAGCGCGGAGACGGCGGAGGTCAATGCCGCCGGCGCAAGGAGGAAGCGGTGGGCGGCAGCCTCCCTTCCAACGCAAGGCGGCCATTCCCGGTTCACGCGGAGTTCGCGGGGCGCCGGGATCCCGAGGGGGCCCCCGAGGACGGTCCTATGATTCCCCCATGGCCCCCCCCGCGATCCTCCGCCTCACCCTCGGCACCGCGGGCCACATCGACCACGGGAAGACGTCGCTCGTGCGGGCGCTGGTGGGGACGGAGGGGGACACCGATCGGCTCAAGGAGGAGAAGGACCGAGGGCTCACCATCGACATCGGCTACGCCGAGTGGCGCCTCCCCGACGGGGTCGAGGTCGGGATCGTGGACGTGCCCGGCCACGAGCGTTTCGTCCGGAACATGGTGGCCGGGGCCACGGGGATGGACTGCGTCCTGCTCGTCGTCGCCGCGGACGACGGGGCCATGCCCCAGACCCGCGAGCACCTCCAGATCATGTCGCTCCTCGGGATGAAGGTCGGCGCGGTGGCGCTCACCAAGATCGATCTCGTGGACCCCGAGATGCGGGAACTGGTCGTCGAGGATCTGCGGACGCTGCTCGCCGGCACCTTCCTCGCCGACGCCCCGGTCTTTTCCGTGAGCAGCACGACGGGCGAGGGGATCGACGCGCTCCGCGCGGGGCTCGAGAAGCTGCTCCGTTCGATCCCTGCGAGAGACGCAGGCGGCCCCTTCCGCATGCCCGTCCAGCGCGTCTTCACCGTGAAGGGCCACGGCACGGTCGCCACCGGGATCCCCGTCTCCGGCACCGTGCGGAAGGACGGGCGCCTGGAACTGCTGCCTGCCGGGAAGCCCTGCCGCGTGCGCGGCATCCAGGTCTACCACCGGGACGCCGCCGAGGCCGGCGCGGGCCACCGCACCGCCCTCAACCTCGCCGACATCGACTACCACACCGTGGGGCGGGGGGACGTTCTGGCCGAGCCGGGCCTCTTCCGCCCCGCGGCGCTCTGGGACTGCCGCTTCCGCTGCACCGCCGACGACCGCCGGAGCGTCCCCCACCGCCTCGAGGTCATCCTCCTCACCGGCACCGCGGAGGCCGTGGGGCGCCTCCTCCTCCTCGAGGGGGACGAGGCGGCGCCCGGGGAGGAGGTGCTGGCCCAGGTCCAACTGGAGGAGTCCGTGGTCGCCGCGCCCGGGGACCGGTTCATCCTGCGCCTCCCCTCGCCCCCCTCGACGGTGGGGGGCGGCGTGCTGCTGGGCGAGGCGCCGCGCCGCCGCCACCGCAGGCGCGCCGCCACGGTGGAGGCGCTCCTGGAGCGGGAGGCGGGGCTCCAGGACGCGGCGGCGGGGGTGAAGGCGGCGCTCAGGGCGGCGGGGGCCTCGGGTGCGGACGCGGCGGCCGTGGCGGCGGCGGTGAAGCGGCGGCCCGCCGAGGCGAAGGAGATTCTCGACCGGCTTGTAGCGTCCGGGGAGGCCGCGGCGCTCCCGGGCGGGCTCCACCTCCATGCGTCCGCCTGGGATGAGGCGCGGCGGGCGGTGAACGGCGCGCTGGAGGCCTTCCACGGGGCCAAGCGGCTGCGGGACGCCATGCGCCTCGCGGAACTCCGGGGGGCGGTGAAGGCCCCCGAGGCCGTCGTGGACGCCGCGGTGAGGGACCTCGCCGCGTCGGGACGGGCCGTGACCCTTCCCGGGGGGCGCGTGCGTCTCGCCGGGAGCGGGGCGAGGCCCACGGACGCGGAGAAGGGCCATCTGGAGAGGCTGGAGGCCCTCCTTCGCGAGGGAGGGTTCGCGACGCCCCGGGAGGACGAACTGCCCGGGCTCCTGCGCTGCACGGCGGCGACGGCGGAGGCGCTCGTGGGGCTCCTCGTGGAGCGCGGCGCGGTCCTCCGGCTCAAGGACGGTGTCGTCCTCCACGCGGCGAGCGTCGAGGACGCCAAGCGGAAGATCGCCGAGCGCATCCGCGCCTCGGGGAACATCGCGCCCAGCGACCTCAAGGAGCTCGTCGGCGCCACGCGGAAGTTCGGGATCCCCTTCCTCGAGCACCTCGATTCGACCGGGTTCACCGTGCGCGTCGGCGACCGGCGGGTCCTCCGTACGGTACCCGACCCGGGATTACGGGATTCGACCTCCTGAGAGTGACCCCTTCGAATCCCGTAATCCCGGGTCAGGTACCCCAAGCCCCGCCCGCCGCAGCGTCGCCCGGTAGTCGTCCGCCGCGAGCGTCGTCTCGGCCCCGGCGAGGATGACCACCCAGGAGAGGTAGAGCCAGAGGAGGAACACGGGGAGCACGCCCATCCCGCCCAGCAGCGTGCGGGTCACGATGGCGTGGCGGAGGTAGGCGGCGAAGCCGGCCTTGAGCAGCTCCAGCGCCACGGCGGCGAGGGTCGCCCCGAGGACGGCCGACCGCCACCGGATCCGCGTCCCGGCGCAGAATCGGTAGGCCAGCAGCAGCGCCACCCACACCGGCAGCAGCGGGACGAGCCACCGCAGCGCGCCCGGGAGCGCGTCCCCCGGGAGGAGGCCGCGGGCCTCCAGCGTCTCCACCCACCCCGAGACGACGAGCGAGGCCGCGACGAGAAGCGGCGCGAGAGCGGCGGTCACCCAGAAGCCGGCCAGGCGCCGCAGGCTGGAAGCCAGGGACAGGTCGCCCGCGATCTTCTGGAAGGTCCGGTCCAGCGTGGCGACGAGCTTCCAGCCCGCCGCCAGCAGCGCCAGGAACCCCGCGATCCCCAGCCCCCGGCTCGCGTCCCGCAGCGCCGCCAGCGCGGTGTCCAGCGTCCCCTCGGCGTCCCGGGCCGCCTCCGGGACCATGTTCTGGAAGAGCCAGCGGCGGCTCCCCTCCAGCCACTCCCGCGGCGCGTCGGCGGATCCCAGCGCCGCGAGCCCCAGCAGGAAGAGCGGGAGGAGCGAGAGGAGCGTCGAGAAGGCGAGCGCCGCCGCCCGGTCGCCGGCGTGGTCCTCCCGGTAGCGGCGGGCGGCGAGGACGGCCACCTGGACCGCCCGCAGCAGGCGCCCCGCGGGCCCCGCGGAGGGGCGGTGGAGGAGGAGGCGGTCCTCGGCGGTCTCCAGCCGGGAGAGGATCCCGCGGAGGCCCGGCGGCAGCGGCGCTTCCGGGGGCCGGGAGGGAGAGGGCGCCTCGCTCACGCGGGGGAGGCTACCCGGTCCGGGCGACGGGGGGGCCGGACTCCCGGCAGAAGGTCAGGCCCGTCTTCTCGGCCCCCATCCCCCCGCCGCCGCGGTTTCGCTCCTCCATGGCCTTCTCGAGGCGCTCCTTCACCTCCCGGAGCGTCTTCTCCCGCTCCGGGGTCGGGCGGTCGTCGGATCCCAGGATCTGCACCATCCTGTTGAGGGAGTGAAGGCACGCGGGGTTGATGGCCAGCGACTCGGTGAACCAGCGCTCCGCGGCCTTCCGGTCCCCCCGCACCCAGGCGGCCTCGCCCCGCAGCGCGCAGTACTCGTCGTTCTTCCCGCCGGTCGTCGCGAGGTAGACCTGCGCCTCGCGCTCCGCACCCGCGGCGTCCGGCTCGCCCCCGGGCGGCGGGTGGATGAGGAGGATGTAGCCGACCTTCAGGTGGGGGCGGGGGTCCCGCGGGTCGAGGTCGGCGGCCCGCCGGTACCACTCCAGGGCCCGGGGGTACTTCTGCTGCTGCGCGAGGACCAGGCCCAGGTTGTAGGCGTGGAGGAAGTTGTCCGGGTCCTCCCGGGCGAGGGCCTCGAGGATCCGCTCCGCCTCCCGGAAGTTGTCCAGCTTCACCTGCGCGGCGGCGACGTGGGTCCGCACGACGCGCCGCAGCCGGTTCTCCCGGGGCGCATCGGGGTCCAGGAGCGCCCCCTCCGCGAGCCTCTCCGCACGCTCGGCGTCCTTCAGGGCCAGGTCCTCCCGGTTCATCCCCGGCTCCAGGAGCGCCCGGCACCGGGCGAGAAGCCCGAAGAGCCGCAGCTGGTAGCCCTGCCAGCCGGCGAGCGGCGGCCCCTTCTCCAGGTCCTCCAGGCCGGCGGTGATCCGGGCGACGGCCGTCCTCGGGTCGCCCATCTGCTCCTGGAGCATCCCCTCCACCACGAGGCGCCCCGGGACCGTCGGGTCGATCCGGGCCGCCTCCTCCAGGGCGCCCGCGGCCTCCTTCGCGAGCGCCGCCCTCGCCACGGGCTCGGGGGGGAAGTCCGCCCGCGCGATGCAGAAGGCGAGCGCGAAGTGCGCGGCGAGCCTCGGCCCCGTCCCCGCGTCGGTGGGCATCCGGGCCACGGCCTTCCGGTAGTCGCCCACCGCCCGGTCGAGGAACCGGCCGTCGAGCGAGAGCCCGTGCAGGACGAGGTTGTTCTCCGCGCGGCGGAGGATCCGGTCGAGGTCGCCCGTGGAGAGGGGCGGTGCGGGCGGGGAGGGCGCCGGAGGGGCGTCCTGCGCTGACGCCGGCAGGGCCGCCAGGAGGACCGCCAGGAGGGCGGCGAGGAGTCGGGGGCGGGGTCTCACGGTGGGCCCTCTGCGGCGCCGGAATCGAAAGGCCCCCGGGCTCTCGCCCGGGGGCCTCGTGGGACGAAGGAAGGGCTCCTAGTACTTCACGCGGAGCCGCATGCGGTCCACGTAGGGGACGGGCGAGGTCCGCGTCTGCCCGTCCGCGAGGGTGAAGGTGATCCGCACGCGGTAGAACTGGTAGCTGTGGCCGTTCATCCCCGTGAAGTCCGTCGAGGAGGTGACGTCCTGGGCGCCCGAGGTGGAGCTGTTGAGCGTCACCCAGTTGCTGGCCCTGACGGCGTTGCTGGAGTTGCCCGTGGACACGCTGATGCTGGAGGTGTCCGCCTTCCCGAAGTTCGTCGGGTCCTCCCGCGCCATCTGGATCTCGTAGGTGATGGTGCAGTCGGCGAAGTTCTGGTCGGTGAAGTCCGCCGAGGCGGCGGCCTGGAGGATGGGGTCGAAGACGCCCATGTTGAACCAGGTGCTCGTGAAGAGGGAAGGGGCGTCCGAGGAGGACCCGATCGGGTTGAAGGCGGCGGTGTAGTAGTCGGGGAGGATGGAGGCCGCGCCCGCCCCGGTGGCCCCCACGATCTTGGTCGTCGTGTTCAGGGCCTCGAGCTGGACGTACCCGCCCCCGCCCTTGCCGCCGGCGCCGCCCCATCCGTAGGAGTAGGGGGCCCCGCCGGCCCCGCCGGAGGTGTCGAGCGTCGAGTTGCGGATGTCGAGCGTGTCGTTGGCGTAGAGCGCGATGGCGCCGCCGCCGCCGCCGCCGCCCGCCCCGCCGTAGTAGTAGTAGTTGCCCGAGGAGCCGCCGACGCCGCCCTTGGCGATGATCCGCCCGTCGACCCGGATGTTGCCCGCGGACTTCACGAGGATCCCGCCGCCGCCCCCGCCGCCGCCGGCCCCGCCGTTGTTCCAGCCTTGAGGGGTGTATCCGGAGTTTCCGCCCGCGCCGCCGCCGCCGCCGCCGACGCCCTTGCTGTAGAAGAGGTTGCCGTTTTCCGTGGCCGGCGAGGACGGCTGGATTCCGCCCGTGGCCCCGCCGACGCCGCCCGTCCCGTTCCACGTGGAGTAGGAGGGGTAGGAGCCGTTGCCGCCGGTGTTCCCGGCGTACTGGTGGCTGCCGCCGCCGCCTCCCCCGCCGAAACGGTAGACGGTGGAATTGGGTTGCTGGCCGCCCTGGCCGCCGCCGCCGCCGCCGTTGGGGCCGGGGTCGCCGGTGTCGCCGCGGTTGGGGAGCGTGTAGGTCGCGTAGGCGTTGGCGCCGCCCTTCCCGCCGCCCGCGTTGCCGGCGCCGCCGTTGGCGAGCGGCATCGAGGACGTCTGGTAGTTCTGCTCGGCCTGGTCGCCGACGCCGCCCGTGGCGCCGAGGATGCCGCTGACGGTCACGTCGCGGAGCGAGTTGAGGGTGATGGGCAGGGTCCCGCTGACGGTGACCGTGATGTTCGCGTTGATGGTGATCTGGCGGAAGTTGAAGATGCCGTTGACGATGGTGGACGCGTTCGTGTTGAGGGTGGTGTTCGCCACCGGGATGAAGTCGCCGAGCACGCCCGTGCCGCCCGCGGCGGTGAAGGTCGCCGCGACGGCGCCCGGGACGGCGATGTTGAAGGAGGCGGTGGTGTTGTTGGGGTCCAGCCCGTTCCCGCCGTTCTGGTCCCTGTCCGACCCGTCGAAGTTCAGGTAGTAGGTCGTGTCCTTGATGGGCTCGTCGCGCGTCGTGAAGATGAGGAAGGTCCGCGGGTCGACCTCCTCCGGGTGCGGCAGGCCCGCCCAGGCCCCGGTGCCGTTGACGAAGGCGTTCAGCAACGGGTCGGTCCCCCCGTCGGCCAGCGTGCGGAGCGCGGTGCGCTTGGCGTTGTCCGCGAGGTCGTAGTTGCCGGTGAGGTCGCTGATCCGGTTCTCCATGCGGAGGACGTAGCGGGCCTGGTCGGCCAGCGGGAAGGTCGGGACGTAGTTGATGCTCACGCTGTCGAAGGACTGCACGAGGATCGGCGTCCCCTGGATGGGCCGCGGCGGGACGAGCGCGGCCCCGAACCGCTCGATCATGGTGAGGGTCACGTTGCTCGAGGTCACCGTCGAGGGGAGCAGGGGGACGCGGTAGAACACGATGGCGATGGTGGCGTCGGTCGGGACGTTCACCGCGCCGCCCGCCGTCGTCCAGGGGGACTGCGGGATGACGTCCGACGGGTTGGTGAAGCGCACCGTCGGGATCGGGGGGAAGTCCTTGTAGGTGTCGACCGTGAAGACGTCCGGGTCGGTGTCCGCGGCCGTGGCGAAGGAGCCCACGGAGGTCCGCGTGAGCGGGCGCCCCGTGTAGGCCGCGACGTGGTTCACCTTCGGGTAGCCCACGACCGTCACGCGGTACTGGGAGTCGGGCTGGAAGCCCGAGTCCGAGAGGTCCGCCTTCGTGGGAAGGCGCGGGTAGAAGGTGACGAGGTTGCCCTGCACCTTGAACTCGCCGAAGGACTGGATCCCGTAGCGGGGCCCGAGCCGGATCTGGACCGTGTCGGGACGGATGGTCGTCGGGAGGACGAAGTCGCTGAACTCGATCGTCAGCGGCTGGTTCAGGGAGACCCCGTCCCGCTGGTCGAGGTCGATGTCCACCACGGCGAGGGCCTTGGCCCCGTACTGGGGGTCGGACCCGCCGCCGCCGCCGCCGCCGCAACCCGTTACGAGGGTAGAGGCGGCGAGCGAGCCGAGGAGGGCCGCGGCGACGCCGGAGGCGCGCGCCATGGTCGTGAGGCCGCTTGGCCGCATGTCTGCTCCTTTTCGCCGATCGTCTCTTGGATCGGCGTCGTTCCGTTCGGCCGCCTCTCTCCGGCGGCCGCCCACCTGCGTCCGTCCGTCCCGGTGAACCGGGACCCGCTCGGACGGACAAGAACCTCGCATCCTCCCTCCAGGGGAGGTACCCACCATATTCTCGGCCATGGCGGGCGCGTCTGCAAGCGGAAAAAACCGGCGCCGGGCAAGGGCCTGAGCCCTCCCGTGACGGCCGCCCCCGCGAACGCCGCGGAAGGCGGTCGGCACCCCCGGAGGACTTCCTCCGGAGAACGCCGGGATCGGGAGGCGCAAAGGGCATTCCAAAG